>Ga0208398_100038_pt1 | contig 172388 bp, 166 predicted proteins | sample LakWasMe79_HOW10_2_FD_183905 | JGI IMG/M metagenome (GOLD analysis project Ga0208398, IMG submission 183905) | Freshwater sediment methanotrophic microbial communities from Lake Washington under simulated oxygen tension - Sediment Metagenome... | ecosystem: Environmental > Aquatic > Freshwater...
AATTCCCGTTTGCAATACCGTCCAAACCGTTTCAAGCGGGAACCCAAGACGCCCCCAACTCAAATGGGGACGACTGACGCAAATTTGCTCGACTGACTACCGGTTCAGCGTGCCGCAAAATGTTCTGCCGCCCAGACTCCTAGTCAGTCTGCGTCTTTGCCCAGGAAGTCCACCAGTACGTCGTTGGCTTCGCGCAATCGGAGGCTGAGTGCCTTGATCACCCGAAGCAGCAATTTGATGCCCAGGGCCTCGTTGAGCATCAATATGCGTTCAAACTGGGCACGTGGCAGCAGCGCTAGGACGCAAGGCTCGGTGGCAACGCAAGTGGCGGAGCGTTTTTCCCCATCAATTGCCGCCATTTCGCCAAACGTACGTCCCGCCACGATGTGGGCCACGACCTGTTCGATCCGGTCTGCATCCAGTTTGCGGACATCAATCCGGCCGGACAGGAGTAGTCCCAATGAGTCTCCGAGCTCGCCCTCTTCAAACAGCATGTCGCCAGCGCGGGCGCGGTAGCCGGACATGTAGGAGCTCAGCGTATCGAGCTCTTCCCAGGACCAGTCCTTGAACAACGGTGAACGGGAGAGGGATTCACAGACTTCGACGCGAAATGCGCGGGATTTGGGTATGGCTTCAAGCGATTGGGTGTGCATGGCTGACCAGTTTATCGCACGGGTAGGCGCAAAAAAAGGCCGGTGGGAACCGGCCTTTGAACTATTTGAGAAAACCCTGCTGCTTACTTCATGTCCACGCCGTAGAAGGTGTGGCGACCGAAGGGGCTGAGCTTGAAGTCCACCACTTCCTTGCGCACGGGTTTCAACTGTACGGCGTGGGCGATGGTGAACCAGGGGGCCTGCTCCTTGAAGATGACCTGGGCCTTTTCGTAGAGCTTGGTGCGCTCTGCGGGGTTGGACACCACCTTGGCCTTCTGCACCACTTCCTCGAACGGCTGGTAGCAGAACTTGGCGACGTTGGAGCCATTGGTCTTGGCCGAGTCGCAGCCCAACAGGGTGTTCAGGAAGTTGTCCGGGTCCCCGTTGTCGCCGGTCCAGCCCATCATGCCCATCTGGTGCTCGCCGTTTTGCATGCGCTTGCGGTACTCACCCCACTCGTAGCTCTTGATCTCGGCCTTGACGCCGATCTTGGCCAGGTCGGCCTGCATCAGCTCGGCAATGCGTTTGGCATTCGGGTTGTAGGGGCGCTGAACGGGCATGGCCCACAGGTCGGTGGTGAAACCGTTGGGGTAGCCGGCGGTGGCCAGCAGCTTCTTGGCGGCTGCGGGGTCGAAGGCGTCGTCCTTGATGGCCTTGTTGTAGGACCACTGGGTCGGAGGAATCGGGTTGGTGGCCGCCACACCGGTGGACAGGTAGACGGCCGAGACGATGGCCTTCTTGTCGATGGCCATGTTGATGGCCTTGCGCACGCGCACGTCGTCAAACGGTTTCTTTGTGGTGTTGTAGGCCAGGTAGCCGATGTTCAGGCCGGGCTGCTCCAGGATCTGGATGTTGGCGTCCTTGCGCATGGCATCCAGGTCGGCCGGGTTGGGATAGGGCATGACATGGCACTCACCCTTTTGCAACTTGGCCCAACGCACCGAGGCGTCGGGGGTGATGGAGAAGATCAGGTCGTCGATCTTGGCCGGGCCCTTCCAGTACTGGGGGAAGGCCTTGTAACGGATGATGGCATCCTTCTGGTATTGCACCAGGGTGAAGGGACCGGTGCCGATGGGTTCCTGGTCGATCTTCTCAGGGGTGCCGGCCTTGAGCATGGCGATGGCATATTCCTTGGACTGCACACCCGCAAACTGCATGGCCAGGTTGGACAGGAAGGGCGCCTCGGGCTTGTTCAGCGTGATCTTGACGGTGTAGTCGTCGATCTTCTCAATGGACTTGAGCAACTTGGGCATGCCCATGTCATTGAAGTAGGAGTGATTGGAACTGGTGACCTTGAAGTAAGGATCGTTTGGGTTCCACTGGCGCTCGATGGAGAACAGGAAGTCGTCGGCGTTGAAGTCGCGCGATGGCTTGAAGTTCTTGTTGGAATGCCACTTGACGCCCTTGCGCAGGTTGAAGGTGTACTCCAGTCCGTCCTTGGAGATGCTCCACTTTTCGGCCAAGCCGGGCACCACCTGGGTGCCGCCGCGCTCGAACTTGACGATGTTGTCGTAAATCTGCTCGGTGGCGTCGAACGAGGTGCCGGTGGTGTTGATGCTGGGCGCGAAGTTTTCGGGGCTGCCTTCGGAGCAGTACACCAGGGTCTTGGCAGCGGCTGGAGTCAGCGCCAGCAGGGCGGGCAGGGCCACGGCGCACAACAGGGCGATCTTGGTCGGGCGCAGGCGCGCGGGGGAATGGGTCATCAGGAACACTCCAAAAAAGAAGGGGCGCTCAGCGCCCCCACATGACATGTGAACCCGGCTCGTGGCCGGGTCGCCGAACGTGCATGTTACGCCATGAAAAGGCCTTTTGTATTGGGGTTCTTACCCGTGGTTGGCGCTGGCGGCAGCCAGGCGCTGGGCCTCGAAACAGGCCACCATGCGGTCATGCAACGGCTGCAGCTGCGGGCGCTCCTGGCGACATTGCTCGGTGGCATGTGGGCAGCGGGTGGAGAACACACAGCCCTTGGGTGGGTTCAGGGGGGAGGGCAGCTCGCCCTTGAGCACGATGCGCTCGCGTGTCGCTCCGCTACCGGCCAGGCCCGGGGTTGAGCCCAACAGGGCCTGGGTGTAGGGGTGCAGCGGCTGGTTGAAGATGGCGTTCTTCTCACCCTGTTCCACGGTGTGGCCCAGGTACATGACCAGCACGTCGTGGGCGATGTGGCGCACCACACCCAGGTCGTGCGAGATGAACAGATACGCCAGGCCCAGGTCGCGCTGCAGGTCGGCCAGCAGGTTCAGCACCTGGGCCTGGATGGATACGTCCAGTGCTGATACGGGCTCGTCGGCTACTACCAGCGAGGGGTTGAGCATCAGCGCGCGCGCAATGGCAATGCGCTGGCGCTGGCCGCCCGAGAACATGTGCGGGTAGCGGTCGTAGTGCTCGGGGCGCAGGCCCACCAGGGCCAGCATGGCGCGAGCCTTCTCGGCGCGCTGTGCGGCGGTGAGATCGGTGTTGATCTCCAGCGGGGCTTCCAGGATCTGGCCGATGCGCTTGCGCGGATTCAGCGAGCCATAGGGGTTCTGGAACACCAGCTGCACCTTCTGGCGCAGGGCGTGCTTGTCCTGGGCGTTGGCGTTGACCACGTCGATGCCGCCCAGCTCCAGGTCGCCGGCGGTGGGCGACTCGATCAGGGTGATCATGCGCGCCAGCGTGGACTTGCCGCAGCCGGACTCGCCGACGATGGCCAGTGTCTTGCCGGGCTGCACGGAAAACGACACGCCGCCTACGGCCTGCAGCAGGTCGGGCTTGTGGAACAGCCCCTTGCTGATGGGGTAGACGCGGCGCAGGTTGTTGGCGATGACGACGGGTTTGCCATCGGCCACGGCTTGTTGTGGTTGTGCGCTCATGCGGCCACCTCCTGCTGTTTGGTTTCACCCAGGGGGTAGTGGCAGCGCACGGCACCATCAGCCCAAGCGCGCAGCGGTGGGCGGGTCTGGCAAAGACCGTCATTGGCATAGCTGCAGCGCGGCGCGAACAGGCAGCCCTTGGGCCGGTCATACAGGCCCGGCACCATGCCGGGAATGGTGGCCAGGCGGCTGTGGCCGTCGTTGCGCTCGGGTAGGGCGGACAGCAGGGCCTCGGTGTACGGGTGCTGCGGGCGGGTGAACAGCGTGTCGGAACTGCGTTGCTCCATGATCTGGCCGGCATACATCACCGCAATGCGTTGCGCCATTTCGTTGACCACACCCATGTTGTGGGTGATCAGCACCAGGGCCATGCCGCGGTCCTTTTGCAGGCTGCGCAGCAAGTCCAGGATCTGTGCCTGGATGGTCACATCCAGCGCGGTGGTGGGCTCGTCGGCAATCAGCAGCTTGGGGTTACAGGCAATGGCCATGGCAATCATCACGCGCTGGCTCATGCCGCCGGACAGTTGGTGCGGATAGACGCTGAGGCGACTTTCCGGTGCGGGAATGCCAACCTGCTCCAGCAGTTCGATGGAACGCTTGCGAGCGGCCTTCTTGTCCAGGCCCATGTGCAGCTTGAGCGTCTCCGCCATCTGAAAGCCCACGGTGAAGCAGGGGTTCAGGCTGGTCGTGGGGTCCTGGAAGATCATGGACAGGTCCTTGCCTGTCAGATTCCGCCGTTCACGGTCGCTTAGCTTGAGCAGGTCGTGGCCATCAAAGCGCAGCTTCGTGGCCTTCACGCGACCGGGGTAGGCCACCAGGCCCATCAGCGCCATCATGGTGACGCTCTTGCCCGAGCCGGATTCGCCCACGATGCCCAGTACCTCGCCGGTGTCCAGCGAGAGGCTCACGCCATCGACGGCGTGCATGGTGCCGTTGTGCGATGGAAATTCCACCGACAGGTTTTCAATTTCTAGCAATGCCATGGTGTGTTGCCGTGGAGTTAGCGATTGGTTCAGCGCTTGAGCTTGGGGTCCAGCGCGTCGCGCAGGCCGTCGCCGAGCAGGTTGAAAGCCAGAACCGTGATCAGGATGGCCAGGCCGGGGAAGGTCACCACCCACCAGGCGCGCAGCACGAACTCACGTGCATCGGCCAGCATGGTGCCCCATTCAGGCGATGGCGGCTGCGCGCCCAGGCCCAGAAAGCCCAGCGCCGCGGCGTCCAGGATGGCGGTGGAAATGCCTAGGGATGCCTGCACGATCAGTGGTGCCGTGCAGTTGGGCAGCACCTCGCTGAACATGATGCGCCAGTGACCGGCACCGCCCATGCGTGCGGCCGTCACGTAGTCGCGCGAAGTTTCGGAGATGACCGCCGCGCGCGTGATGCGCACATAGTGCGGCAGCACCACGATGGCCACCGCCAGCATGGCGTTCATCAGACCCGGTCCGAGGATAGCCACGATCACGATGGCCAGCAGCAGACTGGGCAGCGTCAGCACGATGTCCATCAGGCGCATCACGGCGATCTCGAACATGCCGCGGAAGTAGCCCGCCAGCAGACCGAGCACCGTGCCGGCCACCACCGAGAGCGCCACCACGGCGATGCCGATCATCAACGACAGGCGTGCACCATGGATCAGGCGCGAGAGGATGTCACGTCCAATGGCGTCGGTGCCTAGCAGGTGGGCGCTGGAGCCGCCCGCTTGCCAGGCGGGTGGCACCAGGAAGACGCTGTTGTCCGTCAGATCCGGATTGTGGGGCGCGATAACCGGCGCGAAAGCGGCCAGCAGCAGGACCGTGACCACGATGGCCAGGCCCAGCACGGCGCCGCGGCTGGCGCTGAAGTAGCGCCAGAAGTCTTTCAGGGGGTGCAGCGGAGCGGCCGCTGCCGTAGAGGGTTCCATGGTGGCGCTGCTCATTTCTGGTGCCTGATTCGCGGGTTGATGATTCCATAGGCCACGTCCACCAGCAGGTTGACGGCCATCACGACGGCGCCCAACAAGAGCATGCCGCCTTGCAGCACCGGGTAGTCGCGCCGGCTGATGGCTTCGATCAGCCACTTGCCGACACCGGGCCAGGAAAAGATGGTTTCGGTCAGGATGGCGCCGGTGAACAGCACGCCCACCTGCAGGCCGACCACGGTGATCACCGGGATCAGCGCGTTGCGCAGGGCGTGCACCGCCACGATGCGAAAGCCCGATAGGCCCTTGGCACGGGCGGTGCGGATGTAGTCCTCGCCCAGCACTTCGAGCATGGCCGAGCGCGTCATGCGCGCAATCACTGCCAGCGGATTGGTACCCAGCACCACCATGGGCAGAACCAGGTGGGCGGCGGCCGACCAAAAGGCGCCCGTGTCATTGGCGAGCAGGGTGTCGATCAACAGGAAACCGGTCACCGGTTCGATGAAGTACTGCACCGCGATGCGCCCCGACACCGGGGTCAGGTCCAGCTGCACGGAGAACAGCAGGATCAGCAGCAGGCCCCACCAGAAGATGGGCATGGAGTAGCCGGTGAGTGAGACGCCCATGACACCGTGGTCCAGAATCGAGTTGCGTTTGACCGCGGCAATGATGCCCGCCGGAATGCCGATGATGAGTGCGAACAGGATGGCGCAAAGGGCCAGCTCGATGGTGGCGGGAAACAGCGAGCTGAACTCGCTGAGCACCGGAGCCTGCGTGATGATGGACTTGCCCAGGTCGCCATGTAGTACCTTGGCGATGTAGATACCGTACTGCACCAGTACGGGCTTGTCCAGGCCGTATTCCGTGAGCAACTGGGCGTGGCGCGCAGCATCGATGCCGCGCTCACCCGCCAGGGTTTCGATGGGGTCGCCGGGAACCAGGCGAATGAGGAAGAACGCCAACAGCGTCATGCCGAAAAAAGTCGGAATGATCAGGCTCAAGCGCGTGAACAGAAAGCGCAGCATGGGTTGGGGTGGGGGAGGGAAGGGGTGAACGGAATGTTGCGCCGGGCGGACGCAAAAGGCACCGCATTCTAACGCCGCAAAACAGCCGCTGCCAGCGCGGCGCGCAGGTGTTTCTACCTAGGGATGCGCACAAAAAAAGGCCGGGGGAACCGGCCTTTTTGGATTGACGCGGACGTCAATTACTTGAGGTGCTTGCCGATCAGGCCAGCCATCTCGAACATGGACACTTGCATCTTGCCGAAGATTTCCTTCAGCTTGGCGTCGGCGTTGATCATGCGCTTGTTGACAGCGTCCTGCAGCTTGTTCTTCTTGATGTAAGCCCACAGCTTGCTCACGACTTCAGTACGGGGCAATGGGTTGGCACCGACCACGGCGGCCAATGCGGCGCTGGGTGTCAAGGCTTTCATGAAAGCGGCATTGACGGTGCGCTTCTTGGCGGGGGCCTTCTTCGCAGCGACTTTCTTTGCAGGAGCCTTCTTGGCGGGAGCGGCTTTCTTCGCCGGAGCAGCCTTCTTGGCAGGAGCCTTTGCTGCTACCTTCTTGGCGGGAGCGGCTGCTTTCTTAGCGGGAGCAGCCTTCTTTGCCGGTGCGGCTGCCTTTGCAGGTGCCGCTTTTTTTGCCGGAGCTTTCTTTGCAGTTGCCATGATTGATTGTCCTTCTTGAAGTTGATTAATCACCAGTGAAAAACTGCTTTCTCGCTGGTAACCCGGATGCTACTGGAGAAAAAGCGGCTTATCCAGCGGAAAAATGCTTTTTTCATTGGGAAATGTTGTTTTTTCCATTGGAGAATAGGCCTGTTGAATGAAAAGGAGCGACGAGCGATGGCCATTGAGTTTGCAAGCTGCGATTTGTGTGATGCCAACAAGGGGGATTCCACTGGGGATTTTCGGGTGCTGCCGCCGGTATTTCGGGACTTTGGCATGGTCAAGAAATTCGCCGGGCCCGTGGTGACGGTGAAGTGTTTTGAAGACAACACGCTGGTCAAGGCGGCGGTGGACTCGGTGGGCTACACCGATACACCCGAGGGGCGCGTGGCCAAGGTATTGGTCGTGGATGGCGGTGGTTCGCTGCGCAAGGCGCTGCTCGGCGGCAATCTGGGCGCGGCCGCAGCGCGCAATGGCTGGGCCGGCGTGGTGATCGATGGCTGTGTGCGCGACACCGCCGAGCTGTCCACGCACGCCGTGGGCATTCGCGCCCTGGCCGCCATGCCCATGCCTACCGAGAAGCGCAATCAGGGTCAAGCCGATGTGCCGGTGCAGGTGCAAGGCGTGTGGGTGCGCCCGGGTGACTGGCTGTATGCCGACGAGGACGGCATTGTGGTTGCGTCTAAGGCGCTGGTGTAGCCGTCTTGCCTGCCGGCAAGGTTGCCAGCAGCACCCCCATCAGGGCAATGGCAAATGCCAGCAATTGCAAGCCACTCAGGGTCTCTCCCAAAGCCAATACGCCCACCAATGCGGCCGATACGGGCAGCATGACGGTGAACACTCCGGCTCGTGCAGCCGGAATGGACTTGAGCCCCGTCATCCACAGCCATACCGTCCACACGCTGGCGGCCAGCGCGTAGAAGACCAGCAGCATCCACGCGCTGCGGGTGACTGCGCCAAAGTCGAAGTGCAGTGCCGCGTACAGGCCCATGGGTGTCATCAGCAGAAAACCCCACAGGTTGATCAGCGCCGTGATGCGCTTGGGTGATAGGGTGCCGGTCAGCTTCTTGCCGATTACGGCATAGGCTGCCTCGCACAGCACGGCGACAAACACCAGAGCATTGCCAAGGAGCGCATTTCCCTCAGTAGAAATGCCATCTTGCCCTCGTGGAATATGCGTGTGCAGCTCACTTTTTGATAGCGCCATCAAGCCGATGCCGAGCGCGCTGCAGGCCACGGCGCCCCAGATGCGCGGGCCGATGCGTTCCTTCAGGAAGATCCAGCTCATCAGCGCCACCACTGCCGGAATGGATGCCATGATGACGCCGGCCGATACGGCACTGGTCATGCTCACACCGAACAGCATGGAGATGGAGAACAGGAAGTTGCCAAGAAAGGACTCCAGGAACACCAGCCGTTTGGTGTTGGCGCTCATGGCTGGCTCGTGCACCGGGCGCTTGAGCCAGTGTGCAATGGCCAGGCCGCCGATACCAAAACGCAGCCATGCCAGCAGGAATACGCCCAGCGCAGCGACCAGGGGTTTGGACAATGCCACGTAACTGCCCACCAGCGACATGCTCAGGGCCAGGCAGCCATAGGCCAGCCAGCGCGGTGGGGGCGTGCCGGTGGACGTGTCGTTCGTCACCGGCGCGGTCATCCGGCCACGCCCGGCAGCTTGTGGTGGCCGGCGTGCGCGTTGCGGATGGCCTGCGGCCCCAGGGAGCCGACCAGCATGCCCGCCAGCGCGGCCAGAATGCCCGCCAGTTGGGCGGGAAACTCTTCCCCGGCCGGCGTGGCCAGGAAGATCAGCCATGTCAACAGACCCAGCACAATCGAGAACACGGCACCCTGCGTGGTGGCACGCTTCCAATACAAACCGAACACCAGGGGAATGAAGGCGCCGACCAGCGTCACCTGGTAGGCACCGGAGACCATTTCGTAAATGGGCGTACCCTGTGTCTTGATGGCGTAGGCGAGTACCGAGACGCTGAAAACCAGCACGGTGATTCGCATGGTGCGCAATTCTTCCTTGTCACCCATGCGTGGCTTGAACTGGCGCCAGATGTTTTCGACAAAGGTCACGCTGGGCGCCAGCAGAGTGGCCGATGCCGTGGACTTGATGGCCGACAGCAGCGCACCAAAGAACAGCACCTGCATCACAAATGGCATCTTTTCCAGGACCAACGTGGGCAATACCTTCTGCGGGTCTTCCTTGAGCAGGGCTGCCGTCTGATCCGGCATGATGATGAGCGCGCTGGTAACCAGGAACATGGGCACAAAGGCAAACAGGATGTAGCAGATGCCGCCAATTACCGGCCCCTTGGTGGCGGCGTTGACATTGTTGGCCGACATGACCCGCTGGAACACGTCCTGCTGGGGGATTGATCCCAGCATCATGGTGATGGCAGCGGCAAAAAAGAACACAATGTCCTTGAAAGTGGGCTCCGGCAGAAACTTGAACATGTCCTGGCTCACCGCCAGGGCCACCACCTTGTCGGCACCGCCAGCCTGATTGCCTGCAAATACGGCCAGGATGGCAAGCCCGCCCACCAGGATGATCATCTGGATGAAGTCCGTCACCGCCACCGACCACATACCGCCGAACAGGGTGTAGGCCAGGATGGATACCACTCCAATCGTCATTCCCATTGGGATGCTGATCGCACCGTTGGACAGCAGGTTGAACACCAGTCCCAGAGCCGTTACCTGCGCGGAGACCCAGCCCAGATAGCTCAGCATGATGATCAGTGAGCACACGATTTCAACCGTGCGACCAAAGCGCTCGCGGTAGTAATCGCTGATGGTCAGCAAGTTCATCTTGTACAGCTTGCTCGCGAAGAACATCCCGACCAGGATCAGGCAGGTTCCGGCGCCAAACGGGTCTTCTACCACGCCATTGAGGCCGCTATTCACAAACTTGGCTGGAATGCCCAAAACCGTCTCGGAACCGAACCAGGTGGCAAACGTCGTGGTGACAATCATGACCAATGGCAGATGCCGGCCTGCGATCGCATAGTCCGAGGTGTTCTTCACACGCTTGGCCGCGTAGAGACCAATGGCGATGGTGATCAGCAGATAGACGATGACCAGGGTCAGCAGCACGGCGCACTCCTTAAAAAGTCTGGAATTATCCCAACAGTTCTCATGGGAATTCCGTAGCGATTGTCACGGTTCGGATGCTTCGCAAGTTCAGTGCCTGATGGCGCAAGCCCGAATTGTGTTGGCGCGTTTCATGCATGACTCCTGAAAATTTTCATATAGCAATTGCAACCATTCATATCGCGAAATGACCGTCCTAACTTATTGATTTGTATAGAAAAAAATTTAGTCATATATAAGACATAAGATACAGTTTTGGTCTTATACAAGACTACAATAGAGACCAGCTTGAAATGCAAAGCCCCCTTCAGGCGCCGAATTTCCTTAACTACGACGGAGTGACTTCATGACTACACAGACCCGTGAACAGCAAATCGCAGCCCTTGAAAAAGACTGGGCAACCAACCCACGCTGGAAAGGCGTTAAGCGCGGCTATTCCGCAGCCGACGTCGTTCGCCTGCGCGGCAGCGTGCAACCCGAATACACCCTGGCCAAGAACGGCGCCGAAAAGCTGTGGGCCAAGGTCAACGGTGGAGCCAAGAAGGGCTATGTGAATGCCTTCGGCGCGATCTCCGCCGGTCAAGCCATGCAACAGGCCAAGGCCGGCCTGGAAGCCGTCTACCTGTCGGGCTGGCAAGTCGCCGCCGACGGCAACACGTCTGAGACCATGTACCCCGACCAGTCGCTGTACGCCTACGACTCGGTGCCCACCATGGTGCGCCGCATCAACAACACGTTCAAGCGCGCTGACGAAATCCAGTGGGGCCGCGGCATCAATCCTGGCGACAAGGAATTCATCGACTTCTTCCTGCCCATCGTGGCCGACGCCGAAGCCGGTTTCGGTGGCGTGTTGAACGCTTTCGAACTGATGAAGAACATGATTGCGTCCGGCGCCGCAGGCGTGCACTTCGAAGACCAACTGGCTGCCGTGAAGAAGTGCGGCCACATGGGCGGCAAGGTGCTGGTTCCTACCCGCGAAGCCATCGAAAAGCTGATCGCTGCACGTTTTGCTGCAGACACCATGGGCGTGTCCACCATCATCCTGGCACGTACCGATGCTGAAGCTGCCAACCTGATCACCAGCGACTACGACGCCAACGACAAGCCATTCATCACTGGCGAGCGCACCCAGGAAGGCTTCTACCGCGTCAAGAACGGTCTGGAGCAATCCATCAGCCGTGGTGTGGCCTACGCTCCCTACGCCGATCTGGTGTGGTGCGAAACCGGCGTGCCAGACATTGGCTTCGCCCGCGAGTTCGCCCAGGCCGTGCTCAAAGAGTGCCCCGGCAAGCTGCTGTCCTACAACTGCTCGCCTTCCTTCAACTGGAAGAAGAACCTCAACGAGAAGCAAATCGCGTCCTTCCAGGAAGATCTGTCTGCGCTGGGCTACAAGTACCAGTTCATTACGCTGGCCGGTATCCACATCAACTGGTTCAACACTTTCCAGTTTGCCCATGCATACGCCCAAGGCGAAGGAATGAAGCACTACACCGAAATGGTGCAAGAGCCCGAATTTGCTGCGCGCGACAAGGGTTACACCTTCGTGTCGCACCAGCAAGAAGTCGGCGTTGGCTACTTTGACGACGTGACCACCGTGATCCAGGGCGGTTCTTCTTCCGTGAAGGCCCTGACCGGTTCAACCGAAGAAGAGCAGTTCCACTGATCTCCCGCTGGCTTGCCAGAATGAGGCCGGGCTTCCGCAAGGAGGCGCCGGCCTTTTTTAATGGGTCCCGGGCTGGGTTAAAATCCCAGTTCCACTTTGTATAAGAGCGAGAAAGGCAATCTGGTTATGACACCGCGAACTACGCCGGCGACATTCATAAGCGAATAAGGCCGTAGTCCGCGCGCCTTGTGCGCAGGTAGCTACCGAATTCATAGCAAAGCGCGGACCATTCCGCGCTTTTTGCTTTGTCAGAACTCTTTTTCCATACACACCATGATTCAAATTACGCTTCCAGACGGTTCCCAACGTGAATTTCCCGGCCCGGTGACCGTGGCTGAAGTGGCTGCGTCCATTGGCGCTGGCCTGGCCAAGGCGGCTTTGGCCGGCAAGGTAAACGGCAAGGTCGTGGACACCAGTTTCCAGATCACCGCCAACAGTGCGCTGTCCATCATCACCGCCAAAGATGCCGATGGGCTGGAAGTGATCCGCCATTCCACGGCGCACTTGCTGGCCTATGCGGTGAAAGAGCTGTTCCCCGAGGCACAGGTCACCATTGGCCCTGTGATCGAGAATGGGTTTTTCTACGACTTTTCGTACAAGCGCCCCTTTACGCCCGAAGATCTTGTCGCCATCGAGAAGAAGATGACTGCGCTGGCCGCGCTGGACGAGCCCGTCACGCGCCGTGTGCTGCCGCGTGACGAAGCCGTGGCGTATTTCAAGAGTCTGGGTGAGCATTACAAGGCGGAGATCATCGAAAGCATTCCGGCAGATCAGGATGTGTCGCTGTACCGGGAAGGCAAGTTCGAAGACTTGTGCCGCGGCCCCCACGTGCCCAGCACCGGCAAGCTCAAGCATTTCAAGTTGATGAAGGTGGCGGGTGCCTACTGGCGCGGTGACCACAAGAACGAGATGCTGCAGCGCGTCTATGGCACGGCTTGGGCCACCAAGGACGAATTGCAACAGTACCTGACAATGTTGGAAGAGGCCGAGAAGCGCGACCACCGCAAGCTGGGTCGCGAGTTGGACCTGTTCCACATCGACGAGCACTCGCCCGGCACCGTGTTTTGGCACCCCAAGGGCTGGACCTTGTGGCAGGGCGTCGAGCAGTACATGCGCAAGGTGTACCAGGAGAATGGCTACCAGGAGGTCAAGGGGCCACAGATCTTGGACCAGGGACTATGGGAGAAGACCGGTCACTGGGACAAGTACCGTGAGAACATGTTCGTCACCGAATCGGAAAAGCGTGACTATGCGCTCAAGCCGATGAACTGTCCCGGTCACATCCTGATTTACAAGCAAGGGGTCAAGAGTTACCGCGACCTGCCGCTACGCTTCGGCGAATTCGGTGCTTGCCACCGTAACGAACCATCGGGCGGCCTGCACGGCATCATGCGCGTGCGCGCCTTTACGCAGGACGACGGTCACATTTTCTGCACCGAAGACCAAATTCAGGGTGAAGTGAAGGCCTTCACCATGCTGCTGCAAAAAGTCTATGCGGATTTTGGCTTTCACAGCATCATCTACAAGATTGCGACCCGCCCGGAGCAGCGCATTGGTACCGAGGAAAGCTGGGACCGGGCCGAGGCCTCCTTGGCAGAAGGCCTGCGTGCTTGCGGGTGTGAGTTTGAGTATCTGCCGGGCGAGGGCGCTTTTTATGGCCCCAAGATCGAATACACGTTGAAAGATGCGCTGGGTCGCCCCTGGCAATGCGGCACGATCCAGATCGACCCCAATATGCCGGAACGACTGGATGCTGAATTTGTCGGTGAGGACGGAGCCCGCCACCGTCCCATCATGCTGCACCGCGCCATTGTGGGCAGCTTGGAGCGTTTCATCGGAATCTTGATCGAAGGCAGCGCTGGCGCTCTGCCGGCCTGGCTGGCGCCGGTGCAAGTGGCGGTGCTCAATATCACCGATGCACAGGCCGAATACGCCCGTTCTGTGGCCAAAACGCTGCAAAATCAAGGGCTTAGGGTTAATTTAGACCTGCGCAACGAGAAGATTACGTATAAAATACGCGAGCATTCAATGCAGAAACTGCCGTATTTGGTCGTCATCGGCGACAAAGAAATGGCAGCCGGTGCTGTCGCAGTGCGCGCCCGGGGTGGTCAAGACCTCGGTGCAATGCCCCTTGATGCCTTTGTGCAGAAAATCCTGGGTGACGTTGCCAACAAGTCGGCTAATTAGTTGGTTTGTCCGCGTGGATTGTGCGGCTGTAGCTACTTTTTTGGTAGCAAAGATATTGTGAAGGATTGAGCCATCGCTACTGAATTTCGTGACCGCCGTCAGCGTGAAGAACGTAAACACCGTCTAAATCGTGAAATCATGGCCCCTGAGGTGCGCCTTTCGGGTCCAGAGAATGAGCCACTCGGTGTCGTCAGTCTGATGGAAGCCCTGCGTATGGCAGGCGAGCTGGATGTGGATCTGGTTGAAATTGCTGCCACGGCGAATCCGCCGGTCTGTCGTTTGATGGACTACGGCAAGTTCAAATACCAGGAACAGAAGAAGGCTGCGGAAGCGAAGGCCAAGCAGACGGTCATTGAAATCAAGGAAATTAAATTCCGTCCTGGGACGGATGATGGTGACTACAACATCAAGATGCGCAATATCAAGCGCTTCTTGGCCGAAGGCGACAAGTGCAAGATCACTTTGCGTTTTCGGGGGCGTGAGATCACGCACCAGGAAATCGGGATGGCTTTGCTCAACCGTATCCGCGCTGATCTGGCGGACCTGATTGTGGTGGAGCAGTTTCCCAAGCTGGAAGGGCGTCAGATGATCATGATGATCGCCCCCGGCAAGAAAAAGGCAGGTTCTTCCAAACCTGCCCCTGAAGTCGCAGTTGCTGCGGCTTCTTAAAAGTGACGGGTTGAAAAACTCGCCACACAAGTGGCTCGGGGCCAACAAGGCTGGAAGTAGTTTCCAGACGCCTCACGAGCACAAGCAAGAAGGAGCATTTATATGCCCAAAATGAAGACCAAGAGCGCGGCGAAGAAACGCTTCCGCGTCCGTCCCGGTGGCACCGTCAAGCGCGGCCAAGCCTTCAAACGTCACATTCTGACCAAGAAGACCACCAAGAATAAACGCCATCTGCGCGGTTCCACTGGAGTTCATGAGACCAATATGGGTCACATGGCACAGATGTTGCCCGGCCGTGGCATTTAATTAACGACGAACAAGGAGTAACACAATGCCTCGCGTCAAACGTGGTGTAACGGCTCGCGCCCGCCATAAAAAAGTTCTGGCCCTTGCAAAAGGTTTTCGCGGTCGCCGCGGTAATGTCTTCCGTATCGCCAAAGAAGCGGTAATGAAGGCTGGGCAATATGCCTACCGTGACCGTCGTACCAAGAAGCGTGTCTTCCGTCAGTTGTGGATTGCCCGTATCAATGCGGCTGCGCGTCAGTGCGGCTTGACATACAGCCAGTTTGCCAACGGTCTGAAGAAGGCCAATATCGAGATCGACCGCAAGGTCCTAAGCGATATCGCCATTCACGACATGGCCGCTTTTGCCGGTATCGTGGAGCAAGTCAAGGCCAAGCTGGCTGCTTGATTTTCGCCCTGTATGCTATCGCTTCGATAGCTGCCAGAGCAAATAGAACAAGGGCTAGAGCTTGAAAGAGCGCTAGCCCTTTTTCATTGACCCCAGAATATATGAACGATCTGAACGCCATCGTCGAGTCTGCCCAAGCGGCCTTTGCCCAAGCCACCACGCCTGCCGATCTGGAGAACGCCAAGGCGTTGTTCCTGGGCAAGTCCGGGCGCATCACCGAGTTGATGAAGGGCATGGCGGCCCTCAGCGTGGACGAGAAAAAATCGCGCGGTGCCGCCATCAACCTCGCCAAGCAAGCCATCGAGGCCGCGCTGACCGCGCGCCGCCAGGCATTGGCAGATGCCGAGTTGCAGGCCCAGTTGCGCGCCGAGGCACTGGACGTGACCCTGCCGGGTCGCCAGCGCGGGCAGGGAGGCTTGCACCCCGTGTCGCTGACGATGGAGCGTATCGAGGCCATCTTCGGCTCCATGGGTTTTGACGTGGCCCAGGGCCCCGAGATCGAGTCCGACTGGTTCAACTTCACCGCATTGAACACGCCCGAGGACCATCCCGCGCGTTCCATGCATGACACCTTCTATGTGGAGGGCGGTTCCGAGACTGCTCCCAACCTGCTGCGCACCCACACCAGCCCCATGCAAATCCGCTACGCGGTGCAGCATGTCAAAAAGTATAGCGGTCGAACCAACAACGGCGAGGGCCAGAGCCTGTTTTCGGGTGATATGCCCGAGATCCGCGTGATTGCGCCGGGCCGTACCTACCGGGTCGACAGCGATGCCACCCACTCCCCGATGTTCCACCAGTGCGAAGGCCTGTGGGTGGGCGAGAACGTGAGCTTCAAGGACCTTAAGTTTGTCTTCACCGATTTTTGCCGCACCTTCTTCGAGAGCGACGACCTGGTGCTGCGCTTCCGTCCCAGCTTTTTCCCGTTCACCGAGCCCAGCGCCGAGATCGATATCCAGTTCCAGAGTGGCCCGTTGGCCGGGCGTTGGCTGGAGGTGGCCGGTTCTGGACAAGTCCACCCCAACGTGATCCGCAACATGGGCTTGGACCCCGAGAAATACATCGGCTTTGCTTTTGGCATGGGACCCGACCGTCTGACCATGCTGCGCTACGGCGTCAACGACTTGCGTCTGTTCTTCGACGGTGATGTCCGTTTCCTGTCGCAGTTCCAATAAGCATATCCAGCCCCGAACCGATTAAGTACCATGCAATTTCCTGAATCCTGGTTGCGTACGTTTTGCAACCCACCTATCTCGACACAGCAGTTGGCCGACACGCTGACCATGGCCGGCCTGGAGGTTGAAGACCTCAAGCAGGTGGCGCCGCCGTTCAGCAAGATTGTTGTCGGTGAGATCAAGGAAGCCGTCCAGCATCCCAACGCCGACCGCCTGCGGGTCTGCAAGGTCGATGTGGGACAGCCGGAATTGCTGGACATCGTGTGCGGCGCACCCAATGCCCGCGTCGGTATCCGCGTGCCCTGCGCGCTGGTGGGGGCCGAGTTGCCTCCAGGCGAAGACGGCAAGCCCTTTGTCATCAAGGTTGGCAAGCTGCGCGGTGTGGAAAGCCAAGGCATGTTGTGTTCAGCCAAGGAACTGCAGATCGCCGACGACCATGGCGGCCTGCTGGAACTGGCGTTGGATGCGCCTTTGGGCCAGAACATCCGCGCGCACCTGAATCTGGACGACACGCTGTTCACCCTCAAGCTCACGCCCAACCTGGCGCATTGCCTGAGCGTGTACGGCGTCGCCCGTGAGGTGTCGGCCCTGACCGGCGCACCGCTACAGTCACCTGTCTTCCCAACTGTGCCGGTTGCCATTGACGACAAGCTGGCGGTCAAAGTCAGCGCCCCCGATTTGTGTGGCCGCTTCTCCGGCCGCGTGATCCGCAACGTCAACACCAAGGCCACCACACCCCAGTGGATGGTGGACCGTCTGGCACGCTGTGGCCAGCGCAGCGTGACTGCCTTGGTCGATATCTCAAACTATGTGATGTTCGAGTTGGGTCGCCCGTCCCACATCTTTGATCTTGACAAGATCCACGGTGACCTGGACGTTCGTTGGGGCAAGGCGGGCGAGCAGATCAAACTGCTCAATGGCAACACCGTGACCGTAGATGACAAGGTCGGAGTCATTTCAGATGACAACCAGGTTGAGTCCCTGGCCGGCATCATGGGTGGCGACGCCACCGCGGTGTCGGATGACACGCGCAACGTCTACGTGGAAGCCGCTTTCTGGTGGCCCAAATCCATCGCGGGGCGCTCGCGCCGTTTCAATTTCTCGACGGATGCGGGTCACCGTTTCGAGCGCGGTGTGGACCCGCAGTTGACAGTCGAGCACATCGAACGCCTGACCCAGTTGATCACCGACATCTGTGGCACACCCGACACGAAGTGCGGCCCGATTGACGACCAACAACCGAATATGCCGGTGTCCGCACCGGTGAGTCTGCGCGTTGCCCGTGCCAGCAAGATCATCGGCATGCCGCTGACCCAGGCCGAATGCGCGGACGCGCTGCAACGCTTGGGCCTGGATGTCACCCAAACGGATGGGCTGCTGACCCTGGTGCCCTCGTCGTACCGTTTCGACCTGCAGATCGAAGAAGACCTGATCGAAGAGGTTGCCCGCATGGTGGGTTACGACAACCTGCCACACACACCGCCGCTGGCTCCCATCACGGCCAAGATCCGAACCGAAGCACAACGCGGACCATTTGCGGTGCGCCGCTCCCTGGCTGCGCTGGGTTACCAGGAGACCATCAACTTCAGCTTTGTCGAAGAAAGCTGGGAGCATGGACTGGCCGGTAACCCCAACCCCATCAAGTTGCTCAACCCGATTGCCAGCCAGATGAGCGTCATGCGTTCATCCCTGCTGGGTTCGCTGTTGCAGGTGCTCAAATTCAACCAGGCACGCAAACAGCCGCGCGTGCGCGTGTTCGAGCTGGGACGCGTATTCCTGCGCGATGCATCCATCAAGAGCACCGACAGCACCGTCGAAGGCTTTGATCAGCCCATGCGGGTGGCAGGTCTCGCCAGTGGCAGTGCCGACGCATTGCAATGGGGCCGCAAGGAGCAGGGCATCGACTTCTTTGACGTCAAGGGCGATGTGGAAGCACTGCTGGCGCCGCTGCAAGCCCGCTTTGTGCCGGGCAGCCACCCGGCCATGCATCCGGGCCGTTGCGCACAGGTCTTGCTGAATGATCGTGCCATTGGTTTTGTGGGTGAACTGCATCCCCAGTGGCGCCAGGCCTTCGATCTGACGCAGGTACCTGTCCTGTTCGAGTTGGATCTGGATGCCGTGCTGCAGCGCCGTGTTGCCGCGTTCAAACCGGTTGCCAAGCACCAGCCGGTGCAACGTGACATTGCCGTGGTGGTTACCGACGACGTGACGCACGCCGCGTTGATGACTGCCATTTGGGCTGCGCCGACCTCCGGTCTCTTGCGCGATGCGCAACTGTTTGACGTGTACCGCCCCAAGCTGGCCAAGGAAGCCGTGGCCGACGATGGCGCCGCTGACCGCAGCCTGGCCGTGCGTCTGACGCTCAATAGTGACGACGCCACACTGTCGGAAGAGCAGATCGAATCGACCGTGAAGGCGGTAGTCGAACAGTTGATGACCAATGTCGGAGCGCGTCAGCGCGTGTGACAGGCGTAGGTTCGCAGCAACCAGAATCGAGGCATCATGGATTTTTCTGTTGAAAGTCTGGAAACCCCGGCATTGACCAAGGCGCAACTGGCCGACTTGCTGTTCGAGCAGATCGGCCTGAACAAGCGCGAGTCCAAGGACATGATCGATGCCTTCTTCGATCTGATTGCGGCCAGCCTGGTTGATGGCACCGACGTCAAGATTTCTGGCTTTGGCAACTTCCAGATTCGGACCAAGGCGCCTCGTCCGGGGCGCAATCCGCGTACAGGCGAGGCCATTCCGATCCAGGCGCGCCGCGTTGTGACCTTCCACGCCAGCCATAAGCTCAAAGAGCAGATCCAGACAGAAACCTGATCGGCTCCGCCATTTTTGCAACACCCGCAGGCTATTTGGGGGTGCGTCACAAACAGGCTTTGCGCTTCGGTAAAAGTTAGAGTAACCTCTACGCTTTGCCTCGTACAGCATTGATTTCAATGGAGAAAACTCTCCCCCCCATTCCCGCCAAACGCTACTTCACCATCGGTGAGGTCGGGGATTTGTGCGGCGTCAAGCCTCACGTGCTACGGTATTGGGAGCAGGAGTTCACGCAACTGCGCCCTATGAAGCGGCGTGGCAATCGCCGTTACTACCAGCACCATGAGGTGTTGATGATCCGCCGCATACGGGATTTACTGTATGAACAGGGCTTTACGATCAGTGGTGCGCGCAACAAGATGCAGGAGTTGCTGCAGAACGAGCGCGACAAGAAACGCAATGGCGAGGTCATGCTCGACGGTGTCGAAGTCCTGGAGGTCGACGATGCCGATCTTGACGACTTCGAAGACAGCCAACAACACGAGTCAGAGGATGAAAACTCGGTGCAATTGATGCAAGTGCGCAGAGAATTGTTCGAAATTCGCGAGTTACTGGCATTAGGATGAAAGAGTGTGGTTTTACCGGGTTATAATTGAGGGCTAGATCGGTGTGTGGCGCAGCCTGGTAGCGCACTTGCATGGGGTGCAAGGGGTCGAAGGTTCGAATCCTTTCACACCGACCATTAGGTAAGATGAAAGCCTCCAAGAAGCAATTCTTGGAGGCTTTTCAGTTTCTGCGCCGGCATTGTCCATTTGCAGAGGAAACAACGGTACGGGAAGAGGCACACCATGAAACTGCGTATCGGCGAAGGATGGGACATTCATGCCCTGGTCGAGGGACGCAAGCTGATTCTGGGCGGGGTGGAAATTCCGCACGCCAAGGGTCTGCTCGGGCACTCAGATGCCGATGCGTTGTTGCACGCCATCACCGACGCGTTGCTGGGTGCCGCCGCGCTGGGGGACATTGGTACCCACTTTCCCGATACTGATGCACAGTTCAAGGGCGCAGACTCTGGCGTACTGCTCACCGAGGCCGCACGCCGTGTACGCGCCCAGGGATTTGAGATTGGCAATGTGGACAGCACCGTGATCGCCCAGGCGCCCAAGCTGGCACCGCATATTGCCGCCATGCGTGCGCGCATCGCCCAGGTGCTGGGGGTGGGGGTGGATCAGGTCAACGTCAAGGCCAAGACGGCAGAAAAAATGGGCCCGGTAGGTGCCGGAGACGCCATGGAAGCGCGCGCCGTTGTGCTGTTGCTGGGAACTTGAGTGCGGAAGCGGGACTCCAAATCCCGTCCGGCGCAGGCCGGTGTGGGATGGGTCTCTTCGGCGTACAGGAGGCGATATGAAGCACCTTTTCGTGGCGTGTCTGTGCGCAGGTCTGGCGATGGTGGCAGGCATGGCAGAGGCGGGGGCGGTCGACGTGGATTTTGTAAACCCGGAAACGTTTACCGACGCGCGCGACCAGAACCGGGACACTGCTGCCAACCTGCAAATCCTTGCCGAGTATCTGCACAGCCTGGGTCAGACATACCTGCCGACCGGGCAAATCCTGCACGTGGATGTGCTCAACGTGGACCTGGCCGGCAAGTTGCGACCATCCCGCCGCTGGGGCTTGGTGCGTGTGGTGGGCGCGCCGCTGGATTGGCCCCAGATCACGCTGCGTTACCGTCTGGAAGAGCAGGGCAAGGTACTCGCCAGCGGGGAAGAAACCATTTCCGATATGGGCTACACCATGCACCTGGGCTCCTATCCCGGTTGGGAAGAGCTGTGGCCTGAAAAGACCATGTTGCGGGACTGGTTCCGCAGTCGCTTTTCCCAGAAGTGACTGCTCGGCGCCCGACTGACTGTGTTTGGGGTGAGCACTCCAGAGCGGGGCGTCTACACTCGCGCCCTTGTCTTGTCCATCCGACGCTCCACCATGCCCGTGTCCTCCACCATCCATCCCCATTTGCTGCAACCCCTGAATCTGGGCTTCACCACGTTGCGCAACCGCGTGATGATGGGATCCATGCACACCGGTCTGGAGGACCGTTTCTACAACTATTCCAAACTGGCAGCCTATTTTCGCGAGCGGGCCAAGGGCGGTGTAGGTCTGATCGTCACAGGCGGCATCTCTCCGAATCGCCAGGGTTGGCTGCTGCCCTTTGGCGGCACGCTGAGTTCGATCTTTGATGTGCTCAACCACCGCAAGGTGACGCGGGCGGTGCACGAGGAGGGTGGGAAGATACTGATGCAGATCCTGCATTCCGGGCGCTATGGTTACCAGCCGTTTGTTGTGTCGGCATCCTGCATCAAGTCACCGATCTCGCTGTTCAAGCCCAGGGCGCTGACCGAGCGCGGCATCCAAGCCACCATCCGTGCCTATGTGCGTTGCGCAAAGCTGGCTCAGAAGGCGGGCTATGACGGTGTGGAGATCATGGGCAGCGAGGGCTACCTGCTCAACCAGTTCCTGTGCGCACGTACCAACCAGCGTACTGATCGGTGGGGTGGCAGTATCGAAAACCGCATGCGTTTGCCACTGGAAATCGTGCGTCAGGTCCGTGCGGCGGCAGGGCCGAACTTCATCCTGATGTACCGCCATTCGGTGCTGGACCTGGTGGACGGTGGTAATGGCTGGGACGAAGTGGTCCACGTGGCCCAAGCGCTGGAGGCCGCCGGGGTGACGCTGTTCAACACCGGTATCGGCTGGCATGAGGCGCGCACGCCAACCATCGTCACCTCCGTACCGCGCGCGGCTTTTGCCAGCGTGGCGGCCAGGCTCAAACAGGCAGTGAATGTACCGGTGATCGCCAGCAACCGCATCAACATGCCCGACGAGGCTGAGGCCCTGATAGCCAGCGGTAGCGTGGACATGGTTTCCATGGCGCGACCCTTCCTGGCGGACCCTGAATGGGTGAACAAAGTCGTGGCCGGCCAGGTGGACGACATCAACACCTGCATAGCCTGCAACCAGGCATGCCTGGACCATACCTTTGCCAACAAGCGCGCCAGTTGCCTGGTCAACCCGCGGGCCGGGCATGAGACCGAGCTGGTGTACCGCAAGAGGCAACACAAGAAGAAGATTGCCGTGGTGGGGGCCGGCCCGGCTGGCCTGTCTGCGGCGACGGTGGCCGCCGAGTGCGGCCATGCGGTCACGTTGTTTGACAGCGCGGACCGCATTGGCGGCCAGTTCAACATCGCCATGCAGGTGCCGGGTAAGGAAGAGTTTGCACAAACACTGCGCTACTTTGCCAGGCGGGTGGAGGCAACCGGTGTGAACCTGCGCTTGAATATGCGGGTAACGCGCGGGCAATTGCTGGCGCAAGGCTTTGACGAGGTGGTGCTGGCCACTGGTGTTGTTCCACGCACGCCCCGCATTCCCGGTGTGGACCGGCCCAACGTGGTGTCCTACCTGGACGTGCTGCAGCGCAAGATGGTGCCGGGCAAGCGTGTGGCCATCATCGGCGCAGGTGGTATCGGTTTTGATATGGGGGAATTTCTGTTGCACGACCCGGCAGTTTCCCTGCCGGTCTCCATTGATCGCTGGTGCCGGGAGTGGGGCGTGGACCTGCAGGCTACGAACAATGGGGGACTGGTGCCGCCCGAGGTGGTGCAGCCCTATCGCCAGCTCTACCTGTTGCAGCGCAAGACCACGCGTGTGGGCGCCGGCCTGGGCAAGACCTCGGGTTGGGTGCACCGCGCCGTACTGCAGCGCAATGGGGTGGAGATGCTGGCCGGCGTGGAATACCAGCATATTGACGACGCCGGTCTGCACATCACCGTCAACGGCGTGCCGCGCGTGCTGGAAGTCGACCATGTGGTGCTATGCGCCGGGCAGGAGTCATTGACCGAGTTGATGCCGCTCGAAGACGCCGCACCGGTGCCCGGCACTCCACGTTTTCACCGGATTGGTGGCGCGGCACTGGCTTCCGAATTGGATGCCAAGCGCGCCATCCGCGAGGGTGCCGTGCTGGCGGCCAGTCTGTAATCAGGCGCCGGTCACGCGCTTGAGCCGGATGTTGGCAGAAAGGCCGCCCGAGCTGGCATTGGTCAGCGAGAACGCACCGCCCATGCGCTGCACGGTCTTGTCCACAATGGCCAGACCCAGTCCGGCCCCGTTGGCTGCGGTGCGCGCCGCCTCGCCCCGGTAGAAAGGCTGGGTCAGATTGACCAATTGTTCCGTCGCCACGCCAATCCCATGGTCGCGGATCTTGATCAGCACCCACTTATCGCGTGAAATGGCTGCAATCAGTATCCGCGCAATCCCCGTATCCGGCGTTTTGCCATAGCGCCGTGCATTTTCCAGCAGGTTGGAAATGATGCGCCCCAGTTCCACCTCGTCGACCAGCACCATCAGGTTGTCTTCCAGCTGGACCTTGATTTGTACGTCCATCTGGTTCTGGTAGGAGTAGGTGCAGGCATCCACCACGTCGGCCAGCATCACCGGGGCAAGTGTCTCCTTTTCCGGCCGGGCGTAGTCCAGGAACTTGCCGATGATGGCATCAAGCTGGGCAATGTCGGCCGCCATATGGGCGCGGGCATCCAGATCGGCCACACTCATCTCGGTTTCCAGGCGCAAGCGGGCCAGAGGCGTTCGCAAATCGTGTGAAATGCCGGCCAGCATCACCGCGCGATCCTGCTCCACCTTGGCCAGACGCTGCGCCATGCGGTTGAAGCCGATGTTGACCTCGCGTATCTCGCCCGTCTGGACGTTTTCGTCCAGTCGGCTTGCGTCAAAGTCGCCCTCGCGCACCCGGCTCGCGGCGAATGACAGTTCCTTCAGGGGGCGGTTGATGAGTCGGGCGATCAACGCGGCTCCCGCCAGCGACAAGGCGGCCGCCACGGCCAGCCAGATGATCCAGGTTGTGCCCCCGGCCGGGTTGAAGCGGGCCTGGTCGGTCAGCAACCAGTAGTCATCGCCATCAATGACAAAACCAATCCACAGCCCCGGCTGCCGGTTGACGCTGCTGGCAATCACAGTGCCGGGACCCAGCCGTGTGGTGAGTTCCTGCGCGATCTGGCGGCTGATTGCGTCCGAGCCATAGGGAATGAACTGGTCGTTGGGCTCCCGGGGGACGATGTGCACTCCTTCCTGGTCGCTCATGGTCTTGAGCAGTGAGGTCCGGGCAATCGCATCCGCGTGGATCAGCGCCGCACGGCTGAGGTTCACCTGGGAGGCCAGTTGTTGGGCTGTCTGCATGGCGCGCGGCTCGAACTCCAGTGAGTGCAGCGTTTGCAACCAAGCCAAGATGCTGCCCAGCAACAGCAGCGCCAGCAGGAAGAACGTGCGCCAGAACAGGCTCAGGCTGGTGCGCCGACGCGGCGCCTCGTCGATGCTGGAGTCGATTAACGCCGCGGGTGCGCTGTTTTGCGTGTCCTCGAACTGGGTGGGGGTCTGGGTCTGGGCCAATTGCACCTGCGCCGGTTTCAGGTGGCCTCGTCGGGCACAAAGACATAGCCCACGCCCCACACCGTCTGGATGAAGCGCGGGGAAGCCGGATCGGTCTCTATCAGTTTCCGCAGGCGTGAAACCTGCACATCCAGGCTGCGGTCAAACGGTTCAAACTCGCGTCCGCGCGACAGCTGCGCCAGCTTTTCCCGCGACAGCGGAACGCGTGGGTGTCGTACCAGGGCCTTCAGCATGGCAAATTCGCCGGTGGTCAGCGTCAGTTCGGTGCCGTCCCTGTGCAGGGTGCGGGCGGCCAGGTCGAAAGTGAAGGCGCCAAATCGGGCCACCTCGTTGTCGGTGGATGGTGCTCCGGGCACCTCCGGGGTGGGGCGGCGGCGCAACACGGCGTGGATACGGGCCAGGAGCTCGCGCGGGTTGAAGGGCTTGCCCAGGTAGTCATCGGCGCCCACTTCCAGGCCCACGATACGGTCAATGTCCTCGCCCTTGGCGGTCAGCATGATGATCGGTGTCAGGTCCCCTGCGGTGCGCAGGCGCCGGCAGATGGACAGACCGTCCTCGCCCGGCATCATCAGATCCAGCACGATCAGGTCGGCGGTTTCGCGCATCATGATGCGCGTCAGGGACTTCCCGTCTTCCGCCAGCAGGACGTCAAAGCCTTCCTGGGCCAGGTAGCGGCGCAACAGGTCGCGGATGCGGGTATCGTCGTCAACCACCAGAATTTTGTTGGGACGGGGTGCCGGGTTCTGCATAAGGAGGTGTGAAATATGTAACAGCCCCGATTCTGCGCGGCCTTGGAGCCCTGGGCCGTTTGAAAACGCAATAGTTGACACAATGTTACAAAAACCGATTGTTGTCCACTGTGTTCGCACCAACAATGGGAACCGATTGTTCATTCCTCGTCCGCTGGCTGTCCATGTTCAAAACGCTCACCCTGTATGGTCTTCTCGGGTTGCCCGCCGCCGCTGCGCTGGCGCAGGGCGATGGCGCGCCCACCGAGCGTCCGGCGATGCAGGCCAGGGAGCAGGCACCTGCGGATCAGGGCCACGAGCGCCGTGTCGCGCTGCGCGCAGCCCTGATGGCCCAGCGTGAAGGGCCGGCACCCCGGGGCAGCGCCGCAGGCACGGAACACCAGCTCAACGAGAAGGAACGTGCCGAACTGCGTCAGCAGTTGCGCCAGCAACGCCGCGAATAGCGCTGCATTTCAGGCGCCGCCAATCGCCGGCGCAGGTGTCATTCCGGTGTCATACTTGACGGCCAGCGCAACCCCTTTTGCGCGAACCTTTTGGCGCCAGAGCATGTCCGATATTCCTGCCTTCCCCCGCACCCGGTCCATGCTGGCGACCGGTGCCTTGCACGCTTCGGACACGTTGGGGCGGTTCGAGTTGCGCAAGATACTGGGGCAGGGCGCGCAGTCCACCGTCTGGCTGGCCTTTGACCCGCGTCTGGAGCGTGAAGTCGCCATCAAGGTCATGCGCCCTGGCAGCGGCTCCGACGCACAGGCCGTGGCGCACTGGCTGGATGAGGCCCGCAGCGTCGGACGGGTGAAACATCCCAACATCGTTCCGGTGTACGAGGCCGACATCCAGGATCACCAGCCCTACTTGGTGTTTGAATACATCGCGGGCCAAACTCTGGACCAGATTCTGCGGCAGCGTGGCGCCATGGGGCCGCAACAGGCTGTGGCGCTGATGATGGACGTGCTGGACGCCGTGGCCGTGGCGCATGCGGCTGGCGTCGTGCACCGCGACCTCAAACCCTCCAACGTCCTGGTGGACAGTGCGGGCCGGGCGCGCGTTATGGACTTCGGCATTGCCGCACGCATCGCGGACCGCAACAGCACCGATGCGGTGGTACCCAATGGCGGGACCGTGGGCTATCTGTCTCCCGAGGCCGCCAATGGCGCCGCGCCCGCACCGTCCATGGACATTTTTTCCGCCGGCGTGGTGCTGGCCGAATTGCTCATGGGCAGGCCGCTGATTGACGAGCAGGAGCCGTACCGCGCCATTTACCGGGTCGTGCATGAGCAACTGGTCCTGCCGGACGATACCAATCCCGACGTGGATGACCGCTTGCGTGCCATCGTCGCCCGCGCCCTGGCGCGCGATCCCCAACTGCGTTTCCCTTCGGCGCGGGCCTTCCAGAGCGAGCTGGAGCAATGGTCCAGGCCCGAGGCCACGCTGGCTCCGGTCGAAGCCGGTGGCCACAGCAGCACGCTGGACTTCCTGCTGCGCCGCATGCGGCACAAGAGCGACTTTCCGGCGCTGTCGGACTCCGTGGTGCGCATCCAGAGCATGGCGACATCGGAGACCGAGAGCGTCAACAGCGTCACCAACGAAATCCTCAAGGACGTGGCGCTGACCAACAAGCTGCTGCGCATGGTCAACAGCGCGCACTACGCGCACCGTGGCAGCATCAACACCGTGTCCCGAGCCGTGAATCTGGTGGGTTTCAATGGCATCCGCAACATGGCCCTGAGCCTGGTGCTGCTGGAGCACATGCAGGACAAGGCCCACGCCAGCCTGCTCAAGGAAGAGTTCCTGCGCTGCCTGATGGCGGCGTCCATCGGGGGCGAGCTGTGTCCGCTGGCGGGCGAGGGTGAAGAGGCTTTCATTGGCGCCATGTTCCAGAACCTGGGGCGCCTGCTGGTGCAGTTTTACTTCCCCGAGGAGGCGGCCCAGATTCGCATCCTGACGCAGACCCAGCGAGAGCCGCCGACCGAAACACAGGCTGCGATCACCGTGCTGGGACTGAGCCTGGAAGAACTGGGCCTGGGCATCGCCAAGGCCTGGGGCCTGCCGCAGAGCATGCAGCGCTGCATGCGCAAGCCCGCGGGAGGCGTGCCCCTGCGCGCGCCATCGGACCCGGCCGAGCGCATCCGCTGGGTGGCCCTGGCTTCCAACGAGATTGCCGACGTGCTGCTGCACTCCGACCCCAAGGAGGTGGACGCCCGGGTGCAGGCGGTGACGCGCAAGTACGCCCCGGCCATGGGTGTGGGGTCCAGGGAGGTCCAGTCGGCCACCGTGACGGCCCGGCAAAAGCTGGTGGAACTGGCGCAGGCCATGGAGATCCGGGTCGCGCCGGGCTCGGCCGCCGCCAAGCTGCTGACAATTCCGGATGTGATCGTCGGAGACACCGACCCCGCCACGGGTGCCACGGCTGGCGACAGCGGCTGGGCGGCGTTTGAGCTACACGCCACCAATACCGCCGTCGTGGATGCCTCCGGCCACATTCCCCACAAGGATCTGCGCATCACCGAGATACTGACCGCCGGCATCCAGGACATCACCAATGCCATGGTCGAGGACTTCAAGCTCAGTGACGTGCTGCGCATGATCCTGGAAACCATGTTCCGTGCCATGCATTTCGACCACATCATCTTCTGCATGCGCGACGCCAGGACCGAGACCATGACCGGCCGCTTTGGACTGGGAAACGGCGTTGAGGCCCATGTCCAGGGATTCAGATCGCCGCTGAGGGCCGCGACGCCGGACCTGTTTGCCGTGGTCTGCAACAAGGGGACCGACACCATGATCAGTGACGCCAGCGAGCCGCGCCTGGCCCAGCGGCTGCCAGCCTGGTACCGCACGGGGCTGAACGCGCCCACGTTCCTGCTGCTGCCGCTGCTGATCAAGGGTGCGCCCTTTGGCCTGATCTATGCCGACAAGAAACAGCGCGGCTCCCTGGAGCTCGACGAGAAGGAACTGGCCCTGCTGCGCACCCTGCGCAACCAGGCCGTGATGGCGTTCAAGCAGTCCAGCTAAGGCCGTTGGCCGGGCATCAGTACACCCAGGCGTCAAACAGGGCCTGCAGGCTGCGCCCGGCACCGGCCTCCATCGCGGTCTGCAGGTCGCGGGCTTTCACGCTGCGGCCGGCGTTGGTGGTGGTGTAGCGGCGCAGGCCATCCCAGAAAGCGCGCTCTCCCATCGCCTCACGCAGCGCATGCATGAACAGCGCGCCCTTGCTGTAGTGGATGGCACGCATGACGCCCAGGTTCGGGTAGTCTCCAGACCAGCTCAGTGGCTTGTCAAAATTCGCATCCTTGGCGCGTTGCCAGCGTTGGCGGGCCAGTGCCAACTCGTGTTGATAGGCCGCCTCGCCCCAGCGCTGCTGCTTCCAGGCGGCCGTCATGAAGACGGTAATGCCCTCGTTCAGCCAGAACTCGCTCCATGCCTCGCAGGTGATCAGGTTGCCCCACCACTGGTGCGCCATTTCATGGGCGATGACCCAGTCCTCCTGCGGGTCTTCCAGAATGGGGTCGAGCATGCGCTTGCCGATCAGCGAGAAACTGCTCGCCTCCTGCGCCACCCCACCCGGCACCAGCACCTGGGTGTAGGTGGGATGCGGCAGGGCAACTCCCGCAGCCGCCTCCAGGAACGCCAGCACCCGCGCGCTTTCCTTGAACCGGGCCGTCAGCGCGGCGGCGTCGTCCTGCGCCCCCAGAAAGCGCAGGCGTGCGTCGCCAGTGGTGTCCTGGGCCAGTGCGAAACTTCCGGCAGCAAAGCCCAGCGTGTAGAGCGGATACGGTTGCGGCTGTGACCAGCGTTGCCCGTTGGCTGCGGCGCCATCCTCGCTGCGCCCGCTGGCCACCGAACGGTAGGACTGTGGCAGCTCCAGCGTGATGGCAATGCCCGCGCGGCTCAACGCAGGCCCTGCGCAGGGCATCCAGTGGCAGGTGTGAAACGCGGTGTAGACATGGTGCTCGCCAAAGACCAGCCCTTCGGCAGGTGGTGCCTGGTAGTCGACCTCCAGCCAGTGCTCCGTGGCGGCACCCTGGTCGGCGGTGAGTGGAATGTGCCAGCCGCCGGCCGTCTTCTCTGGCGACACGTCTTCGCCATCCAGTTGTGCTCGGGTGATGTGCAGATTGGGCGCCGGCAATTCCAGTGAACTGGCTGCAACGGGCCCCGCCTTCAGGTGGATGCGGGCGTGGCCATGCAGGACCTGTGCGCCAAAGTCGGGCCGCAGCGCCAGGTCGTAGTGGTCTGCGGTGAAGGCCTGTGCGGCACCTGCGAGCCCGATCAGGATGCTATAACAAATATAGCGCTTCACGCACATTCCACGAGGGCTGCAGCCCAATTTCTTATTGAGCCGTCCAGCCGCCGTCCATGTTCCAGGCCACGCCGCGCACGTTGTTGCCGGCGGGCGAGCAGAAGAACACGGCCAGTGCGCCCAGCTCTTCGGGCGTGGTGAACTGCATCGACGGTTCCTTCTCGCCAAGCAGCAGCTTGGTGGCTTCCTCGTTGCTGATCTTCAGCGCGGCGGCCTTGGCGTCCACCTGTTTTTGCACCAGCGGTGTCAGCACCCAGCCGGGGCAGATGGCGTTGCAGGTCACGCCGGTGGTGGCGTTCTCCAGGGCCACGACCTTGGTCAGGCCCACCACGCCGTGCTTGGCCGTCACATAGGCAGACTTTTCAGCCGAGGCGACCAGCCCGTGGACGGATGCCACGTTGATGATGCGGCCCCAGTGGCGCTCGCGCATGCCGGGCAGCGCCAGGCGGGTGGCATGGAAGGCGCTGCTCATGTTGATGGCGATGATGGCGTCCCACTTCTCCACGGGGAAGTTCTCCACGCGGGCCACATGCTGGATGCCGGCGTTGTTGACCAGGATGTCCAGTGCGCCAAAGGTCTTGACCGCATGGTTGATCATGTCCTCGATCTCGGCGGGCTTGCTCATGTCGGCACCGTGGTAGCTCACCTGCACGCCCAGCGCGGCCACCTCGGCCTTGGGGCCTTCCACATCGCCAAATCCGTTGAGCACGATGTTGGCGCCCTGCGCGGCCAATGCCTTTGCAATCCCCAGACCAATGCCGCTGGTGGAACCGGTTACGAGGGCTGTTTTACCTTTGAGCATGTTGTACCTTTCTGGTTGGTTGGGGACAGAGCTACAGGTCTGTCCCACAAGGTTTCAAAAACTGGACGGCGATTCAATTACGATTCAATCATTATCAAACGCCGATTTCACCATGACTGAACCTAAGCTGAACTACCTACCATGCCCGGATGGTGGTGCGGGCCACCGCATGGCGTATTGGGAATGGGGCGACGCCAAGGCCCAGCACGTGGTGCTGTGTGTGCATGGCCTCTCGCGCCAGGGGCGCGACTTTGACACGCTGGCCCAGGCGCTGGTGGCGAAATCCGCGGGCGCCGTGCGGGTGATCTGCCCCGATATGGTCGGCCGCGGCCAGAGCGACTGGCTGACCGATCCCATGGGCTACCAGCTCCCTACCTATGCAGCCGACATGCTGACGCTGATGGCGGCACTCAAGCCCACGACCCAGACCCTGGATTGGGTGGGCACCAGCATGGGCGGCCTGATCGGCATGGCGGTGCTGGGGCAGACCCAGTTCCCGCTGCCGGTGCCCGTGCGCCGCCTGGTGCTCAACGATGTAGGCCCCGCTGTGCAGTGGGACGCTATTGTGCGCATCGGCCAGTATCTGGGTCAGGCCATGCAGTTCGCGTCCGTGCAGCAGGCCGCCGATGCCATGTGGGCCGTGTCCACCACCTTTGGCCCGCACACGCCGGCCCAGTGGCTGGAGCTGTCACGCCACATGGTCAAACCGGTGCCGGGTACCGATGGCGCCGTCACGCTGCACTATGACCCCGCCATTGCCGCCCCCATTGCGCTGATGACGCAGGAGTCTGCCCAGCAAGGAGAGGCCCTGCTGTGGGCGCTTTACGACGGCATCCGGGCCCAGACACTGCTGCTGCGCGGCGCGCAGTCGGATCTGCTGTCCCACCCTACCGCGCTGCAGATGGCGCAACGCGGCCCCAAGGCCGGCCTGGTCGAATTTGCCGGCGTGGGCCACGCCCCGACCCTGATCGCCCCCGACCAGGTGGAGGCCGTGGCCGCATTCCTTCTCCCATGAAAAGTCACGCATCCGAACAACAGGCGCCCGCGCCTGTCATTGCCGCCACCGCACAGAGCCTGCCCGAGCAGGCCGATGCGCTGGCCCGCGCCCGCGCCTTTGCCGAGCCGCTTTTGGCCAGCGAGACGCTGGACACCGGCGAGAACGTCCTGGCCCACGCCGACGCGGTGGCCGGCATCCTCCGCTCCATCGGCGGCTCGCAGGCCATGCAGGCGGCCAGCTACCTGGTCTATGCCTGCGACCACCTGAACAAGCCGCATGAGGTGATTGCCAAGGCCTTTGGCGCCAACTTTGCCGATCTGGCCATCGAGACCACCAAGCTCGTGCGCGTGCAGCGCATGGCGCGCCTGGCGCAGGTGTCAGCCAGCCACGGCGGCAACCCCGCTCCCATGGCGCAGACAGCGGCCACCCAGACCGAGAGCGTGCGCAAGATGCTGCTGGCCTTCTCGCGCGACCTGCGCGTGGTCATGCTGCGCCTGGCCTCGCGGCTGCAGACGCTGCGCCACTTTGCCGCCACCAAGCTGCCCGTGCCGCCCGGCCTGGCCAGCGAAGCGCTGCAGGTCTTTGCGCCGCTGGCTAACCGCCTGGGCATCTGGGAGATCAAGTGGGAGATCGAGGACCTGTCCTTCCGCTTCCTGGAGCCCGACACCTACCGCGAAATCGCACGCCTGCTCGACGAAAAGCGCGTGGAGCGCGAGGCCAGTGTCGAGGCACTGCGCCAGCAACTGGCGGCAGACCTGGCCAAACAGGGCATCCACGCCACGGTGCAGGGCCGCCCCAAGCACATCTACAGCATCGTCAAGAAGATGCGCGGCAAATCGCTGAGCTTTGCCCAGGTGTATGACATCCGCGCCCTGCGCATCGTGGTGCCCAGCGTGCCGGACTGCTATGCCGCACTGGGCTGGGTGCACGACCATTTCACGCCGGTGCCCGACGAGTTTGACGACTACATCGCCCGCCCCAAGGCCAACGGCTACCAGTCGCTGCACACCGTGGTGCGCGATGCCAGCGGCCAGCCCATCGAGGTGCAGGTGCGCACCCAGGCCATGCACGACCATGCCGAGACCGGCGTGGCCGCGCACTGGGCCTACAAGGAAGCCGGCACCAAGGGCTATGCCGGTGTATCCGCCAGCGGCGAATACGACGCAAAGATTGCCGTGCTGCGCCAGTTGCTGGCCTGGGAGCGCGACCTGTCGGGCAGCCAGGGTTCCGTCACGTTTGACGACCGCATCTACGTGCTGACGCCCAACGCCGCCGTGGTGGAACTGCCCCAGGGCGCCACCGCCGTGGACTTTGCCTACAGCGTGCACACCAACCTGGGCCACCGCTGCCGTGGCGCGCGGGTGGATGGCGCCATGGTGCCGCTGAACACGCCGCTGAAGAACGGCCAGACCGTGGAGGTGACCACGGTGAAAGAGGGTGGCCCCTCGCGCGACTGGCTCAACCCCGAGCTGGGCTTTTTGGCCAGCCCGCGCGCCCGCGCCAAGGTGCGCGCCTGGTTCAATGCCCTGGCCATGGGCGAGACCGTGGCCAAGGGCCGCGAGGCGGTGGAGAAACTGCTGCAGCGCGAGGGCAAGACCGCCATCAAGCTGGAAGACCTGGCCTCGCAACTCGGCTTCAACTCCGCCGACGATCTGTTCGAGGTGGTGGGCAAAGACGAGTTCTCGCTGCGCAACATCGAAGCCGTGCTGCGCCCGCCCGAGCCCGTGCTGCCGCAGGACGAATTCCTGCTGCTGAAGAAACAGCGCGCCCCGGCCGCGCAGAGCGGCAAGGGCGGTGTGCTGGTGGTGGGTGTGGATTCGCTGATGACGCAACTGGCCAAGTGCTGCAAGCCCGCGCCGCCGGACGCCATCTGCGGCTTTGTCACCCGGGGCAAGGGCGTCAGCGTGCACCGCACCGACTGCTCCAACCTGCGCAACATGGTCACCCGCAGCGGCGACCGCGTGATCGAGGTGGAGTGGGGCGGCAAGACCGGTGGCGACGGCTCCGTCTACCCGGTGGACGTGGCCGTGGAAGCCAACGACCGCCAGGGCCTGCTGCGCGACATCTCCGAGGTGTTTGCCAAGGAGAAGATGAACGTCATCGGCGTGCAGACCCAGTCGGTGCGCGGCATCGCCTTCATGACCTTCACGGTGGAGGTCAGCGACTCCGGTCGGCTGACCAAGGTGCTGGGCATCGTGTCGGAGCTGGCGGGCGTGCGCAGCGCACGTCGCCGCTAGAACGCTATTGGTGAAATAGGGCTCTAGCCCTCGTGGTTGCTGCGTGGCTAGCTACTAAAACAATAGCGACTGCGATTACTTCTTGCCTTGCGCCGGCTTAGCCAGGACCAAGCCTTGCGGCAGCACCACGCCGTTGGCGGCCTGGGCCATCTTGAAGAACACATCCGTGTTGTCCTGCACGCCGGTGAAGGACCAGGCGCCGGGGCCGAAGGCGGAGAGCGGAATGTCCGTCGCGGTGTGCACCGCGCTGTCGCCGGGCACCTGGCCGGTCACCAGAAACTTGCCGTCCAGACCACGCGCCATCGTGTCTCAGGGGCTCCGTCGTCAGCCCTGCAGGCCGATGCATTGCGAGGAAGGAGTATTCCTGCAATTCGTGTCCCACCTTAAGGCGCGATACTTTGCATCTTGTTGTCGGGTTGTCCGTCCTTCCCGTGCGCTCAAACTGTTGAGTGTGTGGGCTTGCCTTAAAACACTAGGGAGTAATTTGCCTTGATACGTAATTCAGAAAAGAGTGGCTGGCAAATCAGGTGTATCGCAATCTCGGGGCTGCTGCTAGCCGCAGTACCCGCGCATGCCTCCAAGGAGGGGGCTTTTGCTATGGACCTGTTCTTTTCCCCCGGGAGCGCCGCAGTGACGCGAGAACAGCAATTGCGCATCCAGGAATTTGCTTGTCGCGTGGATCAACGTCGCCACGAGTACGTTGTTGCCGTTGGACACACCGACAACCGGGAGCGAGCGGCCAAAGACCTTTCGCTGGTGCGTGCCCGCAACACGCTTGCAGTACTGGCCGCCGTAGGTATTCAAGGCACGCAAAACATTGCCGAGGGCAAAGGCGCGATGCAACCGGTTGCCGACAACACCACACCTGAAGGCCGCGCAAAGAACCGGCGTGTGGAAATCGAGACACACTCGTACCGCACGCTGGAAAGCAAGGCGTATGACCTGGAAAGATGCGCGCCGACATGGAAGGCTCAGCTCTTGTCGTTGGCCGGTGCCAAGGCGCTGGCCTTCGCTCGGATCCAGGTGCGTGAAGGCTGGGTATCGCCACTCACCTTGATGCGCACCGTGATTGAGGCCGGACGGCATGACCTGTTTGAGGTGCTCTGGCAGCCGCGGACTGGGCTGCGGCTGGACCGGCAGCAGCGCCGCAGTGTTTTTTTGCAGGTGCTGAGCGGAGGCTCACCGCCCATGGTCAAAGCCGCACTTCCCGCTGGATGGCCGCTTTTGCAGTCAAACCGGGAGCCGCTGGCGCGTGCACTGTGCCATGCGTCCGGCGTTCGTTCAACCGAGGAGGTCGTTCGAATACTCATTGCAAAGGGTGCTCAGCCCAGCCGGGCTCCGCCGGGGGAGTTGCCTTTGCTTGAGTGCGCGGTGGGACCTAATGGATTGGCGGTGGTCCAGCAATTGCTGGATGCTGGAGCGGACCCGCACGAGGTACAGGGCATCGTTGCCCGAGCTTCAAGCAATCGCGCAATGATTGATCGCCTGTTGATCGCTGGCGCCGACCCGCTTGCCAAGTTGCCAAAGGACTACGGCGGCGGCACCTTATTCCATGTCATGCCGATTCAGGATGCCGCCGATATTCAGTGGCTACAGAGCCTTGGTTTGGACATCAATGAAAGGGATGCCCATGGCAAAACTCCTTTGGCAGAAAGACTTCGCAAGGCGGATGAAAAGCTGCTTGATGCCATGATCGCAGCCGGAGCGAACCTCGACGAGCCGGAATATGGCCTGTTGAGCGCCGCTTTAGACAACCTTCCGGCGAGCCTTTGGTTGATGCGGCATGGTGCTTCGCTTACTCGGAATCCAGCCCTATTGGTTTACTGGGTGCGCCAGGGGGAGAAGGCCCTCCCAGTTATCGAGGCGTATCAGGGGCGCGGAGGAGACATGAATGCGCGCGATCACCGGGGCCGCAACGCATTAGGCGAAGCGATATCTACCTTGCAACCGACGATGGTTGCGTACTTGTTGCGTGCGGGCACGGACCGCGTACATGTGGAGCCTGGGGTCTCGGCGGATGTAATGGCAGAAGCCATCGCTGTACGTCCACTCCGAGTTTGCAACGTTCGGTGCGAACCGGAAGCACCACCGGATACGGTGGATCCAAAGCGGCAGGCAGCCAAGCTTGAGATCCTGCGGTTGCTGCGAGAAGCGTCACCAGTCAAATGAAATTGGCATAATCTGCCATTGAATCTAGGACGGAGATCACCATGCCGACTCGCAACGTTGTACTGACCAATCACCAAGCGGCATACGTCGAAGGTTTGGTATCCAGTGGGCGCTACCAAAACGCCAGCGAGGTGCTGCGCGAGGGCCTACGCCTGATTGAGCAGAGGGATGCTGAGGACGCAGCGCGCCTGGAAGCCTTGCGCGGGGCCGTTAAGGTTGGGCTTGCGGATATCGATGCGGGCCAGTTCTCGGTATTTGATTCGCCGGATGCGCTGGGTGCGCATCTCAAGTCGGTTGCGGGCAAAGCCATCGCAGCGGCATGAGCGGGACTTGGAGCGTTCGGCTTGGCCGCCAAGCGGAGCGAGACTACGCGGACATCGTGCAATGGACTGCCAATACCTTTGGCGCGGGACAGGCTGAAACGTATGCGCAGACCATTGCGATCGCCATCCAGGCATTAATGGAAGGACCAGACATTCCTGGTTCGAGATTGCGTGACGAAATCGAGCCAGGTATCCGCACCTTGCACGTCGCACGTCAAGGCCACAGGGGAAGGCACTTTGTGGTTTTCAGAATCGCAGGAGACCAGCGCATCGATGTGTTGAGGCTGCTGCATGACAGCATGGATTTGGCGAGACATGTTCCCGCCGCCAATGAACCAACGGTTCGCCAGCGCTAGAGCGATACTGGAAAATATCGCTATAGCCCTCGTGGTTGCTGCGTGGCCAGCTACTAAAACAATAGCACCCGCCATTACTTCTTGCGCGCTACCGGGCTGGCCAGTGCCAGCCCTTGCGGCAGCACCACGCCGTTGGCGGCCTGGGCGAGCTTGAAGAACACATCCGTGTTGTCCTGCACGCCGGTGAAGGACCAGGCGCCGGGGCCGAAGGCGGAGAGCGGGATGTCCGTCGCGGTGTGAACCGCGCTGTCGCCGGGCACCTGGCCGGTCACCAGGTAGTTGCCCAGCGCCGAGTCGCGTTCGCTGGGGTTGGCTGGGTAGGCGTTGAGCGGAGCCCGCTTCACGAACGGCTGCTGGATGTCCTGCTGCGGGGTGGGGTTGGTGCGCCAATCTTCGTAGCGGTCGGCATTGGCACCGTAACCCACCAGCAGGCGGTGGTCGATGTCGGTGGTCTCAGGGTAGCCATCGTTGGAGATGCTGTACTTCGGGAATCCGGCCTGTTCGTACACGCCCACCACCTTGTCGCGGATATTGGCCACGCCACGCTGCTGCACCAGTTCCTGCAGGCGGGCATCGCTCACGCGCGAGCCGCCAATCAGGGCCGCGCCCGAGCATTCGTGGTCGGCGGTCACGATGACCAGCGTGTCGCCACGCTTGGCCGCAAATTCCTGCACCAGTTTGATGGCGCGGTCGAACTCGATGGTGTCGAGCATCCAGCGCTCGGTGTCCATGTTGTGGGCCTGCTTGTCGATGGAGGCGCCTTCCACCATCAGCACAAAGCCGTTCTTCTGGCGCTCCAGCACGGCCAGGGCCTTGGCGGCCATCTCGTCCAGCATGGGCTGGTCGGGAAAGCCATAGTCGTCCACCACGCGGCCGGTGATGCCGCGCGCCTTGCCCCGGCGGCCATCAATCTTGTCCAGCGCCACGTTCATGTTGGAGTGGCTGAACAGGCCCAGCAGCTTGTCGGTGCGGGTTGCGTCAATGGCGTCCAGCGCGGTCTTGTCGGCGGCATAGGTGTAGCCCGCCGCCTGGAAGTCGGCCAGCAGGTCACGGTCCTTGTCCAGCGCACCGGCGGATGCACCCCATCGCTTGGCAATGTCGCCCGTGTGCGCATCGGTGGCGGAGAAGGCGTAATCCGTCTTGTCCCCGCGTGCCGAGCCGGGCGTGCCGGCCGGCACAAACCACTTGCGCCCGCCGCCCATCAGCACCGTCAGGCCGGTGAGCTTGCGGTCATCCAGGTACTGGTCCACGATGCCGGTGCCCGCGCCCCGGCTGCTGGTGTGCACCGCGTTGCCCGCAGGCGTGGCGTCAAACACATCGGCCGTGGTCACCAGGCCCAGCGCCTTGCCCCGGGTGCGATGCAAGTATTCGCTGAGGTATTCGATGCGCGGGTTGTCAAACGGGTCGGTGGTGTCGTCAGGGAACACGCCTTCCTCATTGTTGTTGTTCTTGTTGCCCGACACATAGCTGGTCATGCCGGGGGACGAGTCCGTCACCACCGAGTTGAGCGACGCGGTCTTCACCATGCCCGTCACCGGGAAGGTGTCCATCGCCAGCGGGTGAATGACCTTGCCCTGGGCATAGCCGCCAGCCACAATGCGCGCCGCCGTGCGCTGGGCCGCGCCCATGCCGTCACCCAGCATCACGATGATGTTCTTTACCTTCTGGCCGCCGGCCAGCAGCGGAATCACCTCGAAGTTGCCGGTGGCGGTGACGGTCTGGCCGTCGCTCTGCGTGGCCGTCACGGTAAAGGTGTGGATGCCCGGCTTGAGCATGCTCACAGCACGCACCGTGGTGATGGCCGCGTTGGCCGGCACGCCGGTCAGGCAACCCTTGTCGCAGGTCTTGATGGCTACATGGCCGTCCACCGGCTTGCCGTCAATGGCAAAGCGCGCGGCGGTGATGGTCTGGCTGGCGTCATCGGGGCGCACCGTGGCCTGCAGATCGAAACGCTGGCCGGGCAAAAAGCGCGCAATGACCGGCGCCGCGTTGCCGCTGCTGAACAGCTCGCTGGGCGGCGTCAGGCGGCTGACGGTGGGGGTGGCTTGGGCGGCCGTTGCAACGAGCAGTGCCGCACCCAGGATGGAGAGACGTTCCATGGAAGTCCTTGTTGAGAATGAAATGAAAAAGCGAAAAGAAACCGATTCAGTGGCGGTGCTGCAGCGAATGCATGTAGCTCGCAAATTCAAAGGTGTTCATGCCCCGCGTGGCGTCCGGCGCCAGTTGCAGTTGCACCCACGAGACGCGGCCATCGCGGCCTTCCTCGCGCCCCACGGACAGCACGCCGGTGATGCGGACCAGCCCACGCACATGGGGCACGGCCCAGTCGCGCTGCTCGGGCGCCAGCTTGACCAGCACCGTGGCCGGCGGCAGATCGTCCGCATCGCCATCGGCGTGCTCGCTCATCTGCACCGGGCGCGGCGTCAGCAGAAACAGGCCCTTGCTGGGCACCTCCTGCTGCACCATGTAACCGGTGAGCGCAACCGTCTGGCCATCGGCCTGGCGCAACGCGGGGCTGATCTCCAGACCCTTGGCGCCAACGGGCAGTTTGAAGAAATCCTGAAAGCGCAGTTCAGTGACCGGGGAGGGCGGCTGCGCGGCGGGCGTTTGCGCCAGGGCAGCGGTGCTGCAGAGGGCGGCCAGCGCGGCCAGGGTGAGGATGGAAGATATTTTCACCCCCGCGACGGTAGCGGGGGGATGTGACAGGGGTGTGACGGGGGGCTGTCGGAGCTATTTCCGGGGATTCAACATGCCGTTGAAACCATTGATGTTCCCTTGGAATTGAGATGCTTGGTCACTATTCTCTAGGTGTCCAGCTTGCTACGCCCACTGGAGCCATTAGGGTACCCCAACATTGCTACTCCTCATCGGGTTGATTGGTGTCCGGAACTTCGTAGGTAATTTTTTTCGTCAAGGCTTGCTCAAGGTGCGCTTTCTGTGCCTCTTGACCAATCGAGAGTACTTTGCCGTTAACCTCGACAACTGGTTGACTCGATATAAGCGTATTTAGACTGTTGGCAATACTGACGGCATTCTTTGCCAGACTTTCCTGAAGCGAAGAAACATCGGCTCCACTTTCCTTCAGCCGATTGGAGAAATCAAGGATCGAATCTAGCGCCTCAATTTTTTTAGGAATCGCGGAGAACTTTCCCTCAGTCGTGTAGTTGCGATGCAGAAATCGAACTGCTCCTTCAACTAGCTCGACCATAAGGCCAATTACTTTTGTGTCTCCAAAGAGGCGTGTCCAGAGACTCCCTGATTCAATCTTTCCGATACGAAGTGGATGTGAGGCCGCAGAGACTCCAAGCACGTAACAAAGCTCGGCGTACAGCGCGTATAGGGCTAACAGCTTCTCGGCGAAATCTTCAAGGTTCGAGATATTGGTCAACACCAAAGAAAGCTCCGCTTCGTCTGTTTGCGGCTTCATCTGCCCAGACCAGTTAGCGCTCAAGTATTCAAGGAAACCGCGCAGGTTTTCAAGTGCTTGAAGTAGGTGACGCGCTATTAACAATAGCGGAAGTGCGTTTGTGCCAGCTTGGTGTGCGACATAGACGCTATAGCTTTCGGCGAATGCATCAAGTTTCTCTAAGAAATTAGTAACAAATTTAGGCTCGTCAAGCCCCTCGCCAAGAGTTGCCGAGAGTTGCTGCTCGAGGCGTTCTACCTCGCGAAAAAGACTCCTCGCGCTGAATTTTTTTGTGACACTGCTTAGTGAAGCAAGTTGAGAATGCGCAGCACTTGAATTGTCATAAATCTGATTGCCACCACCTTCTGCGATCCCAAGCAGGCAGGTGTCAATTTTTTGATATGCCGCATTGAGCGCTTCCAGCACTCCAATCAAGGGAGCGGCGCCATTCAGTGCACGCAATGAATCTTCTACGCGCCTTGTAAGTGTTGGTTGAAGCATTGTCGAATACCTGTAAGGAGGGAAGAGATGTTATGGTTCGTGTGGGCTTGTGACAACGAGACGGCACAATGTTTGCCCCAATATATTGCGATGATTTTGTTCGGAAGTTGTCCGCAACCGCCAAGCTAACCTTTCGGCCCCCAATTATTTTGTTCCGCTAGTATTTGCCATTGGGGCTGAATTGATGCGATGCAACTTTCGCAGTATCAATAGACTATTTTGTACCGCTGATCACTCAGGTCAACAGATGTGATTGCGGATGGTTTTACGCTGCTGTTGGCGGCACGCTCCAGAATTGCTATCACGGACATGAGTTCATTCTGCAGATGTCTATCTTCGGTTGATACGCGTACCTTGGTCAACTTGTTGATAAGACTGTTTACCGTGGACCTACCGAGCAATGCCGCTTGAACGTCTTGGTAGTCTTTCTTGTCTTTGGTCATTTCAATTTCTTTTACCTAAAGGTTGAGACTCTCGCTTTTCTTACATGATCGCACGGTGCGGCAGGTAGTGGCTGTGCAATTTCTTGGATAACGCCGCCACCACCAAAAACACCCCCACACCCGCAACCCCCATCGCCGCATCCGAATACAACCCCGCATTGCTCCCCGCCTTCTCAAAGAAGTAGCTGTTGAGGATGCCCATGTAGGCAATCGGCGTGTTGGATAGCGACGCGAAGATGCTGTACTTGGTGGCGGCGGCGCCGGTGCCGATGGCTTCCAGCGTGACGGCGGTGAAGGACGCAAAGCACAGGCCGCCGACAAAGCCGTAGCCCAGCACAAACACGTAGTACATGGTCAGCGTGTGTGGCGCCCAGGCCATGAGCAGGGCGCAGGCGGACATCAGGATGCCGAACAGGGCATAGGCCTTTTTGCGGTCCATGCGGTCGCAGAAATGGCCGCCCACCATGCAGCCCCAGGCCGACAGCAGGCCGCTGAGCGCGCCGCTGGTGGCGGCCACGTCGTTGGCGCTGGCGCCCCATTCGGTGGCAAACAGGGGGAACAGGCTGCCCGCCGCGCCGGAGCCAATGGGCAAAAAGCAGATCAGCAGGCCCAGGTAGCCCACGCGGGAGCGGGCCACCAGCCACAGGTCCAGCAGCACGCGTTTGATGGCGCGCCACACCGACTGCATCAGGCTCGGCGGCGGCGTGCCGCGTTGGTCCTCGGCGATGGGCGGCAGGTGGGGTTCGGGCTCGGTGGTGTAGCGGATGGCGATGCCGCTGAGCAGGCACACCACGGCCAGCACCACGCCGGGCAGCCAGGGCAGTGTGGTGTTCTCGGCAATCACCAGCGCCAGGCCGCCGCCCAGGCCGCTTCCGCCCAGGTTGCCGGCCTGGAACCAGCCGGCCGTGCGGCCCAATTGGCTGGGTGCGGTGTTGTAGGCCATCAGGCTTTCCACGGCCATGCTCAGCGTGGCGGTGGCGATGTTGCCCACCACCACCAGAATGCGCAGCCAGGGCAGGCCGGCCTCGGTGGCCGGGACCATGCCCAGCAGTGCCAGGCCCAGCGCGCTGGTGATGCTGGCCATCACAAACCAGCGCTTGCGGGTCAGCGTCAGGTCGATGAGTGGTGCGTACAGAAATTTGAAGGTGTGGGGCAGAAAGCTCAGGCCGGTGAGCACGGCAATCGTCACCGGGTCCACCCCGGCCTTGCCCAGCAGGTAGACGATGGTCACGCTCAGAAAACCGCTGGCCGCGCCAAAGGGGATGACCAGCAGCAGGAACACCAGCGGGTGCGTGTAGTGGCGCTCGGCGGGCAGGGCGGTTGTGTGCGTGGTCATTCGGGGGCCTTTTTGCCGTCCACCGCGTCGCCCTGGTCGGCCATGTCGCGCATCAGTTGGTCCAGCTCCTGGCCGGATGGTGCGGCCTCTTCGGTGGCGGTGGGGGCCGGGGCATCGAGCACGTGCACGGTCCACGGCGCCAGAAAGACGCCTGCCGTGACCGCGCACTGCACGGCAATGAAGGGCAGCAGCGCGCGCAGCGTGCGCCACAGGGTTGCGTGGACCAGGCCGGAGCGCGTGCGCGCCATCATCACGGCGTAGCCCATGGGCGGGATCAGGAAGCTCAGTTGCAGCACCAGCAGCAACAGCACGGCGGTCTGCTGCGCATCGCCCAGCAGAATGATGAGCGGTGGCGCCACGATGGGGATGATGACAAAAATCATCTCGAACGCATCCAGCACCCAGGCGCACAGCGCCACCAGCAGCAACACGGCCGCCGCCGTGGCCACGGGCGGCAGCGTGGATGCCTGCATGGTCTGGGTGATCCACATGTCGGTGCCCCACAGCCGGAACACCAGGCTGAAGGTGCTGGCACCCACCAGCAGGGCCAGCAGGGCGCCGCTCAGGTTCATGGTGTCCATCAGCACGGCCTGCCACTGCGCGCGCGTCAGCGACCGGGTGACCACCGCAGTGCACACCAGGGCAATGGCGCCGGTGGCTGCGGCCTCCACGGCAAACACCCTGCCGATGAACACGCCGCCCAGCAGGAGCAGTGTGGCCGTAGCCGCCACCAGCGACACCAGCCACTGCGAGCCCGACACCGCGCTGCCGGGCTGCTCGGACGCCCGAGCACGGCGCCCCTGCCACCACGCCACCAGCAGCCACAGCGTCAGCACGCAGGCGGCGGGCAGCAGCGCGGCGTGGAACACGTCCTGCGTGTTGACGATGCGCTGGCTGCCCAGCAGGTAGTTGGGCAGGTTGCTGGCCTCGGTGTGGGCGCGCAGCATGGCGTCGCCCAGCAGGATCAGCACCAGCGACGGAGGCACCACCACACCAATGGTGCTGGAGGCGCTGATCAGGGCCGTGGCGGTGGCGCTGTCCATGCGGCCCAGGCGCGGTGCCACCAGGCGCGCCAGCAGCGACGAGCTGGATGCCACCGAGCCGTTCATGGGCGCCACCAGCGCGCCCACGCCAAAGGCGGCCACCGAGGTGCCGGCGCCGGTCCAGCGGAACAGCCGTGACAGCGAGGCAAACAACGCGTCCGCCACGGTGAGCCGCTGCAGCAGCACACCCACAAACACGTAGAGCGGCAGGGCCTGCAACAGGTCGTGCTCCAGCAGGCCCAGCGTGCGCCCGCTGATGGCGCTGAGCACGCCGGCGTCCATGGCGCCGCTGACCCAGCCCCCGGCAGCAAACAGGCTGGCCGTGCCAATCAGCAAGGCCCAGACGGGCAGGCCGGTGCCGATGATCAGTGCCGCCAGCGTCAGCAGCATCCACAGGCCAGCGGTGGCAAAGGGTGCCGTCATGGTTTGGTGTGGCGGCGTGCGCGCAGGTCGGACCACGCCTGGGCCACGGCATGCACCAGCGCCAGCAGGGCCAGCAAGACCAGGGCAATGCGCAGGATGAAGTAGCCCGGCGTCAGCCCCTCGCTGAAGATTTCGCGGATGGCAATGGAGCCCAGCATCTGCGGCACGGCCGTCCACAGCAGGAACAGCGCCCACGGCGCGATGCAGGCCAGCAGCACCCAACTGCGCCAGGGTGCTATTGTTTTGGTAGCTGCCTGCGCAGGTTTGGCGAGGGCTAGATGGCTTTCTGATACAGAGGCCGCAGTGATGGCGACGGCTCCATAGAGCGCGAACAGGATCTGCCCGATGTCATTGGCCTGGCGCGAGAACGCCTGCACCCAATCGCGCAGCGGCCACTGCGCAAACAGCAGCAGCGCCAGTGGCAGGACCAGCAGGCTGGTGACGGTGATCAGGCGGCGCATGGCGTTCAGGCGCCGGCAGCCTTCTGGAGAATCTCCAGCCCTCGCGCCTCCTGCCGGGCACCGCGTTGTGCCCGAATCTGGAACCGGGTCTCGGCATCAAATTCTGCCAACATCAAGGTCGTCATTTCGTCAATCAGGCGATTGAGCGGTGTGCCACGGCTCTTGGCCAGCGCTTTGAGTCGACGGTGTTTTTCATCCGGCAAACGAACGGTGAGTGCAGTCATTTACAGCTCCTTGAGGAATTGTTCCGGTGTCATCAGTCGCAGTGCGGGGAACAGCAATTGGCAGCCCTGCAGGTCGCGCAGATTGCGCGTCACCACAAAATCAGCCCCACCCGCAACAGCAAGTTCGATCAAGTGGTTGTCCGATTCGTCCGCCAGATTGGGGCGCCACAGGTAGTAAACCTTGGTCCATTCGCACAGCGACAGAAAAATGTCCAGCAACGTCTCCCGCTCTGCCATGTCCAGTTTGCAGTGGGCGAACAGGGCGGCTCGACCCAGAACGGCTTCGTACTCCGACAGCAGTGCGGCACCCATCAGCGGCGTGATCCGGTGCTCCAGGCAGGCGCGGATCACAGCATTCGAGGCACCGGTACCCATGCAGGCACCGACAAAGACGTTGGTGTCGACAACAACTCGCATGGGTGAATGGTATCAAAAATGCTACCAATCCGGGCAGCGATCACGCGTGCAGCCGATCAACGGCCACCGTATCCAGCACACAGGGGGCGTCGACCCAGCGGGTGCCATCGTCATCCACCAGCGTGCAGGCCGCCAGCACCTGCGCCACGGCGCGCGCGGCGCTGGCCGCGTCTGCGGCGTGCACCCAGGCGATGGGCTCGCCCGCAGTCAGCCGCGTGCCCAGCGGCTGCATCTGGCTCAGGCCCACGCGGGGGTCGATGGTGTCTTCGGCGCGGTGGCGGCCACCGCCCAGCTCGACCACGGCCAGACCCACCTCGCGCGTTTGTATGGTGCTGAGGATGCCGCTGCGCAGGGCGGGCACCGGCACGTGCTCCGGTGCGGCCATGAGGTAGGTGTCCGGGTGCTCCAGCAGGTCGGCAGGCCCACCCAGCGCCGCGACCATGCGGGCAAAGCGTTCGGCGGCGGCGCCGCTGTCCAGCGCGGCCTGCAATTGCCCGGTGGCGGCCAGGGTGTTGGCGGCCAGGCCGCCCAGCACCAGCAGCTCGGCACCCAGGGCCAGCGTGATGGCGTGTTGGCGGGGCTCGCGCGTGCCGTCGCCACGCAGGTAGCGCACGGCCTCGGCCACCTCCAGCGCGTTGCCGACCGTGGTGCCCAGCACCTGGTTCATGTCGGTGACCAGGGCCGTGGTCTTCAGGCCGGCGCCACCCGCCACCGAAACGATGGTGTGCGCCAGTTCCAGGGCCATGGCGCGGGAGTCGGCAAAGGCGCCGTTGCCGCATTTGACATCCATGACCAGCCCTTGCAGGCCGGCGGCGAGCTTCTTGGACAGGATGCTGGCGGTGATCAGCGGCACGCTTTCCACAGTGGCGGTCACGTCGCGCGTGGCGTAAAAGCGCTTGTCCGCCGGGGCCAGGTCGCCTGTCTGGCCGATGATGGCGCAGCCCACCGTGCGCACCACGCGGTCAAACAGGGCGGGTTCAGGCATGGCGTTGTAGCCGGGGATGGACGCCAGCTTGTCCAGCGTGCCGCCGGTGTGGCCCAGGCCGCGCCCGGAGATCATGGGCACATAGCCGCCGCAGGCCGCCACCATGGGCGCCAGCATCAGGCTGATCTTGTCGCCCACGCCGCCGCTGCTGTGCTTGTCCAGCACCGGGCCGGGCATGTCGGGCCAGGCCATGACGCGGCCCGACATCTTCATGGCGTGGGTCAGCGCCACGCACTCAAGGCGGCCCATGCCGCGCAGGAAGATGGCCATGGCCAGTGCGGCCACTTGGCCTTCGCTCCAACTGCCGTTCACCAGGCCCTGGACGAACTGGCCGATCTCAGCCTCGCTCAGCGCATGGCCGTCGCGCTTCTTGCGGATGATCTCCTGAGCCAGCATGGGGGCGGCTGCTAGTAGGTGCCGCCGCTGGTCACAGAGGCCTTGCCGGAGAGCACGGCCTCGATGTCGTTCAACAGGCCGCTGGCGCCAAAGCGCAGGCGCTGGGGCGTCAGGGCATCGGCGCCCAGGATGTCGGCAACCATGTCCAGGTAGCCCTTGGCCTCCTGCACGGTGCGGATGCCGCCGGATGCCTTGAAGCCCGCGGTCGGCGTGCCGTGCGCAGCAATCTCCTGCAGCATGACGCGGGCCGCCGCAGGTGTGGCGGATGTCTTGGTCTTGCCGGTGCTGGTTTTTACATAGTCGGCGCCGGCGTCCAGCGCCAGGCGCGTGGCCTGGGCGATCAGGTCGGGCAGGGCCAGCTCACCGCTTTCGATGATGACCTTGAGCGCCAGCGGGCGGCTGGCAGTACGCACCTGCGCCAGAAAGTCGGCACAGGGAATGCTCTGGCCCTGCATCAGCGCGCGGTAGGGCAAGACCACGTCCACCTCGTCACCACCGGCGGAGACGATGGCCTTCACATCGGCCAGCGCCAGGGCAAAGTCCAGCGCACCGGCGGGGAAGTTGGCCACCGCCGCCACCTTGATCGAAGGCGGTAGCGCGGCACGGGCCTGGCTCACAAAGCGCGGCCACACGCACACGGCCGCCACCGGGCCGAAGGGCGTCTGCGCGCGCTGGCACAGCGTGGCAATGTCGGCACTGGTGTCGCCGGTGTTCAGGCTGGTCAGGTCCAGGCATTGCAGCGCCACGCGGGCGGCGTCCTGCAGGGAGATGTTGTTTGGCATGGTGGTCATAAGCAAAAAATGCTGCCAGCCCTCGTGGAATGTGCACAGGCAGCTATCAAAATCATAGTAATCAGGAGTGCAGGGATGGCAGATCGGCCAGGTTGGCTACCAGATCGGCCAGGAAGCGGGCGGCGTAGTCGCCCGAGGCGCGGGCCTGTTCGAGCGTGGCGGCGTGGGTCAGGGACTCATGTCCCAGGCCGGCAGCCATATTGGTCATCAGGGACAGGCCCAGCACGCGCAGGCCGGCGTGGCGGGCCAGGATGGTCTCGGGCACGGTGCTCATGCCCACGGCGTCGGCGCCCCAGGCGGCAAACATGCGGATCTCGGCCGGGGTCTCAAACTGCGGACCGAGTGCCCACAGGTAGGTGCCTTCGGGCAGGGCCACCGAACTCGCGTGGGCAACGTGGGTTGCCACGGCCCGCAGTTCGGCATCGTAGGCGGCGCCCATGTCGACAAAGCGGCCGTTGCCCGGCTCGCCCACCAGCGGGGAGCGCTGCGGCGCGTTGATGTGGTCGGCAATCAGCATCAGGCTGCCGGGCGGCATGTGGGCGCGCAGGCTGCCGGCGGCGTTGGTCTGCACCAGCACCTTCACGCCCCAGGCCTGCAGGCTGCGGATGGCGCCGGCCATGCCGGTGCAGTCGTTGTTCTCGTAGGTGTGGCGCCGGCCCGCCAGCAGGGCGACGCGCTGGTTGCCCATGCGGCCCACCATCAGCGTGCCGGCGTGGCCTTCGACACCGGTGGGTTCAAAGGCGGGCAGGTCGGTGTAGGGGATTTGCTGGGGCTCCAGCAGGTGCTGCGTCACGCCACCCCAGCCGGAACCGAGCACCACGGCAACCTCGGGTGCCACGCCAAAGCGGGCCTTGAGCAACTGGACCGTGTGGGCGATGGCGGATGGGGCGTGCATGGTGGGTCAGCCTGCGTGGTCTTCGCTGTTGTGGGCCAGATGGTCGGGCCCGAAGCTGGCCGGCAGCAGTTGCCCCAGCGTCCAGCTCTGGCGCACGCCGCTGGGGTCGGCGGCGATGATGAGCAGGTTGTCGTCCCCGAATTCGCGCAGCTTCTGGCGGCAGCCGCCGCAGGGGGTGATGACGTCCGGCCCCGGGCCGCTCACCAGCACCGCCTTGGCGCGCTTGCCACCGGCCATGACCATGGCGCCCAGCGCGGTGGCCTCGGCACACCAGCCCTGCGGGTAGGCGGCGTTTTCGATGTTGCAGCCGGCGTGCACGGCGCCATGCTCGTCCAGGATGGCCGCGCCCACCGCGTAGCGGGAGTAGGGCGCATGGGCCTGCTGCCGGGCGGCGAGGGACGCGGTGAGTAGCTGGGACAGGGTATCCGCTGACAGTGCTTGCATGGGTGGTATCGGGACGGTTGGCACGCGGGGAAGCCTAGTGTAGTGGTGCCGACACCCCAGAAGCGTGGTCGGCCGCGTCAGCACGCGGTGCGGAAATACGCCGCGCGTCGGTCCGAGCTGGGGTGCGTCATCAGGTACTCCGGCATCAGGTTGCCAGCATAGTCCTTTTTGGCCAGCAACCGGTCAAAGAGCATGGCCGTGCTGGCCGGGTCCAGGCCCCGGTGGCAGAGCACGTCGTGGGCAAAAACGTCGGCCTCGGTCTCGAAGGCTCGGCTGTAGCGCAGATGGGCCAGGGCTGCGGGCGCGGCGGCCAGCGCGCCGGAGTAGTCGCCAATGAGCGCCGAGCCCAGTAGCGTGAGGGCGGTGGACTGGATGAAGTTGCGCAGCCCATGCTGGTGTTGCACGTGGCCGAGTTCGTGGGCCAGCACGCCGGAGAGGGCATCCAGGTCGCCGTCCAGCAAAGTCACCAGTTCGTCCGTCAGCACGACGTTGCTGCCGGGCAAAGCAAAGGCGTTGGGGCCGATGTCGGCGTGGCGGATGTATAGCCGGTAATTCTGTGCTGTCTTGGGGTCCAGCGATCTGACCAGGGCGTCAAACTGCTCGTCAATGGCCTCTTGTTGTGCTTCTGGCAGCCTGGACGCATGTAGAAAGCCGCCGCTGTCCAACTGTTTGACGATGGATTTGCCCAACTGCTGCTGGTAGGAGTCCGGGATCATTGCCACGACGGTGGCGGTGGCGGAGGGGAGCAGCCAGACGTAAAAGGCCGCCACCACCGCGGCCAGAAAGGCCAGTGCCAGGGCCGCCAGACGCCAGTCCGCATGCAGCGCCTGGGTCAGGGCGGCGTTGGGCTTGACGGCTACGCCTGCGGCGCGCAACTGGTCGCGCAGCGCGACTGATGCCGACAGCTCGCAGGTGCCGCCATCGCGCAGGTGCAGGAACTGCACCCCCTGCGTGTGGGAATCGATGGGCAGGATGTCCTCGGCGGTCAGGCTGTGCACCCATTCGGCGGTGAGCAGGACTATGTCCTGCGGGGTGATGAGCAGCGTCAACCCGTGGCGCTTGGATTGCACGCCGTTGTAGTAATTGCCGGCAAAGTCGTCCGATGCGGTGCTGGACGCGTGCTGGGCAAAGGGCGTGGAGGTGAGAGGGAGGGTGACGGTCATAGCCCCAGGTCCATTTCAAAGAGTTCGGCCGCGCCTTCGCCGGTCGCGCCGCGCCGGGACTGGGTGGCTCCGGCGTCGAAGCTGTCCAGGGCATCCGCGCCCGTCACGCCGATGGACTGCAGTCGGTAGCGCGCGACGCGGATGGCGGCGATGGGTCGGTACAGACCCAGCGTGAGAACCACCAGCGCCAGGTTCTTGACTTGCAGGATGAGCAGCTTGGAGAACGAAATATCTGAGTGCAGCGTGAGGCCGCCCACGCGGGTCTTGCCCCACACCAGGGTTTGGAAGCGCGCGGTGAAGTAGCTTCCCAACATCAGATAGACAAGCCATATGCTTGCCACGGTGATCGCTGTGATGGAGAAACGGATGTAGTCTTGTTGACGGTTTCCCCACAAAACTGCAGCAGCGATCACTCCCGCGAAGACCCCGACCAACACGGCAATGACCAGCGCGGTAACAAGACCCCAGAGCCAGACATCGGCGAAGTCTCGGCCCTTGGCGGAAAAATCAAAACGTGTATTGCCATAACGCAGATTGCTCTGCACATAACGCCGGAACATGGCGTGGAACAAGGGTAGAACCAACAGCCCGCCAATCGAGGCAATGCCCGTCCAAATCTGCCCCTTCGTCCCCAGGAAGAACGCGCCGATCACCGGGGGCGTCAGCACCACGACCAGCGGCGGAAGATAGGCTCGGTAGGCCTCGCGTAACGCGCCGTCGAACCCAAACGGCAGGCCCCGGTAGCGGGTATTGCGGGCCTTGAAGCGGTTGGACTGCCAAAACAGATAGGGCAGCGCCGCGCACAGTATCAGGGTGATAGTCAATCCGGCCTCCGGCGCATAGTCAAACGCCAGGTAGTACAGCACCACCAGCCCCAGGGCGATGGCGCGGCCCAGCAGGATGGACACCGGGTTGGCCACATAGTCGAAAGCGGAGCCATCCAGCAGCGTGTGTTGGTAGAAGTACTGCAGGCGCCGCACCTTGGCCCAGGCGCTGTACAGGCCCAGGGTCAGTACCGTCAGCGTGAGGTTGACCGACCAGATGCGAAAGTACTCTGCTCCTGTCCCGGTGAACTCCAGCGGCAGCGGGGCTTGCGCCGCCGGGTGCGCCACGGCAATCGTGTCTACAGGCGGCGCGTCGGGTAGGGTAGGGCCGAAGGCAGGGTGAAAGGTGGGTTCAGTCGGTGACAGCGTGGACATGAAAAAGCAGGTGTGCATGGCACCTTGTTGTGGTTGGCGTGCATGCTAGCAAGACCCGGACGTTGCAGCCAGACCTGTGTGGGCTGGCCGCCACAGGATCCATGGTGTAAGGTTATGCGACCATGACACCTCCGCCCGCACCGGCAGCCGCCACCACCTTCCTCTGGCACGACTACGAAACCTTTGGTGCCAACCCGCGGCGCGACCGCCCGGCGCAGTTTGCCGCCATCCGCACCGATGCGCAGCTGAACGAAATCGGCGAGCCCATCATGCTGTATTGCAGATTAGCTCCCGACTTCCTGCCGGACCCGGAGGCTTGCCTGATCACCGGCATCACGCCCCAGGTTTGCCTGGAACGGGGCGTGCCCGAGTACCAGTTTGCTGCCACGATTGAAAGTGCACTGGCGCACCCCGGCACCATTGGCGTGGGCTACAACACCATCCGTTTTGACGACGAGGTCACGCGCTTCCTGTTCTGGCGCAACCTGATCGACCCGTATGCCCGCGAGTGGCAGAACGACTGTGGCCGCTGGGACCTGCTGGACGTGGTGCGCACCGCCTACGCGCTGCGCCCCGAGGGCATCCAGTGGCCCACGCGTGCCGAGGGTGGCGCCAGCTTCAAGCTCACCGACCTGACGGCCGCCAACGGCCTGGCGCATGAAGCCGCGCACGATGCCCTGAGCGACGTGCGCGCCACCATCGCGCTGGCCCGGCTGCTGCGATCGGCCCAGCCACGGTTGTTTGACTACTGTCTGGGGCTGCACAAGAAGGACCGGGTGGCGCTGGAGCTGGGCCTGCCCACGTCACTGCGCAACGCGCGGCCGTTCTGGCATGTGTCGGGCATGTTCCCGGTGGAGCGCGGCTGCCTGGCCCTGATGTGGCCGCTGGCCATGCACCCGCAGAACAAGAACGAGCTGATCGCCTGGGACCTGGCCCATGATCCCGGCGAGCTTGCCACACTGAATGCCGAAGACATCCGCCTGCGCCTGTTCACCCGTGGCGCGGACCTGCCCGAGGGCGTGGCGCGCCTGCCGGTCAAGTCCATCCACCTCAACAAGTCGCCGATGGTCGGCTGCAACCTGAGGGTGCTGACCCCCGCAGTGTTGGAGCGCTGGGGCCTGGACCTGGAGGACCAACTGCAGCATGCCGCGCTGGCCCGCGACCTGCCCGACATGAGCGGCATCTGGCCCGAGGTGTTTGCCCGTGAGCCGGCCGCCACGCCGGATGTGGACGAGGACCTGTATGGCGGCTTCATCGGCAACGGCGACCGGCGCCGCCTCCATGAGCTGCGGGCCATGCTGCCCGCGCAACTGGCCCACACCCACCCGGCGTTTGACGATGCGCGCCTGCCGGAGCTGCTGTTTCGCTACCGGGCGCGCAATTTCCCCGACAGCCTGACCGGCAAGGAGTCTGCGCACTGGGAGGCCCAGCGGGCTGAGCGTCTGTATGACGGCGTGGAGGGAGCCCGCACGGTGGAGCAGTTGTTCGATGCCATTGACCACTTGTCCGAGAGCGCGGACGCGCGCGGCGAGGCGATTCTGGGGGCCTTGTATGACTATGTGGAATCCATCGCGCCGGCCCGGCCCTGACTTGCGGCGAGAATGCTCCATCCAAGTCCCCCATTCATTGAAAAGTACCCCAACGGAAAACCCCATGAAGATTGAAAAAGACACCGCCGTGACCCTGCAGATCAAGGTGGCGGACGCCGCCGGCAAGCTGATGGATGACGGCAGCCACCCCACCGCCTACCTGCATGGCGGTTACGACAACATCTTCCCCAAGATCGAGGCCGCGCTGGAAGGCCAGGAAGCGGGCTTCCAGTTCACCCAGACCCTGGCCCCTGAAGACGCCTTTGGCGAGCGGGACGAAGCCCTGGTCACCACCATTGCGAAGAAGGACTTTCCCCCCGGCGTGAAGGTGGGCGGCCAGTTGCAGGGCGAAGCTGCCGACGGCAAACAGCGCATCTTCAACGTGGTCAAGATCAAGGGCCCGGTTGTCCATCTGGACGGAAACCACCCGCTGGCCGGCCAGACGCTGCGCATCACCGCCAAGGTGCTGGACGTGCGTGCCGCCACGGCCGAAGAAATTACCCACCAGCACGTGCACGGGGAACACGGCCACCACCACTGATTTTTCAGCCGTGGACGGCGGCGCGGATTCAATGCGAATAAAGGGTTCGACATGAGTGTTTTTTCCAGCCGCTGGGCCGCCATGGGTTTGCAATTGAAGCTGCAGATCCTGATTCAGACCTTTTTGATGGTCATCCTGGTCGGCACGCAGGTGTGGTTATCGAACCAGATGGAACGCCGCTCCCTGGCTGCCGCCGAGGAGCGAACCATGGCGGTGGCCGATGGCGTCATCAATGCGTTGAATACGCTGATGGATACCACGGTGGGCGGCAAGGACGTCATCAGCGACGTCAAGGCCCGGGCCCTGTTCCTGCGGAAAATGGGCGTGTCGGACAAACTGAAGGAACTGCGCGTGGTTCGCGGCAAGGGCGTTACCGACGAGTTTGGCCCCGGACTGCCGGAAGAGCGGGTGGTTGACGAGCTGGATCGCGCGGTATTGGCCAGCGGCAAGTCGCAGTACCAGCTCAACACCGACGGCACGGATGGCGCGACCCTGCGCGCCGTCATTCCCTACGTGGCCATGAAGGAATACCGTACCAGCAAATGCCTGGACTGCCATGCGGTGGACCCGGGCGCCACCATCGGGGTGGTCAGCATCATCACCGACGTGAAGGACGACGTGGCTGCCATCCGCACGATGAACCTTGCGATGTGGGGCGGCCAGTTGGTGCTGCAGATTGCGCTGTATTTTGTGATTGGTGCCATCGTGCGCCGCCAGCTCAGTGAACTGGGCTCCGAACCGCGTGAGGCCACCCGCCTGGCGCAAAGCGTGGCGGCAGGCGACCTCAGCACCCGCATCCAGACCCGCAACGGCGACACCCAGAGCCTGATGGCGCAACTGCTGTTCATGCAGCAGAGCCTGGTCAGGCTGGTCTCCAACGTGCGTGAGGGCTCGGAGAACATCGCCACCTCCAGTGCCGAGATCGCCCAGGGCAACAACGACCTGTCTGCCCGTACCGAGCAGCAGGCCAGCGCGCTGGAAGAAACTGCTGCCTCCATGGAGGAACTGGGTTCCACCGTCAAGCAGAATGCCGACTCGGCGCGCGAGGCAAATCAACTGGCCCTGACGGCGTCCACCGTTGCGGTGCGCGGCGGCGAGGTGGTGGGGCAGGTGGTGCAGACCATGAAGGGCATCAACGAGTCATCGCACAAGATTTCGGAAATCATTCAAGTCATCGACGGCATTGCCTTCCAGACCAACATCCTGGCGCTCAATGCGGCCGTGGAAGCCGCGCGCGCTGGCGAGCAGGGTCGGGGCTTTGCAGTGGTGGCGGCCGAGGTGCGCAGCCTGGCCCAGCGCAGTGCCGAGGCCGCCGGGGAGATCAAGGGCCTGATCAACGCCAGCGTGGAGCGGGTGGAGCAGGGCACAACGCTGGTGGATCAGGCTGGTGCCACCATGAAAGAGATTGTCGATGCGATCAAGCGCGTGACTGACATCATGGGCGCGATCAGCGACGCGAGCAACCAACAGGCCTTGGGCGTGGAGCAGGTGGGCGAAGCCATCGCCCAGATGGACCAGACCACCCAGCAGAATGCGGCCATGGTGGAGCAGATGGCGGCGTCAGCGGGTGCTTTGAAGGCGCTGGCGGAGCAACTGGTCCAGGCCGTGTCCGTGTTCAAGCTGGACAGCCGGCATCAAGGTTGAGGTCGATCCAGTCGCCGCAGAACCGCCTGCCAGTGGCGTGGCACGGTGTTCTTCGGTGGGTCAGCAAATCAGGGGCTCGGTTATGCTAGATTGCACCGGAGCGTTCATTGCACCCCATGTCCACCAGCACCCAATCCATGTCTGAGCCCGAGAAGAATTTTTCGCCAGCACCGGGAGTCTGGATGGTTCACATGAACCACAGAAACCGTTCGGCCCTGTTTGCGGTTCTCTTTGCCACGCTGGGCCTGTATCTGGCGGACATGGGTGCCAGCGTGGCCGTGTGGTCGGTACTGGCCTTTCATTGCTTCGTTTATCCGCAATTGATCTATTGGAGAGCCATGCGCGCAAAGGCGCCCGGTACTGCGGAGGTGAACAACATGTTGCTGGACGCGGCGGCTTTCGCGATCTGGGCTGCGGTGTTGGGGTTCCCGCTGTGGATTACCTTCATCCTGCTGGTCTCTGCATCGGTCAATCTGGCGCTGTTTCGGGGGGCACGCGGGATTGCCGCCGTGCTGGTGGTGCTGGTGGGTACTGCAGTCGCAACCTCACTCATTACCGGTACGCCGTTCCACCCGGAAACCAGCTTGCGCACGGCGGCAATGTGCATGGTTGGCATCTTTCTGTTCCTGATGGTGGTTGCCTATAGCGCTTACGAGCGTTCGGTCACTCTCCATGAGACGCGGGAAAAGCTGCGCCGGGGGGAGCGCGCCCTGCTGGTGGCCAATGAGGGCCTGACCAAGCAGTTGCAGGAGATCAACGCCCTGCAGGTGATGCTCAGGGAGCAGGCCAACCGGGATGCCCTAACCGGTCTTTACAACCGAAGGTATCTGGAGTCGACCATGGATCGCGAACTGGCCCGGTGCCGGCGCGAGGGCAAGCCGCTGGGGCTCATGCTCATGGATATCGACCACTTCAAGAGGATCAACGATACCTTTGGCCATCAGGCGGGAGATCAGGTTTTGCGGTCCATCGCCGAACTGCTGGAAGTGCGTTCTGCGGACATTGCCTGCCGCTATGGGGGCGAGGAGTTTCTGGTCCTGTTTCCGGACATGCCCCGGGAGACCATGCTGGAGCGGGCCGAACAGTTGCGCCAGCAGTTCGCGCAATCAACGATCCAATTCGGTGAATTCCGGATCAAGGCGACGCTGTCGATCGGGGTGGCGAATTACCCCGGAAACGGGAAGTCCGCAGACGACCTGATCAACGCCGCGGACAAGGCGCTGTACTGTGCCAAGTCAGCCGGCCGCAATCGCGTGATTGACGCGCAGACCCTGACCTCGTCGGATCTCGCGGTGGAAGGCCCTGCGGCCTGACCCGGTGCGAGGCACAACGCCAACCGGTGCAACCATGCGGCAAATGAAACTGGACAAGGCCTTCACGCTGATGGAAGCGGGGCCGGTGGTGCTGGTGACCACGCATGACGGTGAGAAGGCCAACATCATGACCATTTCATGGACCATGGTGATGGATTTCACGCCGGTTTTTGCCATCACGACCGGTGCGTGGAATCATTCTTTTGCGGCCCTGCGCAAGACCCGCGAGTGTGTCATTGCCATCCCTGGCGTTGATCTGCTGGATACGGTGATTGGCATCGGAACGTGTTCGGGGGTTGACACCGACAAGTTCGCCCGGTTCCAACTGACGCCTGTTCCTGCCCGGCTGATCAGGCCGCCCCTGATCAGGGAATGCCTTGCCAACATCGAGTGCAAGGTCATTGACATCATCACGAAGCACCACATCGTTGTCCTGCAGGGCCTTGCCGCATATGCCGATACCGGACGCGCCGAGCAGCGCACCGTGCATGCCGTGGGTGACGGAACTTTCATTGTGGATGGACAGAAGCTCGACCGCAGGACGATGATGGCGTCCAAGCTGCCGCCGGGCGTCTAGGTCACGTCCGTCGGCTCCGGCCTGCGCACGCCGGATGTCCCCGTCGTCGCATGGCCAGGGTGAGGCGACGCGTCTTTACGGTTTTTTTACGCCAACGCTGGCAATCTCATCCCTGTTTTTACGCGGTCCAAACCAAACTTGGCGCACTAACTTCCTTGAAGGTGTGACCATGGATCTTGTATTTGCCGCGATCGGCCTTGCACTGTGGGGCCTGATGGTCCTGACGGTGTGGGGGCTCAAAAAGCTTGAGAAACCGCAGGGAGGCCGGTCATGAGCCTGCTGCATGTGGTGTACGGTGCAGGAGGGGCATGTATCGCCCTTCTGTTGGCCTATCTGATTTATGCGCTGTTTCGCGCAGAGGAGTTCTGATGAGCAACTCTGCCTGGGGGCTTTTGGCCCTATTCCTTTTCGTGCTGCTGGCGCTGTCCTGGCCACTGGGTCAGTGGATTGCGCGGATCAGTTCGGGCAATCTTCCACGCTGGATGTCGCGCGTGGAGGCTCCGCTGTATCGGTTGGCGGGGACATCGCCCGAGCACGCCATGAAGTGGTCGGACTATGCGCTGGCCTTGCTGGCCTTCAACGCGCTGGGCGTGCTGGTGGTGTATGCGTTGCAGCGACTGCAACTCAGCCTGCCATTGAACCCGGTCGGTATGGCAGCGGTGTCACCCGATTCGTCTTTCAACACAGCTGTGAGCTTTGTCACCAACACCAATTGGCAAGGCTATTCGGGCGAGTCCACCATGGGCTATCTGACCCAGATGTTGGGCCTGGCCGTGCAGAACTTCTTGTCGGCTGCCACCGGCATTGCCGTGGTGTTTGCGCTGATCCGCGGCTTTGCGGCGCGCTCCACTGCCGTGATCGGCAATTTCTGGGTGGATGTGACCCGCATCACGGCGTGGCTGCTGCTGCCACTGTCGGTGGTGCTGGCCGTGGTTTTGGTGGGCCAGGGTGTGATCCAGAATTTTGAGGGTTACAAGGAGGTGAGCACCCTGGAACTCACCAAGTTCCAGCAGCCCAAGGTGGATGACAAGGGCGCACCCGTGCTCGACGAAAAAGGCGCCCCCATCTTGGAGGATGCCCAGACCGACAAGCAGACCCTGCCGATGGGCCCCGTGGCCTCTCAGGAGGCCATCAAGATGCTGGGTACCAACGGCGGCGGCTTCTTTAACGCCAATTCGGCGCACCCCTATGAGAACCCGACCGCGCAGAGCAATTTTCTGCAGATGCTGGCGATCTTCCTGATCCCGGCGGCACTGTGCTTCGCATTCGGCATCGAGGTGGGTGACAAGCGCCAAGGCTGGGCCATTCTCGCGGCCATGACGGCGATGTTTGTGGCGGCTGTCATCGCCATCACACCGGCCGAACAGGTGGGCAACCCGTTGTTCAACCCCCTTGGCGTTGACCAGGCAACGAGCGCCATGCAAGCCGGCGGCAACATGGAAGGCAAGGAAGCCCGCTTTGGCATCAACGCCAGTAGTTTGTTTGCCGTCATCACCACCGCCGCGTCCTGTGGCGCTGTCAACACCATGCATGACTCGCTGACGCCCGTGGGCGGCATGGTGCCCATGGTGATGATGCAACTGGGCGAGGTGGTCTTTGGTGGCACCGGTACCGGCCTGTACGGCATGCTGGTGTTTGCCATCCTGGCCGTCTTCATCGCAGGCCTGATGATCGGTCGCACACCGGAATACCTGGGCAAGAAGATCGAGTCGCACGAGATGAAACTCACCTCCGTGGCGATTCTGGTCACGCCCATTCTGGTACTGGTCGGTACGGCCATTGCAGTCATGGCGGAACCCGGCAAGGCCGGCATTGCCAATCCCGGTGCACACGGTTTCTCGGAAATCCTCTATGCGCTGACCTCGGCCGCCAATAACAACGGCAGCGCCTTTGCGGGTCTGTCTGCCAATACCCAGTTCTACAACACCCTGTTGGGTCTGGCGATGTGGTTCGGGCGCTTTGGTGTCATCGTGCCGGTGCTGGCCATTGCGGGAGCGCTGGCGGCCAAGAAGCGCTTGCCAGTGACCGCAGGGACGCTGCCCACCCACGGCCCGCTGTTTGTCGTGCTACTGATTGGCACGGTATTGCTGGTCGGACTGCTGAACTACGTGCCTGCCCTGGCCTTGGGGCCCATGGTTGAGCACCTGATGCTCTGGGCCGCGCTATGAGCCACCCCATCTTGGAGTACACGCTATGAAAACAACAACTGCGCTGACGCTATTCGACCCCGTATTGGTCAAACCCGCCATCAAGGCATCATTCGTCAAACTCAGCCCGCGTGCGCAATGGCGCAACCCGGTGATGTTTGTGGTCTACATCGGCAGCATTCTGACCACGCTGCTGGCCTTTCAGGCAACCCAGGGCAATGGGGACGCTCCGCCGTGGTTCATCTTTGCAGTGGCGGTCTGGCTGTGGTTCACGGTGCTGTTTGCCAACTTCGCCGAAGCGCTGGCCGAAGGGCGCAGCAAGGCCCAGGCGGCATCTCTTCGCGGCCTGAAGAAAAACACCTGGGCCAAGAAGCTCAAGGACCCAGTCCACGGCTCCGCCTGGCTCCCCGATCAGGCGGAAAACCTGCGCAAGGGCGACGTCGTGCTGGTCGAAGCCGGTGACACGATCCCCATGGACGGTGAGGTGATCCAGGGCGTGGCCACGGTGGACGAGAGCGCCATCACCGGCGAATCGGCTCCCGTGGTGCGGGAATCGGGTGGCGACTTTGCATCGGTCACTGGTGGTACGCGCGTGTTGTCGGACTGGCTGGTGGTGCGCATTGGCGTCAATCCCGGCGAGTCGTTCCTGGACCGCATGATCAGCATGGTCGAAGGCGCCAAGCGCCAGAAGACCCCCAACGAAATTGCGTTGACCATCCTGCTGGTGGCGCTGACCATCGTCTTTCTGATCGTCACCGTGACCTTGCTGCCGTACTCCCTGTTCAGCGTGGAGGCGGCCAAGGCAGGCAGCGTGGTCAGCATCACCGCACTGGTCGCGTTGCTGGTGTGCCTGATCCCTACGACCATCGGTGGTTTGCTCTCGGCGGTAGGGGTGGCTGGCATGAGCCGCATGATGCAGGCCAACGTTATTGCCACCTCTGGCCGTGCAGTGGAGGCGGCTGGGGATGTGGACGTTCTGCTGCTCGACAAGACCGGCACCATCACCCATGGCAATCGCCAAGCGGCAATGTTTATTCCCGCCCCGGACATCACGCTGGCACAACTGGCGACCTGCGCTGCGCAAGCGTCGGTGGCGGATGAAACCCCTGAAGGCCGCAGCATCGTGGTGTTGGCCCAGCGGGTGGGCAACATGGAACCCCTTGCCGGCGAGGTCGTGGAGGTTCCGTTCACGGCCCAAACGCGCATGAGTGGCGCGGACATGAAACGCGCGGACGGCAGCATTCGCCAACTGCGCAAGGGTGCGGTTGATGCCGTGCGTCGGCATGTGGAAGCACTGTCCGGGCAATTCCCCGCAGAGTTGATGCGCGCGTCGGACGAAGTATCTCGCCGCGGCAGCACACCGCTCGCCGTTTCGGATGGCAAGCGGGTATTGGGCATCGTGGAGCTCAAGGACATCGTCAAGACCGGCATCAAGGAGCGCTTTGGTGAACTGCGCCGCATGGGCATCAAGACGGTGATGATCACCGGTGACAACAAGTTGACCGCTGCCGCCATCGCCGCCGAAGCGGGTGTCGATGACTTCCTGGCCGAGGCTACGCCGGAAGACAAGCTGCGTCTGATTCGCCAGTACCAGTCCGAAGGGCGCCTGGTGGCCATGACCGGGGACGGCACCAATGATGCACCCGCACTGGCCCAGGCCGACGTGGCCGTGGCCATGAACAGCGGCACACAGGCCGCCAAGGAGGCCGGCAACATGGTGGACCTGGACTCCAACCCCACCAAGTTGCTGGAAGTGGTGGAGACCGGCAAGGCCCTGCTGATGACACGGGGTTCGCTGACGACCTTCTCCATCGCGAACGACGTGGCCAAGTATTTCGCCATCATCCCGGCGATCTTTGTGACGACCTATCCGCAGTTGGCAGCGCTCAATGTCATGCGTCTGGGCAGTTCCTCGTCGGCCATTCTGTCGGCGGTGATCTTCAACGCGCTGATCATCGTGTTCCTCATTCCCCTGGCGCTCAAGGGTGTCAAGTACCGCCCCGTGGGTGCGGCCGTTCTGCTGCGGCGCAACCTGCTGATCTATGGCCTGGGCGGCCTAGTTGTTCCCTTCATTGGCATCAAGCTCATCGACATGGTGTTGGTGGCCATGGGACTTGTTTAATCATTCAAAGGAAATATTCCATGTACATCAAATCTCTCACCCTGCTTTGCGCCGCCCTGGTTTCCAGTGGAGTCTTTGCACAGACGTTGACACCCGAACCCGAGTCCACCCTGGGCTTCAACGTGGGCGCGGTCAGCGACTACCGTTTCCGCAGCGTGGCACAAACATCGTTCAAGCCCGCACTGCAAATGGGCGCGGACTATGCCCACAAGAGTGGTGCCTATGTCGGCATCTGGGGCTCCAACGTCAGCTGGATCAAGGACTATGTCGGCGCCACCGATGGCTCCACCGAAGTCGACCTGTATGGCGGCTTCAAGGGTGAAATCGCCAAGGACTTCACCTTCGACGTCGGCGTGATCCGCTACCAATACCCCGGCAACACGGCCGACAAGGTCCTGGTGGATGCCAACACCACGGAAGTCTATGGCGCGCTGACCTACGGCATCGTGACCGCCAAGTACAGCCAGGCCACTACCAACTTCATTGCCAACCCCGATTCCAAGGGCGCCAATTACTTCGAACTGGCAGCCGCATTCGACCTGGGCGGTGGCTTCACCCTGACCCCGCACGTGGGCCGTCAGAGCATCCCCAACCAGGCTGGCAGCGCCGGTGACTACACCGACTGGTCCCTGACCCTGACCAAGGACTTCGGCAACGGCCTGACCGCCTCGGTGGCGGCCCTGACGACCGATGCCAAGGACGCGTTCTACAAGGTTGCCGGCTTCGACAACCTGGGCAAGAACGCCGTGACCGTCGGCATCAAGTACACGTTCTGATTCGGAGGGACTGACCATGAAAAGCATTCTTCGCCCTGCGTTTGCCATCTTCGGTGTGCTGACTTTGCTGACCGGTGTGGCCTACCCCATGCTGGTCACCGGTGTTGGCCAGACGTTGTTTCCGAACCAGGCAGCGGGCAGCCTGATTCAGCGTGACGGCAAGCCCGTTGGCTCCAGCCTGATTGGCCAGAACTTCTCGGACCCGGGGCACTTCTGGGGCCGACCCTCGGCCACTGGACCGCAATCCAACAATGGGCTTGCTTCCAGTGGTTCCAATCAGGGGCCTCTGAATCCGGCCTTGCTGGATGCGGTGAAGGGGCGGGCAGACGCATTGCGTGCCGCTGACCCAGGCAATGCGCAGCCGATCCCGGTTGACTTGGTGACGGCGTCGGCCAGCGGTTTGGACCCCCACATCAGCCCGGCAGCGGCACAGTATCAGGTATCCCGCGTTGCCGCCGTTCGCCATCTGCCCACGGCCACCGTGCAGGCGCTGGTTGCGGAGGCGACCCAGCGTCCCATCCTGGGAATCCTGGGGGAACCGGTGGTCCATGTGCTGCGTTTGAATCTGGCACTTGATGCACACTCCAGCCATGGCGATCCACACTGATTCCCGGCCCGACCCCGACGCCCTGCTGGCGCAGTTGCGCGAGGACGATCTGGAGGTCCAGCGGGGCAAGCTGCGCATCTACTTTGGTGCCAGCGCCGGCGTGGGCAAGACATTCGCCATGCTCAGTGCGGCGCAGCGCGCGCAGCGTGCCGGGCAGTCCGTGCTGGTGGGCGTGGTGGAGACCCACGGCCGCAGGGAAACCATGGAGCTGCAGGCCGATCTGAAGCTTCTGCCGCTGCGCAAGGTGCCCTACCGCGGTCAGGTTCTGCTGGAACTGGACCTGGACGCGGCGCTGAAGGCCAAGCCCGACATCCTGCTGGTGGATGAACTGGCACATACCAATGCCCCGGGGTCACGCCACCCCAAGCGCTGGCAGGACGTGCAGGAACTGCTGGATGCCGGGATTGACGTTTGGACCGCCTTGAACGTCCAGCATCTGGAGAGTCTCAATGGCACGGTCGGCGCCATTACCGGGATTCGCGTCAATGAGACCGTGCCGGACACGGTGCTTGACAGTGCCGACGAGCTGATCCTGGTGGATGTGACGGCGGATGAGCTGCTGGCCCGTCTGAAGGCCGGCAAGGTCTACATACCGCAGCAGGCCGAGCGGGCTTCGCAAAACTTCTTCCGCAAGGGCAATCTGTTTGCCCTGCGCGAGATTGCCCTGCGGCGAACCGCCGAGCATGTTGGCGACGATGTGCGCAGCTACCGGGCCCGCCAGCATCTGCTGGCAAGCCATGGGCAGGCAAAGGGCAATCCGTCCTGGAATACCTCGGGCGCCATGCTGGTGTGTGTGGGGCCAGGTGCGGGTGCCGAGCATGCGGTGCGCAGCGCGGCGCGGCTGGCCGGACAGCTCAACGTGCGTTGGCATGCGGCGTACGTAGAGACGCCGGAATTGCAGCGCCTGCCGCCCTTGGCGCGGGACCGCATATTGGCTGTGCTGAAGTTGGCCGAGGAGTTGGGCGGGCGTACCGCGGTGTTGACCGGCAGTGACATCGCCCAGGCTCTGCTGGAGCAGGCACAGACCCTGAACTGCGCAACCTTGGTGCTGGGGCGGCCTGCACTGCGTCCCTGGGGCCCGCTTCAGCGTGCGTGGAGGCCAACCCTGACGCGGCAGTTGGCACGGCTGGCGCCGACACTGGACATCATGGAGATCGGCACCACCGAGAGCGTGCGCCGTCTGGCGCCCGCGGTGCCGGCGGATACACAGGACGAGGAATCGGGGTCTGCGTGGAGCGAGACCTGGCCGCGCTACGCCTGGGCCATTGGCGCCTGCGTGGCGACAACACTGGCCACGCTGCCCATGCTGGCGCTGTTTGACCTGGCCAACATCGTGATGCTGTTCCTGCTGTGCGTGGTGCTGGTGGCCGTCAAGCTGGGGCGCGGTCCAGCCATGCTGGCGGCGGTGTTGTCGGTCGCCGCGTTTGATTTCTTTTTTGTACCGCCGCGTTTTTCCTTTGCGGTGACGGACGTCCAATACCTGGTCACCTTTGCGGTGATGCTGGGTGTGGGCTTGTTGATTGGTCAATTGACTGCCAACCTGCGTTTCTCTGCGCATGTCGCGTCCAGTCGCGAGCGCCGGGCGCAGGCCTTGTTTGAACTGACCCGCGATCTTTCGGCCGCATTGCAGTCCGATCAGGTGGTGGAACTGGGCGAGGCCGCAGTCCAGCGGACCTTTGGCGGGCAGGCCAAGGTGTTCACGACCAATGCCAACGATCAATTGGAACTGGGCGACACGCTCCCCGAACAGTTGGATGCCAGCGTTGCCGACTGGGCCTTCCACAACGGCCAGCGGGCGGGCATGGCCACGGCCACGTTGCCGTCCAGCGCCTGGCACTATGTGCCCTTACAGGCACCCATGCGCATCCGCGGCGTTCTGGCGGTGCAACCCGCGCTGGCGCGCTGGCTGCTGATCCCCGAGCAGGTTCAGCAACTGGAGACGCTCGCGCGGCAAATCGCGATTGCGCTGGAGCGCGTTCACTATGTGGAGGTGGCACAGTCTGCGGTGGTGCAAATGGAGTCGGAACGCCTGCGCAACACCTTGCTGGCGACCATGTCCCACGACGTACGAACGCCGTTGACTGCCCTGATCGGCCAAGCCGAAACGCTGGAGCATTCTCCAACCTTGACCCTGGATCAGTTGGCGCTGGCGCAGTCCATTGGCCGGGAGGCGCGGGAACTCAGTGCGCTGGTGACCAATCTGCTGGATATGGCACGCCTTGAAAGCGGGCAGGTCCAGTTGCACAAGGATTGGCAATCCATTGAAGAGGTGGTCGGCGGTGCGATCCGGTCCGCCCGGCATGCGCTGGGGTCGCTGGAGATCGGAACGCGTCTGCCGGCGGACTTGCCGTTGGTCGAGTTTGACGCCTCCTTGATGGAGCGCGTGCTGGTCAACCTGCTGGAAAACGCCGCGAAGTACGGCGTGTCTGCTGCTGGGCATTCGCCCGCGATTGTGGTCAGTGCACAAGCCAACCCCAGCAATCTGGAACTGCGGGTGCGCGACTTTGGTCACGGCCTGCCAGTTTCCAGCCGCGGGCATGAACAATCCCTGTTTGACAAGTTCACGCGCGGGCAGGCGGAGTCGACGACCCGCGGTGTTGGCCTGGGCCTGGCGATTTGCAAGGCCATTGTGGAGGCGCACAGGGGGACCATCGCCGCCGCGCAGGCGCAGGGCGGTGGTGCAGAATTCACCATCACCCTGCCACGCACCCCGCCACCCGTGTCGCCGGACATGGAAGACATCTGATTGACAAGGCACTGCGCACCATGTCTGCTCCCGTTGCCATCCTGATTGAGGACGAACCCCAGATCCGGCGCTTTGTGCGCGCCGCACTGGAGGGTGAGGGCTGGACCGTGCACGAGGCCGACACCGCCAAGCGGGGGCTGCTGGACGCCGGTACGCGCAAGCCGGACTTGCTGATTGTGGACTTGGGCCTGCCCGATGGCGACGGCCTGGATGTGATCCGCGATGTCCGTTCGTGGTCGAACGTGCCCATCGTGGTGCTGTCGGCCCGCGCCGACGAGTCGGACAAGATTTCCGCGCTGGACGCCGGTGCCGACGACTACCTCACCAAACCCTTTGGCGTGGGCGAATTGCTGGCCCGGGTGCGAGCCAACCTGCGCCGCCCCCGCGCGGGTACCGCCGAGTCCGGTACCCAGTCGTTTGGCGAAGCGGACGCCGTCTTTCGCTTTGGAAACGTGGAGGTGGACAGGCTGGCGCGGTTGGTTCGGCGAAATGGTGCGGAAGTGCATCTGACACCCATTGAATACCGGCTTTTGAATGTGCTGATTTCAAACGCAGGGCGCGTGATGACGCACCGACAATTGCTCAAGCAGGTTTGGGGACCATCGCATGCGGATCAGAGTCATTACCTGAGAATCTACATGGGGCATTTGCGCCAGAAGCTTGAGCAGGACCCTGCGCAGCCCGAGCATTTGGTGACCGAGACGGCTGTTGGATATCGCCTTGTGCGCGAAGGGTAAACGCCCGGTTGTGGATGCCGCGACCCGGGGCGTCAGGCCGGTGGTGCGCGGAGGCTCAGTCCACGCGCTCAACGGCGGGCATGCCCCAACTGCCGTCCAGTGCCGGTTTTTTGGGCCAATACAGGCGCGCGTTCAGCAAGAAATTCTGACCCGATTTCACAGGGAGCCAGTTGTTGGACGGGGCGTCGACTGGCGCTTCGGCCTGGACCCATAAATCGAGCGAACCATCGGTGTTGAAAACCAGGGGATCACGATCACCCAGTGCATAACGGCGCAATGGGTTGTCGATCAGGAAGTCATCCGATCCGTACGCGGTGACGGACCAGAATGCATTGACCGGAGGTAGCGCGTCGGCCTGGAAATGCAGCCGGTAGCGGTGACTGCCATCCAGCGGCCGGCCCTGTGCATCGAGACTGGTATTCGGGTAGATCGCGTCTTGCGGCAAATTGGCGCCCAGTCCCAACATGGCCACCACGGCGCGTGTGTTGTAGGCAGTTCCATACCGGCCCAGTATCAATGGCGGCGTTGACCACCCACGTACCAGATCACGCGGTTTTTTCAGCTCTCTGGCAATGGTGAAATCAGCAATCCAGCGCCCCAAGGTGATGGCCCATCGGTCCGTCGTGTCCCACTGCAACGGCTTTCCGGGCTCGACGCCAATGCGTTGCAGTTTGGCCAGCATGGGGCGATCAGCCTCGGTCGGAGGGTTGTTCACCATGAGTGCAGACAACCGGCTGTAGAAAGTCTCCGCCTCCATGGCCCGCATCTGTTGAATGGGGGGCAGCGGTTTCACTGGCGCTGGGACCCATGCCGGCTCTTTCGGGGCTCGCCCCGCTTGCCAGTCACTGAGCTTCACAAGACGCAAACCATCTTGCAACTGCCCGACCAAGGCATAGTCCTGTGCTCCATTGGTCTGCGTACGGCCGATCAACCATGTCATGGCTGTCGGTGATCGCAACAACGTCATGCCGGCAGGCACCTCGCCACGCCACCCGGGTCCCGCCAGCAGGAAGCGGGCACTTCCTCTGGCCTGCGCAGCAACCTGCAGGCGTGTACCGGGCGCCGCAAACACGTTGGTCCACGCGTCGAGAAAAGGCATCAACTCGTAGCGCTGGGTGTTGGGCGGCATTTCAAATACCCAGGGACCCTTGTCCATGTTGATGAAGGCACTGGTGTAGAGCGTATCCACGTTGGGACGCACCACGTCTTTGAAGGCGGCGTCCGGGAACCGCCGTACACGTTTGAGCTGGTTCTCCGGACCGATGAGCTGCTCCGAGTTGACCCTGGTGACATCCATGATGACGAGCGGGTAGCCATAGATATAGCCCTCGGCGCCAAGCACGATTTTTTCGCGCATGAAGTAGGCAGAGCAGGCGAACAGAGCCAGTGTTGCGATCAAGGCGATCAATGCAGCCTTGCTGAATGTGACAGGTATTTGTGCGCGGGACATGGGAGTGGATGGGGAGTCAGACGGGGGATATCTTGCCATTCGCCTGCAGACAATCTTCGGTCGATGCAGGCGGTTTCGTGGTTGGTGCAAACCCTAACAGACAGAAGTGTATGGAAAAACTAAACTGAACCGACAGTTGTGTTTGGGCAAGTGCTGTTCGGTCTTAACTTTTTGGAGAAAGTGCATGAAGTTTTCTTTCACCTGCGTCAACGTCGGAGAAGTTGGCCGCGTAGCGTTTATTCCCCTGGTTACGTTGGCGCTTGCTGGGCAAGCGAGTGCCAGTGAAGGCTACAAGTCACGCCAGTCGCCAATTGGGATCTTTGGCGGAGAGATCGCAGCGCCGGCGGACAACCCGGGGTTTTTCGGTACCGCGTCGGTCACCTATGTGCATATCTACAAGATTGCAGATGAAAACGGCAACGCCGTGGGTCTACCTGCGCGCTCCGTGGCGTTGCCCACTAACAGCAAGGCGGGATTGCCAATTGCTGACGGCACCTATTCCCTCCAGGTTGCCCCCGGGACCATCAAGTTTGACCAGGATCAGACCCAGGTCAATCTCATCGGTGGTTACATGACCAATGACACGTATGGGGGAGGTCGACTCGCCTTTGCGCTGAACGTCCCGCTGATTGCCATCAATCGCAGTTTCTCCGCCTCGCAGCCTGCGGGCACCATTTCACCCGCACTTTCGCCGGCATTGCCTGCGACGGCTGTGGGTGCGATCACCAGTGTGGCGAACGCGACCAATTACGCCGTTCAGTCCGCGTTGATTGCGCGGAACAACAGCGAGAATCAGAGCGTCACGGGGTTTGGCGACACCGAACTGTCGGCGGTCTGGGTGCGGCACCAGGATCGCCTCAAGATAGCTGCGGGTGTCTCGCTGTTTGTTCCCACGGGCGCCTATGACAAGAATCGTGGCCCCAATCCCGGATTCGGCAATTTCTACACGCTTAGGCCGGGAGTTGCGGTGACCTACGCGCTCAACCCTAATCAGCGGGACCGGGGGTGGGATTCCGGTGTCACCGTGGCCGGCCGGCTGTCCTACGGGATCAACTCGTCCAACCTGGAAACCGATTACAAGAGTGGCGACTTTGTGTACAGCGAACTGGCCGTCAGCAAGGTCTCCGGCAATTGGGCGTTTGGTGCCAACTTGCTGGCCATTCAACAAGTTACCGATGATTCAGGCTCCGGTGCACCACTGGGCGGCAACCGCTACAGGAACTATGGTTTTGGCCCGTTTCTTTCCTTGAAACTGCCTGGCAAGGACGCCGGCTTCAATCTGCATTTGAGCCGCAACTTCGGCAGCCAGAACGCGCTGGTATCCGAGTCCATCCAACTGCGCTTCATCAAGGCTTGGTGAGACCGGGCGGCGGCGTGTCACTCAAGAGCCTGCTCATGCCATGGATCAGCCAGCGCCTGCTGTCTGCTTCCAGGGTGGCACGCATGAGGCAGCGTGCCGAGGCGGCACGTGCGCGTAGTGGTGCTGCCCACGAAGTCCACTACTTTCATCAGGTTGACGATCCCTACAGTGCATTGGCAGCTGCGAGCCTGCCCATGCTGTGCGAACGCTATGCAATCGTGTTGCATCCGCATGTTGTCGGAGCTCCGTCCGACGCGGCTGCTCCCGAACGTGACAGGCTGATTGCCTACAGCAGAGGCGACGCTGCGCGTTTGGCGCGGCACCATGGTCTGGAGTTCCGGGACATGGGCTGCCAACCTTCGCCGCAGGCGGTCGGGCTGGCAACTGCACGATTGTTGACGGCGGTATCGGAAGGGCGCTTTGTGGAGAGAGCAGCGGCGATCTCCCAGGATTTGTGGCGCAACGATGCCGGAGATTTGGCGTGCCAGCCACCTCCGCCGGTCGATTCGCTGTTGCAAGGTCAGTTGCTGGCGGCGTCGCAATTGAGGGCGCGCCTGGGTCACTACCTGGGTGCGACGTTTTACTACGCTGGAGAGTGGTATTGGGGGATTGACCGTCTCCACCATCTGGAGCAGCGACTTCAGGAATTGGATGTGCAGCGCCCAGGAGTGTCCGGCTGCCTGTTCCCACCTTCGCAGGATTGGGATGGTCTGCAGCCGAAGGCGCGTCCACCGGCCATTGACTTCTTCTTTTCTTTTCGCAGCCCCTATTCGGCGATAGTCGCTGAGCGTGTATTCCGTCTGGGACGTCTTGCGGGCGCGGAGGTTCGCCTGCGTTACGTGTTGCCCATGGTGATGCGGGGTCTGCCAGTTCCGAAGATAAAGCGCGCTTACATCGCCATGGACGCAGCGCGCGAGGCGCGCCTGCGCGGCATTGACTTCGGTCGCATCAACGATCCTGTGGGTCGGCCCACTGAGCGCGGGTTGTCGCTGATTCCGCTGGCCGAGCGGGAAGGGAAGGGCCAGGAATACGTCCTGTCATTCATGCACGGCGTGTGGGCGCAAGGACTGGATGCTGGCAGTGATTCCGGCCTGCGCCAGATCGTTGAGCGAGCGGGCCTTGACTGGGAAGCCGCCAGGGAGGCGCTGCATGAGGATGGCTGGCGATTGACTGCAGAGGCAAATCGCCAGGCCCTGTTTGCCTTGGGGTTGTGGGGCGTACCGTCCTTCGCCGTGAATGGCACTGCGGTGTGGGGACAGGACCGCCTTTGGGCTGTGGAGGCCGCACTTTTCGGGCCAACTGCTGATCTGGGATTCCAATGCTGAACAGACGTTACAAGTTACCAGTACTTCAGGTCCTGGTTGCCACTCTGGGCCTGACAAACTGCGCGATCGCTGGCCCACGGACGGACACCAACCAACGCCCGAATATTGTTGTTCTCGTGGCTGACGACTGGGGTTTCACCGATGTGGGTAGCTTTGGCAGTGAAATAGCAACCCCCAATCTGGACAGCCTGGCAAAGGACGGTATCCGATTCACCAATTTCCATGTGGCAGCGGAATGCTCGCCGACCCGAGCCATGTTGATGACTGGCGTCGACAGCCATCGCACGGGTGTCGGTGCCATGCGGGAGAGCGTTCCAAGGGAGCACTATGGTCGCCCCGGCTATCTGACGGTACTCAAGCCTGGAGTTGTGACAGTCAGTTCATTGCTGCAGGATGGAGGCTACCGGACATATGCGGTAGGCAAGTGGCATGTGGGCAAGGAGCCATACAACCTTCCGAATGCACGCGGCTTTGGTAGGTCCCTGGTACAGGGAGACAGTGGATCGGATAACTGGGAGACCGACAAGCGCTACATGGCATTGACAGACAAGGTTTACTGGTTCGAGGATGGCAAGGAAGCGGCCATGCCCAAGGAGTATTACTCCTCGGATTTCTATGCCAGTCGCGCGATGGACTACCTGCGGTCAGACGCCCAATCAAACAAACCGTTCTACCTGTACTTGGCCTTCCAGGCCAACCATATTCCTGTCCAGGCGCCTCCCGAATTCATCGCCCGGTACAAGGGTGTCTACAAAGATGGCTGGAATGCGCTGCGCTCCGCCCGGCGTGATCGAGCCGCTGCGCTGGGCGTCATTCCTTCCGATGCGCCCATGGTGTCCATGCAGACCACCAAGGATTGGGAACAGTTGCCGCCCGATCAGAAGGCGTATGAAGCGCGACGCATGGAGGTTTATGCTGGCATGGCGCAGGCCATGGATTTCCATGTCGGACGTCTGATCCACTACCTGAAGGAAACGGGCCAATATGACAATACCGTGTTTGTTTTCCTCTCAGACAATGGAGCCGAGGCGTCGGACCCGTACGATATTCTGTCGGCCAGGCTCTGGCTCGCCACCGAATACACCAACGATTTCGACAAACTCGGGGGCAAAGGGGCATACGGCACGATAGGGCCCAGCTGGGCCAGTGCTGCGGCTTCACCTCTTGCAACCTACAAGTTCTATGCGGGTGAGGGCGGTGTGCGTACGCCACTCATCATTTCAGGTGTGAAGGGCATGGCTGCTGGAGGTGTGCATCCCGGTCTGGTGCATGTCAAGGACATTGCACCGACCTTGTTGGCGCTGGCTGGCGTCCCCCAAGCGGGACCCACCTACAGGGGGCAGACCGTGGAGGCAATGACCGGGCGCAGTCTTCTGCCTTTGTTGCAGGGCAAGGCGGAGCGTGCGCATGAGTCCACGGAGTCCATAGGGTACGAGTTGTCTGGCAACATGGCAGTCTACCGGGGAGACCTCAAACTGACCCGGAACATGCCACCCGTTGGCGACGGCCAGTGGCACCTGTACGACATCGTCAGGGACCCGGGTGAAACTAGGGATCTGCAATCGGAGATGCCGGTGCGGTTTGAGGCGTTGCAGCGCGAGTACGCGTCCTATGCGCAGGACAACGGCGTACTGCCAATGCCGGAAGGGTACGAGCCACGCAAGCAGGTGCTCATCAATTCCATTTTCAACGTTTACCTTCCGCGTTTACGTTGGCCAGGTCTGGCAGTTTTGCTCGGCTTGATGGCGTGGCTGGTCTACCGCTGGCGCAAAGGGCGGACGGCCCCATGATGGCCAGTGGCTACCTTCCGAGCCCATGGTCGGCCGAAGATGGAGGCGGTGCGCGTCTGCAAGCAGTGCACGGCGAGGCCCGGTTGGGTTTGCGCAACGGTGACGCACTCGGATGCGTCGTCCGCAATACCCTGCTGTCCACCATGACGGTGCTTGGTGCGCCCGGCGAGGTCTATCTGCTGACGCATTCCGCGCTGCGGGCCAGATGGGGCTTGCCGACCACTGCCCGGGTTGAACGGTTGGATCCCTTGTCACTGGAGACATTGGACAGGTCGCCACGTCTGAAGGGGGGGGCGATGTGGCCCGGCGGTCTGGCGGTGCACCGCAACGGGTACCTCTACGTTGTCTATGGTCGCCATGTCCACAAACTTGACCGGTCCTGTCAGCCCCTGCAGTCATTTCGGCTGCCAATCAACGCGCCTTACAACTCGTTCGTCATTCTCGACAACGGCATCATCGTCACCAAGAATCTCTCGGATACACAGGATGCCCGCATCAGCCTGATCGATCCCGACACCCTGGAGTCTGTTGCGGCCGATGTGCAATGCCCCGAACCCTCTGTTGCGCGCTTGAGTGCCCTTGGCAATTCAGTCTATGTGGTGGGCGTGCGCTCGATCTTCCGCTACCACTGGAGTGCGGCCGCAGCGACCTTGGTGCTGGACCCGGGGTGGCGCTTCGACTACATCGGGACAAGTCGTCAGTCTTATGGGTGGGACGCCGTGATCGACGGTGAAAACGCGTGGTTTATGGACAACGGCAGGCACCGTTACCTCTACACGATGAAGCGGGCCGGTGTTGCCTCCACTGGCAACCGCCTGATCCGGGTGTCACTCACGGACATCACAGATACCACGGTGATGCCGGTCTGTGGAAAGCCCGGTGGCAGCGTCACCAATCCGCCGTTGGTCGACGTGCAGCGTCATATCGTGGTCGCCTACGACTCTGCCAACGCGTACATGTGTGCCTGGCGTTTCAACCCGGGATCGCGGGAGTTATCGCTGCTCTGGGAGAAGTCCGACTTTGGTTGCGCCAGTCACATGCTTTTGTACGCGCAGACGGGTGAACTGGTTGTCAACGATTACCGGCGCATGGGTGAAGAGGTGGTGGTTCTAGAGATCGAATCCGGTCGGGAAATTGCACGTGTTCGCAGCGGTGGAATCACGCAGGGCGTAGTGTTTCCAAGCCCTGGCTGGAACGGGGATCTGTACTGGTCTTCCATGGGACGGTTGGCTCGCATCCACGTCAAGCACATGACTCATTGAAGGTGATGGAAATGCACAAGAAACACTGGTCTGGGTTGGCTCTTGTTATCGCTGTTGTTGGGGTGGCTTACTTGCTGCGCGCCGATTTTGCGATGGCGGTTGCGAAGCAGGTGGCCGAAAGAAAGCTGGCTGCGGATGGGGTGGATCAACTCCCTGACGGGCTGCATGTCGGATTGTGTGGCGCTGGTTCGCCATTTCCGGATGATCATCGCTCGGGTCCGTGCACGCTGGTGATTGCCGGCAAACAACAACTGGTGTTCGATGCCGGCAGCGGGGCGTCGCGCAATATAGGCAAGATGGGTTTCAATCAGGGGCAAATAGGCGCCATTTTCCTGACCCATTTCCATTCGGACCATATCGATGGGCTGGGTGAACTGTTGCTGCAGCGCTGGGTGGGAGGCAGCAACCGGAGTCCCGTCCCGGTTTATGGTCCGACCGGTGTGGACAACGTGCTTGCCGGATTCATGTTCGCGTATGGGCAGGATCAGCACTACCGGGTGGCGCACCATGGTGATGCGGTCGTCCCGGCCAGTGGATTTGGCGGTGTGGCCATGCCCTTCAACCTGGAACCGGACGCGGGCAAGGTCATCTACGAGCGGGATGGTCTGCAAGTCATCGCGTTCCAAGTGGACCACGCGCCAGTACACCCGGCTGTCGGCTACCGAATTTCATACAAGGGGCGTGTGGTCGTGCTCAGTGGGGACACCAAGCGTTCGGTTGCCGTGGAGCGCGAGGCACGCGGTGCAGATCTGCTCGTTCACGAGGCTCTGTCAAAGCCGTTGGTGGCGATCCTGCAGGAGGCCGCCGCCAAAGCAGGTCGGCCCAACCTGCAGAAGGTGTTTGGTGACATTGTTGACTACCATGCCACGCCGGAAGAGGCGGCAGATACGGCGCGTGCGGCGCAAGTGGGATACCTGCTTCTCAATCACATCGTTCCCACCCTGCCGCCGTTGCCGGGAATGGAAAAGGCCTTCATTGGCGACGCGGCAAGCCATTTTGCCGGGCCTATCCGTGTGGGGTCAGACGGCGATTTCGTCTCGTTGCCCGCAACGTCCCGTGACGTGGTGGTCAGCAACAGATTCTGACTGCCGTCCCATCATCGATTCCTTTGCCACAAGCCCATACCGAAAAATCATGCCATGAGCCAGCTCCCAGTGGTCACAGACGTGTTGCGAACCCCCGACAGCCAGTTTGAACATCTGCAGGACTTTCCCTACCTGCCGAACTATCTCGAGGTCGGTGGACTGCGGATCGCCTACATTGATGAAGGGCCGCGCGAAGCCGCACCGGTCCTGCTGATGCATGGCGAGCCGACTTGGTCGTACCTGTATCGCAAAGTAATCCCTGGTCTGCTGGCCGCTGGCCATCGTGTCATTGCGCCAGACCTTGTCGGGTTTGGTCGGTCGGACAAGCCTGTTCACCGCGACGACTACTCGTATTTCAACCATGTGCAATGGATGACCGCCTGGTTGCAGGCATTGGACCTTCGCGGCATCACCTTGTTTTGTCAGGATTGGGGCTCATTGATCGGTTTGCGCATGGCAGCGGAAAACCCTGAACGATTTGACCGCATCTGTCTGGCCAACGGTGGACTGCCAACGGGCGCAGTTGGGGTTCCCCGCGCGTTCATGCTATGGCGTGCCTTCGCCATGTACAGCCCCTGGTTTCCCATTGGGCGCATAGTCCGATCAGGTTGTGCAAAAGGACTCACTCCCGGTGACATGTCGGCCTACGACGCGCCCTTCCCATCCAGGCGACATCGCATTGCGGCCCGCGTGTTCCCGACTCTTGTTCCTGTGGACTCGACCCATCCCGAGCGGGTGAACAATGAGCGTGCGTGGGACGTTCTCAAGCGTTGGGAAAAACCGTTTCTAACCCTGTTCAGCAGTCGCGATCCCATCACGCGTGGCGGTGAAAAGATCTTTCAAAAGCTGGTTCCCGGCGCCCGTGGGCAGGCGCACACGACTATTCGCGGCGCAGGGCACTTTCTGCAGGAAGACAAGGGTCCTGAACTGGCACAGGCCCTCAACACCTTCATTGCGGCCACTCCGCAGAAAGTGCATTCGTCATGATTGCTTTCCTCAAGGCCAATTGCCTTGCCCTGTATGTACTGGCTGGCTTGTCGCTGTTTGTAGATTTTCCTTGGGGCAGCGGGCCTTGGCTGCAAAGGATCACGGTGGCTTTATGGGTCATTCATCTTCTGGAAATACCGATTTTCCTACGTGCCGGCCCAGGGGATTTACGACTACTTTTGCGTTCGCTGATGCCGGCGCTGCTCTTCGGTGCGCTGTATTGGCTGCCACTCCGGCGGGCGGCGCGTATGCATGATTCGGGAGGAAACGCCGCATGAGCCACGACGGTTTGAGCACTGCCTGGGCAGTTGCCATTCTCCTGTTTGGGGTGTATGTCGCCTTCTGGGTCTGGTGGGGTGGCAACGGCAAGCCCATGTCGGCTTCGGAACGGGAGGCCCTGTTGAGTGAATTGGCTCCGTCCAGTACCGATGAGCATGGCATTGAAGCCCTGGAAGGCGTGCGCCAACTGATGGCCAATGACGACGGAAAGGAGTTTGTCATGCAAAACCTGGTGCAGTACCGCCCAAAGGCGCTGTATCCACCCGGCCATGCATACAGTGATGATCCCCGTGCGGCGGACCGGCGTTATGGAAAGGCCATTTTGTGGCCCTTGCTGAAGCATGGCAATCTGGTGATGTTCATTGCCCGTCGATGCGGAAGCTTCATCGAGCCCGCGCATGCAGACGTTTGGCACTATGTTGCAATGGTTCGATACAGAAGCCGCCGAGACTTTCTGAAGTTCGCCATCGACAGCAACCGGGCTGACATCTTTGTACACAAATGGGCGGCCATCCAGAAGACACATGTCTTCCCGGTCAAACCCATCATCAGCCTGTTTTTTGTCAGGTTGATGCTTGCGCTGGTATTGGGCGGCCTGGGCCTGGTTCTGGTCGTCACCTTGCGGTAGCTGAAAGGTCAATGATGAAATTCCGGACCAAGTGGTGGCTGGTGCCACTCGTAACGGCAAGCGTGGTTGGGGTGGGGTATTTCAACCGGTTGCATCTTCTGCAGTATTCGTTGGGTTGGTATACCGACATCCAGCATCCGCGCGGACCAGCCATTGAAGTGCCCTGGACGGCCGGGCCAGGCCAACCGAACAAGCCCTTGAAGGAGCGTCCACCGAACGTCATCGTCATTCTTGCGGATGACATGGGTATCAATGACGTCAGCACCTATGGTGGGGGGTGGAGTGCGCAGGGCGTGTCCACTCCCAATATCGATGCCATCGCCCGCGACGGCGTGAATTTTGAACAGGGCTATGCGGCCAGTGCGGTGTCAACTGTGTCGCGGGCGGCGCTGATGACCGGACGCTATCCTTGGCGTTTTGGCGTGGAATTCACGCCGACACCCGGTGCCATGGCGCGTGTTGCGGGTGCCCTGTATGCCAAGGATGGCCAACTGCACCCGGTGGTGATTGATTCGGAAAAGGCCGCGACGGTCAAGGACTTCAATGACCTGGGGATGCCCCCCACGGAACAGACAGTTGCCAAGGTTCTCAAGGGACAGGGTTACCACACGCTGCACATTGGGAAATGGCATTTGGGCAGCACTGCGGAGATGCGCCCCAACAACCAGGGTTTTGACGAAACCCTGTTCATGGAGAGTGGCCTGCATCTGCCCGAGAACTCGCCAGACGTGGTGAACTCCAAGCAAGACTTTGATCCTATCGACAGATTCCTGTGGCCGAATATGCGCTTTGCGGTCAGCTACAACGCCGGCAAGTGGTTCGAGCCGCCGAAGTATCTGGCCGACTATTTCACGGACGAGGCCGTCACGGCCATCCGGCGCAACAAGAATCGCCCGTTCTTCATGTATCTGGCGCATTGGGGCGTGCACACACCGCTGCAGGCCAGCAAGGCCGATTACGATGCGCTTGCCGGCATCACCAACCACCGCGAGCGCGTGTATGCCGCCATGGTCCGGTCGATTGACCGGAGCGTGGGGCGCGTGCTGCAGACCCTGAAGGATGAGGGTCTGGACGACAACACGATCGTGATTTTCACCAGCGACAACGGGGCCCCCGGCTACATTGGTATTCCGTCGGTCAATCGCCCCTATCGAGGCTGGAAGCTGACCTTCTTTGAAGGCGGTCTGCGGGTCCCATTCGCGATCAAGTGGTCCGGACACCTTCCGGCTGGCACACGTTACCCGGCGCCGGTGTCCAACATTGACATCATGCCGACCGTGGTGGCCGCAGCGGGCGGGACCATGCCGACGGACCGTGCAACCGATGGAGTCAATCTGTTGCCGTTCCTGACAAAGGATGCAGGGAGCGGGAAGCAACCGGACCGGTTTCTCTACTGGCGTGATGGTCCGTACCGCGCCATCCGCAACGGGCAATGGAAGCTGATTGTCTCCGAGCGCCCCCGCAAGGACTGGCTGTTCGATTTGAAGTCTGACCCGACTGAGCGCAACAATCTGGCGGAGAAGGAGCCTGCGAGATTGGCGGAGCTGAAGGCCGTCTTGCAGGCGCACCACGCCAGCATGCCGGCGCCGCTCTGGCCTTCATTCATAGAACTGCCAATTGCCATCGACAAGACTCTGGACCAGAACTGGACCGCGCAGGACGAATACACCTACTGGAGCAATTGATCCCGCCTGGGTTCTGCAGGAGTCAGCGCTGCGATCCTCGGCCCTGATGGGCAATCGCATCAGGTGCGCGGTTTCATTCCGTGCACCAGATGCGTGGCGATGATCGACTTCAGGTATTCCGATACCTTGGTGCTGGTCGCTGGCCGGTTCAGGGCCTGGTGCGCGCCCACCACGGCCAGATAGAACAGTGCTGACAACTCGCGTGCCCTGTCCTCGTCTCCCACCAAATGGATGTAATGGGAGTAGACCATCTGCAGCCGAGCACGGTCCACGTCTTCCAGCAAAGTTGCAACGGCGCTATCTTTGCTGGCCAGGCTGCGCAGCGCCAGCTCGAACCGATCAAAATTGCGCTCCTGGATGGAATGGGCCATTGCGCCGTCAAGTACCTCCAGGATTCGCTGACTCGGGTCATTCAAGACAATGGCCTGCGCGCTCGCGTTGACGCGCAATTCCCGCTGGTACCAGCGGTCAATCAGCGCGGCGACCAGTTCCGCGTGGTCGACAAAGTGCCAATAGAAACTTCCACGGGACACTCCCAGCTTGTCGGCCAGCGTGAGCACGCGTACGGCGCCAAAGCCACCGTCAAGCGCTGCCTCAAAAGCAGCATCGAGCCAATCATCTCGTGTCAGGCGCACCCCGGTGGGGTCGCCCGCATTCTTCTTCCGCGAAGCCTTGGCTGCGCGCGGCTGTTCGGTCAACTGGGTTTTGCTGGGCATATGGAATCGGGTCTGGGTCTTCTCGCAGGGAGAATTCAAGTGGGATTCAGACAAATTAGGTTATGGATACACTAGTGTATTGAACAACGCGTGTCAACGGGGCTTATCTGTGCTGAGGCTTTGACGGGGCCCAAAAAAGTCTATGCAATCACGAACCATTCCCATTGTTGCCGAGCCGCTGGCGGTGCCGCTTCACCTGGAGCCTCTGCCGTCCGGGGACGCGTATCGGTTTCACACCATGATCAAGCCCAGTGGTTCGCAATGCAATCTGGATTGCAGCTACTGCTTCTACTTGCACAAGGAAGAATTGCTGCACCAGACAAAGTCTCCGCGCATGAGCGAATCCCTGCTCGCGGCGCATATCCGCCAGTACATTGAGGCGCAGACGGGCGAGGAGGTGGTCTTTTCATGGCAGGGCGGCGAGCCCACGCTGATGCAGTTACCCTTCTTCGAACGCGTCATCGAGCTGCAGCAGCGCTACCGAAAGACGGGGCAGCGCATCGAGAATGACCTGCAAACCAACGGCGTGCTGCTCGATGACGAATGGTGCATGTTCCTGAAGAAACACAACTTTCTGGTGGGACTTTCCATCGACGGGCCGCAGGAATTGCATGACCGGTACCGGATCAACAAAGGTGGCGGTTCGACGTTTGTGCGTGTCATGCAGGCCGCACGTCTTCTGCATCAATACCAGGTGCCTTTCAGTGCACTGTGCGTGGTCAATCGGGAGAACGCGCGCAAGCCACTGGATGTGTATCGTTTCCTGCGAGACGAAGTGCGCCCCCGCATGATCCAGTTCATACCCGGTGTGGAGCCTGCCGACTTCCGGTCGGTCGCCCCCGGAAAGTGGGATCACTCCCTGCTGCCCTCGTTGGGCTCGCCACAGGCGCGGCCCGGGCACCCCGATTCGGTCGTGGAGGACTGGTCTGTCGATCCGGAGGATTGGGGCATGTTCCTGTCACGGATCTGGGATGAATGGTTCCGGCGTGACTATGGGCGCGTGTTTGTGGACCAGTTTGAGAACGTGATATCACAGATGTTTGGTCATGGCGCGCAGAAGTGCGTGAGCGCGCCGATCTGCGGCAAGGCCCTCGCGCTGGAGCACAACGGCGATCTCTACAGTTGTGATCACTTCGTCTATCCGGAATACAAGCTGGGAAACATTCTGCAGACCCATCAAGGTGACATGGCATTCTCCGGAAAGCAGAAGGACTTTGCCTTTGCCAAGCGTGATTCGCTACCGCAGTACTGCAGGTCGTGCAATCACCTGCAACTGTGTTGGGGCGAGTGCCCAAAGAACCGGTTCGTGAAGACGCCCAGTGGCGAGCCGGGATTGAATTACCTGTGTGCAGGACTCAAACTGTTCTATGGCAAGGTAACTGCGAACAAGGCAGCGATAGAACGGAGACTGCGCGCGCCACCGGTGTGATGCCGTCCTTGCCCATTGGCCTCCTGCAAGATGGGATGAATTTGGGCCAGTGCAAATCCGCCACAGGAGAATGCGTAGGGGGGGCCGCATTTGGGAGAAATGGTATTGCCCGACTCAAGAAACGGCGATACTCATTGGGAGGTCGACGGATTTCCCGGCGGCACAATCTTGACCACCCGCATATCCATGTCAACGCTGGATTTCTATCGGGTGTGTTAGTACTTTTTAGGGATCAATAATGCGTAAATTTTGGACACTGGCCGGTATCGCTGCAGTTTCACTCACCAGCGTGGGGGCGATTGCGGGGGACGCTGACTTCACGCTGGTGAATGGTACTGGGTACACCATCCGCGAAGTCTATCTTTCGCCGGCGAACGCAAAGACCTGGGGAAATGATCGCCTTGGTGATGGCGACTTGGCAAACGGCAAATCACGATTGATCAAATTCAGGGACTCTGCAAACTGTGAGCAGGATTTGCAGGTGGTATTTGACAAAGGTGACACCGAGGTGGTTTGGGAGGGACTCGATCTGTGCGAAATCAATAAGTTGACCCTCAAATACGACCGAGCCGCGAAAACCGTCTCTGCGATCAAGGAATAAAGCGCTTAATCCTTCTCGTCTTCAATACTTTGGATTGGTAGCGGTCTGCCAATCCAGAGCCCACCTCTCCACATAGGTGCCTTCCTGGCTGGATGCGATTGAAGGCAATGCCTCGGTACTTGGCCCCATGGGCAATGAAGTCCAGACTGTTGTGCAGGCAAATGGACAGCAGTGCACCGCGCACCCCTCTCAACTCGTTCAAGGCCTAGATGACTCGCGCAGTGGGCAAGTTGGTTTCAAGCTTGATGCTCAGTGCTTCCCGGTTGAATTCATCGATGACATTGAAGGTACGAAACCTGCGACCCGATGGCTTGTGGCAGCGGCGCAGCGTGGAGCGGGCAACGCTGTCATTTGCTATGTTATGTATAGCAAAATAAGTAGATTGCGCGAGGGCTTACAACCTATTTTTCATGGATGAAAGACGTCTGAGATGGCCTTCCGGGCAGGTTCAATGATGCGGTGCATGCCGGCGTCTGTGCCAGCAGCCTGCCGCGCTTGAACACCTTGAGCCGTGTCGCCTTCAGGCGCAGGGCCTCCACTGGATCACGGGCTTGCAGCAGCACAAAGTCAGCATGGCAGCCGGGTGAGATGCCGTAGCCATGCAGTTGCAAAATCTTGGCGGGGTTGGTCGTGATGGCCTCGAAGCACTGGCGCATGGCGGCCTGGCTGGTCATGTGGGCCACATGCAGGCCCATGCTGGCCACGTCCAGCATGTCGGCGCAACCCAGGCTGTACCAGGGGTCCAGCATGTCGTCCTGGCCAAAGGCCACGGTGAGTCCCGCAGCCATCAACTCGGGAACGCGTGTGAGGCCGCGGCGCTTGGGATAGGTGTCAAAGCGGCCCTGCAAGGTGATGTTGACGCAGGGGTTGCTGGCAACATGGACTTGTGCCTCGGCCATCAGGGCGATGAGTTTGGTCACGTAGTAGTTGTCCATGCTGTGCATGGAGGTCAAGTGTGAGCCGGTCACACGCCCATGCAGCCCCAGGCGCTGGGTCTCGTAGGCCAAGGATTCGATGTGGCGCGAATGCGGGTCGTCCGATTCGTCACAGTGCATGTCCACCAGCTTGCCACGTTCGGCGGCGATCTCGCACAGCAGCTTGACGCTGGCCGCACCATCAGCCATGGTGCGTTCGAAGTGGGGAATGCCGCCGACCACGTCCACACCCATGTCCAAAGCGCGCTTGAGGCTGTCCGCTCCACCGGGTGTACGCAACACGCCGTCCTGCGGGAAAGCCACCAGTTGCAGATCGATGTAGGGCGCGACGCGCTTCTTCACTTCCAGCAGTGCTTCCACGGCCAGCAGACGCGGGTCGCTGGTGTCCACGTGGCTGCGGATGGCCAGCAGGCCCTGTGCCACGGCCCAGTCACAGTAGGTCAGGGCGCGTTCGATGATGGCGTCAACGGTGAGGCTGGGCTTTAGCTCACCCCACAGCGCGATGCCTTCCAACAGCGTGCCGCTGGCGTTGACGCGTGGCATGCCATAGGTCAGCGTGCCGTCCATGTGGAAGTGCACGTCGACGAACGGAGGACTTAGCAGCAGGCCGCCAGCGTCCAGCGTCTCGGCGGCGGGAGCTTGCAGGCCGGGAGTGACCTCGACAATGTGGCCGTCCTGGACGGCCACGGACATGTTGGAGCGCCCGTCGGGCAGGGCAGCGTTGTGAATGAGCAGGTCGAGCATGGTCGGTTTTTGGTTTGGGCTTTCAGCTTAGCATGCAGGGGAGCGGGACCTGCGCTACATGTTGTGCGACATGCCGTAGTTCAGACGTAACCTGTGGATTTCCTGGAGGACTTCCGTCGGGCCGGACGATGTGCTGACAAAATCTGTGCTGTCGCCATCAAGCGCAACGGTGTAGTCTTTCACGCCACATTGGACGTAGACATTGTTTTCGGCATACGAGCGTCGCGTGAAGACGCAGGCCGGCGCCTTGGTCATGGTGGGAAGAAACAGACCCTGGTTGGGTCCGTAGCAGTGGATTCCCTGGCTGAGCCAGTGCTGCAGCGAGGGTAATAGGTCCGACTGGGAAAACTCCCTTGTCTCATCGGCGCCATGCAGAGCCTTGCCGATCATGGCGAAGGGAACGCGCGCATAGGCGCGGTCGCCGTAGGCAGAGAGCTCTGCGGCGCTGGCGGGAATCATGGCCCGATGGTCCCCTAGGACCATGACATAGCCGTTCTCAAAAAAACCGGTGGCTGCCAGCTTGCGCACAAAGTCACCCAGGGCATGGTCCGCGTAGCGAACAACCTTTTCCTGCGACACGGTGTCGCTGGCCGGGTCGACATAGGGGGCATGTGTGGTAACTGTCTCCAGCATGGCAAAGATGGGAGCTCTGCGGGTTTGCTGCATGTGGGTCAATTGCTGCAGACCGCGTGCATAAAGCGCGTCGTCGGGCGCGGCATCAAATGCGTACCGTTTGTAGGGTGCGTAGTAGTCCGCCTCGTGCCCTTCGACGAAGGAAAATCCAATCTCGGACAACCAGGTTCCCTTGTTCAGAAAGCTGAGGTTGCCGGTAGTGAGAAATGCCGTTTGGTAGCCCAGTGCGTTGAGCATACGCGGGATGGTGCGTCGCGGGCTACTGAACTGCTCGAAGACGGTGACGGAGCTGTCGCGGCCCTTTTCGATGGGCGGCTCACCGGTCAGAATGGAAACAAGGCCCTGTTCCGTGGTGACACCGTTTGCATAGAAGCTGCTAAGGCGCAGACCCTGTGCCGTCAGGGCGTCCAACTCGGGCGTCCAGTTCTGCATGCCTGAAAACAGTTGACTTTGCGGCATGGACAAGGACTCAATCACCACCATCACGATGTTCGGTCGTTGATGCTGGCCCTTCAGGCAAGTGGGTTTCTGCACTGGCACGCGAGCAAACGATTCATGGAATGCCGGGGTGTAGGGCGTGTTGCGGGTGGGGGTTTGGAGCAGCGCCTCGAGCGGGTTTTGCAGGTAGTACAGGTGGTAGGTCTGGGGCTCCGCATAGCCGGCCAGCACAACCGATGCCCCCGTGAACAATGCCAGGCCCGGTGATGCCTTAAGCAAGTGCTTGCAGCGCAGGTAGCGGATCAGCACGATCACCAGTCCACTGGCCAGGAGCGCCGTGACGGGCGTGTTTCTGATCACTTGTGCAGAGTAGGAGCCAATCTCGGCGAACTGTGACGAGAACTTTACGACCTCCTGCAGGGTCAGGCGCACGTGCAACTCTTTCAGCAGCACAAGGTCCGCCACATACAGCAGCATCAAGCCACACACGATCATGCGGGAGAACCAACGGACCCCGCGTGAGCCCCAAAGATGACCAGCGAAGTGAACGAACGCGGCGAGGAGCAGGTAACGCAACTCAAAGACCAGTGCAGGCGTACTCAGGCACCCCTGGCAGTCCAGCATTTCCCTGGAGGCAACGTCCAGGGAATGCAGTCGAAAAGCGGACAAGGCCAGCATGGCCACAAAGAGTTGCCATGTGGGTGACAGACACAATCGCAACGCACGAGCGCTTCGTGAACCAGAACTCTTGCCGCGAGACAACCCCTTCTGCATTGCATCACCAAATTTTGACATGCCACTCCCTGACTGCTTGCACGGCGCGTCCTTCCAGCGCCTGATCAAGGGGGCGAGTGTATTGCTATCGAAAGACCGCTACGCTGATATGGGTCAATCGGTCCGCTGCTGCCAGTCAGGGGCGGCCAGAGTGTTCACTGCGTGCCGAAGATGCGGTCACCGGCATCACCCAGGCCCGGCAGGATGTAGCCGTGGTCGTTCAGTTCGCGGTCGATTGCCGCCGTGAAGATCGGCACGTCCGGATGGGCCTTGTACATGGTTTCAATGCCTTCGGGTGCGGTCAGCAGGCACAGGAACTTGATGGACTTGGGTTTGCATTCCTTCAGGCGTGTGACGGCAGCAGCGGCGGAGTTGCCGGTGGCAAGCATGGGGTCGACGACGACGATGTCGCGCTCTTCCATGTTCTTGGGCATCTTGAAGTAGTACTCCACGGCCTGCAGCGTCTTGGGGTCGCGGTACAGGCCGATGTGGCCCACGCGCGCTCCCGGCACCACGGACAGCACGCCGTCCAGGATGCCGTTGCCGGCGCGCAGGATGCTGACGAACACCAGCTTCTTGCCGTCGATGACCTTGGCGGTCATCTTTTCCAGCGGGGTTTCAATCTCGATGTCCTGCGTGGCCATGTCGCGGGTGACCTCATAGGCCATCAGACTGGACAGCTCGTTGAGCAGGCGGCGGAAACTGTTGGTGCTGGCCGTCTTGTTGCGCATCAGGGTCAGCTTGTGCTGGACCAGGGGATGGTCGATCAGGTGGACATTGGCGCGCGCTTCGGGGGATAGGGGAGTCATGATCAAACGATAAAAGTGGCGATGAATGTGAGTGTAGGCGTAACAAACTCTAACGCAATTTGCCGGGGTTCTCTGGGGTCAGCGGGGTTACAGTAGCCCACTTGTTCCCCAGTCCCATAGTTTCCCCATGAAAAAAATCACACTACTGGCATTGCTGCTGGCGGTCGGAGTTGTCCAGGCACAAACATCGTCGTCTCCTGCCAAGAAGGAGCTGGTCGCCCGTATCCTGGTCCTGCAGCAAGCCGCCATCGAGCAGACGGCGCAGGCGCTGGTCGAGCGCCCGGCCCTTTTGCTGCAACAACAGGCTGGCCTGGCCCTGCAGACCCGCGTACCGCCCGAGAAGCGCGAGGCCGCGGCCAAGCAGGTGCAGGATGATCTGAAAAAGTACGTGGACGAGGTCGGTCCCGTGGTGCGACAGCAGGCCGTGAAGTTGGCGCCGTCGACGATTGGTGCCATGCTGGAATCCAAATTCACCGAGGAAGAACTCAAGCAGTTGATTGCGATTGTCGAGTCGCCGGTCAACCGCAAATACCAGCAAATGGGCGGCGAACTGCAAAACGCGTTGGGTCAGAAGCTGGTGGCCCAGACGCAGGCGACCGTGGAGCCCAAGGTGAAGGCGCTGGAGCAGTCGATTGCCAAGCACCTGGGCCTGTCGGCCCCACCCGCTGCAGCCAAGGCATCCGAGGCGGCTGCCAAACCGCCCAAAAAGTAAGCCGGCTATTTGCGTGATCCGCCAAAGATTCCGCCCAGCACGCCGCGGATGATCTGGCGACCCACCTCGCGGCCAATGGAGCTGGCGGCGCTCTTGACCAGTTGTTCACCCACGCTGGCGCGGCTGCGACGCGCGCCGCCACCGAGCATGTCCCCGATGGAATCCATGATGCCGCGCTCAGGGGCCGCGGCGGGTGTGGCGGCACCTCCACGGGTTGGAGATGCAGCAGGGGTCGGGGCCTGTTGGGTCGCGGCGGTGGCGGGCTGCTGTTTGGCTTGCGTGCGGCCCTTGAGCGCTTCGAAGGCGGAATCGCGGTCCACCGCCTTCTCGTAGACGCCAGCGACCAGCGATTCCGCTATGAGGGTCTGGCGCTGTGCGGTGGTGATCGGACCAATCTGGCTCGATGGCGGCAGCACAAACACCCGCTCGGTCAGGGCAGGGCGGCCCTTGTCATCCAGAAAGCTGACCAGGGCTTCGCCCACAGCCAACTCGGTGATGGCCGTGCCAATGTCCAGGCCGGGGTTGGCACGCATGGTGTCGGCGGCCGACTTGACCGCCTTCTGATCCCGCGGTGTGAAGGCGCGCAGCGCGTGCTGGACGCGGTTGCCCAACTGGGCCAGCACCGTGTCGGGAATATCCAGCGGGTTTTGCGTGACGAAGTACACTCCAACGCCCTTGCTGCGCACCAGTCGCACCACCAGCTCAATGCGCTCCAGCAGCACCTTGGGGGCATCGTTGAACAACAGGTGGGCCTCGTCAAAGAAGAACACCATCTTCGGCTTGTCGAGATCACCCACCTCGGGCAAGGTCTCGAAGAGCTCGCTCAGCAGCCACAACAGGAAGGTGGCATAGAGGCGCGGTGCGTTCATCAGCTTGTCGGCCGCCAGGATGTTGACCATGCCTTTGCCGCTGGTGTCGGTCTGCATGAAGTCGGCGATGTTGAGCATGGGCTCGCCAAAAAACTTGTCGCCGCCCTGTTGTTCGATCTGCATCAATCCACGCTGGATGGCTCCGATGCTCGCCGCGCTGATGTTGCCGTACTCGGTGGTGTAGTGGCTGGCGTTGTCGCCCACGTCCTGGCACATCGCGCGCAGGTCTTTCAGGTCAAGCAGCAGCAACCCGTCGTCGTCGGCAATCTTGAAGACGAGCTGCAGCACGCCGGTCTGCGTTTCATTCAGGTTCAGCATGCGCGCCAGCAGCAGTGGTCCGAGGTCACTGACCGTGGCGCGCACCGGGTGGCCCTGCTCGCCAAACACGTCCCACAGTGTGGTGGGGAATGCTTGGTACTCCGGCTCGGGAAGACCGCGTTCCTGCAGGATCTTGGTCAGCTTTGGCTGGGGACTTCCGCCTTGCGATATGCCGGTCAGGTCACCCTTGATGTCGGCCATAAAAACGGGTACGCCCAGGCGTGAAAAGCCCTCCGCCATGGTTTGCAGGGTGATGGTCTTGCCGGTGCCGGTGGCGCCGGTGATCAGTCCGTGGCGGTTGGCCTTGTCGGGCAGCAGGCGGCATTGGATGTCGCCATGTTGGGCAATCAGGATGCTGGTGTCGTCGGAGGCGGCCATGAAACTCTCAAAAAGTACAATTGAGCCAATAGCGTAACGAAAAAACAAAGGATTTCACGTGGCAGGACACAGCAAATGGGCCAATATTCAACACCGCAAGGGTCGGCAGGATGAAAAGCGCGGCAAGATCTGGACCCGCATTGTTCGTGAAATCACGGTAGCTGCCCGGGCTGGCGGGGGCGACCCGGCGATGAACCCACGTCTGCGTCTGGCCATTGAAAAGGCCAAGGCCGCCAACATGCCTGCTGACCGCGTCAAATACAACGTGGACAAGGCCACCGGTTCGCTGGACGGCGTGAGCTACGAGGAAATCCGCTACGAAGGCTATGGCATCGGCGGTGCGGCCATCATGGTGGACACCATGACCGATAACAAAGTGCGTACCGTGGCCGAGGTCCGCCACGCCTTCAGCAAGCATGGCGGCAACATGGGCACCGAAGGTTCGGTGGTGTTCCAGTTCAAGCACTGCGGCCAGCTCATCTATGCACCCGGTACCAACGAAGACAAGTTGATGGAAGTGGCGCTGGAAGCCGGTGCCGACGATGTGGTCACCGATGACGACGGCGCCATCGAGGTGCTGACCGCCCCAGCCGACTACGAAGCCGTCAAGCAGGCATTGGAAACGGCCGGCTTCACGGCCGAGGTGGCAGGCGTCACCATGCGCGCGGAAAACACCATCGAGTTGAGCGGCGAAGATGCCGCACGCATGCAGAAACTGCTGGACGTTCTGGAAGACCTGGATGACACCCAGGAGATTTACCACAACGCCGCGCTGTGATTCGGAGCCTACGATGAATGTACTTGTGATTGGTGGCGGTGGGCGTGAACACGCCATGGCCTGGAAATTGGCGCAGTCGCCCAAGGTGCAAATGGTCTACGTGGCCCCCGGCAACGGCGGAACGGCACTGGACAGCCGCCTGAAAAACATCCCCATCACCGACGTGGTGGCTCTGCGCGAATGGGCGCAGGCCAACAAGATCGGCCTGACCCTGGTCGGCCCCGAAGGCCCGCTGGCCGCCGGCGTGGTGGACGAATTCCGCCGCCACGGCATGCGCATTTTTGGCCCCACACAGGCTGCTGCGCAACTGGAAAGCTCCAAGGCCTTCTCCAAGGCCTTCATGAAGCGCCACGGTATTCCTACCGCGGCCTACGAAGCGTTTACCGACCCGGTGGCGGCGCATGCCTATGTAGACCGCATGGGCGCGCCCATCGTCGTCAAGGCCGATGGCCTGGCCGCAGGCAAGGGGGTGGTCGTGGCGATGTCACTGATTGAGGCCCATGCCGCGATTGACTTCATGCTGCTGGACAACAAGCTGGGCGTGGTGCACAACACGGGCGAGGGCGGTCAGGCCGTGCCGCGCGTGGTCATTGAAGAATTCCTGGATGGCGAAGAGGCCAGCTTCATGGTGCTGTGCGACGGCAAGGACGTGGTACCCCTTGCCACCAGCCAGGACCACAAGCGCTTGCTGGATGGCGACGAGGGGCCGAACACCGGCGGTATGGGCGCCTACTCGCCCGCACCCGTGGTCACACCCCAGGTGCATGCCCGCGCCATGCGCGAGATCATTCTGCCCACGCTCAAGGGCATGGAGCAGGACGGCATCCCGTACACCGGTTTCCTCTACGCCGGCCTCATGATTGATCCCCAGGGCCAGGTGAAAACGCTGGAATTCAACTGCCGCATGGGTGACCCCGAAACGCAGCCGATTTTGATGCGCCTCAAATCCGATTTCCTCGATGTTCTGTGGGCCGCAACCGAAGCCGGCGGTCTGGCCAATATGGAGCTGGAATGGGATCGCCGCACAGCCCTGGGCGTGGTGCTGGCGGCTGAAGGCTACCCCCATGCGCCGCGCAAGGGCGATGTCATCACCGGCCTGCCGACAGCAGGTGAGTCATCCATGGTGTTCCACGCCGGTACCGAAGGGTGCGATGGCGTTACCCGCACCAGCGGTGGCCGCGTGCTGTGCGTCACCGCCCTGGCTGATAGCGCACGCGCCGCCCGCCAGGTGGCCTACGACGCCATCAGCAGCATCCGCTTTGATGGCATGCAGTACCGCAAGGACATTGGCCACCGTGCCATCCGTCCCGCGGGGGATGCTGCCAAGGCGACGCGATGAGTGACGCGCGCGTCGGCATGGTGCGGGCCTATCTGCTGGGCCTGCAGGAAAGCATCACCGGCGCTGTTGCCGCATTGGACGGTGGTGCTTTCGTGTCTGATGCCTGGCACAAGACGCCTGCAGAGCCGTTGCAAGGCAATGGCATCACCCGCATTCTGGAAAACGGCGCGGTGTTCGAGCGAGCCGGTTGTGGCTTCTCGCACGTGCGCGGACCCACGCTGCCGCCATCGGCCACGCAGCACCGCCCGGAACTGGCGGGTGCACCGTTCGAGGCCATGGGTGTCTCGCTGGTGTTCCACCCGCGCAACCCCTATGTGCCCACGGTACACATGAATGTGCGCATGATTGCTGCGGGCCACCCGGGGCAGGATAGTGTCTGCTGGTTTGGTGGCGGTATGGATCTCACCCCGTATTACGGCTTTGAGGACGATGCGGTCCATTTTCACGCCACCTGCCGGGACGCGGTGCAGCCGTTTGGTGCGGACAAGTACCCGCGTTTCAAGCAGTGGTGTGACGAGTATTTTTTCCTGAAGCACCGCAACGAGCAGCGTGGCGTGGGTGGCATCTTCTTTGACGATTTCTCCGAGGGCGGCTTCGACAATGGCTTTGCGCTGATGCAGGCCGTGGGCGATGCGTTTTTGGGGGCCTACCTGCCCATCGTCGAGCGGCGCCTGGACACGACCTATGGCGAACGCGAGCGTGCCTTCCAGTTGGTCCGCCGTGGTCGCTATGTGGAGTTCAACCTGGTGTGGGACCGGGGCACGCATTTTGGTCTTCAGTCCGGTGGCCGCACCGAGTCCATCCTGTTGTCCATGCCGCCATTGGTCAGTTGGGCCTACCAGGCGGTGCCCGAGGCCGGCTCGCCCGAGGCTGCGCTGTACACCCAGTTCCTTCCGCGGCGAGACTGGGTGTGACGGTGGCGCCCGGGCATCAACGGCGCATCGGGGTGTTCGGTGGTGCGTTTGATCCGCCCCATGCAGCCCACCATGCACTGGCGCGGGTGGCTCTGGAGCAGTTGCAGTTGGACGAGCTGCGCATCATTCCCACCGGCCAGGCATGGCATAAAAGCCGTGAGTTGACGTCTGCTGTCCATCGGCTGGCCATGGCGCGCCTGGCCTTTGCCGACCTGGAGCGCGTGGTGGTCGACCCGCGCGAGACGGTACGCGCCGGCCCCAGCTACACCGTGGACACGCTGCTTGAACTTCGGGCCGAATTCCCCGGTGCCGAACTCTCCCTCATCATTGGAGAAGACCAGGCAAAGGCCCTGGATTCCTGGAGTCGATGGAGCGAGATCCCCGAGCTTGCTACAATATGTGTAGCTGCTCGCGCAGGTTTTACGAGGGCCAACGCCACTTTTGAAGCCCTGCACTTGAGCCAGACAGCCGTTCGGCTGTTGGAAATGCCCCCCATGGACGTCAGTGCCACTGACATTCGCCGGCGTTTGGCCCTTCGCCAAAACGTAGGTCCACTGGTTTTTGAACCCGTTGCGCGTTATATTGCCCAACATCACCTTTATCAAGCTGCCTGATGAACACATCCACCGTTGCAAAAAAAGACATTACCAAGCTCCAGCGCGCCATCGTCGATGGTCTGGAGGACGTCAAGGCCCAGGACATCCGGGTTTTTGACACGGAGGAGTTGTCGGCTCTGTTTGAGCGTGTGATCGTGGCATCGGGCACATCCAATCGCCAGACAAAGGCGCTGGCCGCCAGTGTGCGCGATGCGGTGCGCGATGCCGGTTTTGCCAAGCCCCGGGTCGAAGGGGAGGCCAATGGCGAATGGATCATTGTGGATTGTGGCCGTGCAGTCGTGCACATCATGCAACCCAACTTCCGCCAGTACTACAACCTGGAAGAGCTGTGGGGCGAGAAGCCCGTGCGCATGAAGCTGGGTGCGGCCAAACCGGCCACTGCGGAGGCCGAGAAACCGGCCAAGGCGCCCGCCAAGACCAAGGCCGAACCCACCAGCCTGAAGCGCTCCAACGCCGCCAAGAAGGGTGTGGCAGAAGCCTTCCCCTCCAAGGCAGCGCTGAAAAAGGCTGCTGAAAAGGCGTCGCCCAAGGCTCCCGCCAAGAAGGCTGCACCAGCCAAAAAGGCGGTGGCTGCGAAGAGTGCTGTGCCCGCGAAGAAGCCCGCTGCCAAGAAGATCACCACCGTGACGGTCAAACCCGCGACCAAGCCCGCCGCGAAGTCTGCCGCCAAACCGGCTGCGAAGAAAGTCGCCGCCAAGAAGACCGCCACCCGCAAAGCCTGATCAACCCCGTGAGACTGCTCATCGTTGCCGTGGGCCAACGGGTACCGGACTGGGCGCAAACCGCCTGGGACGACTATGCGAAGCGATTTCCGCATGAGCTGAAGGTTGAACTCAAGGCCGTCAAGACCGAGCCGCGTGGCTCCAAGACGCTGGACACGCTGTACGCCGCCGAGCGCGCCCGCATCGAGGCCGCCATCCCCAAGGGCACGCGCATCGTGGCGCTGGACGAACGCGGCACCAACCTTACCACCGTCGCCCTGGCCGCCAAGCTGACGGACTGGCAACTGGGCGGCACCGACGTGGCCCTGGTCATAGGCGGGCCAGATGGGCTGGAGCCGGCCTTTCGGCAAGCCGCTCACGAGCGTATCCGACTCTCCGATCTCACTTTGCCGCATGCCATGGTGCGCGTGCTGCTGATCGAACAGCTATACCGGGCCTGGTCCATCAACGCCAACCATCCCTACCACCGCGAATGAGCTTCATCTATCTGGCATCCCAAAGCCCACGCCGCAGCCAATTGCTGGATCAACTGGGCGTACGACATGAACTGCTGCTGCCCGGTGCCGATGAGGATGCGGAGGGCCTGGAAGTGCAGGTGCGCAGTGAAGCGCCCAAGACCTATGTGCAACGCGTGACCGGCCTCAAGCTGGAAGCCGCATTGCAACGCCTGAACCAGCGCCAGCGCCAGCTCCCGCCCGCGCCGGTGCTCTGTGCCGACACCACCGTGGCGCTGGGGCGCGCCATTTTCGGGAAACCCGCAGACGCGCCGGATGCCAAACGCATGCTGCATGCGCTGGCCAACCGTCCCCACCGTGTCATGACGGCCATTGCGCTGGGGTGGCAGGGCAAGGTGGTACAGGCCTGCAGCGAGTCCTGGGTGACATTTGCCGAAATGACCGAACAGGACATTGATGCCTATGTCGCGTCCGGCGAACCCATGGGCAAGGCCGGTGCTTACGCCGTGCAGGGCAGGGCAGCGGCCCATATTGCGCACATCAGCGGCTCCTATACTGGCATCATGGGTCTTCCCCTCTTTGAAACGGCCCAGGCCCTTCGTTCCCTGGGCTGGAACCTGTAAGCGGATCAACCGGAATCACATGCCATGCAACAAGACATTCTGATCAACTGGTCGCCCCAGGAAGCACGGGTGGCAGTCATGGAAAACGGTGCCATCCAGGAACTGCATGTGGAGCGTGCCCTGGAGCGCGGACTGGTCGGCAATGTCTATCTGGGCAAGGTGGCGCGGGTGCTGCCTGGCATGCAGTCGGCCTTCATCGACATCGGGCTGGAGCGCGCGGCGTTCCTGCATGTGGCCGATGTCTGGCATCCGCCTGCCGAGGGGGAGTCGCTCAGCGCATCACGCGCTTCGCAACCCCTGATTCCCATCGAAAAGCAGGTGTTTGAAGGCCAGTCGCTGATGGTGCAGGTCATCAAGGAGCCCATTGGAACCAAGGGCGCACGCCTGTCCACCCAGATCAGCATTGCCGGGCGCCTGCTGGTGTTCCTGCCGCAGGACGATCACATCGGCATATCGCAAAAAATCCCCGGCAACCAGCGCGACGAGTTGCGTGGCCGACTGCAACAACTGGCGGGCAAGGAAGGCGGCGGATTCATCCTGCGCACCAATGGCGAAGATGCCTCCGACGCCGAGCTGGCCGACGATATCGCCTACCTGCGCAAGGCCTGGGCGCGCATCAAGGACGCGTCGGTGCGCTTGCCGCCACAGTCGTTGCTGCACCAGGACCTGAGCCTGCTGCAGCGCGTGCTGCGCGACATGGTCAGCGAATCCACGCAGACCATTCGCGTGGATTCGCGCGAACAGTTTGAGGCACTCAAGGCCTTTGGTGCCGAGTTCATGCCCATGGCGGCCGGCAAGCTGCAGCACTACAAGGGCGAGCGGCCGATCTTTGACCTGTTTTCCATCGACGAGGAGATCGCCAAGGCGCTGGGCCGCAGGGTGGAGTTGAAGTCCGGCGGCTACCTGATCGTGGACCAGACCGAGGCGTTGACCACGGTCGACGTGAACACCGGCGGCTTTGTTGGCGCGCGCAATTTCGACGACACCATTTTCAAGACGAATCTGGAAGCGGCGCAGGCCATCGCACGGCAACTGCGCCTGCGCAACCTGGGTGGCATCATCATCGTGGACTTCATCGACATGGTGCGCGAGGACCACCGCGAGGCGGTGCTGGCCGAATTCCGCAAGCAACTGGCGCGCGATCGTGTGAAGACCATGGCCGGGGGCTTCTCGCAACTGGGCCTGGTAGAGATGACACGCAAGCGCACCCGTGAATCGCTGGCCCACATGCTGTGTGAACCCTGTCCCATGTGCGAGGGCAAGGGCATCGTCAAGACGCCACGCAGCGTGGCCTACGACATCTTCCGCGAAATCCTGCGCGAGGCGCGGCAGTTCAACCCGCGGGAGTTCCGCGTGGTGGCCAGCCCCAAGGTCATCGAGCTGTTCCTCGACGAGGAGAGCCAGCACCTGGCGGGCCTGAGCGAATTCATCGGCAAACCGGTGTCGCTGCAGAGTGAGGCCGCCATGGGGCAGGAGCAGTACGACATCGTGCTGCTGTAGCACCAGGTCGGCGTGGCTATGAGCGTGATTGCATCTGTCGCAGCGGCCAGCGTGGCCAGCCGCAAGCCGATTCCGATCCTGACCTTCCACCAGATTGCGCAGGAGCCGCCCAAGGGCTCGGGTTTTCGCAGCCTGAGTGTGGCGCCACAGGACTTCGAGACCCACATGGTTTTCCTGCGCACGCTGGGCTACCGCGGCCTGTCAATGACGGATCTGCTGCCTTATCTGCGCGGCGATATGACCGGCAAGGTCTTTGGCATCACCTTTGACGACGGTTATCTCAACAACCTCACCCACGCCGCGCCGGTGCTGCAGCGCCTGGGTTTTTCCTCGACCTGCTATGTGGTGAGCGCCATGCTGGGGCAGACCAATAGCTGGGACCGGGAGAACGGCGTTCCGCCATCGGAACTGATGTCCGCACCCCACCTGCGCCAGTGGCTGGAGGCGGGGCAGGAGGTCGGAGCCCACACACGGCATCACGTACGGCTGCCCACGTTGGACGCGGCCACCTGCCAGGACGAAATCGCGGGTTGCAAAACGGAACTGGAGCAGCTGACCGGTGCACCGGTCGCGCACTTTTGTTACCCCTATGGAGAGTTCATGCCGGTGCATGTAGACCTGGTCGCACAGGCTGGCTACCAGAGCGCCACCACCACGCGCCGTGGCCGTTGCCGGGTTGGCGACGGCCTGCTGGAACTGCCCCGCGTGCCGGTGCTGCGCCGCACCCACCGGCTGTTGCTGTGGTGGAAGCTGGTGTCGCGCTACGAAGATCGGCGCCGTGCATGAGCGCCACCCCGTCACGCCTGCGTATTGCCGTGCTCAACCGCATCTTCTCGTCCACGGGCGGGGGGGCGGAGCGCTACTCGATTGCGCTGGTGGAGCAACTGGCGCAGCGCCACGAGATCCACGTCTTCGCCCAGACCATCAACCACCAGTGGCCCGGCGTGCACTACCACCGCATTCCACAGCCGCTGACCCGACCGCGCTGGCTCAACCAGTTGTGGTTCGCGGTGGCAACCTGGTGGAGTACCCGCCGGGGTTTTGATGTGGTGCATTCGCACGAGAACACCTGGCACGGCCGGGTACAGACCGTGCATGTGGTGCCGGTGCGCTACAACCTGTTGCATGGCATGGGCGGCTGGCGACTAGCCTTGCGCTGGCTCAAGATTCTGACCAGCCCGCGTTTGTTGGCCTATCTGGCGCTGGAGCGCGGGCGCTATACCGTTACGGACGGGCGCTGCATTGCACTGGCCTCCGCCAGCCTGCGTCCCATGATGGCAGAGAGTTTTCCAAAGACCCTGAGCGCCTGTGACGTTGTGACACCCGGCGTGTCTGCCGTGGCAGGTGCGGCCAGCATGGATCAGCGAGACGCCGCGCGCACCCAACTCGGCCTGCCACGCACCGGACGCTGCGTGCTGTTTGTGGGCAATGATTTCCGCAAGAAGGGACTGCCCGCGCTGTTGCAGGCGTTGGTGCATTTGCCGCACGACTGCTATCTGGCCGTTGTGGGCAACGCGGCGCAGAAGGCCTTCGTGGGGGCAGACCTGCAGGCCAGTGGGCAGGGCGAGCGCGTTCATTTCCTCGGGGCACTCGCTGATGTCGATCTGGCCTATCAGGCGGCCGACTGCCTGGTCCATCCGACGCTGGAGGACACGTTTGCCATGGTCGTGCTGGAGGCGCTGGCGCATGGGCTGCCTGTCGTGGTGAGTGGCCCGGACTATTGCGGCATCGCTGCCGACCTGCGCGATGGCGAAGAGGCATTGGTTCTGCCAGACCCGCGTGACACCCAGGCGCTGGCCCACGCCGTGCGACGGCTGCTGGACGATGCGACGTTGGCGGCTCGCCTGCATGAAAACGGTTTGGCGTTTGCGCGCCGCCACCTCTGGTCGGAGATTGCGAAGCAGCAGGAATCCATCTACCTGCGCCTGGCTGCCGCACGCTGAATGCTACGTTTTTTGTAGCTGTATGCGCACATTCCACGAGGGCTAGAGCCCGATTTGGCCTAAATCGTATCGGGTCCGGCAAAGCCGCCCAGGCCGAGCTGGTAGAGGCGCGCGTAGTGGCCGTTGTGCTGGATCAACTCCTGGTGGGTACCGGTTTCCACGATACGGCCTGCATCCATGGCGACGATGCGGCTGGCGTGCATCACGGTCGACAGCCGGTGGGCGATGACCAGCGTGGTGCGGTTGCGCATCAGGCCCTGCAGCGCGTCCTGCACGGCACGCTCGGATTCCGTGTCCAGCGCCGAGGTGGCTTCGTCCAGTATCAGGATCGGGGCATTCTTGTACAGCGCGCGGGCGATGGCCAGGCGCTGGCGCTGGCCACCGGAGAGCTGCATCGCGTTGTGGCCGACCACCGTATCGAGGCCCTGGGGCAGTTCGCTGACCAGGGCTTGCAGGTTGGCAGCTTGCAGGCAGGCCAGTACCCTGTCACGGTCCAGTGCCATGCCCAGGGCCACGTTGGCGGCAATGCTGTCGTTGAGCATGATGACGTGCTGGCTGACAAAGGCGAACTGGGCCCGCAGTGACTTGAGGTCCCATTCACGCAAGTCGACGCCATCCAGCAGGATGCTGCCGTCCTGCAGGTCCACAAAGCGCGGCAACAGGTTGACCAGGGTCGACTTGCCGGCGCCCGAGGCCCCGACGATGGCGATGGTCTCGCCGCCATGAATCGACAGGCTCAGCCGGTTGATGACCGGTGCGGCTGTGGCAGCGTACTGCACCACCACATTGTCAAACACGATTTCTCCGCGTGCCCGCTCCGTGGCGTGGGTGCCCTGGGCTTCGGCGGGCACGTTATGGATCAGCTCCAGCCCGCGCTCCAGCGCTGCCAGCCCGCGCGTGATGGGGCTCGACACCTCGGAGAGTTGGCGGATGGGCGCGATGATCATCAGCATGGCGGTCACAAATCCGACAAAGCCGCCGACGGACGTGTCGCTGGACGCGCTCTGCACCAGTGCCACCGAAACGACGGCCGACAGCGCCATGGCTGCCAGCATCTGCGTCATGGGCGTCATGGCGGCACCGGCCACCGTGGACTTCATGGCGAGGTGGCGCAGGGACTGTCCCAGGTGTTCAAAGCGCTGGGCCTGTGACGCTTCTGCCGCGTAGAGGCGGATGTCGCGGTGGGCGAGCACGTTTTCCTCCACCACATAGGCCAGGTTGTCCGTGGCGTCCTGGTTGGCCTTGGTCAGGCGGTGCAAACGCCTGGTCAGTACCCGCATGACCCAGGCCACTGCCGGGAAGATGGCGATGACGATCAGCGTCAGCTTCCAGTTGAGAAACAGCAAGTAGGCGGTCAGCGCCATCAGCGTGAGGGCATTGCGTGTCAGGCTCAGGATGGAGTTGACCAGCATGGAGGCACCGTTCTGCGTTTCGTAGACGATGGCGTTGGACAGCGCACTGGAGGTCTGCTCCTTGAACAGGCGCATGGGCGCCACCAGCAGCTTGGCGAACATGTCGCGGCGCATCACCATCAGGCCGTGGTTGGTGATGCGTGACAGACCCAGTTGCGCGATGTAGCCAGCCAGGCCGCGCACGCCAAACAACGCCAGCAGCACCACCGGCACGGTCCAGAGTTCCAGATTGCGTTTGACAAAACCGTAATCCAGCAGCTTGTCAAACAGGGCCGGAATCATGGGTTCCGTCGCAGCGCCCACGATGGTGGCCAGCACGATGATCAGCCAGGTGCCTGGGTAGGCGCCAAAGTAGGGGCGCAGCGGCCGCATCCGGGCCAACAGACTGCCTTGCGGCGCGACCGGGGAGGGCGCTGTCTGGGGGGCGCTGGTCATACGGTCACCGTTTGTGCCTGTGGGCTTGCCATGCTGCGCACGCCAAGGGCCAGGAGCAGGCCCAGGCTGACGCAAAAGAAGTCGCCCATCAGGTCGTCGTACAGGGCGGAGTTGAACAGGCAGGCCACCGCCGTGGCGGCCACAACCCCCAGCAGGGCCTGCTGGACGGGCGGGGGGAAGCGCAATGCATCGCGTGCGATGCCGATGAACAGGGCCAGCAACAGCAGGGCGCCGCCAACCCCGAGCTCCACCGCCCACAGCAGGTATTCCTCATGCGGGTTGCTGTGGTTGCCCTGGCCGAAGATGGCGTCGGCATCCGTGCCCTGGATGCGCTTGACGACCGGCGCCCAGTTGCCCACGCCGTGTCCCTGCAGGGGTTTTTCCTGCAGGGCCTGTGCCGAGCGCAGCCAGGCATTGAGGCGCCAACCGGACGAGTCGCCTTCTGCCACATGCTGGGTGTGGGCGAAGTTCTGGCTCTCATGGAATATCTTGGTAACGCGTTCATGCACCTTGTCAGACGCCAGCGAAAGGCCCAGCAGCAACACCACGGGTGTAATGAGCAGCGCGGCCACGCGCAGGTGGCGCGGCATGGCCCACATGATGGCCAGCGCGATGGTCGTCAAAGCCACGAGGTAACCGCTGCGCCCTTCCAGCACCAGCAGGGTGTTGACCAGTGCCATCACAGCCAGGACGATGCCTGTCCAGCGCGGCCAGAGCCCTTCGCTGCGCAGGTACCAGAAAACGCCGGCCGATGTGGCAAACATCAACGACTGATCCAGGTAGGTGGAAAACACCTCATAGCCGACCGCGGAATTCGCCTGCCATGGAACGGGCACGCCAGCGAACAGCAACCACGAACTCAGGAGCAGGAACCCCTGCCCCAGCGCAAAAGCTGCGATGCCGATACGCGCCTCGGCGCGGCTGCGCACCAGCACGGCCAGCAGCGCAATTTCCACCACCTTGATGTGCTTGAGCAGGGTGTTGAGCGCCGCCTGCATCTCCGCTCCAGTCCACAAGAGACTGGTGGCAAATGCGATGCAGATCACGGCCAGGATGCGAGGGGTCCACAGTCGTCCCAACGCCTCATCGCGATGCCCCCGTACGTAGTCAAAACACAAATAGCCCAGGCCCGCGATCAATACCAGCACCTTGGCCAGGCTGATCCAGGCCATGGGCAGGCTGACTGAAATGGCCGAGAGGCAGACCAGGCCAAGCCGCACGTTCCATGCGCCCGCTGCTGTGGGGCGGTTCTCAGGCATTGCGCGGAGGCGCCTTGGGTGGCTGCCACTCAGAGCCCTTCTGGATCTCCAGGGCCTTCACATAGCGGTAGAAGGTTCCCTCGAAATTGCCCAGCGCAATGACAAATCCGGCCCAGCCGTCCAGGAATCCGCGCTTGAAGATGTAGTGTTTGACAAAGGACCAGAGTCCGTGGCCCAGGGCGCTGCCCATCGTGATCTTCTTGTGCTTGATCTTTTCGGCGCCGAGGGTTGAATAGCGGTTGGCCTTGTGCATGACCTCGCCCATGTTCTTGAACGGGAACTGCCAGATGGGGTTGCGCAGGTGGCCGATGGGTTTGTCAGATTTCAGGACGTAGCCCTCGTGCACGGGCTTGAGGTCATAGGCCATGGCACCATTGCGAAAGAGCTGGGGCTGTCGGTAGTTGGGGTACCAGCCGGAATGCCGGATCCAGCGCCCCATGAAGTAGTTGCGTCGCGGCATCCAGTACACATCCAGTGCATCGGGGTTGTGGATGGTCGCGCGAATCTCCTGTTCCGCTTCCGGCGTGCAGCGCTCGTCTGCATCCAGGCTGAATATCCACTCATGGGTACAGGCCGCCAGCGCCTGGTTGCGCAGGTCACCAAAGCCCTTGAAATCGACCTGCACAACCCTGGCACCCAGGCGGGTTGCGATCTCCGGCGTGCCATCGGTGCTCCAGGAGTCAACAACGATCACCTCATCGGCCCACTGGACACTTTCAATCGTGGCGGCAACTTTTTCGGCCTCGTTGAAGGCGATGATGTAAACAGAAATCTTGCTCATCAGGGGGTGTTAGTATTCGGCCTCTTGCGCGCACGCAGCGGACGGGTTGCCAGCCGCGTAGTCTAGTTCAAAATGAATCCCTCCCAACTTGCCTCCGTGGTCATCACGACCTACAACCGCAGCGATGCCCTGTTGGCGGTTCTGGATGGCCTGTGTCTGCAAACCGACTCCAACTTCGAGGTGATCATCGCGGATGACGGCTCCAGGCCCGAGCACCAGCGTGCAATCCTGGAGTCCGCGCAGGCGCGCTGGCTGCGCGCGGTCCATGTCTGGCACCCGGACGTTGGATTCACCGCATCGCGCGTACGCAATCGCGGCGTGGCTGCGTCCCATGGGGACTACATTGTCTTCATGGACGGAGACTGTGTGCCCGAGGTCGATTTCATTGCGCGCCACAAGTTGCTGGCGCAACCGGGCTACTTTGTGAATGGCAGCCGGGTGCTGCTGTCACCTGCATTTACTGAACGGGTCTTGACCCGAGGCGAGCGCATCAGTGGACGCTCAGTGCTGTACTGGATATGCCGGCGGCTATTGGGACACACCAGCAAGCTCACAGGCTTGCTGCGTCTTCCGGACGGGAACTTTCGCAACGAGTCGGTGTTCTCATGGAAGGGCATACGCAGTTGCAACATGGGTATCTGGCGTTCAGATTTCATCCGGGTAAACGGATTTGATGAGTCGTTCGTTGGATGGGGACACGAGGATGCGGATGTGGTCTTGCGCTTGCACAACAGCGGGGTGGCGCGCAAGAACGGTTTTTGCGCCACGGAAGTATTCCACCTGTGGCACAAGGAAGCGGCCCGCAATCACGAGTCGCAGAACGCTACGCTCGTGCGACAGCGGGCCAGTACAACGGTGACCCAGCCCACGCTGGGTTTTTCGCAGGAACGCGTAAACGATGATGTGGTCATCACAAGACTGGGATAATGCAACGATGCTGAAACGTCACTTGTTCATTCTGTTGGCTGGTTTGCTGTGTCTGCCGGCCTTTGCCCAATTCCGGGTTGAGGTGTCGGGCGTTGGCCTGACCCAGGTGCCGATAGCCATCGCGGCGTTTCGTGGCGATGATGCTGCGCCCCAGAAAATTGCAGCCATTGTTCAGGCCGATCTGGAGCGCAGCGGGCAGTTCCGTGCGGTCGACACCAGTGGCGTGGCCATGGATGAGAACGCGCGGCCCGAGGTTTCCACCTGGCGGCAGAAGGGCGCCGATGCGCTGGTAACCGGCAGCATCAGCCGGCTGGCCGATGGGCGTTATGACATCCGCATGCGCCTGTGGGATGTGGTGCGCGGCCAGGACCTGGGTGGTCAGAGCTATGCAGTGGTGACGGGCGACTTGCGACTGGTGGCGCACCGTGTGGCTGACTATGTGTATGAAAAGTTGACGGGTGACAAGGGCATTTTCTCGACGCGTATCGCCTATGTCACCAAGGTGGGGCCAGCCTACAACCTGTGGGTGGCCGATGCCGATGGGGAGAATGCGCAGAGCGCCCTGAATAGCGGCGAACCCATCATCTCGCCCTCCTGGGCGCCCAATGGTTCTCAGATCGCTTACGTATCATTTGAGTCGCGCAAGCCCGTGATTTTTGTGCACGATGTCGCGACCGGAAAACGTCGTCTGGTTGCCAACTTCAAGGGCTCCAACAGCGCGCCAGCCTGGTCGCCAGACGGCAGGACGCTGGCTGTGACCCTGAGTCGGGATGGCGGCTCGCAACTCTATTTGCTGGAAGCCACGGGTGGAGAGCCGCGCCGTCTGGCCCAGTCCGGTTCGATTGATACCGAGCCTACCTTCACGTCGGACGGAAAATCCATTTATTTCGTCAGTGATCGTGGCGGTGCACCGCAGATTTATCGCATGCCGGCGTCTGGCGGCAGTGCGGATCGTGTGACATTTACCGGTACTTACAATATTTCTCCCTCTGTCAGTCCGGACGGAAAGTGGCTGGCCTATATTTCCCGCGTGAGCGGTGTCTTCAAACTGCATGTGATGGATCTGGCAACCGGCACAACCAATGCCATCACGGACACCACTGCCGATGAGAACCCCAGCTTTTCCCCCAACAGCCGTCTCATCATTTATGCCACCCACCAGTCGGGTCGTGAAGCGTTGATGACCACCACTCTGGATGGCAAGATCAAGGCGCGGTTGGCCGGCCAGGGCGGTGACATCCGCGAACCCGACTGGGGTCCGGTGCAGAAATAGGTATTTGCAATTCAACAAGGAGTAACGGATGAACCGATTGATTTGGGCGGCGGCAATAGCTGCTCTACTGAGCGCATGTAGCTCGACCAAACTGGACAACGTACCGGTGGAGGACAAAAGTGGAACCAGCGTGACGCAGGCTGCAGTGGACCCCAACGCGGGCACCGGAGTGGGTTCGCGCAATGTCACTGGTGTGGCCACAGGCGATGCCGGCTCGGTCGCCGCCATGATGGCTACCAACCGCGTGGTGTACTTTGATTACGACAGCTACGCAATCAGGCCCGAGTTCCAACCCGTCATTGAAGCGCATTCCAAGTTTGTGAAGGCGGACAAGTCCCGCAAGGTGGCCATCGAAGGCCATACCGATGAGCGCGGTGGACGTGAGTACAACCTGGCACTGGGCCAGAAGCGTGCCGAGGCGGTGCGTCGGGCGATGGGCTTGCTGGGTGTCGCTGAAAGCCAGATCGAAGCAGTGAGCTTTGGTAAGGAAAAGCCGGCCGTGCCGGGCTCCACCGAGGCCGCCATGGAGAAGAATCGTCGCGCTGAGATCACTTACCGGTGAATGCCATGACCTTCTCGTCTGTGATGCGTGCGGGTCGCGGTACGCTGGCCGCGGTGTTGATGATCGGGTGCCTGGGCCAGGCTTCGGCCGGGTTGTTCGATGATGAGGAGGCGCGCAAGGCCATTCTGGACCTGCGCCAAAAGGTCGCGGACCTCGACAAGAGGTTCACAGAGGAGACACTGCGCTCCAGCGAAGATGCGGCGCAACTCCGTCGTAGCCTAATCGAGTTGCAGAATCAGTTGGATGCCGCCCGCGCCGAAGTCGCCAAACTGCGAGGTCAGGACGAACAGATGGCCCGCGATCTGGCGGAGGTGCAGCGCCAACAAAAGGATACCGTGCAGACACTGGACGAGCGCGTACGCAGGTTCGAGCCGTCGCGCGTCACCGTGGATGGGCGCGAGTTCCTGGCGGAACCCGCTGAAAAACGGGACTATGACGCCGCCATGGCCACGTTCCGAAAAGGTGACTTCGCTTCGTCGCAACTGGTGTTCGTCGAGTTTCTCAACCGTTACCCCAAGACTGGCTACCGGCCTTCAGCGTTGTTCTGGCTGGGCAACGCCCAGTACGCAACCAAGGACTACAAGGATGCGCTGGCCAGTTTCCGTGCCCTGGTGGCTGCTGCGCCCGATCATCAGCGTGTGTCCGAGGCCGCGCTGGCCATTGCCAATTGCCAGCTGGAATTGAAAGACACCAAGGGCGCTCGCCGGACCTTGGAAGATCTGCAAGCGAATTATCCCGGTACCGAGGCGGCCCAGGCAGCCAAGGATCGGCTGGCGCGTTTGCGGTAGTGCTGGATTGAACGCCCGCCCGGACCCCCTTGACACGCCCCGGCCCACACTGGAGACGGCTGATCTGGATCGGCGATTCTCCGGGCTGGAGCGTCTCTATGGCGTGGTGCAGGCACAGGCCATACGGCGTGCGCACGTGGCCATCATTGGAGTAGGGGGTGTGGGTTCGTGGGCTGCCGAGGCGCTTGCCCGCAGTGGGGTGGGGCAGCTCACCCTGATTGATATGGACCATGTTGCCGAGTCCAACATCAATCGCCAGGTGCACGCGCTCAGCACGACCTTGGGACAGGCCAAGATCACGGCCATGCAAGAGCGCATCGTCCTGATCAATCCCGAGTGCGTCGTGCACGGGGTGGACGCCTTTGTAGAGCCTGATAACTGGCCTGCCATTCTGCCAGTCGGCGTGGACGCCGCAATCGATGCGTGCGACCAGATCAAGGCCAAAACCGCCATGGCAGACTGGGCGCGACGCCACAAGGCACTCTTCATCTCCGTAGGGGCCGCCGGTGGCAAGCGCCTTGCACACAAGATAGACATTGCGGACCTGAGTGAAACTACCCACGACCCGCTGTTGGCCCAGATGCGTTACCGTTTGCGAAAGACGCACGGCGCACCGCGCGACGGCAAGCGCATGGGGGTGACGTGTGTGTTCAGCCGTGAAGCCGTCAAGCAGGCAGACGCGTCATGCGAAGTCCAGGGTGACCACACGCTGAATTGCCATGGTTATGGATCATCCGTTTCTGTGACAGCAACATTCGGCATGTGCGCAGCAGGCTGGATTTTGGATAAAATTTCTGGTGCGACTCAACCAGATGGGCAAAAAATAGCTATATAATTGAGGGCTTAGCGGGATGCGACATACCAACTTGTTGCAAACCAGCGGGGACCTTAGCTCAGTTGGTAGAGCAGCGGACTTTTAATCCGTTTGTCGTGGGTTCGACCCCCGCAGGTCCCACCAGATTTTTAGGTTAAATGGGAATTTAGCTCAGTTGGTAGAGCAGCGGACTCTTAATCCGTAGGTCGAGAGTTCGAGCCTCTCAGTTCCCACCAAATGAAACAAGGACTTAGTCGAAAGGCTAAGTCCTTTTTTCTTTGTGGCGCGTTATCCTGACGATATTGCGCATGACCATGGTACCCACTCCCCTCATTCACCGCATCGTCCTGAGCCGCGTCCACGCGCGCAGGCTGCGCGATGTCTATCGATCGGCCGGCTGGCCCTGCCTGGACAGTGTGGAGGTGGAGCTGCTGGCAGCCGGCCTTCTGGAACGGGTGACTGTATCCAGCGGGCACGAAGTGGTGCGTCTCACCGATGCGGGTATCGGCTATCTTGCGCAAGCGTTTCATGGGAACCGTCAGGCGCGTTCCCGTCATGAACTGCTGGTGGACCGGGTGGCGCAGGAGATGCTGCGCGATGGCCGCATCGTCTGGACCGGCTTGAGTATCCGCGCCCGCCTGCCCGGGGAGGCGGAGGCGCCTACGCGCTGGAAGATCTGCATGCCCGATGTGTTCTCCATTCGTAACACCACGGTGGCCGGCTACCTGGAGCCGGTGGTGCATGAGATCAAAGTCAACCGTTCCGACCTGTTGGGCGACCTCAAATCCAAAGACAAGCGTGACAGCTATCTGGACGCCGGCGGCCAGTGCTGGTACGTACTGGGCTGCGATGCCAAAGGGCGTCCGATAGCCCAGGCGGATGAAGTTCCACCCGAGTGCGGCGTCATGCAACTGGAGGGCGAACGCCTGGTGGTGGCGCGCAACGCGCCCAAACGTGCCATAGCTGACCTGCCGTTTGCGCTGTGGATGGTGCTGGCCAAGGCCACTCCGCTGTCCTCCACGGCCGATTTGTTGGGGGATGGGCCCAGCCAAGCGGTATTGCAAGAGCAGGATGACTCCGCCCCGCAGCAGCCATGAGTGATGCCACCTACGCGGTGTCTGTGCGCAGCCTGTGCGAATTTGCCGCCAAGCGGGGGGATCTGGACCTGCGCTTTACCCCCTCGCCCAGTGCCCAGCAGGGCCGCGAAGGCCACCAATTGGTGGCCAGCCGCCGACCACCCGTGCATGAGGCCGAGGTGCGGCTCAGTGGCAGCTACCACAGCCTGCGCGTGTCGGGCAGGGCCGATGGCTACAACCCGCAGACCAACGAACTCGAAGAAGTCAAGACCTTTCGCGGTGCAGTCCAGGCGATCGCCCCCAACCATAGCGCCCTGCATTGGGCGCAACTCAAAGTCTATGGCTGGCTGATGTGCCAGACCCGCGCGTTGGAACGCATCTCACTGACGCTGGTCTACTTTGACGTGGTCGAACAGACCGAGCATCCGTTCAGTGAGGAATTTGCGACCATCGACCTGCAGGTGTTTTTTGAGTCCTTGTGTGCGGGGTTTCTCGCATGGGCGCAGCAGGAACTGACCCATCGCCAGGCGCGCGACGCAGCGTTGCAGACCCTGGAGTTTCCCCAGTTGCCGTTTCGGGCCGGACAGCGCGATCTGGCGGCGGGTGTGTACCGCGCCTGTACTCAGTCGCGGCCACTGTTGGTGCAGGCACCGACGGGTATCGGCAAGACCATGGGAACCGTGTTTCCTGCCCTGCGCGCGATGCCCGAACGGGGTGTGGACAAGGTGTTCTTCCTGACGGCCAAGACGCCCGGGCGTCAGGTGGCACTGGATGCGCTGAGCACCGCACGCCGTGGCAACGCGGCTATGCCCCTGCGCGTGCTGGAACTGGTAGCCCGGGACAAGGCCTGCGAGCATCCCGACAAGGCCTGCCACGGCCAGTCCTGTCCGCTGGCGCAGGGCTTTTACGACCGCCTGGGCAGCGCTCGCCAAAGCGCCGCCCGCACGGGCTGGCTGGACCAGCGTGCGTTGCGTGCGGTCGCGCTGCAGCACAGCGTCTGTCCGTATTACCTGGGCCATGAAATGGTGCGTTGGAGTGACGTGGTGGTGGGCGACTACAACTACTACTTTGACCGTACCGCCATGCTCTATGCCCTGACCATCAACCACGAATGGCGGGTGAGCGTGCTGGTGGACGAGGCGCACAACCTGTATGCCCGCGCCTGCGGCATGTACAGCGCGGAAATCAGCCATGCGCAGACCGTGGCGGTGCGGCACGGGCTGCCAAACCCCTTGCGAGCTCGCGTGGATGAGTTGTTGAACCAGTGGGAACTTGTGCTGCAGGCCAACACGCACGCCGGTGCGGAGGGTGGCTGGCAGTTGCTGACGGATGTCCCGCCGAACTGGCTGCGCAGTCTGCAGCGTTTCAACAGTGCCGTTGGGGAGTATCTGAACGACCACCCCGCCGACGCCCATGGAGACTGGTTGCCGTTCTATTTCAGCAGTCTGGCATTTGCCGCGCTGGCCGAGGAATTTGGTGATCATTCCCTGTGTGAGTGGAATGTTCAACCCGCGACGAAATTGGCACCACAGTCCGTACAGGCCTTGCAGAGCGACTGGATTGCTAGCCAACGTGTCGACAACGTGGACGATGCACCAGGTTCCCTGATGCTACGCAATGTGGTGCCGGGGCACTTCCTCCAGCCACGTGTTGCCGCTGCCGATTCCCTGGTCCTTTTCTCGGCGACGCTGCATCCGCTGGACTACTACACCAATTTGCTGGCCTTGCCCGAAAGCACGCAAACCCTGGAAATCGCCAGTCCATTTGCGGCACAGCAACTGGTAGTACGCATCCACCCGCTGTCGACCCGTCGCGATGACCGACTCACCACGCTGGATGCCTTGGTCGACGCCATGGCGGAACAATATGGCCAGCAGCCGGGCAACTACCTGGCATTCTTCAGCAGCTTTGACTATCTGGAGATGGCGCTGCAGCGGTTGGTGCAACGCCACCCCGGGTTGCTGGTATGGTCGCAGCAGCGTCAGATGACGGAGGTCAGCCGTGCAGCCTTCTTGCAGCAGTTTGATGCGGCAGGGCAGGGGATTGGTTTTGCCGTGCTGGGCGGCGTCTTTGGTGAAGGAGTGGACTTGCCGGGCAAGCGGCTTATCGGAGCCTTCATTGCCACCTTGGGCCTGCCGCAATTCGATGCCGTGAACCAGGCCATTGCCCAGCGCATGCAGGAGCGCTTTGGCCGTGGACATGACTACACCTACGTGCTTCCGGGTTTGCAAAAGGTGGTGCAGGCGGCCGGGCGCGTGATTCGCACGCCCGAAGACACTGGAACGGTCCTGTTACTGGACGACCGGTACCGCGAGCCACGCTACCGAAACCGGCTGCCTGCCTGGTGGCATATCACCGACTAGAAGGGTAATCGCAGGTGGGCTATGATGAATCGCAAGTGGGTTCAACCGCATAGCGTTTGGAGGTCGATATGACACGGATCGGTAAAGGCTTGTCGGCGATTTGTGTGGCATGCGCACTGCTGGCTGGCGTTTCAAGCGGAGCCCAGGCGGGCCCCCTGGATGAGGCCAAGGCCCTGGCCCACCTCAACGCGGTCGCAGCCAGTGATCTGGATGCACTGATGCGCGACTATGAGGACGACGCCTACATGGACTGGATCGGTGGCCCGCTCGATGGTCGCTACCGGGGCAAGGCGGAGATCCGGGCGGTGTGGCAGAAATTCATTGCCGCCAATGCGGGCAAACCCCGAACCGGTAGGTTCAGCAAACTCGACGCCTACGCCAACCCCAAGGGTGTGACGGTGCATGCCAGTGCGGAGTACGCGGGTGCGGCACCTGTCAAGGTGTGGCATGCGCTGACCTTCCGTGACGGCAGCCTGACCACCGAAATCTGGCAGATTGCGCCTTCCATCCAATTGACCCCATGAGGTGTTTCCCGCTAGCGCGATGGCTGGTACTGCTCCCTCTGGTTGGTGCCAGCGCCTTTGGCGCCACGGTGGACGCCAGCGTGCGCACCTCGGCAGGCAATCCGCTTGAGAATGCAGTGGTGGTGCTGGAGCCACTGTCAGTGGCTCCAGCCAAGCGCCGACGCACCGTCACGATTGAGCAGAAGGACCGCGAATTCCTTCCCTACGTGACGGTGGTGGAGACCGGAACCCTGGTCGAGTTCCCCAACCGTGACCCGTTCAAGCACCATATCTATTCGTTTTCTCCGGCCAAGGTGTTTGAGATCAAGCTCTATGCCGACAAACCGGTGTTGCCTGTGCTGTTTGACAAGGCCGGTGAGGTGGCCCTCGGGTGCAACATCCATGACTGGATGGAGGCCTACGTGCTGGTGGTGAATACCCCCCACTTTGGCAAGACGGGTGTGAATGGCAATACGACTATTCGTGACCTGGTACCCGGCCGTTACCACTTGCGTGTCTGGCATCCGCAGCAGCAAACGGAAGCACCGCAACGCGAGATCGAGATAGTTGCGGGCACTGCCCCTCAGCATCTGAATTTGCAGGCCAAGGTGCTGCCACGCACCCCCAAGCCCAAACCACCGCTTGATGCAGACAAGTATTGACCCATGGTACTGAGGACTCTCCAGCGCCGCATTGCCGTCGTGTTTGTCGGCCTGTTGGTGTTGGTCATGTCTTTGATCGTCGGACTGGTGACCCAGAGCAACCGGCGCATGGTTGCCAGTGAAACTGCCCGCGAACTGGAGGTCGGCAGCCACGTGTTCCAGCGCCTGGTCGAGCAGAACCAGCGGCAATTGGAGACGGCGGCCACGGTGCTGTCGGGAGACTTTGCCTTTCGCGAAGCCATTGCAACCCAGGACCGTGCAACCGTGCATTCGGTGATTCGCAACCACGGCCTGCGCATCGGTGCCCAGGTCATGATGGTGATCAGTCCGGATGGCGTGGTCATGGCCGATACCCAACAGCCATTGAAACCCGGGCGCGCGTTTCAGTTCGTGGACTTGTTGACCAGCGCCCAGTCGGCCGGCAAGAGCTCGGGGTTTCGACAGATGCAGGATGGTTTCCCCTACCAGATCGTGCTGGTCCCGATATCTGCGCCCAAGCTCATCGCCTGGGTGGCCATGGGCTTTCAGGTAGACGACCATTGGAGCGCTGAGCTCTCCGAAATCACCGGTCTGACCGTCAGTGTGGTGCGTCGTCAGGGAAATGGGGTCAGCCTGCTGGCGTCGTCGCTGGATGGTGCACGACGACTTGCGTTGGTGCAGGCACTCAAGGCCGCACCAGACTCCGTTTCCGGGGTGCTTGCCATCGGGCAGGAACAGTACCAAACCCTGCAAATGCCCATGGCGCAGGACCTGTTCGTGGTGTTGCAACGTTCTTTGGCGCAGGCACAGGCACCGTTCAAGTCCCTGCAAACGGTGTTGTTGATCGTGGTGTTGGGCGGCGTGGTTCTTTTTGCATTGGGCAGTGTGTTGCTGGCCCGCCGGATCGGCCAGCCCGTCAATGCGTTGGCGGCGTCGGCCCGGCGCATTGAAGATGGAGACTATTCCCAGGCGGTGCCCAGGCTGCCGTTGGATGAAATTGGCCAGTTGGCGCTGAGTTTTGACCACATGCGCGAACGCATTGCCAGCCGGGAGGAAAAAATTCTGCGATTGGCCTATGAAGACACCCTGACCGGCCTGCCCAACCGTACCCGCTTCTTGGAGACCCTGCATGAGCGACTGGGCAGTGGCAGCGGCGCGGTGGTTTTGTTGAACATTGATCGCTTTGCCTCCATCAACCATGCGCTGGGCAATGCCGTGGGTGACCGCCTGTTGGTGGAGATCGGCAAATTGCTGGGCCAATTGACGCCAACGCCAACTTTGGTCTCGCGCTTGTGGGGTGACGAGTTCGCGTTCCTGCTGTGCGGCTCCGACCGGGCTCAGGCCCAGTCCTTTGCACAGATGCTGTTGGCTACCCTAAGCCACCCCATCACGCTGGAAGGGCAACGCCTGGATGTGGATGGCAGCCTGGGCCTTGCGCTGTATCCGCAGGATGGCAAGGATGCCGTGGTTCTGCTGCGTGGCGCCGACCACGCCATGCTGGCCGCCAAGCGCCGGCGCCTGGGTTACGACTTTGCGTCCAGCAATGCGGCGCAGCCGGTGTATGAGCAGTTGTCATTGGTGGGGGAAATGCGCGAGGCCTTGGCGCGCAACGAGTTCGTCCTGTACTACCAACCCAAACTGGACCTGGTCGCGCGGCAGGTCTGTGGTGCCGAGGCCTTGCTGCGCTGGCAGCATCCGGTGCGTGGATTGTTGCCTCCTGCGCACTTTGTGCCGTTTGCGGAGCAGACCGGCTTTATCCGCGAGATCACGCCGTGGTTGCTGGAACGTGTCGTGGAGCAGACGGCGCGATGGTGCGCTGCAGACATGGAGATTACGGTGTCTGCCAACCTCTCGGCGCTGGACATCCTCAACCCCGCGTTGGTGGCGCACGTACGCAGCTTGCTGGCGCAGCATGGCCTGGCACCCGGGCTGCTGTGCCTGGAAATCACCGAAAGTGCCCTGATGGACGAGCCGGAGCTGGCATTGGCGCACCTGACCGAATTGTCTGCGCTGGGTGTCAAGCTGTCTATCGACGACTACGGTTCCGGCCAGGCCTCCCTGGGTTACGTCAAGACGCTGCCGGTGAATGAGCTGAAGATCGACCAGGCCTTTGTCACCGGCGTTACGCAGTCGTCGAAGAACGCGGCCATCGTGCGATCCACCATCCTGCTCAGCCACGAGCTGGGTCTGTTGGTCACGGCGGAGGGTGCAGAGACCACATCAGATCTTTCCTGGCTGAGCGAGGCCGGTTGCGACGTGGCACAGGGCTACGGCATTGCCCGCCCCATGCCGGCCGATGCGTTGGCTGGCTGGGTAGCCGACTACGTATCGCAGCATGCCTCCGCACACGGGGCGTTGTAAGTCAAATAGGCCTGCAGCCCTCGTGGAATGTGCGTAAGGCGCTATTGTTTTTATAGCTTCTTCAGCCGCTCCAGGGCCGCCAGCAGCGTTGCATCCTGCTTCGCAAAGCAGAAGCGCACCACGCGCTGGTCGAATCCATTGCCGTAAAAGGCGGACAGCGGAATGGCGGCAACGCCAATCTCGGCGGTTAGCCACTGGCAGAAATCGGCCTCGCCCAAGTCACTGACCTGGGAGATGTCCACGCACTGAAAGTAGCTGCCCTCGCTGGGCAACAGTTTCAGGCGGGTGCCAGCCAGGCCGGCACGAAACAGATCGCGTTTGCGCTGGTAGAAGGCCGGCAGGTCCAGATAGTGAGACGGTGTGGCCATGTAGGCGGCCAGCCCGTGCTGCATCGGTGTGTTGACGGTGAACACATTGAACTGGTGCACCTTGCGGAACTCCGCCGTCATGGAGGCGGGCGCGGCCACGTAGCCGACCTTCCAGCCCGTCACGTGGTAGGTCTTGCCGAAGCTGGACACGATGAAGGCGCGTTCGGCCAGGCCGGGGTAGCGGGCCGCGCTTTCGTGTGCGGCGCCGTCGAACACCATGTGCTCGTAGACCTCGTCGCTGATCAGCAGCACGCTGGTCGGCGCCAGCAATTCCTGCAGACGCAGCATGTCCGCGCGACTCCACACCGTGGCGCTGGGGTTGTGCGGGCTGTTGACGATGATGGCGCGGGTTTTCTGCGTCATCGCGTTGCTGATGGCGTCAAAGTCGGGCCGGAACGTGCCCGGCGTCAACGGCACGCGTACCGCCACGCCACCGGCCAACTCGATGTTGGGCACATAGCTGTCGTAGCAGGGATCCAGCACGATGACTTCATCTCCGGGGTGCACCACTGCGAGGATGGCGGTGATGATGGCCTGGGTGGCGCCGGCAGTGATGGTGATTTCGTCTGCAGCCCTGTAGGAATGGCCGTATAGCGCTTCTATTTTGCTAGCAATGGCCTCCCGGAACAGCGGGATGCCGGGCATGGGCGGGTACTGGTTGTGGCCGGCTTGCATGGCGTCCGTCACATGGTTGACCAGGACTGGGTCACAGGCAAAGTCGGGAAAGCCCTGCCCCAGGTTGACGGCCTTGTGCTGCACGGCCAGTGCCGACATCACGGAAAAAATGGTGGTGCCTACGTTGGGCAGGCGGGAGGTAAGCGCAGGAGTCATTTCAATCAGTAATCGTAATTTTCGGTGTGGCCATCCATGGCGCGGGCAATCAGCTTGCGGTCCAGGCGGTCGCTGAGCAGTTCGGCAAAGGTGTAAACGAAGTTGCGCAGGTAGGCGCTGCGCTTGAAGGCCACGCGGGCCACGTTCTGGCCGAACAAGGGGCCGCCGGGGCGTGCGACCAAACCGCTCTTGCCGCCGTCTTCAATGATGTCGCGCACCGCCATCTCTGCGGCGATGCCAACGCCCAGGCCCAGACGCACATAGGTCTTGATCACGTCCGAGTCGATGGCTTCCAGCGCAATCCTGGGTTCCAGTTTGCGGGCGGCAAATGCCTGGTCAATCTTGGTGCGGCCGGTGAAGGACGGATGGTAGGTAATCAGCGGCTCCAACGCCACGTCTTCCAGCGTGATACGGTCTTTTTGCGCCAATGGGTGGTCCACCGGCAGTACCAGCATGTGCTGCCATTCGTAGCAGGGCAGGGTGACCAGTTCGGTGTAGTCGGCCAGGGACTCGGTTGCAATGCCAATTTCGGCCACTTCGTCGATCAGCATGCGCGCCACCTGGTCGGGCGAGCCTTGGTGCAGGCTGATGTTGACCTTGGGGTAGGCGGCGCGCAGTGCCGCCACGCGCTCTGGCAGCACGTAGCGGGCCTGGGTATGGGTGGCGGCAATGGACAGGGTGCCGCTGTCCTCGGCGCTGTACTGCTCGCCGATGCGTTTGAGGTTGCCTACCTCGCGCAGGATCAGGTCGATGCTCTTGAGAACATGCTGGCCGGGTTCTGTGACGCGTTTGAGGCGCTTACCATGGCGGGCAAAGATCTCGATGCCCAGTTCCTCTTCCAGCTCGATGATGGCTTTGGACACGCCGGGCTGCGAGGTATGCAGGGCCTTGGCGGCTTCGGTCAGGTTGAGGTTGCGCCTAACGGCCTCTTGAACAAAGCGGAATTGGTGCAGGTTCATATCGAATTTCAACTAAGAATGAATTTCATTATGCCGCATATGGTGGTATTACAGGCTAAGCAATGCCATCTCCGCGATCAAGTGCACCAAGCGGGTATCTTCGCCAATCGAGGGATTGAGCTTGAACTGCACGCCAGCGTGTCGTGCCCGCAACTCGGCAATCAGCCTTGGCAGGTCCTCTCGCGCGTGTTTGCCCACGCCCAGGAACAGCGGCAGCACACTGATGGTGCTGACGCCCTGATTGACCAGGTCGGCAACGGCACTGGGGAGATCCGGTTTGCTTAGTTCCAAATAGGCGCAGGCCACCCGGGTTCCTGGCGCCACGGCTTCAATGCGCGCTGCAACCGCCTCCATGGGCCTGTGCCATAGCGGATCGCGCGAGCCGTGGGCGAATAGAACGATGCCACTCCTTGGCGAGGGGTTCGTCACCGTCGTATCACCAGCCATGTGAACGCGGTCAGCGATATGAACGAGTAGATCAGGCCAGGCAGTGCTGCCGTCAGCCATGGCCACCAGCCCTGCAACGCGCCCAGATCACCCAGCACGTTGTTCAACAGCACAAAACTGATGCCGGCCATGACACCACCAAAGACATAGGTCGCCACGCTGCCGGAGCGGAAGTGCAGGTAGGCAAAGGGCAGGGCCAACACCACCATCACCAGGCAACTCAAGGGGTAGAACACTTTTTTCCAGAACTGGATCTCATATTTCTGTGCAGACTGCCCGTTGGCATCCAAATGGCGGATGTACTGGAACAGATCAATGGTTCCCATGCGCTCGGGCCGCAAGACGGCGGTGGCCACCATTTCAGCGCTGATCTGGGTGGACCACCGGAATCTGTCCACAAAGGTGCGGTCCACACGGGAGGCGTTGGCGTCAGCGCTGGTGAATTCGGTGTGGTCCACGTTCTCCAATAACCAGGAGTCATCCTTGCCAAATTTGGCGGTCTGCCCCTGTGTCATGGAAACCAGAAAACCCTGGTTGTTGAATTCAAAAATCCGAACATCGCGCATGCTCGCGTCAGGCGCCAGTGCGCCCACGTTGACCGCGTAGTGGCTGTAGGCTTGCCTTTCCTTGAGCCAGGCGCCAGTCTTGCCGACGGTGACCTTGCCCTGGTACCGGGACTTGAGCAACTGGGCGCTCTTGTCGGCCATGGGTGCCACATAGTCGCCAACCGCAAAGGTGAACAGCACAAAGCCCAGCCCCAGTGCGAGCAGCGTGCGCAAGGCCAGCCAGGGGCCCAGTCCACTGGTTCGCAGAATCGTGAATTCCGAACTCTGTGCCAACCGTGCCATCACAAAGATGGTGCCAATCAGCACCGTGATCGGCAGCAACTCGTACAGGTGGCTGGGAAGCATCAGGGCCACATACAACAGCGCCTGGGCCACGGTGTAGCCGGTATCCCGGTGCTTGCCGACTGCCTGCAGTTCCTCCACAAAGTCGAAGAAATAGAACAGGGACACAAAGCCCAGGGTCACCAGCACTACGGCAATGATCACCTCACCATACAGCAGGCGTCGTATCGTATTCATGGTTCCGCTCTCGTCAGTGGCGGGCGTTTGAAGACCCAGTTGTTGTGGCGCTTGGCAAGCCACAGCGCGGCTAGGCCCAACGCGCCGCCGTGCAGCGCCACCAGATACACACCAAAATGGACTTGGCCGGTTTCAATCCAGCTCTTGCCGAGTATCAGCAAGTTGAAATAGACGATGAACGCCATGAACGCGAACCCCAGGTTGGCGGTGCGCCCCACGCGCGGGTTGACGCCGGCGGCGGCCAGCCCAATGACGACAAAGTTGATAGCCGCCAGCGCCAGTCCTGCTCGCCAGGACAGCTCAGCCACATGCGGCTTGGTAGGGTTGGTCAGCAGCTCCAACGTGCTCTTGGCAGCAGATGGCACAAAACTGCGTGCCGATTGGTCATCTGCATCCACCTGTGCGCCATAGCGTTTGAATACCGCCACGGTCAAGTCCGGCTTGCCGGCAGTCTTTTCCAGACGCTGGCCGTTTTCAAGGATCAGGAACTTCTCTTCATTGATGACTTCGATATGCCCACTGCGAGACGAGGTGATGGTTTCCTTGTCGTTTCTGTGGGTCGCGATGAAGACGTTGCTGCCGGCCTGTGTGCCGCTGGCGTCCTTTTCAATGAAGAAGACCCGCTCACCATTGGCCGACTCCTGGAACTGCCCCGGTTCGATGCGGGCTATGTCGCCGCGCTTTTCGTAGCGATCCCGCATGTCTTCGATACGCCCATACGCCCATGGCAGGATCAGGAAAGCCAGAGCCGTGATGACCAGAAGAATGGGCCAGGCAAAGCGAAACAACGGCTTGATCAGGGATGTCAATCCATAGCCACTACCAAACCAGATCACCATCTCACTGTCGCGGAACATGCGGGTCAGCACGCTGAGTACGGCGATGAACAGGCACATGGACAATATGGTAGGCATGTCCGATAGCACGGTATAACCCATGATGATCATCACATCGGCCGGATTGAATACGCCGCGACCGGCCTCACCCAGCGTGCGGATCAGGGTCATTGTCATCACCACCGTGATCAGCACGACCAGCGTCGCCCCAAAACTGCGCGCGAGTTCCTTGCGGATGGAGGAATGGAATAACATGGCGGCCAAAAAGGAAAACCCGAATTATGAACTTTGAACTCAAGCCTATTGGTCTGGTGGGTGCATCCACCGAAAAGTGTGACGCTCTGGTGGTACTGGTGCAGCAGGACTTCAAGGCGGGCAAGGACGAATTATCCGAATTGGTTGCGCAGGCCCTGAAGTCGGGTGATCTGGAAGCCAAACCCGGGAAATTGCTGGGCCTGTACAAGCCGGTTCAAGCCAATGCCACGCGTGTGGTGTTGGCTGGTATCGGGGGTGGTTCGGCACGCGATGTGCGTGCGGGTGTCTTGGCCGCGGTTGGCTCGGTCAAGTCAACCTCGCTCAAGAAAATTCTGGTGTGTTTTGCGGCGTCTGCGCAGGAGGGTGCGGTCCGCGCCGCCGTGTTGGCGGTAGCTGATGCCAGTTACGCCTACACCTATGCAAAATCCAAACCCGAAGGCCGCACCCTGGCCAAGGTGTTGGTGGGTGCCGGCAATGCCACTGAAGTTCAGGCCGCGTTTGAACGAGCGGTCGCCACCGTAGCCGGAGTCGAGCTTGCCAAGGAATGGGCCAATCGCCCGGCAAATCACGCCACACCAACACTGTTGGCCCAGGCGGCGCAGGAGTTGGCGAAGCTGCCCAAGATCAGTTGCGAAGTACTTGGCCCCAAGGACGTTGCCAAACTCGGCATGGGCGCCTTCATGGCAGTTGCACAGGGTTCGGACCAGCCCCTGCGTTTTATCATTTTGAAGTACAGTGGCGCGCCGAAATCGCAGGCACCCACGGTGTTGGTTGGCAAGGGGATTACCTTTGACTGCGGCGGTATTTCCATCAAGCCAGCCCCGGAGATGGATGAAATGAAGTTCGATATGTCCGGCGCCGCGAGTGTGCTGGGTGTGTTCCGGTCGCTGGCCGCGCTCAAACCGGCCATCAATGTGATTGGTCTGATTCCCGCCTGTGAAAACCTGATCAACGGTCAGGCCGTGAAGCCCGGGGACGTGGTCACCAGCATGAGCGGCCAGACCATTGAGATTTTGAATACGGACGCCGAAGGGCGTCTGGTCCTGTGCGATGCACTAACCTATGCCGAACGGTTCAAGCCAACGATCGTTGTCGATATTGCCACGCTGACCGGTGCGTGCGTCATTGCCCTGGGAGGTGTGCGCAGCGGCCTGTTCGCATCCCAGGATGCCCTGGGTGATGCGCTATTTACGGCGGGAGAAACCGCCCAGGACCTGTGCTGGCGGATGCCCTTGGATGAGGACTATGCGGAAGGACTGAAGACCGGGTTTGCCGATGTGGCCAATGTGGGCGGACGAGCTGGTGGCTCCATCACAGCGGCCAAGTTCCTGCAGCGCTTTACCGAGAAATTCCCATGGGCACATCTGGACATTGCAGGGACAGCCTGGAGGAGCGGGGCGGGTAAGGGCGCCACCGGTCGTCCAGTCGGCTTGTTGGTCGAATACCTGATGTCCCAGGCATACGGCAAGTGACCGAGTTGGCCTTCCACTTCGGTGCGCCAGACAAACTGGCTTATACCTGCCGTCTGTTGAGAAAGGCAGTTGGCAATGGCGCGCAGGTGGCCGTGGTGGCCGATGCGGATGTTGTCGCACGTTTGGACGTTGGCCTTTGGGGCGTTTCGCCGACCGATTTTGTGCCGCACTCCGTCGAGACTGCCGATCCTTCCACGCGAAACCGCTCTCCGGTTTTATTGACCAGTGATCTGGGTGCGCTTGCTCCACCCTATCAGGTGCTGGTCAATCTGGGTGACTCCCTGCCGCAGGGGTTTGACCGATTTGACAGAGTGATTGAGGTGGTTAGCACGGACCCGGCGGATCGCGATCTGGCGCGTGGCCGTTGGCGGCGTTACGCCGAATTGGGCTATACGATAGTCCGTCATGACCTGACATTGAAGCGCGGGGACTGATGTCAACAAGCAAGCCACCCAACCGATTCGTACCGACTCTGACCGAAGTGGTCCGACCGGGCCCCGCACCTCTTGTGCCAACGGTCGATTGCGACCAACTTGTCGATCAGGTTCTGATGAGCTTGAAACCTCGTCTGGAACAACAGCTCCGCGCAGCTTTGCAGACCCAGGTGGAAGAGCAGATGCGCCTGGTTGCGGCACAGTGGCAGCTGGAGATTGAAGATGCGGTCCGGGATGCGGTGACCCAAGCGACAACTGCCCCGCTTCCGCCATTGAAATTCTGAAAAACCATGCGCGCTGGTGGCGCGCGGGTTCGTCGGCACTTGCGGGAACATCCCTACCGGAACGACCAAGAAACTGATGTATCGTGACAGGCTCTGATTTTTTCCAGATATACCTGTTTCATTTTTTGGGTTTTCTATTCTTATGGGAGTACGTATGCGATTCAAAGTAACAAGCACCATGACCGTGTTGGCTGCCGCTGTATTGTTGGTGGCGTGTGGCAAGAAGGAAGAGATGGCCACGCCTTCAGCGCCGGCCTCTGTGGTGGCACCGGCCTCCGCGCCAACCGCTTCCGGATCCGTGGTGCGTATTGGTCATGTCGGACCTACCAGCGGGGCCATTGCGCATTTGGGCAAGGACAACGAAAACGGCGCCCGCATGGCCATTGAAGAGTTGAATGCCACCGGCATCACTCTGGACGGCAAGAAGGTGACGCTGGAACTGATGGCCGAAGACGACGCGGCAGACCCCAAGCAGGGTACGGCGGTTGCCCAGAAGTTGGTGGACGCCAAGGTGGCAGGTGTAATTGGACACCTGAATTCGGGCACCACCATTCCAGCCTCGAAGATCTACAGCGATGCTGGCATTCCCCAGATTTCTCCCTCGGCCACCAATCCCAAGTACACCCGCCAGGGCTACAAAACGGCTTTCCGTGTCGTGGCAGATGATGCGCAGTTGGGCGGAACACTGGGCAGATATGCCGTGGGCACCCTCAAAGGTAAAGCCATTGCCGTGATAGATGACCGCACGGCCTATGGTCAGGGCGTGGCAGAAGAGTTCGCCAAGGCCGTTGAAGCAGCTGGCGGCAAGGTGGTGGCCAAGGAGTTCACCACCGACAAGGCGACGGATTTCAACTCCATCTTGACCACCATCAAAGGCAAGAGGCCTGATGTTGTGTTCTTCGGAGGAATGGATGCAGTGGCGGGTCCCATGCTGAAGCAAATGAAGTCACTTGGCATCAAGTCCAAATTCATGGGCGGAGATGGCATCTGTTCCACAGAGCTTGTCAAACTCGGCGGTGATGCCATTTCCGATGACCAAGTCTATTGTGCCGAAGCCGGCGGCGTTGAAGGTGAAGGCAAGGCAGGCATGGATGAGTTCAAGGCCAAGTTCAAGGCCAAATTCAATGCAGACGTGCAGGTCTATGCCCCTTACGTTTACGACTCGGTGAAAATCATGGTTGCGGCCATGGTCAAGGCCAATTCGGCTGACCCCGCCAAGTATTTGCCCGCGTTGGCTGCCACAACGGACTACAAAGGTGTCACCGGCCCCATTTCCTTTGATGAAAAGGGCGACATCAAGAATGGTGCGCTCACCTTGAAAACTGTGCGTGGTGGCAAACTGGAAACCTTGGCCGTCATCCGCTGAGTTGCAACGGCCAATAGTGCGAACCAGAAATTGGCCCGCCAAGAGGCAACTGAAGAAGTCGACCTTTTTTCTGCATTCTGTAACGCTGCTGCGTGAAAGCACTGCAAAGGCAGGTTAGAATAGAAGGCTCTGGAGCGGTGGATGAGCGGTTTAAGTCACACGCCTGGAAAGCGTGCGTGGGGTAAAACCCACCGCGGGTTCGAATCCCGCCTGCTCCGCCAATTGGAATCCCCAAGTAGAAGTTCTACTTGGGGATTTTTTTTGGCTTTTCCTTATAAATCAAGGACTTACAGTCACTTCGATTAGTCGGAAGTTGGGAAAGAGTGCCAACATACCCCGAAATATACCCACTCAAACCCTCGCCTATTGGTTCGAATCCTTGTTTGCTTTAGGGCACTTCAGAAGGTACGCTGAGATTTTGGTCGCGCATACCCTATTTTGAAAGGCCAACATGGCAACCACTCTAACCGAAGCAATCTGCAAGTCCGCTCAACCTAAAGACAAAGACTACAAGTTGAGTGCTGGACACGGCATGTACTTGTTTGTGAGCACCAGGGGCGGGAAGATTTTCCGCATGAATTACAGGATTGATGGGAAGTCGAAGACGATTGTGCTTGGGCCTTATCCTTTGCTGTCGCTGAAAGATGCGGAGAAAAAGAGGGACCAAATTCGCCTGCAGCTTCTGAACAACATAGATCCCAAACCGAAAGTGAAGGTCAAAGACGGTGTCAAGTTCAACGAGATGTTGGATATGTATTTGGAGCACAAGGGATCGGGTGGAATGCTCACACCCAAGTACATGCTCAACATCCGAAATGGCCTGAGCATGCACGTAGGTAGCTACTTGGGTAAATGCGAGTTCGCGAGAATCACTAAGACCGAGTTGTTGGATACGCTGATGTACCTTAACGCGGCTAAGAAATTCTCCTATGCGCGTAAGGTTCGAATGTGGTGTGTTGGGCTTTGGGAGTGGGCAATGGAAATGGGATATTGCACTTCTAACCCCGCCGCCCAAATCAACCCTGGAGTTGCATTTGGCAACAAGCCAGTACAGGGCTTTGCTTCGCTAAGGCTCTCCGAGGTTCCAGAGTTCCTAATGAGACTAGCAGAGGAGCGGCCACAAACAGCAGTATTCGCTTGCCGAATGCTTGCTTTAACGTGGGTACGTACGGATGAATTGAGGCAGATGAAATGGGAACAAATTGAAGGAAATTTGTGGCGAATTCCTGCACAACAGATGAAGGGAGAGGCCAATAGCCGCAGGGAGCACTTGGTACCACTTTCAACTCAAGCGATCTCACTGCTAAACGAAATCAAGCCTTGGTGCCGCAATAGCGTGTATGTCTTTCCCTCTGATCGTGATACAGAGCGCCCCATGACAGAAAACTGTGTGCTTGACCTGATAAAACGGATGGGATACCAAAGGCGCATGACGGGCCATGGCTGGCGCAAGGTTGGATCAACTTGGGCGAATGAGCAAATAACTGAGATTGGGACCAGAAAATACGACGTCGACTGGATTGAAATGCAATTGGCCCATAGTGATGGCACGGTGAGAGGTGTTTACAACAACGCCGAGTACATCGAACCCCGCCGTAAGATGCTTCAAGACTACGCTGATTGGCTTGACCGAGCGGCCTCTTATACCTTGAGTCAGGGCGTCTCTGCGGTGGCTACCGATGCGACACCTGGTACCTTGAGCAACTGGCAGAGATAGCTGCCAAACTAGCGTACTCCGCTATGGGTGGCGTCTTTAAAGGTTGTAGTTCACTCTGAACCAAGGCAATTTGCGTACCCCTGGAACCAAGCTGACCAGCAATGACTGCAAAGCAGGTAGCTATACGTAAAGTTGTTTTAAACGGGCGGAACGACTCGGATGGCTGATATGGCAGAAGATCAGCGTAAGGAATTGGCTGTGAAGGCAGCTAGCTCACGCTGAAACAAGAACGCCCCGGATTCCAATGCCTCCGGGGCGCGTATGCATTAGCTGGATTCAGCTATACAGGTTCAATTGAACAGGCAAAGCTGGTTGGGGTGCGAACGGTAATGTTGGCGAACATGCTCCCAACGCATAAAGCGGAAGCGCATGTAGTCACGAACAAAAACCGTAAGCGGCTTAAAAGTGCTTGAAAGCATTTCTATTACCTCTGGTTTTGCAAATACAGAGGGCAAGCCTTGTCCGTCACCCCTACAGTAGTTAAACTATAGGTTCCGTCCAAGGAGTGGTGATTGACGGTTTGCCCCGCCATGAACCCGAAAGGAGGCCCGAAAGGGCCTTTTTTCGTTTATGCGTTGTTTTCGCGTTTGCGTGGTTCACGCAAGTTTGTCTTCTCCTGCTGTTGTGTTCAAAGCACGTAATCCCGCTTCACTCAGTTTGTAGAAGCCGCGCCTAGGGTTTTCCAATAGGCCCGACTTCTTGAAGTCGAACATTGCCCGTCGAGCGTCTTTGCCAGCGCTGATATTTTCCTTAGCGATGAACGGGGATAGTTCGTTCAAACTCACCTCTTTGGCGCCAATGAAGATGAGAATTTTCTTCAGCTCTTCAGAAATTGAGGTGCGCGTCCAGTTTGTTGGAAATGCCGTGGCGACTTCCGGTCTCCCATGATCAACCCCAAGTTCTTTTAAGAGCAGATCACGAAACGGATCACGCTTTCCGTTTGCTAATGCCGTGAGCGTAGCAATGCGTTCGTCACTCTGACGAAGCTTCGCTTTTAACAGCTCGTTCAACTGGCGCTCTTCGCGTAAATCGTCTTCATAGTTCGGCATGGGGCCTCCTGTCATTTTCTCCATTGTACGACTTTCGTTCATAACGTTCAATCTTTGTTCTTGAACAAGCAACCAGCACCCTGTAAAAGATTCTTGAACGAACTCTTGCCCTTGCATGCAGTTCATTTTGGAACTGTTTGGCGTTACGGGTGGACAGGCTCTTAACCAAAGACCGCGTAGCCATCTTGAATTCACTCTCAGGAGGAGTAGGCATCAATGCGGTGGCACGGATCACTGGCAAGAGCAAGGACACCGTTCTCAAGCCATTGGCAGAAGTCGGAGAAGCTTTTGCCGCACATCTAGACCGTGTGATGGTCAATCTGCCTTGCAAACGTGTCTAGGTGGATGAAATCTGGAGCTTCGTCGCCCCAAGTAAAAGCACGACAGGAAGGACGATGAAGCCCATGCCGACTATGGCGATGTCTTCACTTTCCCAGTCATTGACCCAGACACGAAGCTGATGCCTTGTTGGCGTATCGGCGTGCGTACCGCTCTTTGTGAAAGACGCATTCCTGGCAGACCTGGCCCCGCACTTGGCAACCGAATCTAACTCACCGCCGATGGGCTGCATGTCAAACCTCACGGGTCATTTCTTGACCACATTTGGTTGACGAACAGCGGATGTCCAAATTTTCCCCACTAACCTGTACAAAAAACCACCAAAATTTGTTGGTATCGGTGTGGTTATCGTGACAGAAATCGCCTGCAGCCCGCATGAACACTAGCGATTTGAGTGTCGCCTGCTCCGCCAGATGATGAGCCCTAAGTGATTGATTCACTTAGGGCTTTTTCATTTCGGGTGCTGCGACCTTTGACACTACCTCCGTTTCATCCCCCGTTTCGAGCGATGGTGTGCCGTTGATGGTGCTTCATCAATCAGGCGGTCAAATGGCTGCTCACTGCCGGCGGGCGCCCTACGAGCGCGGCATGCATACACGTGCCCATCATCAGGGAGCGGCTCTTTGATGTCTTCCGCGCAATCACAGTGCCGTGACGCACTGTTGCTCCCGCTGCGGTTTATTGCGCCCCTTTCAAGACCAAATGATCCAGCCTCAGTGAATGACATACAAGACCCTCCGAGAAAACCCAAAAGCTGAGTTTCTTCGGGGCGATTGGTTACTTGGGGACCTGAATCATCTTCATGGCCGATGCGATCAACGTGGCGACTTCGTTCATATTGCTGGGAACAATCAACGTCGAGGTCGCATCGGCAGCGACCTTGGAATAGGCCGAGACGGCCTGCTCGGCCACCTTGAGCTGCACGGCCTGTTCGCCGCCGGGCTGGCGGATCGCGGTCGCCACGCGTTCAATGGCCCCGGCATTGGCCTCTGCCACAGCCAAAATTGCCGCCGCTTGGCCTTGGGCGTTGTTGATCGCGGCCTGTTTTTCACCCTCCGAGCGGGCAATATAGGCTTCTCTCTCGCCGGTTGCAATATTGATCTGCTCCTGACGGCGGCCTTCCGATGCCGCAATCAACGCACGCTTTTCACGTTCAGCGGTGATTTGTTGCTGCATCGCGTGCAAGATTTCCTTGGGTGGAGTTAGGTCTTTGATCTCGTAGCGTAAAACTTTTACACCCCAGTTCAGTGCCGCCTCGTCAATGGCCTGCACTACTTGGGCGTTGATGATGTCGCGCTCCTCAAACGTCTTGTCCAGTTCCAGTTTGCCGATCACCGAACGCAGCGAGGTCTGTGCCAGTTGCGATATGGCAACCACGTAGTTACTGGAGCCGTAGCTGGCCCGCATGGCATCGGTCACCTGGAAATAAAGGATACCGTCGACCTGCAACTGCGTGTTGTCTCGTGTGATGCAGACTTGGCTGGGGATATCCAGTGGAATCTCCTTGAGCACGTGCTTGTAGGCAACGCGGTCTATGAAGGGAACCAGAAAGTTGGGTCCCGGTGTCAGGGTTCCGTTGTATTTACCCAGGCGTTCCACCACCCACGCGTGCTGCTGGGGCACCACTTTCACTGCCTTGGCCACGAAGATCACCGCGATGACCAACAAAATCAGTCCGATTTCCATGATATTTCCTTTGAAAGTGAATCCTTTGAACCCGTGGGTTCTGCCAGAGACTAGAGTTTGCGAACAATCAGGCGGCTGCCCACAACTTCGACCACGCGGTGTGGCCCAGTGACCACCACGCAGCCAGGCTCACTGGATACGGCCCATTGCGTGCCGCGGTATTTCACGATGGCGGTGCCGTCGGTGTTCCAGGCGTCCACCTGCACCGTCTCGCCGATATCCAGGTTGACGTCCCGATTGGCACTTGCGGCGGCATCGCCGGGTTGAGTCTGGCGATAGCTGCGCCAACCCATCACCGTGCCGGCGCCTACCATGGCGGCCACGATCAATTGCAGCGTGGAAGGCGCTCCCAGATGGGCGGCAATCGCGGCTGCGGCCAACCCCAGGGAGAGCATCAGGAGATATAAGGTACCGGTCACCAACTCAATGCCAATTGCCGTGCCGGCGAGCAGCCACCAGATCGTGGATTCAGCCATAGCGTCCCTGCGTGTGTTGAGATCACCACATTTTGGGGCAAAAGGCCGGCCACGCAAGGTGCGAGACACAATAAGTCCTTACACTTCGCGCCTGTTTTTCATCTTTTTTGCCTGCGGCTGGAGCTTTCATGAAATTTCGCTTTCCCATCGTCATCATTGACGAGGATTTTCGGTCGGAGAACACGTCCGGATTGGGTATTCGCGCCTTGGCCCAGGCCATTGAGTCGGAAGGCTTTGAAGTGCTGGGAGTGACCAGCTACGGCGACCTGAGTCAGTTTGCCCAACAGCAAAGTCGCGCCAGTGCGTTCATTCTGTCCATCGATGATGAGGAGTTCACGCCAGGCCCAGACCTGGATCCTGCCGTACTGAACCTGCGCCATTTCATCGAAGAGGTGCGCAGAAAGAATCTGGATGTTCCGATCTATGTCTATGGCGAGACCAAGACCAGCCGCCACATTCCCAACGACATCCTGCGCGAGTTGCATGGTTTCATCCACATGTTCGAAGACACGCCCGAGTTCGTGGCGCGCCACATCATTCGCGAGGCCAAGGGCTATCTGGAGGGCGTGCAGCCTCCATTTTTCAAGGCCCTGCTGGACTACGCCGAAGACGGCTCCTACAGTTGGCACTGCCCAGGCCATTCGGGTGGCGTGGCCTTCCTGAAGAGTCCGGTGGGCCAGATGTACCACCAGTTTTATGGCGAGAACATGCTGCGCGCCGACGTCTGCAACGCGGTGGAGGAACTGGGCCAGTTGCTCGATCACAACGGTGCCATCGGCGCCAGCGAGCGCAATGCCGCCCGTATCTTCAACGCGGATCACTGTTTCTTCGTAACCAACGGCACCTCCACCTCCAACAAGATGGTCTGGCACCATACCGTCGCCCCAGGCGATGTTGTGATCGTGGACCGCAACTGCCACAAATCCAACCTGCACGCCATCATCATGACCGGGGCCATTCCCGTGTTCCTGAAACCCACACGCAACCACTTTGGCATCATCGGGCCGATTCCGCAAAGCGAGTTTGAACCCGACACCATTCGTGCCAAGATCAAGGCCAATCCGCTGCTCAAGGGCGTCGATCCCAAGACCGTCAAGCCCCGCATTCTGACGCTGACCCAAAGCACCTACGATGGCGTGCTCTACAACACCGAGACCATCAAGACCATGCTGGACGGCTATGTGGAGAACATCCATTTTGATGAAGCCTGGCTGCCCCACGCCGCCTTCCACCCGTTCTATGGTGCTTACCACGCCATGGGCAAGAACCGGGCGCGACCCAAGGAGGCTGTGGTATACAGCACGCAGTCCATCCACAAGCTGTTGGCCGGCATCAGCCAGGCTAGCCACGTGCTGGTGCAGGACTCGCAGACCGTCAAGCTGGATAAACACCTGTTCAACGAGGCGTACCTGATGCACACGTCCACGTCGCCGCAGTACAGCATCATCGCCAGCTGCGATGTGGCTGCGGCCATGATGGAGCCTCCCGGCGGCACAGCCCTTGTGGAGGAGAGCATTGCCGAAGCGCTGGATTTCCGCCGCGCCATGCGCAAGGTCGATGAGGAATATGGCGACGACTGGTGGTTCAAGGTTTGGGGGCCGGACAAGCTCGTGGACGAAGGCATTGGTCGTGCAGCGGACTGGATCATCAAGGGTGAAGCCAAGAGTGCCAAGGCCAACTGGCACGGTTTTGGCAAGTTGGCGTCGGGCTTCAACATGCTGGACCCGATCAAGTCAACCATCGTGACACCGGGTCTGGATCTGAACGGCAAGTTCGCCAAGACCGGTATTCCGGCCAGTATCGTGACCAAGTTCCTGGCGGAACATGGCGTGGTGGTGGAAAAGACCGGTCTGTACAGCTTCTTCATCATGTTCACCATCGGCATCACCAAGGGCCGCTGGAACAGCATGTTGACTGCATTGCAGCAGTTCAAGGACGACTATGCCAAGAACCAGCCCATGTGGCGTGTGCTGCCGGAGTTCTGCCAGAAGCATCCGCGCTACGAGAAGATGGGCCTGGCTGACCTGTGTCAGCACATCCATCAACTTTATGCCAAGTACGATATCGCCCGCTTGACCACCGAGGTGTATCTGAGCGATCTCGTGCCTGCCATGAAGCCCAGTGACGCCTACGCCCACATTGCTCTGCGCAAGACTGAGCGGGTGGAGATTGACCACCTGGAAGGCCGCGTCTCGGTGGGCATGGTGACGCCGTATCCGCCTGGCATTCCCTTGCTGATTCCCGGAGAGGTCTTCAACAAGAAGGTGGTCGACTATCTCAAGTTTTCACGTGAGTTCAACGCACAGTGCCCTGGCTTCGAGACCGATATCCATGGACTGGTCGAAGAGGCGGGGGCAGACGGCGTCAAACGCTACTATGCAGACTGTGTGAAAGCCTAGGCGATAAAACAGGAATTATTTCGCGACAGGGCCGCGGCATTCAGGGATGCAACTCGTTCAGTTGGCGGGCGATGATGTCGTGGTTGAGCCAGAGAACCGGCCCGGCTGGGGTTGACGATTCCCGGAACATCAGAGGCCCGGTCGCCTCAATCACCAATGCACTCAGCAAATCCGTAATAAGGGCTTTGCTGTCCTTGTGCATCTTTTGAACCTCGTCCGAAGTGCCAATGGTCAGGTCTGCCTGTGCCTGACTGTTGGGCATCGGCCAGGCCGCAAAATCGCGGAACGGCCGCATGACATCGCTGGTCTGGAAATCCAGAACCTTTTGCAGAACACCTTCCAAGGTGACTCCGTCGGCCAGAAGTTCGTTACAGGCCCGCCATTGTGCTTCGGCCCACGCGCTGCCATTCTCGTTTCTGAGGGCATTGAGCAAGGGAATGAGTGGCAACTCGACTCCAGCAAAAATATCAGATGAATTCGTTCTGATTTCCGGGCAGTTGTAGACGGTCGCCTTGATGCCCTTGCTCCATGCCGTTTCAGCAATGCGTTCAAGCCGCATTTTGGCCATACCCTGCGTGTAATTGGTGTAGGTTTGCCACACATACTCCTCGCCAATGAGGATTTCTGTGCCGTGGTAGCCGTAAGCCGAGTACCGTACTTGACCGCCGCCAGACTCCACACGATCTCTGATGGATGCACTAGCGTCGATGAGGTGCTCGAACGTGTTGGCAGACACTTCATCAAAATTTTTCAGAATCAGTTTTCCCAGATCGCTGTCGAGCAAGGTTTGCGACGACATATAGCGCTCTCCACGCCCCTTGTAGACGCGGTTGGCAATGGCGAGGAAGACCTTGGCCTTGGGAATTCCACCAGCCATGGTGTGGGCAAAGAAAACGTTGCGGCCCGACGGAATCATGGCGTCGAGTGCTGCCATGACTTGCGCAAGGGAATTGGTAAACCGCGCGATGCCAATTTTTTGGCATTTCTCAATGTGTGCCCAATCAAGCTTGTCGTCTGTCCAGGATTTGAGCGTCAGGCTGGAGAGCAGGTCGGTTGGGGTTGGCTCACCGGCGGGGGCATCCATGTCAAAACCCGCCATGAGCGGAATATTGATAATTTTTCCGCCCAGGTTCTGTTCTGCGGCTGCCAGTTCCTCGTCGTTCAGTGGACGCAGCGCGTTGTTGGCGTCGCGTCGGCCAACGGTGACTCCAACGATGGTCATGCCTGCGCGGCGTGCTTCGTTGACCAGGCCGTTGGCATAGCCCCGTCCGAAGAGTTCGCCAAACAACACGAATACATCGCCGGTGCGAAAGATGTTCTTTTGGGGAAGTTGATGCAAAGAGATCGGTTTTTTCATAACCACATTATTACTTCTCGCGGGCAGGCGAAATCATTGCACCTCTGGAGTGACTCTGCTGGTTGCCAGCACTTGGGCCAGACCCACGGTGTTGTGGCTTCCATGGCGCAACCCATCCATAAAGTTTCCCGCTATGACTTCACCTGGAGATGCCACAGGACTGGATAAGACGCCTGCAATTAGTCAGACAAGAGGCCCATGGTGACGTTGTGCGTTCAGCACTTGGCCGGCGGATAATTGTCGCCTGGGGCGGCTGCACGGGTGAATGAGGAGGGGGAGGGACTGGGCACTCAACTGTCTCGGGGGGCATTTGCTACCAGGTTTTCTTGACATTTAGTCAATAACCCCTTACGAATCAAGGAACTTAGCACGTTTTTGCGCTACAATTGCGGCTCACGACCAAACGGGCGGGTAATTACCGCCCGTTTTTTTTGGGCGATTGTTTTTGATCGGGCAGATCCAAAGTGGCATTGCAGGACATAGTTGAACAAACCGTGAGTGGTCTGGGGTATGACTTGGTGGAGATTGAGCGCTCCGCCGGTGGTTTGTTGCGTGTCACCATTGATTTGCCATGGGTTCAGCCTGGAGAGGGTGTTGACGCACCAGAGCAGTTTGTCAATGTGGAAGACTGCGAAAAGGTCAACCGCCAGTTGCAGTTTGCATTGGAAGTGGATGGCATCGAATACAAGCGACTGGAGATATCCTCGCCCGGCATTGACCGTCCTTTGCGGCATGCCCAGGATTTTGAGCGATTTGTCGGTCATGTGATCGACATCACACTGAAGGCCCCCATGGGGGCTGCAGCGGGCGGGCAGGTGAACGCCAATCGGAAGAAGTTTCGGGGCACGCTGGAGAAAGTGGTGGACGCGGCGGGTGTGGCAGGTTGGCAAATTGTCTGGAGCGATGCTCCGCCGGTCAAACCCGGGCAGAGAGTGAGCAAGAAACGGGCTCCTGCACCACTGCAGGCCCTGGGTTTTATGCTGGATGAACTGCGCGAGGCGCGTCTGGCGCCGATTGTGAATTTCAAAGGTCGCGGCGCAGCCGGTGACTCGGAGTAATGGGTTTCAGGTCCCGACGGACCCGCTAAGAAGTTTTTTGGTTTTGTATTGGTTAAATCGAGTGTTCAGGAGAGTCATGGCATGAATCGCGAACTGTTGATGCTGGTAGAGGCAATCTCACGTGAAAAGAACGTTGAGCGTGATGTGGTGTTGGGTGCCGTGGAAGCGGCACTCGCACAAGCGACCAAGAAGCTGTACCCCGGCGACGTAGACATTCGTGTCGCCCTGGACCGCGATAGCGGCAACTATGAAACCTTCCGCCGCTGGCACGTGGTGCCCGATGAGGCGGGTCTGCAGTTGCCTGACCAAGAAATCCTGCTGTTTGAGGCGCGCGAACAGATTCCGGACATTGAAGTTGACGAGCACATCGAAGAAGCCGTGCCGTCCGTTCCAATCGGCCGCATCGGTGCGATGGCCGCCAAGCAGGTTATTCTGCAGAAGATTCGTGATGCTGAGCGTGAAATGCTGCTCAACGACTTCATGTCCCGTGGCGAAAAGATCTTTGTCGGCACCGTCAAGCGCATGGACAAGGGAGACATGATTGTCGAAAGTGGTCGTGTGGAAGGCCGCTTGCGACGCAGCGAGATGATCCCCAAGGAAAACTTGCGCACTGGCGACCGCGTGCGGGCCATGATCATGGAAGTGGATCTGACGCTGCGCGGCGCGCCCATTGTGCTGTCACGCTCCGCGCCGGAGTTCATGGTTGAACTGTTCCGCCAGGAAGTGCCGGAAATCGAACAGGGTCTGCTGGAAATCAAATCCTGCGCACGTGACCCCGGTTCCCGCGCCAAGATCGCCGTGCTGTCGCACGACAAACGGGTCGACCCCATTGGCACCTGTGTCGGTGTTCGTGGTACCCGCGTCAATGCCGTCACCAATGAGCTGGCTGGCGAGCGCGTCGACATTGTGTTGTGGAGTGAAGACCCGGCCCAGTTCGTGATTGGCGCCCTGGCTCCTGCCAATGTATCCAGTATTGTGGTGGACGAAGAGCGCCACGCCATGGATGTCGTGGTGGACGAGGAAAACCTGGCCATCGCCATCGGACGTGGTGGGCAAAACGTGCGCCTGGCCTCCGAGCTGACTGGCTGGCGCATCAATATTCTGGACGCTGCCGAGTCGGCCCAGAAGCTCGCCAGCGAAACGGATTCTGGTCGCAAGCTGTTCATGGAAAAACTGGATGTGGACGAGGAAATTGCCGACATCCTGATTTCCGAAGGTTTCACCAGCCTCGAAGAGGTAGCCTATGTTCCGCTCCAGGAAATGCTGGAGATTGAGTCTTTTGACGAGGAAACCGTTACCGAGTTGCGCACCCGTGCCAAGAATGCCCTGCTGACCATGGAAATTGCACACGAGGAAAGTGTGGAAGAGGTTTCGCAGGACCTGCGTGACCTGGAAGGTTTGACGCCTGAACTGATCGGCAAGCTCGCCGACGGCGGTGTACACACGCTCGACGACCTGGCCGATTTGGCCGTCGATGAGCTGACAGACATTACGGGCCAGTCCGCGGACGAGGCCAAGACCCTGATCATGAAAGCGCGCGAACACTGGTTCACCAACGACGCCGCCTCTCAAGAGTAATGGTCATGTAAATAAAGTTTCAGTAAAGGCCAACACAATCGCTCCCTGGAGTGATTGGGCCGACGCCAAAGGTTACACAACAAATGTCTAGTACGACCGTCGCAGAGTTTGCAAACGAACTCAAAAAATCCACTGATACGCTGCTGGAGCAGCTCAAGTCAGCCGGGGTAGCCAAATCGACTGCCTCCGATGTCCTGACCGACGCCGACAAGCACAGCCTGCTGAGCTATCTGCAAAGCGCTCACGGAACGGCAAGCCCGGACCGCAAGAAGATCACGCTGGTCAAGAAACAGACCACCGAAATCAAGCAGGCTGATGCCACTGGCAAGGCGCGCACCATTCAGGTGGAAGTGCGCAAGAAGCGTACGTTCGTACGGCGCGACGATGATGTGGCACCCGTGCCGGAGACGGCACCACGCGAAGTACCCCCAGCACCCCCTGCCGCGCCCGTGATTGACAACGCCGAGTTGGCACGCCGCGAGGAAGAGGCACGCCGCCAGGCTGAACTGATCCGCCGTCAGGAAGAGGAGCTGGCGCAGCGCCGCCGTGAACGCGAAGAACAGGAGGCCCGCGCCCGCGAGGCCGCCGACAAGGCCGCGGCAGAGGAGGCTGCGCGCAAGGAAGCGGAAGCCGCCAAAAAGGCCAAGACCGAGCCGGCCAGTACTGCACCCGCAGCGTCGGCTGCCGATGCAGCCAAGGCTGCTGCCGATGCGGCAGCTGCTGCACGCGAGAAGTCTGCCGCCGCCTCGAAGGCGCTGGCCGACGAGGAAGTGGCGCGTGCCGCCGACCTGGGCGATCGTCGCCGCAAGGCCGAAGCCGAAGCCGCCGCCATCCGATCCATGATGGCGGCCCCCAAACGCGTGCTGACGGCCAAGAAGCCCGAAGAACCCAAGCCCGCCGCTACGGCTGTCGCCCCTGGCATGAAGGGCACGTTGCACAAACCCGCCGCAGGTGCGGCGGTTGCCAAGCCTGGCAAACCGGCCCCCGCGGGAGGCCTCGCCAACGCGCCTGCTGGTAGCGGCAAGGAAGTCAAGTCAGCCAAGCTGTCGAGCAGTTGGGCGGGTGATCCCGCCAAGAAGAAGGCTATTCCAACCCGTGGTGACACCGGGGCCGGAGCTGGGCGTTCCACCAACTGGCGTGCCGGCCCCCGCGGCCGCCGTGGAAGCAATGACCGTGACCGCGATCACCACCAAACCGCATCCGCCCCGATCGAGGCACGCGTGATTGAAGTCCACGTGCCTGAAACCATCACCGTGGCCGATCTCGCGCACAAGATGGCAGTCAAGGCCTCCGAGGTCATCAAGCATCTGATGAAGCTGGGCCAGATGGTCACCATCAACCAGCCGCTGGACCAGGACACCGCGATGATCGTTGTCGAGGAAATGGGGCACAAAGCCGTCGTGGCTGCGTTGGACGATCCCGAAGCATTCACCGACGACGAAGTGCAGCAGCAAGAGGCTGAAGCATTGCCGCGCGCGCCCGTTGTGACTGTCATGGGCCACGTCGACCACGGCAAAACCTCGCTGCTGGATTACATCCGCCGCGCCAAGGTGGCTGCGGGCGAAGCCGGCGGCATTACCCAGCACATTGGCGCCTACCACGTGGAAACGCCGCGTGGCATGGTGTCTTTCCTGGATACCCCCGGTCACGAGGCCTTCTCGGCCATGCGTGCCCGTGGCGCCAACGCTACCGACATCGTGATTCTGGTGTGTGCCGCCGATGATGGCGTCATGCCGCAGACCAAGGAAGCCATCAAGCACGCCAAGGCGGCCGGTGTTCCCATCGTGGTTGCCATCACCAAGGCCGACAAGCCCGATGCCAATCCCGATCGCGTCAAGCAGGAACTGGTGGTCGAGGAAGTGGTGCCTGAAGAGTATGGCGGTGAATCGCCATTTGTGGCGGTTTCCTCCAAGACTGGCCAAGGCATCGACGAACTGCTGGAACAGGTGCTGTTGCAGGCTGAGGTGCTGGAATTGAAGGCGCCTGTCGATGCCATGGCCAAGGGCCTGGTCATTGAAGCGCGTCTGGACAAGGGTCGCGGCCCGGTGGCCACGATTCTGGTGCAGTCCGGGACCTTGAAGACAGGCGATGTGGTGCTGGCTGGCCAAACCTACGGCCGTGTCCGTGCGATGCTGGATGAAAACGGCAAGCCGATCAAGACGGCTGGCCCATCGATTCCGGTTGAAATCCAGGGTCTGACCGAAGTACCGCAAGCCGGTGACGAATTCATGGTTCTGGCCGACGAACGCCGCGCCCGTGAAATCGCTACCTACCGCGCTGGCAAGTTCCGCAACACCAAGCTGGCCAAGCAGCAAGCCGCCAAGCTGGAAAACATGTTCACCGACATCTCGGCCGGCGAAGTCAAAATGCTGCCCATCATCGTCAAGGCCGACGTGCAGGGTTCGCAGGAAGCGCTCAGCTCCTCGCTGCTCAAGCTGTCCAACGACGAGATCAAGGTCCAGATGGTCTATACCGCCGTAGGTGCCATCAGCGAGTCGGACGTCAATCTGGCCATTGCTGCCAAGGCCATCATCATCGGTTTCAACACCCGTGCCGATGCCGGCGCGCGCAAGCTGGCAGAGAGCAACGGCGTCGACATCCGTTACTACGACATCATTTACGACGCTGTGGACGACCTGAAGCTGGCGATGTCCGGCATGCTGACACCAGACAAGAAGGAAGAAGTCATCGGTACCGCCGAGATCCGTCAGGTGCTCAAGGTCAGCAAGATCGGTTCGATCGCGGGTTGTATGGTTACCTCGGGTCTGGTGCGCCGCACCGCCAAGCTGCGCCTGCTGCGCAACAACGTGGTCATCTACACCGGCGAACTGGACTCGCTCAAGCGTTTCAAGGACGATGCCAAGGAAGTCAAGGAAAACTTCGAATGCGGTTTGACCATCAAGAACTACAACGACATCCAGGAAGGCGATGCGCTGGAGTTCTTCGAAATCCGCGAAATTGCCCGTACCCTATGAGCCCCCACGCTTGTCACTAAATGAAGAAAAAGTCATCCACTCCCAACCGCGGCTTCCGCGTGGCCGATCAGATCCAGCGTGATCTGACCGAGTTGATCGCGCGCGAATTGAAAGACCCGCGGGTCGGGATGGTGACCATTCAGGCAGTGGAGGTGACGCCGGACTACGCGCACGCCAAGGTGTTCTTCAGCCTGCTCAAGGGCGACCCGGTGGAGACCGCCGAGGGCCTGAACCAAGCTGCTGGTTTCCTGCGGGCAGGGTTGTTCAAGCGTCTGCACATCCATACCGTGCCCACGCTGCATTTCCTGTTTGACCGCACCACGGAGCGCGCGGCGGACATGAATGCGCTGATTGCGCAGGCCGTGGCCTCCCGTTCCAAAAACGAGGACTAGAGCATGGTTCAAGCGCCACGTGCACGGGTTGCCAGGCGCCCCGTGCACGGGGTGCTGTTGCTGGACAAGCCATTGGGCTGGTCCAGCAACGACGCCTTGCAGAAGGTGAAATGGCTGTTGCGGGCCGAGAAGGCTGGCCACACCGGCACGCTGGACCCACTGGCCACCGGTGTGCTGCCGCTGTGCTTTGGTGCCGCCACCAAGTTCAGCCAGATGCAGCTGGAGGCCGACAAGGAATATGCCGCCACGGCGCTGCTGGGAACACGCACCAGCACCGGTGACGCCGAAGGTGATGTGATTGAAGTGCGCCCCGTGCAAGTAACGGAGCAGGATGTAGTCGATGTGCTGCCGCGGTTTACCGGGCCCATCCTGCAGACGCCGCCCATGCACAGTGCGCTGAAGAAGGATGGCAAGGCCCTGTACGAATACGCCAGGGCCGGAGTGGAAGTGGAGCGGGAGCCGCGCGCGGTCACCATCCATGCATTGAATGCGGCGCTAGCCCTCGTGGAACCTGCGCAGACAGCTATCAATTTGATAGTAAAATGCAGCAAGGGGACTTACATCCGCACGCTGGGTGAAGACATTGGATTGGCCTTGGGTTGCGGTGCACACTTGACGCGCCTGCGCCGCACGGCCACCGGTGGTTTCACGGTGGCGCAATGCGTGACGCTGGAGGCTCTGGAGGCCATGAGCGAGGAGGACCGCCTGGCCTGCCTGTTGCCGGTGGATGCCCTGCTGGAGCGCCACAACCCTGTCATGCTGGACAGCGAGAATGCAGGGCGGTTTCTGAGTGGCATGCGCCGCCGCGGAAGCTGGCCGGATATGGATGCCGTGGCCGTGTATGGAACACAGCCACAGGCCTTGCTGGGCACTGCCCACACCAAGGCCGGAGAACTGATACCGGGGCGCTTGCTGAGCCCGCTGGAGATTGCACAATCCCAGGCCCAGCAGGCATGGAAGCAGAAAGCCGCTTGATTGCCCCAGGCGTCCGGCACAACCGATTCAAGAGAAAGTGAACCATGAGCAGTAAACAAATCCGCAATATCGCCATCATCGCCCACGTTGACCACGGCAAGACAACCATGGTTGACCAGTTGCTGCGCCAGTCCGGCACCTTTGCCGAGCACGAAAAGGTCGTCGACACGGTGATGGACAACAACGCCATTGAAAAAGAGCGGGGCATCACGATTCTGGCCAAGAACTGCGCCGTGACCTGGAAGGGCACGCACATCAACATCGTCGACACCCCCGGACACGCGGACTTCGGCGGCGAAGTGGAGCGGGCCTTGTCCATGGTGGACGGCGTGGTGCTGCTGATCGATGCGCAGGAAGGCCCCATGCCCCAGACCCGCTTCGTGACCAAGAAGGCGCTGGCCCTGGGCCTGAAGCCCATTCTGGTCGTGAACAAGGTGGACAAGCCCGGTGCCCGTCCCCAACACGTCGTGAACGCGGCATTCGACCTGTTCGACAAGCTGGGGGCCACCGACGAGCAACTGGACTTCCCCGTGGTCTACGCCTCGGGCATCAATGGCTGGTCCTCGCTGGAAGAGGGCGGTCAAGGTGAGCAGTGGGGTCCCGACATGTCGGCCCTGTTCAACACCATTCTGGACCATGTGCCGGCGCAGAAGGGTGATCCGGCCGCGCCGCTGCAGTTGCAGATTTCCGCGCTGGACTTCTCGACCTTTGTCGGTCGCATCGGCGTGGGCCGCATCAGCCAGGGCACGATCAAGCCGAACATGGATGTCGTCGTGATGGAAGGTCCGGACGGCAAGTCCGTCAAGGGCCGCATCAACCAGGTGCTGACGTTCCAGGGCCTGGACCGCGTGCAGGCCACGGAAGCAGGTCCCGGCGAAATCGTCCTGATCAACGGCATTACCGACATCGGCATTGGCGTGACGGTGACCGACCCCGCCAACCCCGCACCGCTGCCCATGCTGAAGGTGGATGAGCCCACGCTGACCATGAACTTCTGCGTCAACACCAGCCCGCTGGCTGGCCGCGAAGGCAAATACGTGACCAGCCGCCAGATCTGGGACCGCCTGCAAAAGGAACTGCAGCACAACGTCGCGCTGCGCGTCAACGAGACCGACGAAGAAGGCATCTTCGAAGTCATGGGCCGTGGCGAACTGCACCTGACCATCCTGCTGGAAAACATGCGTCGCGAAGGCTATGAGATGGCCGTTTCCAAGCCGCGCGTGATGTTCCGTGAAATCAACGGTGAAAAGTGCGAGCCCATCGAAATGGTGACCGCCGACATCGAAGAACAACACCAGGGTGGCGTGATGCAAGCCCTGGGCGAACGCAAGGGTGAACTGGTGAACATGGAGCCGGACGGCCGTGGTCGCGTCCGCCTGGAGTACCGCATTCCGGCGCGTGGCCTGATCGGCTTCTCCAACGAATTCCTGAACCTGACCCGTGGTTCCGGCCTGATCTCCAACATCTTCGACAGCTACGAGCCGCACAAGGGCGACATCGGTGGCCGCAAGAACGGCGTGCTGATCTCCATGGACGACGGTGAAATCTTCACCTACGCCCTGGGCAAGCTGGACGACCGCGGCCGCATGTTCGTGAAGGCCAACGATCCGGTGTACGAGGGCATGATTGTGGGCATCCACAGCCGGGACAACGACCTGGTGGTCAACGCCACGCGTACCAAGCAGCTCACCAACTTCCGCGTGTCCGGCAAGGAAGATGCGATCAAGATCACGCCCCCCATTGAATTGACGCTGGAATACGGTGTGGAATTCATCGAGGACGACGAACTGGTCGAAATCACGCCCAAGTCGGTGCGTCTGCGCAAGCGTTACCTCAAGGAACACGAGCGCAAGCGCGCTTCCCGGGAATAATTTCCCTCCCTGAATTGGCCCTTCGGGGCCATTTTTTGCATGACACTCTCCCACAACCGCGCGGTTGGAATGATGGTGGCCGTGGCCTTGATGTGGTCGACGGCCGGCGTGGTCACGCGCCACCTGGATGCGGCCCGCAGCTTCGAAGTCACCTTCTGGCGGGCCTTCTTTACCGCCGTTTCGCTGCTGGCATTGCTGCCTCTGGTGCGCGGACTGCGGGTGTTTGCCGATATCCGCCATGCGGGAACTGCATTCTGGCTGTCCGGCGTGTGCTGGAGCGTGATGTTCACCGCCTACATGGTCGCACTGACACTGACCAGCGTGGGCAACGTGCTGGTGACCATGTCGCTGGGGCCGTTGATGACGGCGCTGATTGCCCGCATCTTCATCGGCCATCGCATTCCGGCGCGCACCTGGACGGCCATTGCCGTAGCCGGCGCCGGCATTGCGTACATGTACGGTTCGCAGGTTCAGGGCGGGCAGATACTGGGCACGCTGGTGGCCCTGTGCGTCCCGATTGCCGGTGCCACCAACTGGACGGTCACGCAGAATTCCAATGCCAAGGGCCATGCCGTGGACCTGGTGCCGGCAGTCTTCGTTGGGGCAGTCATCAGTTGTCTGGTCACATTGCCGCTGGCCTGGCCATTTCAGGCCACCCAACATGATCTGGTGCTGCTGGGTTTCCTGGGCGTGTTCCAGCTGGCGATTCCCTGCGTGCTGTCGGTGATGTGTGCCAAGGTATTGAAGGCGCCGGAAATCTCACTCCTGGCCTTGCTGGAAGTGGTGTTTGGCATTCTCCTGGCCTGGGTTGGCGCGGGCGAGGCGCCCGGCAGCACGGTGCTGGTCGGCGGCACACTGGTCATTGGTGCCCTGGTGGCCAACGAGCTGCTGGGCTGGAAACAAAGGACGTTATGAGCATGAACCACAACGCAATCGCAGAAGTGCACACCGCCGTCTCAGGCGGTGTTGGCCTCGTCACGCTGAACCGCGCCAAGGCGCTCAATGCCCTGTCGCTGCCCATGGTGCAGGCGCTGTTGGCCACGCTGCGTGTCTGGCGGGACGATCCGGCGGTGTTTGCCGTTGCCATCCGCGGCACCAACAAGAGCGGCGCCCCGGGTACGCCCGAGAGCTTCTTCGGCAGCTTTTGTGCCGGTGGTGACATTCGCTTCTTCCACCAGGCGGCCCTGGCCAATGATCCGGCGCTGGAGACCTTCTTCACCGACGAATACACGCTCAATCACCTGATCCACAACTACCCCAAGCCCTACATCGCCTTCATGGACGGTATCGTCATGGGCGGTGGCATGGGCATCAGCCAGGGTGCGAGCCTGCGCATCGTGACCGAGCACACCAAGATGGCCATGCCGGAGACCGGCATTGGCCTGTTCCCCGACGTCGGCGGCGGCTACTTCCTGAGCCGGTGCCCCGGCAACGTGGGTGAGTACCTGGCGCTGACCGGAAACACCATTGGCGGCGATCAGGCCGTGGCCTGGGGACTGGCCGATGTTTGCGTGCCGGCCGCCAGCCTGTCCAACCTGTGGGATGTGCTGCAGACGCAGGGATCGGCAGCACGCTTGCAGGATTGGATTGCTACGAATGTGATAGCGGGTCACGCACATTCCACGAGGGCTAGCGCCCATATTGATGAAAATATCCTGGCCGCTTTCGGGGAACAGAGCATTGCCGCCATCGTGGCGGCGCTTGATGCGCAAGGCGGCGAGTCTGCGTCTGCGGTGGCCGCAACGTTGCGCCACCGCAGCCCGCTGATGCTGCACGTGGTGCTGGAGCAAGTCCGTCGCGCACGCGGCATGTCGCTGGCGGACGACCTGCGCATGGAACGTGATCTGGTTCAGCACTGCTTCTACACCGCGCACCTGGAGCGCTCGGGCGCCAGCAGTGAAACCGTGGAGGGCATCCGCGCCCTGGCGGTGGACAAGGATTTCAAGCCCGTCTGGAATCCGGCCCGCATCGAGGATGTGACCCCCGACATGGTGGGGCCATTCTTCGTCAGTCCCTGGACGGCGGATGCGCACCCACTGCGCGCACTCTCCTGATCAAAGCAGTTGCCGGTACACCGTATCGGCCAGTTGCATGAGCGTGGCCCGATCCAAGGGGCCCGACAAGGCGTAGCCAAAACCCTGGTCCACCCAGTAGAAGCTGGGAACACCTCCGTCTGACGCAAAACGAAAGGCAGTCTCCTGAGAGGCCGGTGCCGCAGCATGGCCGTCCATCGCCCCCAGGTACAAGGTGACGCGGGTCCCTCTGGCATTCTGGAACATGAACTGGGCTCGGGCCCCGGACTCGCCTGGCAGCAGGCGCCCGCCCACCAGCCCGTACCCCTGCGGAGCCAGGTTTGGCACCTTCAGGGGCTTGCCCAGGCGCTTGGAGAGCCATTGCACCAGATGGTCCCGCTCGGCAGCAGCCACCTCCACCGGATGGCGCACTTCGGGCGAGTACACCGTGTAAGCAAAACGGGCCTGGCGCACGAATTCGCTGGCAGGCGTTGCCTGTGCTGCCAAACGCCCCGCGCCCTGGGTCTGCCACGCGGTGTTGGCCAGCCAGCCGGCACCGAACGCCAGCACCACGCCCGCCGCCATGCCGCCCAGGCGCGACCACTGTTGCCAGCGCTGTTGTGCACCGACGGTCTGTTGCGCTGCGGCCAGCAGCGAGGAGGGGATAGGTTCGGCCAGTACATCAGCGTGCAGACTGCGCAGACGGTCGCGTTGCTGCATCCAGCGGGCCAGGGTGTCCCGGGCCGTGGGGTCCTGCGCCAGACGTGCCTCCGCTGCAGCACGCTCCGTCGCGGACAGTTGGCCATCCACCAGAGCATGCAGTTCGGTGTCTGTCAGGGGGGAGGGGGGTGGGGTGTTCATGGCATCACCAGGGCTTCATTTCAGGCGCCGCAAGGTTGGGGTGCGGTCGGCAGCATGTTCAGCGGGGACCACAGCGGGCGCATCCAGCAGTTGCTGCAAGCGGCTGCGCGCCCGCGACAAGCGGGACATCACGGTGCCAATCGGCGTGCCGGTGATGCGCGCCACATCGGCATAGGCCATATCCTCCAGGCACACCAGCAACAGCACCACACGCTGTTCCTCGGGCAGCCGCATCAGGCAGCGTTGCAAATCCAGGCCCAGCGCCGTGGCATCGTCTGGCGCGCCCAGCAGATGGGCGACTTCATCCACATCTACCGTGCCGCCGTGCGGCTGGCGCCGTAGCGCACGACGCACGTCGCTGGCAAAGAGGTTGTGCATCAGTGTGAACAACCAGGCCCGCAGGTCGCTGCCCACCGTCCACAGCCGCCATTTGGCGCAGGCACGCTCCAGCGTATCCTGCACCAGATCGTCTGCCGCCCAGGCGTTACCGGTCAGCACGCGGGCATAGCGTCGCAAACCGGGTATCTGGGCAATCAGGTCGGAACGGTCCATCTGCGAATGGTAGGCCCAAGGGCCCACGTCAGAGGGTCAGGGCTTGGCGATATGCCACTTGCCCAGGACGCCGTCACCGGTCTTGTCGCCCGGTTTGCCGTCCTTGGCCCAGTAGTACATGGGCTTGCCCTTGACCGCCCACTGTTTCTTGCCATCGTCGCGGGTGATAACGGTGTAGTCACCGGCTGCCTTGTCCGTATCCATGGCCATCAGCGGGGGCCAGTTGGTGGCACAGGGGCCATTGCAGACCGATTTGCCACCGCCTTGAGGGTCGGGATCAAAGGTGTACAGCGTCATGCCATTGGGGCCGGTCAGCATGCCGTCCATGGTTTTGGCAGGTGCCATATCGTTCATGGACGCACAGCCACCCAGCAGGGCGGCGGTCAAGGTGGCCAGGGCAAGGAATTTCATGGTGTGTCTCCGGTTTTGGGGGTTGCAGAACATGCTCTGTGACCGGATAAACGCCTGCCTCGGCGGGTTTATTCCCGACGGACTGAAAAAAATCAGCGGGCGCGGCTTTTCATGGCCCGCTCGACCTCGCGCTTGCCTTCGCGGTCCTTGATGGTGTCGCGCTTGTCGTGTTCGGCCTTGCCCTTGGCCAGCGCGATTTCGCACTTGACCTTGCCGTCCTTCCAGTGCAGGTTGATGGGCACCAGGGTGTAGCCCTTTTGCTCCACCTTGCCAATGAGGCGCTGGATCTGCTCCTTGTGCATCAGTAGCTTCTTGGTCCGCACGTTGTCGGGACTGACGTGCGTGGAGGCGGTGTGCAGCGGGTTGATCTGCAGGCCGATGATGAACAGTTCGCCGTCGCGGATCACCACATAGCCATCGGTCAGTTGCACCTTTCCCTCACGCAGGGACTTGACCTCCCAGCCTTCCAGCACCAAGCCGGCCTCAAAACGCTCTTCAAAGAAGTAGTTGTAGGCGGCTTTCTTGTTGTCGGCGATGCGTGGGTTCGGTGCGGTTTTCTTGGTGGCCATGGGACTCAGATGGGGATGACAGACGGGAATGGAAGGTGTGCTCAAGGGCTTGTCTACAATCCCGCGCAGACCTCCATTCTATGAAAACCGTACACAAGTCCGTTTTGATCTGGTACAGCCCCCGGGAGATGTACGTGTTGGTGACCGATGTCAACCGCTATGCCGAATTTCTGCCCTGGTGCGAGCATGCCAAGGTTGTGGAGGAGCACGAGAATGGCATGACGGCTGAGATGGGCATCTCCTTTGGCGGAGTGCGGCAGACTTTCAGTACGCGCAATACCCACCGGCCCGACAGCCAGGTCGATATGCATCTCATCAATGGGCCCTTCTCCCGCCTGGATGGTCAATGGAACTTCGTCCCGCTGGGCGATGGCTCGCAGCGCGCCTGCAAGGTTGAACTGACGCTCAATTACGGGTTTGACAGTCCTACGTTGAGCAAGCTGGTTGGCCCGGTGTTCGACAAGATTGCCGCCAGCCTGGTTGACGCCTTCGTGAAACGGGCCGAGCAGGTGTACGGGAACTGATGGGAATGACCCGCATTGCCATTACCGTCGTGCATTCACCGCGCGCCCGGAAGGTCGTCGAAATACCGCTGACCGTGGACGAGGGTTGCACGGTGGCACTTGCTTTGCAGGCCTGTGGCCTGTTGGCACCGGTTATGACGAATGCGGAACAGCCGATGGGCCTGAGTGTTTGGGGGCGCAGGGTTGCGTTGACCCATGCATTGCGGGACCAGGATCGGCTGGAAGTCTGTCGGCCGCTGACGGTAGACCCCAAAGTAGCCCGGCGCGAGCGCTTCGTGCGGCAGGGAGCCAAGAAGGCGGCAGGACTGTTTGCCAGCCGCCGCGCAGGCGCCAAGGCCGGCTACTGACCGCACCTGCGTCTAGCGGCAGTCCTTGGCGATGATGCCCTGGATGCGTTTGAGCTCTTCCGCGCGTGCCGCGTCGTCCATGATTTCCCGCTCACCCGAAGCATTGGTGCGCCCGATACGAACACCCGATTCAAAAGTGACCTTGGCTTGTTTGGCGCGCGCGCAGTTTTCAATCTTGGCCTTGGTGACTTCCTGCTCGGCTGCCTTGCGTTTGGCGGCTTCGGCTTCCTCGGCCTGTTTCTTCTTGGCTTCCAGCTCCTTGTCCAGGCCACCAGCCGGCTTGGGTGGAACTGGCAGTGCCTGGGTAGCGGCGGGTGTATCAGCAGCTTCGGTGGTATCGGAAGAGGGTGCCGCGGGAGCGCGGTTTCCGGGGCGCTTCAGAATGTTCTTGTCCGGGATTTCGGTCGGCGGCGCCCGGTCACTGAACACCTTGTGACCATCCTTGTCGATCCATTGCCACTGGGCAGAGGCCGTCGCGCACAAACCAGCCAAAGCCGCCATCAGGAGTAGGTGCATCGTTTTCATGCCCAAAGTGTAGCTTTCACCGGTATCGCAAGCAGCAAATTCCGAACAAACGGCGTCGAATATCCCCCAATCGGTCGATGTGCGGAGATTTTGGGCGCCCCGGCCACGGGTACAATTTCGTCATTTGGAGCTTTGACATGCGCCTCCTCGGCAAAGCACTAACCTTCGACGACGTGTTGTTGGTTCCCGCCTACTCCCAAGTCCTGCCCAAGGACACTTCTCTCGCCACCCGGTTCTCCCGCAACATCTCGCTGAACCTGCCTCTGGTCTCCGCTGCCATGGACACGGTCACCGAAGCGCGTCTGGCCATCGCCATTGCACAAGAAGGTGGCATGGGCATTGTTCACAAGAACCTGACCGCTGCGGAACAGGCAGCCCAGGTCGCCAAGGTCAAGCGTTACGAATCGGGGGTACTGCGTGACCCGGTCGTGATCACTCCCAACCATACCGTGCGCCAGGTGATGAGCCTGTCCGAACAGTTGGGCGTTTCGGGATTCCCGGTGTGTGACGGAGGCAAGGTTGTCGGCATCGTGACCGGGCGTGACCTGCGTTTTGAAACCCGCTACGACCTGCCTGTCAGCCAGATCATGACGCCCAGGGAAAAACTGGTAACGGTGCCCGATGGCACCACGATCAGCCAGGCCAAGGTGCTGCTGAACCAGCACAAGATCGAGCGCCTGCTGGTGGTCAACGATACCTTTGAACTCAAGGGACTCATTACCGTCAAGGACATTACCAAACAGACCAGTTTTCCCAATGCGGCGCGCGACGCCCAGGGCAAGCTGCGGGTTGGCGCGGCGGTGGGTGTTGGCGAGGGCACGGAAGAGCGGGTGGATGCACTGGTTCGTGCCGGAGTCGATGCCATCGTGGTGGATACGGCCCACGGTCACAGCCATGGCGTCATCGAACGCGTGCGCTGGGTCAAGAAACACTACCCCCAGGTGGATGTGATTGGCGGCAACATTGCCACCGGCGCTGCAGCCCTGGCGCTGGCCGAAGCGGGCGCGGATGCGGTGAAGGTCGGCATCGGCCCCGGTTCCATCTGCACCACCCGCATCGTGGCGGGAGTGGGTGTGCCGCAGATCATGGCCATTGACAGTGTGGCGACCGCACTCAAGGGCACCGGCATTCCGTTGATTGCCGACGGCGGCATCCGATACAGCGGCGACATTGCCAAGGCACTGGCCGCTGGCGCCAGCTCGGTGATGATGGGTGGCATGTTTGCCGGAACCGAAGAGGCTCCCGGCGAGGTGATCCTGTTCCAGGGTCGCAGCTACAAGAGCTACCGCGGCATGGGCTCCATTGGCGCCATGCAACAGGGCAGTGCGGACCGCTACTTCCAGGAGTCCAGCACCGGCAACCCCAATGCGGACAAACTGGTGCCCGAAGGCATTGAAGGCCGTGTGCCCTACAAGGGATCCATGGTGGCCATCGTTTACCAGATGGCGGGTGGCATCCGCGCCAGCATGGGTTACTGCGGTTGTCCCACGATCGAGGAAATGCAGAACAAGGCCGAGTTTGTCGAGATCACAACGGCCGGTATTCGGGAAAGCCACGTGCACGACGTGCAGATCACCAAAGAAGCCCCTAACTACCGCGCTGACTGATAGCCATGACACACGAACGCATTCTCATCCTCGATTTCGGCTCGCAGGTCACCCAGCTCATTGCCCGCCGTGTCCGTGAAGCCCATGTTTTTTGCGAAGTGCATCCGTGCGATGTGAGCGACCAGTGGGTGCGCGACTATGCCGCCAATGGTCAGCTCAAGGGCGTGATCCTGTCGGGCAGCCACGCCAGCCTGTGGGAAGACGAGACGCTGCGCGCGCCCAAGGCTGTGTTTGAACTGGGTGTTCCCGTCCTGGGTATCTGCTTTGGCATGTACGCCATCGCCGAAGCACTGGGTGGCAAGGTCGAAGGCGGACACAAGCGTGAGTTCGGATATGCCGAGCTGCGGGCTCATGGGCATACCCGGCTGTTTGACGGCATTGCCGACTACACCACGCCAGAAGGCCACGGCATGCTTCATGTCTGGATGAGCCATGGTGACAACGTGACCCAGATGCCCACAGGCTTCAAGCTGATGGCCAGCACCGACAGTTGCGCCATTGCCGGCATGGCCGACGAAGAGCGGCGTTTCTATGCGGTCCAGTTCCATCCCGAGGTGACGCACACCACGCAGGGCGCTGCGATCCTGAACCGGTTTGTGCTTGACATCTGTGGCGCGCGCGCCGATTGGGTGATGGGCGACTACATTGCCGAGGCTGTGGAACGCATCCGCGCGCAGGTCGGCAATGAGGAAGTCATTCTGGGCTTGTCGGGCGGCGTGGATTCATCCGTGGCGGCAGCCTTGATCCACCGCGCCATTGGCGACCAACTGACCTGTGTTTTTGTGGACCATGGTCTTCTGCGCCTGAACGAGGGCGACATGGTCATGGACATGTTCGTCGGCAAACTGCACGCCAAGGTGGTCCGGGTTGATGCAAGCGATCAGTTTCTGGGCCATCTGGCGGGTGTCAGTGACCCCGAGGCCAAACGCAAGATCATCGGACGGGAGTTCGTGGAGGTGTTCAAGGCCGAAGCCAGCAAACTCAAGAACGACCAATCGCGCCACGTCGCCTGGTTGGCACAGGGCACCATTTACCCGGACGTCATCGAGTCGGGCGGAGCCAAGAGCAAGAAGGCGGTCACGATCAAGAGCCACCACAATGTGGGTGGACTGCCAGAGCAACTGGGCCTGAAACTGCTGGAGCCCTTGCGGGAGCTGTTCAAGGACGAGGTACGCGAGCTGGGCGAGGCACTCGGCTTGCCCCACGATATGGTCTATCGTCATCCGTTCCCGGGACCGGGACTGGGCGTACGGATTCTGGGTGAGGTTAAGAAGGAATATGCCGATCTCCTGCGCCGGGCCGACGCCATCTTTATTGAAGAGTTGCGCAACTTCCGCGACGAGGCAACTGGCAAGAATTGGTATGAATTGACCAGCCAGGCATTCACCGTTTTCCTGCCCGTCAAGAGTGTCGGAGTGATGGGTGACGGGCGCACTTACGAGTACGTGGTGGCACTGCGTGCCGTGCAGACCAGCGATTTCATGACCGCTGACTGGGCCGAGTTGCCGTATGCCTTGCTCAAGAAGGTGTCGGGACGCATCATCAATGAGGTGCGGGGCATCAACCGCGTGACCTACGACGTGTCCAGCAAGCCGCCGGCGACCATCGAGTGGGAGTGACGGGGGCGCATGACGACGCTCCCCACGGGAGCGCACGCGCCATAGAGGTCATTGCGCCACGGTGGCCCAGGCCTCTGTCAGCCGCGTAATCAGGTCCGCGGGTTTGTATACCAGGGCATAGCCCCGCTTGCCGAACAGGTAGGGCAGATAGTCGTGGCCAGCTTCGTCGATGGTGACGCAGAAGGGAGACAGGCCCGCGCGATGTGCCTCGTGGATGGCCTGGCGTGTGTCCTCTATGCCGTAACGGCCCTCGTAATTGTCCAAATCGTTGGGCTTGCCGTCGGTCAACAGCATCAGCAGTTTTCGCCGTTCGGGGCGTTTCTGCAACTGGAGGGTCGCATAGCGGACTGCTGCTCCCATGCGCGTGTAATACCCGGGCTTGATGGCACCCACGCGCGCCTTCGCGAGGTCATTCCATGCCTCGTCAAAAGCCTTGAGGTGATTGAGGCGAACATGGTGCCGGCGCACTGAACTGAAGCCCCACATGGCAAAGGCATCGCCCGTGGCGCTGAGTCCTTCCCCGAACACAAACAGCGCGTCGCGGATGACGTCAATGATCTTTTGATCGTTGGTTGCATAGGCATCCGTTGACAGTGAGAGATCCGCCAGCAACAGTGTCGCGAGGCTGCGTTCGCGCCGCGCCGGACGCGTGTAAACAGGTGGGGTGTCGGTGCGGCTGCCATGGTGGCCCATTTCATCGGAACTGTAACGAACCCATGCGTCCAGATCAATGTCGTCCCCGCTTTCCTGTCCATGCAGTGGCCGCGGCAAATCGCGCATGACTTCCAGGCGCCGTCGGAGTTGCCGCGCGGTGACACGCAAGGCGGGGCTGAGCGCAAATTTCGGTGGATGGGGGGCCGTCATGGCCTGTACTGCGCATCGCTGTGGTACCAGCCTGCCTTTGTGGAGGTCCCACTCCGGAAGGCGCATGCCCGCACCCAGTGGGAGGTCGTCGGCACTGCTGCTGGGCAGGTCCAGGTCAAACTTCACACGCGCCGCGAGGGTCTGGCCGTCGGGGGCGACTGCCAGCTGATCCATGTCGTTTGCCGCAGCCAATGCGTTGCCATCGTCCTCGTCATCGGTGCTGCGGTTGAGCTTGATGAGCTCGCTCCATGTCATGAGTGATTCGGCACGGAAAGGGAGCACAAACGGATTGCTGCGTTTGTCTTCCACAACCCTGCTGGTGCGCCGGCGTTTCGCGTCCTCAAGCTGTTGGGGGCGCTGGGCGTCGGGCATGGCCGCCTCGCCCTGGCGGACCGTCGCGTCGGCCATCGGGGTACGGGAGTTGATCCACAGCCACACCGGAGACACGGTCTGTGGGTCCACGTCACGGTCCGCCGGCACTCGCCCGCGCAAGGTATCTTGCACCCGCTCCTCGGCCAGACGGGCGGTGCCACGCAGGCGCGCCGCGTTGCCGCGTTGCTGCAGGTGTGCCTCCAGCAATTGTCCGTAGCGATCTCCAAATCCGGGAAATCGCGCCAAGGCGACCCGGGATGCGCGCTGGTTGTCGGCAAGCCAGTGCCCGGTCGGTTCGAAGCATGCTGCCTGCATGGACAGCCACAGGTAGAGATCGCGGTTGCGCGCCCGTTGGTCGAAGACGGCGATGCTGGCTGGCATGGCCAGAGTCTCTATCTCGAGCTGCGCCGTATCTGCGCGCCGGCCACTGCCCGCGATATGCTGCAGCACCGAGCGGTAGCCGCCAACGGATTGCTCCGAGGCAGGGGCTAGGCGCAGCGCGTGCGAACCGCCCGCCGCGCGAAACATGATGCCGATGTCCTTTTGCACCTCTTCCAACGCTACCGAGGCCTCGGGAAAGCGCGCGCTGGCCATGCGGGAAATGGCGTTGTGCCACCAACGACCGACCATCTCTTCCATCAGCTTCGCGCCTCCCTGTCATGTTGGCGCTGATGCAGCGTCTCGCGCATGGCGTCCAGACCGACCTTCCATTCCAGTGTGGGTGTGCGTTCCTGAGCACTCTGGGAAGCATCACAGGCACTGAGACACTGACCACATTGCACGCAAGAGAACATCATGCGCTTGATGTTGCGCGGGTTCAAGCGCATGGGGCAGGCGTTGTCACAAGCCGAGCCGCGAGGCATGTCACAACTTCTGCAGTCCCGCGCCCGGTCGCGGGCAAAGGCCACCACCATGCCTTTTGGGTTGGCCATCCATGCCACACTCTGGAAATAGCCCACCGCGCAACCGAAGCGACAAAACAGATGGCGCGCCAGGGTGAATTCCAGCGTAAAGACCAGGGTCCCTACACCGATGAAGCGGGCCTGATTGGGCGTCAGGCGCATATGCATCAGATTGCCCCAGACCACATCCGGTGGCAGCATGTACGTCAGCAGGGTAACGGCCCACAACAGTGCCATCAGCGCGCAACTCAGCAAGAAGATGGGCCAGTACCGTTTGTCCGGTATGACGCCAGCGCGCGGTGTGGTGCTCTTGTCCCACAGGCTGAACTTGCCACTGGCCCGGTGCAGCAGTGTGTTGAGCATCTCCACCACCGAGAAGTGGGGGCAAAGCCAGCCACAGTACAGCCGGCCCCATCGGTATGCCACTGCCATGAATGCTGCCACGAATACAACGGCTGGCACGATGGCGTGCAGCATGATGGAGATGCCCACCTGTGCCGGGCTTATCTTTCCGGCGACAAACGTGTCAATCCCCAAACCCCAGCGCATGCCCAGAAACCAGAGTTGGGTCTCGTACAGATCAAAGCGCAGCAGGTTGAATGCGGGCGCCAGCAGAAACAGGAAAAAGAACCCCAGTTGAGTGCCTGTGCGCCAGCGCTGCAGGACCTGCGATCTACTTGCCATCGCCCACTACGGCCCGCACGACTTCGGCCAGGGCCGTGGCAGTTGGCGCATCGTCGGTCAGTGCATCAATGATGGCGGCGCGGCAGGCGCCTGGCAACGCCATGCCAGATGCGACGAGCCGCCCCGCGGACACCAGCAGACGGGTGCTGACTGTCTCCTCCAGGTCGAACTCGGTGAGGTTGCGCAGCGCCTTGGCCAGTTGGACCAATTGCTGGGCCTGCGACTCACCAATGCCGGCTTCCCGTTGAAGGATGTTCAGTTCCACTGCAGCATCCGGGTAACCCATGCTCAGCGCCACAAAGCGCTGCCGGGTGCTGGGCTTAAGGCCTTTGAGCAGGTTCTGGTAGCCCGGGTTGTAGGAGATAACCAGCATGAATTCGGGTGGAGCGGCGAGCTGCTCACCGGTGCGCTCAATGGGCAGAACGCGCCGGTCATCAGCCAGCGGATGGAGAACGACGGTGGTGTCCTTGCGAGCTTCCACCACCTCGTCCAGATAGCAGATGGCGCCTTGCCGAACGGCGCGGGCCAGCGGGCCGTCTGACCAGACGGTGCTGCCCTCACCAATCAGAAAACGGCCAACCAGGTCCGAGGCACTTAGATCGTCATGGCAGGACACCGTGATGAGCGAACGCCCCAAACGGGCCGCCATGTGTTCGACAAACCGTGTCTTGCCGCAACCTGTCGGGCCCTTGATGAGCAAGGGCAACTGCTTGCGCCACGCATGCTCGAACAGCATGCATTCGTCACCCTGTGGGGCGTAGAAGGGAGTGGCGGTCGCGGTCATGGGGGCTTTCAGGTTGTCGTGAATAGTCGGTTCGAACGTGTCACCGCACGTCAGGCAGTCTGCAGTTCCTTGCCGGGCCCGGCGAAGAAGCTGTACAGATGGGTCACCAGGCCCAGCAGGAATCCCACGCCGCCGCCCAGGCGGATCCAGTAGAAGAAATTCAGCTGATCCTGCGTGTTCATGAAGGACATGGCGTTCTCGGTCGGCATGCGTTGCAACCACACTTGCAAGATACCGGCACCTGTCAGCGCCAGCACCATGACACCCATGGACAGTGTCATGGCCCAGAAACCCCACATCTCGATATTCTGTGCGCGGCGGCTATTGGCTTCCCGTCCACGCAACATCGGCATTGCATAACTGATGATGGCCAACACCACCATCACATACGCGCCGTAGAAAGCCAGGTGACCGTGGGCGGCAGTCACTTGCGTGCCGTGGGTGTAGTAGTTGACCGGACTCAGTGTGTGGATGAAGCCCCACAGGCCCGCGCCCAGGAACCCCATGACAGAGCAGCCGACTGCCCACAGCACAGCGGCCTGATTGGGATGCTCGCGGCGGCGGCGTTGCACCATATTGAATGCAAACATCGTCATGGCGAAGAACGGAATGGGTTCCATCGCGGAGAAGATGGAGCCAATCCACTGCCAGTAGCCAGGTGTCCCAATGAAGAAGAAGTGGTGGCCGGTACCCAGGATGCCGGTGACCAAAGCCAGGGCAATGATCACGTACAGCCACTTGTCAATCACTTCACGGTCGACGCCAGTGGTCTTGACCAGCACAAAGGCCAGCAGCGAACCCAGAATCAGTTCCCATGTACCTTCCACCCACAGGTGAACGACAAACCACCAATACATCTTGTCGCGCACCAGGTTCGATGGATTGACGAAGCTGAACAGGAACATTAGGGCCAGGCCCCAGAGGCCCATCAGCAACACCAGTGCAATGCTGGTCTTGCGGCCCTTGAGCACGGTCATCGTAATGTTGAAGAGGAACGCCAGTGCCACCACGACTATGCCCAGTTTGGTGGGCAGCGGCTGCTCCAGAAACTCACGTCCCATGGTGTTGAGCAGGTCATTGCCAGTCCACTCCGCCAGCTTGGCGTATGGAACGGTCAGGTACCCCACCACGGTGAGCGCCCCGGCCGCGAGAAATATCCAGAACAGCATTATGGCCAGTTTGGGACTGTAGAGTTCGGTTTCGGCTTCTTCGGGAATGAGGTAGTAGGCAGCGCCCATGAAGCCAAAAAGCAGCCAGACAATGAGCAGGTTGGTATGCACCATGCGTGCCTGGTTGAAGTACACGTAGGGGGTGGCGAAGTCACCGATGATGTACTGCAGGCCCAGTGTCAGGCCGAAGACGATCTGGCCCGTGAACAGCAGCAGGGCGGCCACGAAGTAGTACTTCGCAACCGCTTGGGATTGGTATTTCAGGGTGGTAGCTTGCATTTTGAATTTCCTTGCGTTTCAGACGTGCGTCAACGATCAGCCTTCGATGTTGGGTGGCCACTTTTCCGTGTTGATGTTGCCGGTCCATTTCAGGAACTCGACCAGGTCGTTCAACTGTTCGTTGCTCAGGTTGAATTGGGGCATCTGGCGGCGACCGGGCGTACCGGTGGGCTGCGCCGCAATCCATGCCTTGATGAAATCCGGGCCGCGCCGCTTGTAGACATTCCCCAACTCGGGCGCGAAATAGGCGCCTTCACCCAACAGCGTGTGGCAGCCGATGCAGTTGCGGGTCTCCCAAATGTGCTTGCCCCGCACAACCGCTGGCGTAATCTCCTGCGCATTCGAACGTTGCGGGATCCTGCGTTCACTATCGAATATCAGGCCCACAAACACCAGTATGAAGAAAACGGTTCCTCCATAAAACATGTTCCGGGCCATTTGCTTGGTGAAGCCACTTGATTTGACCTGATTCATTGTCTTGAACTCCTAAAATTGAATCGCCCTGCGAGAGTAGGATTTAGTTGCACAAATGTCCTTAATTCGTATTAAGAATTGGGACTCAACTGTGCGAGCCGGGCATCCGGTTCCCGCTACGCGCATTCAAGTGAAGTGCAAGTGCGACACAATGCGAGGAGATGTCGGAACTGCTTCGACTGGCTCTTAGTTACAGGAGAATCACAATGCGTGCGGTATTCGGGGTAGTCGGACTGTTGATCGTCTTGGCCATCGTGGGCGTGCTGGCCAAGAAGCAAATGGGAGCTCTGACCACGGCTCCCGCTGGCATGACGGGCCTGCCTGCCGGTGCCACGCCGCAGCAGCAGAGCCAGCAGTTGCAGAAGCAGATCGGTCAGACGGTTGAAAGCACCCTGCAGCAGGCGCGCCCCATGCCGGACGACAAATAGTTAGACGCCAATCAAGGCTGTAGGCCTCGCAAACATTGCACAGCAAGCTACCAAATTCATAGCAATCATGCGCGACTCAGCGTTCATGCGAATCGCCCTGGAGCAAGCCCAGGCAGCTGCGGCAGCCGGCGAGGTGCCGGTCGGAGCCGTTGTCGTCAAGGATGGACGGGTCGTTGCCACTGGCCGAAACACGCCCATTCGCGACCATGACCCCACGGCCCATGCCGAGATGCAGGCGTTGCGCGCGGCGGCGCAGGCACTGGGCAACTACCGGCTGGATGGCTGCGAGCTGTTCGTTACGCTGGAGCCTTGTGCCATGTGCAGCGGCGCCATGCTGCATGCGCGCCTGGATCGGGTGGTGTTTGGCGCACCAGACCCCAAGACCGGCGCGGCCGGATCGGTCATTGACCTGTTCGCGCAAGCCCAGCTCAACCACCACACACAGGTGCAGGGGGGCGTGCTGGCCGACGCCTGTGCCGCCGTCCTTCAGGGGTTCTTCCAGGACAGGCGGAAACGGCAAGCGCAGGAGAGGAGGGCGCTGCATCCCCTGCGTGATGACGCGCTGCGTACACCCGATGCCCGATTTCGGGACCTGCCCGACTACCCATGGGAGCCCCGCTACGTCAGCACCTTGCCCAGTCTGGCGGGTTTGCGCATGCACTACCTTGACGAAGGTCCGCGCGATGCGCAGCGCACCTATTTGTGCCTGCATGGCAATCCCGCGTGGAGTTACCTGTATCGGAAGATGATTCCGGTCTTCCTGCAGGCCGGCAGCCGCGTCGTGGCCCCGGACCTGATTGGATTTGGCAGGAGCGACAAGCCCAAGAAGGACTCGGCCCACAGTTTCGACTTTCACCGGCAGATTCTGCTGGATCTGGTCCGGGAACTTGACCTGCGCCACGTGGTACTGGTGGTGCAGGACTGGGGTGGGCTGCTGGGTCTGACCCTGCCCATGGTGGAGCCACAGCGCTACGAGGGGTTGCTGGTCATGAACACCACGTTGGCTACGGGCGACGTGCCCCCATCACCTGGCTTCCTGGCCTGGCGGGAGTTGTGCGCCAAGAACCCCGAATTTGCTATCGCCCGTCTGTTCGCACGGGACACCCCCCATCTGAGCGCGCAAGAGTGCTCAGCCTACGCCGCACCCTTTCCCGACAAGGGCCACCGTGCGGCAACGCGCGCGTTCTCCGCCATGGTGCCTGGGCAAGCCGACTCGGAGGGCGCCGCCATTTCGCGCCAGGCGCGCGCTTTCTGGCAAGGCCAGTGGCAAGGCAAGACCCTGATGGCCATCGGCATGCAGGATCCGGTATGGGGTCCCGCCGCAATGGAGTCACTGCGCCAGACGATAGCGGGTTGTCCCGAGCCATTGCGACTGGATGGAGTCGGACATTTCGTCCCGGAAACAGGGGCGCCCGTGGCGCGGGCCGCCGTGGTGTACTTCCAAGATCACGCGTCGAGAGTTTAGGGTTATCCCCAGCGCGGCTCATTGCCGCCTGGAAATGTTTGCAATGTTTTCGAGGTTTGTAAACATTTTCCCAGTTGGTAGTGCACAATGTTTCCAAAGATAACGACTTGTGGTTTGAATGCATACTGATACTGATACGCTGCATTTCCTGGAAGACGAAAGCGATGCTGGAGTCTCCACGGGATTGGTCTGGCGCTTGATGATCATTGATGACGAGCCCGACGTTCACCGCGCAACGACCTTTGCGCTGGCGGGCGTCAAGATACTCGGTCGCCCGCTGCAATTCCTGCATGCCTATTCGGCTGCGGAGGCCACCCAGCAGCTTCGCTCGGAACCGGATGTGGCCGTTGTGCTGCTGGACGTGGTCATGGAGCGGGAAGATGCCGGACTCGCTCTGGTGAAGACCATACGGCAGGACTTGCGCCTGGCCGAACTGCGCATCATCCTGCGCACCGGCCAACCCGGCTACGCTCCCGAGATCGAAACCATCCACGATTTCGACATCAATGATTACAAGACCAAGTCCGAGCTCACGCGCACCAAGCTCTATGCAACCGTCACGGCTGCGGTACGGGCCTACGAGCAGATTCGCAAGCTCGATCAGTTGGCCTTCTATGACCGACTGTGCAGCCTGCCCAATCGCAACAAGTTCATCGATGTAGCGGACGAGAGGCTGGCATCGGGGCAATACCCGCTGGACGTTATCGCGATTCTGGATATTGACGATTTTTCGGAGATCAACGATGCCCTGGGCCATCAGCAAGGCGATCGCCTGCTGCAGGCCGTGGCCGACCGCTTGAAGCTTGAGTTGGGACCGGACGTGATTCTGGCCCGCCTGGGGGGTGATACATTCGGCCTGATGGGTGCCAACACGGTTGTGGATCCTGTCGCGGTGCTGGGCATGTTCCGCTTGCCCTTCAAGGTACACGAGGACTCCATGGTGGTTACGGCCACCATGGGTCTGACCCAGTACCTGGGCAGTGGAATCGCGGGTCGCGATGCGCTCAAGGATGCCAACATCGCCCTCAAGCTGGCAAAGAAGAGCCGCAGGGGTGGTTTCGTGATGTTTTCGGCGGAAATGGGTGCAGATATCCGGGAACGGGTGCGCTTATTGCAAGCCTTGCGTCATGCCGTGGAGAGTGAGCGCCTGTTTGTTGTCTATCAGCCGCAGGTGAATCTGGTGACGGGCAGGATGGTTGGCGTCGAGGCATTGATCCGGTGGCGCAACGAAGACGGCAGTTTCGTCTCCCCAGAGCGCTTCATTCCCTTGGCGGAGGCCTCGGGCATGATTGTCGCGATCGGGGATTGGGTACTGCGGGTGGCATGCCACGAACTGGTTCGCCTGCAGGCATTGGGCCTGCCTGATCTGCGGATGTCAGTCAATGTCTCTCAGATACAGTTTCGCCACCCTGAGTTTCTGGAGAAGCTGCGCTCTGCAGTCACAGACACCGGGATCAACCCCAAGTGCCTGGAACTCGAAATAACCGAGTCCGTGGCCATGGACGACCCTGATTTCATGCTCGAGACCCTGCACAAGGTCCGCAGGATGGAAATCTCCATTGCGATTGACGACTTTGGAACGGGCTACTCCTCGCTGAGCCACCTGCGCCAGTTACCCATTGACCGGCTGAAGATTGACCGTGCCTTTGTCAATGAACTGAACAATGCAGTTCTGGGCGGGCATATCGCCTCCATGGTCATCGAACTGGGTCGCAAGCTCAACTTGACCGTGATCGCCGAAGGCATTGAGGAAGAGGCGCAAGCAGATACCCTGCTGCGCATGGGCTGCCATGAGGGCCAAGGCTATCTCTACGCCAGGCCCATGGTGTCGCCCCAACTGGTGGAATGGATACAGGAGCGGATCGGGCCCACCTGACAGACCGGTGCCCGATAATGGCGATGTGAAAAAACACATCTACATCTATTCTCCATCCGGTGCGGTACGCGACAAGGCCGCCTTCAAACGGGGTGTCAAGCACCTCCAGTCGCTTGGTCATGAAGTGGAAATCGATCCCGACGCACTTGCCAGTCACATGCGATTCGCCGGCGACGACGACACCCGCCTGGCGGCCATTCACCGTGCGGCCGCCAGTGGCGCCGATGTGGCGCTGATCTCCCGCGGCGGCTACGGGCTGACACGCATCCTGGGTGACATTCGCTACAAAGTGCTGGCCAAGGCGATTGAACGGGGGACGCAGTTTGTAGGAATCAGTGACTTCACCGCGCTTCAGATGGCGCTACTCAGCAAGACCGAAAGCGTCACTTGGGCGGGGCCTGCATTGTGCGAGGGTTTTGGTGCCGAGGCGGGGCCCGATGACATCATGGAAGACTGCTTTCAGGACATGCTGCTGGGGCAGGGCGAGGGGAGTGGCTGGCGTCAGCACAAGGATGAAGCTTTGCCCGAAACGCTGCGCGCAACCAACGCAACCATCTGGGGCGGCAATCTTGCCATGCTGACCTCCCTGCTGGGGACGCAGTATTTTCCCCAAATCAAGGGGGGCATTCTGTTCCTTGAGGATGTAGGAGAACACCCCTACCGCATCGAACGCATGCTGACGCAGCTGTTGCATGCTGGAGTCCTGTCGCGGCAAAAGGCCATTCTGTTGGGCCAGTTCACCGAGTTCAAACTGACCTCGCATGACAGAGGCTTCAAGTTTCAATCCGTGATCCAATGGCTACGGACCCAGACCAAGACCCCGGTCCTGACCAATCTGCCGTACGGGCATGTGCCAACCAAGGTACTGCTACCCGTGGGATGCAAGGCTGACCTGGTCGCCGAGGGGCGTGACGCCCTGCTGTTCTGGGGGCATTGATAGCGGGGGCGTTATTCCCCCAAGGGGCTTGGACGGGATGTCAATGCGCGTGGAAGCAGCCCCTTGAACATATTGCTGATTTCGTTCAGCTTCTGGCGCGCAAGGGCTTCGCCATTCACCGCGGCAATGGCCGCCATGAGGTCGCCACGTAGATACCACAGGTCCTGCAAGTCGCTCGCATGCGTTACACGCTGCTCAAGCCTGGATACGGCAACGGATCCCGTCACGCCCAAGCCATCCAGCATGGCTTCGCGAATATCCTCGAGTGCCGTCTCTGTCTTTGAGGCTTGTGACGAGTCAAAGCCGTTCAGGAGATTTTGCATCCCGGTTGCCAGGGCCGAAGGAATCCAACTCATTTTGATGTGTCCCAATTAGTGGATGGAGCTTAGCGAATGGTACGGTCAGGGGACAATAGGTATAAGCGACGATATCGCATTGAAACAACAGCCTATTCATGGACTTACGACGGCAACATCAAGTAGCACATGCACCTCCTCGGCGCTGGTTTTTCCTTTTGACGGGTGCACGCTCCGTTCTCAACCTACCGGCAATGCCCTAAACTCCTACCCTAGACAAGAATCGGAATTATCGGGAATGGGCGTTCAAACCACCGTTGTGTTTACAGACCTGCATGGCAGCACGGCGGTGTTTGAGGCGTTGGGCAACGCACTGGCAACGGAGACCGTCACACAGATAACGACGTGGGTTGGCCAACAATGCGTCCAAGCCGGTGGGCACCTGGTCAAAACGCTGGGCGATGGCGTCCTGGTCATGTTTTCTGACAGCCAATGTGCCGTAGATGCTGTCGTTGAAATCCAGAGAGCCCATTCCAAGCGCATTGCGCGTGCGCCTGCCAATTTGCGGATGCCGATGCGCATTGGTGTCGCGAGTGGTGAGGTGGAAATCGTTGGAGGCGATTGCTACGGCGACGCCGTCAACGTGGCCGCCCGACTGTGCGATTTGTGCGGCCCATATCAGATTTGGGCGAATTCGGCGGCCGTGAGTGCGGTTGCAGAGCGCCCCGGCATGACCTTGCGTGAACTCGGACCCATCAATATCCGGGGACGAGCCGAGGCGTGCACGGTCTACCAAATCGAATGGCACGAGGATGTCGCCTCGGACTTTCTGACCATGCAGGCGGATCTGGACCCTGCCTTGGTGTCTGGGGAAAGAGATGTTCTGGGACGCGAGGTAGAGTTGACCTGGCTGGGCACCACCAAGCGGTTCAAGTCGTTTGAATTGCCCATCCAGCTTGGGCGGGTCCGGGATGCTGACTTCGTCGTCAACGATCCCCGTGTTTCACGTATTCATGCGCGCCTGGAGTGGCGCAATGGGAGCGTGGTGTTTGTCGATACCAGTAGTTATGGGAGCTGGATCCGATTTTCCGGTACGACCGGTTCGGATGTGCTGTTACGACGGGAAGAGTGTGTTCTTCACGGAAAAGGCGAATTGGCGCTGGGTGCATCGTTCGCAGATCTGAGTGTGCCGACGGTATCGTTTTCGATCCAGTGATAGATGATGGGGCCGTGGCATTCTTTTTTGCACTGAATACTTAACATAATATACATCGTATAAAGTACATAAGCATGCCGAGAGGTCAGGTGGTCCGTTCCAGGGTCTCACGAATCAGGGTCAGCGTCGCCTGTTGCGTCAAGGTTGCGGGTCGTAGTGAGCTTGTGGCCAGGGAGACCCGCGTGCGCAGTACGGGCGACACAATCGCCCGTACTGTGAACGCAGACGGTCGGATGGAGTTGGCCACTGCGTTGCGTGACAGCACGGCACAACCGGCGCCATCTGCCACCAGATCCAGGATGGCCGAGACGCCGTCGATCTCCAATGCAATCTTCGGGCGGCAACCAATGTTGGCCATCTCCGATTCGACCTGCATGCGAATCGCGTTGGGGCGGCTGGGAATGACCAGCGGCAAACCGGCGACTTCCTTCAATGTGACAGGCCCAGGACCGGGATCTTCCTGCAAGCCGGGTGGCCGCTTCTGTACCAGCATGAGGTCCTCGTCCTGCAAGGGCACCGTGTCAATTTCCGGACTGGCCTGCGCGTTGTAAAGCACCGCGATGTCCAGCCGCCCAGTGATCAATGACTCCAGCATGGCAACCGACAGGCCTTCGCTGATGGAAATGGTTGCCTCCGGCATTCGCGCACGAAATGCCCGCGTCAGCGGCACGGCCAGGATCCGCGCCAGACTGGGCGGCAACCCGACCGCCACCCGTCCGGCGAGCGCTCCACGCACCCGGCCCAGCTCCTCCTTGGCACGCTCAACCTGGTGCAGGATGCCGCGTCCATGCGCGAGCAACAATTTGCCCGCCTCCGTGGGCACCGCACCGCGGCCGTTGCGGGTTAACAGGCTTTGCCGCAGTTCCACTTCCAGCAGGCGGACCTGGCGGCTCAGGGCGGGCTGCGCCACGTCCAACGCAATGGCAGCGCGGGTGAAACTGCCCAGCTCGGCTACGCGCACAAAGTATTCAAGTTGCTTCAGATCCATGGCATCAATTGGAATAGCTAACCGTCAATTATGCCGACATGAGATATCTGCTAGTGAGCATCCCGCCTTTCCCCATGGCGATCCGACGAACAGAATTGCTGTCATGAACCCAGCCGCCCCAACCAACCAGACGCCGATCAAGGGCATCTCTTCCATGGCGACCCGCCAGCTCCTGGCCGAGTTGACCGCCGCCTACACGGAGCGTACCGGTCGCCCTGTCCTGATTGAGTCGGTGGGGGGCGTCGACGCAGCCAAACGCGTGCAGGCTGGGGAAGGATTTGACCTGGTCGTCCTTGCATCAGATGCCATCGCCCGGCTGGCTTCGGCGGGTCATCTGTTGGCCGACAGCACCGTAAACCTCGCGCACTCAGGCGTTGCCGTGGCGGTACGGGCCGGCACCCGCCTCCCCGACATCGGCAGCGAAGACGCCTTGCGCCAGGCCGTGCTGGCCGCACCATCGCTGGGATATTCCACCGGTCCCAGTGGCGTGGCCTTGGCCCGCCTGTTTGAACGCTGGGGCATTGCCGACCAGATCAGGGACCGCCTCGTCACGGCGCCCCCAGGCGTACCCGTTGGCAGTCTGGTCGCAACGGGCGACGTCGCGCTGGGCTTCCAGCAACGCAGCGAACTGATCCACCTGGATGGCATCACCATCGTCGGCCCATTGCCCGCCGCTGTGCAGATCACCACCATTTTTTCCGGCGCCGTGACGGCGGGTTGCACACAGGCGCAGGATGTGCGTGCCCTGCTGGACTTCATGGCATCCGACACGTCGGCGGCGGCCATACGGAGCCAGGGCATGGAGCCCGCTTGATATGAATTTGATAGCAGCCTACGCCCGTCTGACGAGGGCTGGACCCCAGAAACACTAGTGAGGAACACACCATGATCATTGACTGCCACGGCCACTACACCACTGCGCCCAAGGCGCTGGAAACCTGGCGCAACCAGCAGATTGCCGGCATCAAGGACGCATCCGTCATGCCCAAAGTGGCAGACCTGAAAATCAGCGACGACGAACTGCGCGAGTCGATTGAGACCAACCAGCTCCGTTTGATGAAGGAGCGCGGCAGCGACATCACGCTGTTCAGCCCACGCGCCAGCTTCATGGCCCATCACATTGGCGACCTCAACGTCTCCAGCACCTGGGCGGCGATCTGCAACGAGCTGTGCTACCGCGTCAGCGCCCTCTTCCCGGACCAATTTGTGCCCGTGGCCATGCTGCCGCAAAGCCCTGGCGTGGACCCCGCCACCTGCATCCCCGAATTGGAGAAATGCGTCAAGGACTACGGCGCGGTGGGCATCAACCTGAACCCCGATCCCAGCGGCGGCCACTGGACCTCGCCCCCCTTGAGCGACAAGCACTGGTACCCCATCTACGAGAAGATGGTGGAGTACGACCTGCCGGCCATGATCCACGTGAGCACCAGTTGCAACGCGTGCTTCCACACCACCGGCGCGCACTACCTCAATGCCGACACTACGGCCTTCATGCAGTGCCTGACCAGCGATCTGTTCAAGGACTTCCCCACCTTGAAGTTTTTGATTCCCCATGGCGGCGGTGCCGTGCCCTACCACTGGGGACGTTTCCGCGGCCTGGCGCAAGAGCTCAAGAAACCGCTGCTGGAAGAGCACCTGCTCAACAATATCTTCTTTGACACCTGCGTCTACCACCAGCCCGGCATTGATTTGCTCAACACCGTGATCCCGGTGAAGAACGTGCTGTTTGCCAGCGAGATGATCGGCGCGGTGCGCGGCATCGACCCGCAGACGGGCAACTACTACGACGACACCAAGCGTTACATCGAGGCGTCCAGGATCCTCAGCGACGCAGACCGTCACCAGATTTACGAAGGCAATGCCCGGCGCGTGTTCCCGCGTCTGGACGCCCTGCTCGCAAAGAAAGGCCAATAACCATGAGCATGAACAACCTGGGCATCGTCAAACGCAACATCACCCGCGCGGACCGGGTCGCCGTCGACAAATTGTCCCGTTTCGGCGTGGCCACCATCCACGAGGCCATGGGCCGCGTCGGCCTGATGAAGCCGTACATGCGCCCCATCTACAACGAAGCCAAAATCTGCGGCACGGCAGTAACGGTGCTGCTGCAACCCGGTGACAACTGGATGATGCATGTGGCAGCCGAACAGCTGCAACCCGGCGACGTGGCCGTGGCCGCCTGCACCACCGACAACGCCGATGGCTTCTTTGGCGACCTGTTGGCCACCTCGTTCCAGGCCCGCGGTGCGGTTGGCTTGATCATTGACGGTGGCGTGCGCGACGTGAAAGACCTGACCGAGATGAAGTTCCCGGTGTTTTCCAAAGCCATCCACGCCAAGGGCACGATCAAGGCTACCCTGGGCTCGGTCAACGTGCCCGTGGTTTGCGCAGGCGCCCAGGTCAACCCCGGTGACGTGGTGATTGCCGACATCGACGGCGTGGTCGTCGTGCCCGCCGCCATCGCGCAGCAAGTGGCCGACGCCGCCGAAGCCCGTGAAGCCAACGAGGGCGACAAGCGTGCCATCTTTGCTTCCGGCGTGCTGGGCCTGGACTATTACAAGATGCGTGAGGGTCTGGCAAAGGCCGGCCTCAAGTACATCGATTGAAAGCGACCATGGAATTCACCAAAGCCAACGGCTTCACCAAAACCCCCGGCTGGCTGGACTGGTATGCCGGCCCCAGCAAGCCCCGCTTCCAGCTGCCACCCGGCAGCGTGGATGCGCACTGCCACGTGTTTGGCCCCGGCGACCAGTTTCCCTACGCGCCGGAGCGCAAGTACACGCCGTGCGATGCATCCAGGGACCAGCTGTTCGCGCTGCGCGACCATCTGGGCTTTGACAAGAACGTCATCGTGCAGGCCACCTGCCATGGCTCGGACAACCGCGCGCTGGTCGATGCGCTGAAGCACAGCAACGACAAGGCCCGCGGCGTGGCCACCGTGAACCGCAATGTGACGGACACCGAGTTGCAGGACATGCACGCCGCCGGCGTGCGCGGCACCCGCTTCAACTTCGTCAAGCGTCTGGCCGACTTCACGCCGCGCGAGGTGCTGCTGGAGATTGCCAATCGCATCGCCCCGCTGGGCTGGCATGTGGTGGTGTACTTTGAAGCGCAGGACCTGCCCGAGCTGTACGACTTTTTCACCGCCCTGCCAACCACCGTGGTGGTCGACCACATGGGCCGCCCAGATGTCAGCAAGCCGGTAGATGGCCCCGAGTTCGCGCTGTTTGTGAAGATGATGCGCGAGCACACCAACATCTGGAGCAAGGTCAGTTGCCCTGAGCGCCTGAGCGTAAGCGGCCCCCCTGCCCTGCACGGCGAGCAGCACGCCTACCGCGACGTGGTACCGTTTGCCAGACATCTGGTCGAAACCTTCCCCGACCGCGTGCTGTGGGGCACCGACTGGCCACATCCCAATCTGAAGAACCACATGCCCGATGATGGCCTGCTGGTGGACTACATTCCCCACATCGCCACCACGCCGGAGCTGCAGCGCAAGTTGCTGGTGGACAACCCCACCCGCCTGTACTGGAACTGAAGCATGTCACTGGACAAACCATACCTGGATGTGCCCGGCACCATCATTTTTGATGCCGAGCAGTCCCGCAAGGGCTACCACCTCAACCAGTTCTGCATGTCACTCATGAAGGCCGAGAACCGCGAGCGCTTCAAGGCCGAGGAACGCTCCTACCTGGATGAGTGGCCCATGACCGAAGAGCAGAAGCTGGCGGTGTTGGCGCGCGACCTGAACCGCTGCATGCGTGCCGGCGGCAACATCTATTTCCTGGCCAAAATCGGCGCCACCGATGGCAAGAGTTTCCAGCAGATGGCCGGCAGCATGACCGGCATGACCGAAGACGAATACCGCACCATGATGGTCGCCGGCGGCCGCTCGGTTGAGGGCAACCGCTACATTGGCGAAGACGGCAACGCACAGGCCCACCACCAACCCCAAGGCAGCGCCGGCCAGAAAGTAACCGCCTGACATGGCCCGCATCACAGCATCCGTCTACACCTCCCACGTGCCCGCCATCGGCGCGGCGCTGGACCTGGGCAAGAGCCACGAACCCTACTGGCAGCCCGTGTTCCAGGGCTACGAGTTTTCCAAGCAGTGGATGAAGAACAACCAACCGGATGTCATCTTCCTGGTCTACAACGACCACGCCACCGCCTTCAGCCTGGACATGATCCCCACCTTTGCCATCGGCACGGCGGCGGAATTTGCCATAGCCGACGAAGGCTGGGGCCCGCGCCCGGTGCCCAAGGTGATCGGCCACCCCGAGCTGGCCTCGCACATCGCGCAGTCGGTGATCCAGCAGGACTTTGACCTCACCATCGTCAACAAGATGGACGTGGACCACGGCCTGACCGTGCCGCTTTCGCTGATGTGCGGGCAGAAGGACCCCGCGCGCGACGCCTGGCCCTGCCCGGTGATTCCATTTGCCGTGAACGTGGTGCAGTACCCCGTGCCATCCGGCCGGCGCTGCTTCAACCTGGGCCAGGCCATTGCTAAGGCGGTGGAGAGTTTTGACGAAGACCTGAACGTGCACATCTGGGGCACGGGCGGCATGAGCCACCAACTGCAGGGGCCGCGCGCCGGGTTGATCAACCGCGAGTTTGACAACGCCTTTCTCGACAAACTGATTGCCGACCCGGCTGCTGCCGCCGCCATCCCGCACATCGACTACGTGCGCGAAGCCGGCAGCGAAGGCATCGAACTGGTGATGTGGCTGATCGCGCGCGGTGCGATGTCCGATGTCGCCCGAGGCGCTATGAAAGATGTAGCTGGCCACGCAATATCGGCGCGGGCTAGACACCGTTTTTACCATGTACCGGCCAGCAACACGGCGGTCGGACACCTGATTCTGGAGAACTCGTTATGAAACCCATCAAAGTGGCCCTGGCCGGCGCCGGCGCCTTTGGCATCAAGCACCTGGACGGCATCCAAAACATCGACGGTGTGGAAGTGGTGTCGCTGATCAGCCGCGACTTGGACAAGACCAAGGAAGTGGCGGCGAAGTACGGCATTGGCCACGTCACCACCGAGCTGAATGAGAGCCTGGCCCTGCCCGAGGTGGACGCGGTCATCCTGTGCACCCCAACGCAGATGCACGCCGAACAATCGCTTGCCTGCCTGAAGGCGGGCAAGCACGTGCAGGTGGAAATTCCGCTGTGCGACATCCTCGCCGACGGCAAAGAAGTCGCCCAAGTTGCGGCCAAGAGCGGCCTGGTCGCCATGTGCGGCCACACCCGCCGCTTCAACCCCAGCCACCAGTACGTGCACAAGGAAATCACTGGCGGGCGATTCAACATCCAGCAGATGGATGTGCAGACCTATTTCTTCCGCCGCACCAACATGAACGCTCTGGGCCAGCCGCGCAGCTGGACCGATCACCTGCTGTGGCACCATGCCGCCCACACCGTGGACCTGTTCGCCTACCAGTGCGGCAGCCCCGTCGTGAAAGCCAACGCCATCCAGGGCCCCATCCACCCCACACTGGGCATCGCCATGGACATGAGCATCCAGCTCAAGGCCGCCAACGGCGCGATCTGCACGCTGAGCCTGTCATTCAACAATGACGGCCCGCTGGGCACCTTCTTCCGCTACATCGGCGACAGCGCCACCTACATCGCCCGCTACGACGACCTGTTCAACGGCAAGGACGAGAAGATCGATGTGTCGAAGGTAGACGTGTCGATGAACGGCATCGAACTGCAAGACCGCGAATTCTTCGCCGCCATCCGCGAGGGCCGCGAACCCAACAGCAGCGTGGCGCAGGTACTGCCGTGTTACGAGGTGCTGCACCAGTTGGAGCTGCAACTGCAGGGCTGATCACCCATGCGCCGCCAGCATCCGGCGCAGGTGGTCTGACAAGGCGGTCTTCAGGGCCTTGGGCTTTACGATGTCAAAGTCCAGACTCAACCGGGCCAGATCGCGTGCGAAGGCGTCCAGGTCGTCGATCTGGGCGTCCACGCGAATGCTGCCACCGCGCTGCACGGTCAGCGTGCCCAGGCTGGCGGAAATGGCCCGACGCACAGCCGCCGCGTCGGCACGAAAGCGCAGCACCACCGCATGCGCGCGCGCCAGCGTGGCGATGGACGCACGCAGATAGCCCAGCACATCAAACCCTGGCGGACGACCAAACGACTTGGGCAGCGCCTGCGCCGATTGCACCCGGTCCAGTCGAAATGAGCGCAGCCCCAAACGCAGGTGGCAATAGCCCACCACGTACCAGGCGCCATGCAGGTAGCCCACGCCATAAGGGTCCAACTCGCGTTCGGTGACGCTGCCATCCTGCGCGCAATACACCAGGTGCACGCGTTGGGCGGCGCTGGCGCAGCGGGTGATCTCGGCAAACACCGCACCATCACTGGCGGCCTGCGGGCGCGTCAGGTCCAGGGCCACCACGCCCTGCAGGTCGCCCACCTTGCGGCGCAGCGACGCCGGCATCACCCGGTCCAACTTGGCCTGTGCGCTGGCCACGGCGGGCGTCATGTCGGCCAGCCCCAGCTCCCCGGCCACGCGCAGGCCCACGGATAGGGCCAAGGTCTCGTCGTTGCTGAACATCATTGGCGGCAGCTTGAAGCCGGGCATCAGCGCGTAGTGGCCGTCGCGCCCGCGCTCGGTGCGGATAGGCACGCCAAAGCGCTCCAGTTCCACGATGTAGCGGCGCACGGTGCGGCGCTCCACCCCCACCAGACTGGCGATCTGCGCACCGCTGAGCGCGGTGTGCGATTGCAGGAGTTCCAGCACGGCCAGCACGCGCTGCAGCGGTTTTTCCATGGGCTGCATGGTACGCCGATATAGGTCACAAACCGTCCTATATGGCTCCTAGACTGCGGCCATCTCCAATCTGACGTGAAGGACACGCAACATGCAACCCGATCTCTGGCTCTACTTCCTGGCCGTGCTGGCCGTTATCCTCTTGCCCGGCATGGACATGGCCTACGTGATGGCCAGCAGCGTTTCCGGCGGGCGCCGCGGCGCCGTCAGTTCCGTGCTGGGCATCGCCACGGGTGGTGCCATCCATGTGGCGGTGGGCGCCACCGGCATGGCCGCGCTGATGCTGGTGGTGCCCGAGTTGTTCCGAGCCATGCTGCTGCTGGGCACGGCCTACCTGCTGTGGATTGGCTGGGGCATCTGGCGCAGTGCGCAGGCCGCACCATCGTCGCTGGCCAGCGTGGCGCCGCCATCCGCTGCGGCCATCTACCGCCGCGCCGTCACCACCTGCCTGCTCAACCCCAAGGCCTACGCATTCACGCTGGCCCTGTTCCCCGCCTTTGTGCGCGGCGACAGCCACTCGCTCCTGGCCCAGACATTGGCCATGGGTCTGATCACGGTGGGGACGCAGATCGCCGTTTACGGCACCGTCGCAGCCGTGGCCGTGCGGGCGCGCACGCTGATCCATGCGCGCCAGCGCCTGATCGCACGCACCATGGGCGCCATGCTGATGGTCAGCGCGCTGTTGACCGCCACGCGGGCCTGGGCCGGCTAACAGCGAGCCCCCTACAATCACGCCCTTTGCCCGCTCCACCCCCGTCATGCACATCGTCGTCAACGAAGCCCTCAAAGTCTATATCGATCCCCTCACCCCCGACGAACACGATGCACTGGAGCGCAGCCTGCTGGCCGAGGGCTGCCGCGATGCCCTGGTACTGTGGGGCGATGTGCTGGTGGATGGCCACAACCGGTACGGCATCTGCCAGAAGCACGGCATACCGTTCCAGACCCTGCAGAGCACGCTGTTCAAGACCATGGAAGACGTGCACCTGTGGATGATCGACCAGCACCTGGGGCGGCGCAGTGTGTCCGACTTCCAGCGCGGCGTGCTGGCGCTGCGCAAGCGCGAGATACTGAACGACAGGCGCCTCAAGGCCGAACCCGCGGCGGCGCCGGCGGACAACACCGCACCGCCTGCCGACGAAACACCCCCCGCTTCACCTGTCGCGGCCACAGCCGAGCCCCTGAGAAGCCGGGATGACATTGCCAAGGCCGCGCGCCTGAGCAGCAGCCAGGTCGTGCTGATCGAAAAAATCCAGAGGCAAGCGGCGCCCGAAGTGGTGGCCGCCGTCAAATCAGGGACGATCTCGCTGAATGCGGCGGCTGCCGTGGCCACGCTGCCAGAGCAGGAGCAGGTTGCCGCCGCCCAGGGTGGCAAGGAACTGCTGCGCCAGGCGGCCAAGCGCGTACGCGAAAGCCGCAAGAAAAGTGCCACCGACGAGCCACAGGAACAAGCTGGCTCCACGGTGGAAGCACTAAAGGCGCGGATCACGGAACTGGAAGCCGAGAACGCCAGGCTGCGCGAACAACTGGCCGCATTGGCGAACTGACCGGTCCGCGCGGGATGGCCTATGGGCCAGAGGGCAGTTCGATCTGCTGAACCGTGTTGTCTTGCGCGGATATGAATGCCTCCAGCGCGTTGAACAGGCTGTCCAGCACGTCCTTGCCCAGCGCCTCCTCGATCAGCAGATACTGCAGATCGATCATGGGTGCCATTTCGCTGACCAACTGCTCGCCCTTGGCTGCCATCCGCACCGAAACCCGCCGCATGTCCCCTTCCACTGGGCCGCGCAGCACGAGTTGCATCTCTTCCATGCGTGCCAGCATGCCGGCCATGCTGGCGCTGTGGATCTGGCATTGTTCGCACAGCGCGTGCGGCTCCATCTGGCCATGTTCATCGAGCAGGCGCAGGATGCGCCATTGCTGGTCGGTGAGTCCGAAATGCTTCAGGATGGGACGGAAATGGTTCATCAGACTCTCGCGGGCCTTCAGAAAACGCTGCGGCAGATTTCGGTGGCTGACCCGTGGTGTCGGTCGTGATTTCATGGGCAATTAGATATAACTAATATATTAGTGATTAAAATCACTAGCATGTTAGTGACTTCACAAAACCCCAGGACGGGGTATCAACCATGATTGTCAGGGACAGGCCATCCGGCTTCAAGATGTTCCTGCTGTTGCGCGGTTCCATCCTGCCACGGATCTTGCCGTCGCTGGTGGCAACCACACTCATTGCGATCGGCGTCACCATCTCGCACGGTGACCTGTTCGCCCTCAAAATCACGCTGACGACCATCCCCTTCAGCCTGATCGGACTGCCAATTGCCATCTTTCTTGGCTTTCGCAACACCGCGGCGTACGACCGATTCTGGGAGGGCCGCAAGCTTTGGGGCGAGGTGCTGCTGCGCAGCCGCAGCCTGTCGCGCCAATGCCGCAGCCTGATTGCCGGCTCAACACCCGCCACGGCTGAGCAGGGTCTGGATGACGTGCGCGTGCGCATGGTGATGCGCGCCATTGCCTTTGCCCACGCATTGCGCCACCTGCTGCGGGATGAAGTGGACGCCGGTACGTTCCAGTCCCTGCTGTCCCCGGTCGACATGGCGGGGTTTGCGCAGGCCTCCAACAAGCCCGACTACCTGATGCAACGCATGGGTGAAGACCTGCAGCTATGCCTGAAAGAGAACCGCCTTGACCCGTGCTTGGCCGCGTCCATCGACGGCACCCTGTCCGCCCTCGGTGCCGCAGCCGCCAGCTGCGAGCGCATCAAGAGCACGCCGATTCCTTTCTCCTACACGCTGCTGCTGCACCGCACCGCCTACCTGTACTGCTTTCTGCTGCCCTTCGGCCTGGTGGATTCCATCGGCTTCATGACACCGTTTGTGGTGGCCATCGTGGCCTACACGTTCTTTGGCCTGGATGCCCTGGGCGACGAGATTGAGGAACCCTTTGGCACCGATGCCAACGACCTGCCGCTCGATGCCATCTGCCGCACCATCGAAATCAATCTGCGCGAATCACTCGGTGACACCAACATCCCCGAACCGCTGGTACCCGTCAACTACTGCCTGACCTGAGACAACCCACACTGCAAGGAACCCCAGAATGCACGACAACCTCCACGACCGCATCCGCATGCCCGCACTGCGCCAGCGCCTGACCAGCGCGCAGGCTGCCGCCCAATGGATCCAGAACGGCATGACCGTTGGCATGAGCGGCTTTACCCGTGCGGGGGACGCCAAGGTGGTTCCCATGGCACTCGCGAAACGGGCCGCGACGGAGGACCTGAAGATCACGCTGATGACCGGTGCCTCCCTGGGCAGCGATGTGGACAGAACGCTGACCGAGGCCGGCGTGCTGGCCCGCCGCCTGCCCTTTCAGGCCGACCCGGTGCTGCGCGCGGCCATCAACCGCGGTGACGTGATGTTTGTGGACCAGCATCTGTCGGAAACGGTGGAGCTGCTGCGCACCCGGCAGATGGCCCCCATCGATCTGGCCATCATTGAGGCGGTGGCCATTACCGAGACCGGCGCCATCATCCCCACCACATCGGTGGGCAACAGTGCCAGCTTTGCGATTCTTGCGGACAAGGTGATCGTCGAGATCAACCTGACCCAATCGCTGGAGCTGGAGGGCCTGCACGACATCTTCATCCCCAAACACCGCCCTCGGCGCGAGCCCATGCCGCTGATGGCCGTGCAGGACCGCATTGGCAGCACCGCCATCACGATTCCGCCCGAGAAGATCGTGGCCATCGTCATTACCGAGAAGCTCGACAGCGCGTCCACCATCCTCCCGGCAGATGACGAGACTGCGGCCATCGCCGGCCATCTGGTTGAATTCTTCAAGAACGAGGTCCAGCATGGGCGCCTCACCACCAGCCTGCTGCCCATGCAGGCCGGCATCGGCACCATTGCCAATGCGGTCATGCAAGGCTTCATCGACAGCCCCTTTGAACACCTGACCATGTATTCCGAGGTGCTGCAGGACTCCACGTTCGACCTGTTTGATGCGGGCAAGCTTGACTTTGCATCCGGCTCGTCCATCACCCTGTCCCCCCAGAAGAGCCGGGAGGTATTTGGCAACATCGGCAAATACAAGGACCGCCTGGTGCTGCGTCCGCAGGAGGTCAGCAACCACCCGGAGATCATCCGCCGCCTGGGCATCATCGCCATCAACACCGCGCTGGAAGCCGACATCTACGGCAACGTCAACTCCACGCACGTGCTGGGCACGCACATGATGAACGGCATCGGAGGCTCGGGCGACTTTGCGCGCAATGCCTATCTGTCGGTGTTTGCGACCAAGTCAACGGCCAAGCACGGGCTGGTATCGAGCATCGTGCCCATGGTCTCGCACGTGGACCACACCGAACATGACGTGGACATCATCGTCACCGAGGTAGGCCTGGCCGACCTGCGTGGCCTTGCACCGCGGGAGCGCGCAAAGGTCATCATCAATCACTGTGTGGCGCAACCCTACCGCGCCATGCTGCAGGATTACGTCACGCGCGCCAATCGGGGCGGCGGCCAGACACCGCATGTGCTGCAAGAGGCATTCTCCTGGCACCTGCGCTACCGCGAGACCGGCTCCATGCTGCCCGCCGCGCCGCACGCCGAGAGCGAGATCGAAGAGAATCAGGAGCTGCTGACCGTGTAGCAGTCATTTTTTCCCCAACCGAAGAGGTAACCATGTTTCGTGTGCTCAACTGGATCGGCTCGCTACTCGGCGGCGCGCTGGTGCTCTATGGACTGCGCGCACTCCTCTTCGGTGGTGTGGAGACCTACCTGCTGGCAACCGGTCAGGCAGTGCCTGGCACGCCCACGTTTCTGGGTGAACCGGCTCCCGAGATATGGGAAGCGGTGGAGCAACTGGCCAGCGGCCTCACCGGCATCCTGTTCGGCTGGGGAGCGATCCAACTGGTCCGGATGCGCCTGGCTTCACACCGCGATGACCAGGCCCGGCTGGCGCAGAGCCCACCTATTTGAACTGCAGCTTGGCCCCGTTCAGCGGAACCGCCGTGACACTGTTCTTGGGCGAGCCATCAATCAGCTTGTCGGAATAGGTCAGGTACACCAGCACCTGGCGCTGCGGGTCCGCCATGCGCACCACCCGCATCTTCTTGAACAGGAAGGAGCGGCTTTCACTGAACACCTCTTCCTGCTTGGGGATGGGCGCCGTCGACGAGATGGGGCCGACCTGCCGGCAGGCGATGGAAGCCTCCGACTTTTCCGTGGCCACCCCCAGCGCCCCCTTGATCCCGCCCACCTTGGAGCGCGACACATAGCACGTAACCCCCGCCACCTTGGGATCATCAAAGGCCTCCACCACGATCTTGTGGTCGGGTCCCAGTAGCTTGAAAGCCGTATCCACCTCACCAATCTGCTGAGCAAAAACAGCGGATGCAAACGGGATGGACAGAGCGAAGGCAACGATGTGATTCGGTTTCATAGGCCGGAGATGGGGTTGTTGCGGTTGATTGCAAGAGAGCCTTTACACGCAAGCAGCGGCGCGGGGCCAGGCCGTCAGCACCTCGGCCCCTGAAGGCGTCACCGCCACCATGTGTTCAAACTGCGCGGACAGGGATCGGTCCCGGGTGACGACGGTCCAGCCGTCGGCGAGTTGTCGGGTTTCGCGTTGGCCGGCGTTGAGCATCGGTTCTATGGTGAAGACCATGCCCGGCTCCAGCGTGAGGCCCTGCCCGCGCCGTCCATAGTGCAGCACCTGCGGCTCATCGTGGTAGATCCGGCCGATGCCGTGACCGCAGTATTCGCGCACCACGCTGAAGTGCTGCGCCTGGGCGACCGACTGGATGGCATGGCCCACATCGCCGAGGGTTGCCCCAGGCTTGACCTGCCCGATGCCGGCCAGCAATGCCTCGTAGGTGGTGTCCACCAGGCGCCGGGCCAACGCGCTGGGTGCGCCGACAAAGAACATGCGGCTGGTGTCACCATGCCAGCCGTCCATGATGACGGCGACATCGATGTTGAGGATGTCCCCTTTATTCAGAATCCGGCTTGGTGAGGGAATGCCGTGACACACCACCTCGTTGACCGATGTGAGGATGGTCTTGGGATATCCCAGATACCCCAGATTGGCAGGAATGGCGCCCTGCACGTTCACGATGTGGTCGTGGCACAAGCGGTCCAACTCCTCGGTGCTAACACCCGGCACGACGTGGGGCTCAATCATGCCCAGCACCTCTGCTGCCAGGCTGGCGGCACGCCGCGCCATGGCGAGGTCCTGCGCGGAATGGATGGGTACGTTATGTGCCATCAGTGCTTTTCAACCAGAGATGCGCCGGGCTTGCCGAACTGGCCCGACGCCGCCATGCCGATGTCCAACCCACCTGCGAGCTCAGCCCGGATCAACAGCTGACAGATCTCCCGGTAGTCCAACTCCGGGTGCATCTCGGTCAGCATGCCGACTCGCATCCAGTGCTCCGCCTGCGCATTGATGGAGCGGCTGAGCGCCGTCCCTGCAACCCGCAGGTTTTCATGCATCTGGTCTGAAATCTTGACAATACCCATTCCATTACTCCATACGAAACATATTCGAATCATATACGATTCATACTTCGGGGTGCTAGGAGTCTGGGCGACAGAACATTTTGCGGCACGCTGAACCGGTAGTCAGTCGAGCAAATTTGCGTCAGTCGTCCCCATTTGAGTTGGGGGCGTCTTGGGTTCCCGCTTGAAACGGTTTGGACGGTATTGCAAACGGGAATT
>Ga0208398_100039_pt1 | contig 169597 bp, 162 predicted proteins | sample LakWasMe79_HOW10_2_FD_183905 | JGI IMG/M metagenome (GOLD analysis project Ga0208398, IMG submission 183905) | Freshwater sediment methanotrophic microbial communities from Lake Washington under simulated oxygen tension - Sediment Metagenome... | ecosystem: Environmental > Aquatic > Freshwater...
GACCATTGGCGAGCGCGGCCTCAAACTCTCAGGAGGTGAGCGCCAACGGATTGCCATCGCGCGTGCGATCCTGAAAAACCCGCTGGTCTACGTCTTCGACGAGGCAACATCGATGCTCGACGGCCCAACAGAACGCGCGATCCTGCAGAACATCAAGGCAATCTCAGCCGGCCGCACCACGATCACAATCGCCCACAGGCTCACGGCGGTCCAGCATGCCGATGAGATCGCCGTTCTGGCAGAAGGCAGGATCGTCGAGCGAGGCGACCACGCGGGGCTGCTCGCCCGCGGTGGTACCTACGCCGCGATGTGGCAAGTGCAGCAGTCGGCCTGTCGCTGAAGATGCCCCTTCAACTCTCGATGAATGTCTGCTGATGGAAGGATCGAACTCACGCAATCGACCCGTTGCTGTCATAGCCGCTACCGTATCGGGTGACAGCTAGGTGCCCATTGCGGGTATTCGTCTCGGCTCGATCAGTTCACACAGTCGGCCACTTCCGGTCACTCCGCCGTAGCCGAGCTCGATCCAGGAACGACAGCTTTCAAGGTACACCTGCACTAAACCGATGGCAGCCTGTGATGACGAAATCTCCATAGCGATCGCTCGGCGCCGGCATGCTCCGTCGCCGACCCAGTGACAGCTCAGCCGTGGATCGTAAGACCGTCAAATCGAAAGCGGTAGTCGAACGTTACGAAAGTGCCCGTGGCGCATAGAGCCTGACCGCACCGCGCCAATGGCTCGCGACCGCACAGACTTACGCCGTGGCCGCTTGTAAGCTGGCTACCATGGAGGTGGCCGATCAACCGGCTTTGATATGGCGATGACCCAAGCTGATCTTGCTAGCCTCGGCAAATCACCCAAAGGTGAGGTGCCCACGTTTGTGGACGACCCGGAATCGGGCCTGTCCGTAGCCCAAGCTGCCCAGCGCCTGGCCGAGGACGGCCCCAATGCGCTGCCAGGCGGGCAGGGCCGCTCCATGCTGTCGATCGCCGCGGAGACCGTACGCGAGCCGATGTTCCTGTTGCTGCTCGCGTCCGCAACCCTGTACCTGGTTTTCGGTGACCTGCAGGAGGCTTTGACGCTCTTTGGCTTCGTGGTGGTCACCGTGGCGCTCACCCTGTACCAGGAAGGCAAGACCGAGCGCGCCATCGAAGCGCTGCGCGACCTCACGAGCCCACGTGCGCTGGTCATCCGCGATGGCCAAGCTCAACGCATTGCCGGGCGCGACGTGGTGCGCGGAGACTTGCTCAAGCTGAGCGAGGGTGACCGTGTTCCGGCCGATGCCATGCTGGTGGCCGCCAACGGCGTCAGCGCCGACGAATCGCTCCTGACGGGCGAGGCCGTTCCGGTGGGCAAGCGTGTGGCGCAGCCCGATGAACTGGCTGCCGCGTCGATGCCTGCCGACATCGCTCGCGTTGCGCCTGGCGGCGACGACCAGCCGGTGGTCTACGCCGGCACGCTGATCGTGCAGGGGCACGCACTGGCGCGTGTGACGGCCACGGGCGCACGCAGCGAGATCGGCCGCATCGGTACCGCCTTGGGCAAGGTCGAGAATGAACGTTCGCCGCTGCAGAAGCAGACGGCCCGCTTGGTTCGCAACCTGGCCTTGCTGGCGCTGGCACTCAGTCTGTTGCTGGTTCTGGTGCACGGGCTGATCAACGGTGACTGGCTGCAGGCGCTGCTCGCTGGCATCGCCCTGGCCATGGCCCTGCTGCCTGAGGAATACCCGGTGGTGCTGACCGTGTTTCCGGCGCTCGGTGCGCGTCGACTGTCCAAGGAAGGCGTGCTCACCCGGCGCATCAACGCGATCGAGACGCTCGGTGCCACCACGGTGCTGTGCAGCGACAAGACTGGGACGCTGACTGAAAACCGCATGACCGTGACGCACCTGGTCGCCGGCGGCGTCGGCCTGACCGAACGCCTGGCGCTTGATTCATTGAGCGCAGCCCAGCTGCCCGAGGCCTTCCATGCCCTGGTGGAGGTATCGATCCTGGCCAGCGTAGTCGACCCCTTTGACCCGATGGAGAAGGCCTTCCATCAACTCGGCCAGCGCTTCCTTGTCGGCACCGAACACCTGCACCACGATTGGCGTCTGGTGCAGACCTATGCGCTCAGCCCAGCGTTGCGGGCGATGTCGCATGTGTGGGCTTCGTCAGTAGACGGCGTTCAGACGGTCGCCGCCAAAGGCGCGCCAGAAGCTGTCATGGACCTGTGCCATCTTGACGATGCGCACAGACGCAGCATTGCAAGCGTGGTCGACGAACTGGCCGCCCAGGGACTGCGGGTACTGGCGGTGGCCCGGGGTTCGTTCGCAGGGCAGGAATGGCCCGAGGACGAGCACGGCTTCGATTTCGAGTTCATCGGCTTGCTGGGTCTGGCCGACCCGGTGCGCGCACAGGTGCCCGCTGCTGTGGCCGAATGCCGTGCCGCCGGCATACGCGTGGTCATGATCACGGGCGACTACCCGGCGACGGCGCGCGCCATCGCGCAGCAGGCGGGGCTGGCTGAACACGATGGCGACGTGCTGACCGGCGACCAGATCACGGCACTTGGCGACGAGGAACTGCGCGATCGCATGGCGACGGTATGCGTCTGCGCCCGCATTGCACCCGAGCAGAAGCTGCGCATCGTGCAGGCGTTGAAAGCCCGGGGCGACATCGTCGCGATGACGGGTGACGGGGTGAACGACGCCCCTGCGCTGCGCGCTGCACACGTGGGTGTGGCCATGGGCGGGCGCGGCACCGACGTGGCCCGCGAGTCGGCCTCGTTGGTGCTGGTCGACGACAACTTCGCTGCCATTGTGGCTGCGGTGCGCCTGGGCCGCCGCATCTTCGACAACCTGCGCAAGGCCATGTCGTACATCCTGGCGGTGCACGTGCCCATCGCCGGCATGGCGATGTTGCCGGTGCTGTTCGGCTGGCCGGCGTTGCTGTACCCGATGCACATCGCCTTACTCGAACTCATCATCGACCCGGCCTGCTCCATCGCCTTCGAGAGCGAGCCTGCAGAAAGCGACGTGATGCAGCGCCCACCGCGTGATGCCGCTGCGCCCCTATTTGGCGGCGCCACCCTGGGTTTGGCGCTGGTTCAGGGGCTGGGCGTGCTGGCCGTGGTCATGGCCGCATTCGCATGGGCCAGTGCGCGAATCCCCGAGCCCGAGGCCCGCGCCTTTGCATTCGCCACCCTGGTCGTGGGCAACCTGGCACTGATTCTCTCCAACCGCTCGGCCACCCGATCGCTATGGGTGACGCTGCGCACACCGAACCGGACCTTGTGGTGGGTGGTGGGCTTGGCGTGGATGCTTTTGCTGGCTGCGCTCTACATCCCCTGGGCCGTCAGAGTGCTGCGATTCGCGCCCCTGCCGGCAGGGGAACTGGCTGCCGCTTGCGGACTGGGCTTGCTGAGCGTGCTCTGGTTCGAAGGCATCAAGTGGGTCCGGCGACGGGGTCGCAAGTGACTGCCCCCGGGTCTCGTTGAGAGATCAGATCACCCGTGTTTGTCGGGCGCGAGTTGGGGTTGCACCGACCAAGCCGCAGGCTCGTCGTCCTTGTCGGCTGCGGCGGCCACCTGCGTCACCTGCACTTTGCCAGGCGTGTGATGCGCGGGCGCGTAGACCGCATACACCTGCATGGGAGTGGTTCCGATGTTGGTGATGTTGTGCCAGGTCCCGGCCGGAACGAGCACGCACCAGCCGTCGGAGACTTCCATTTCAAACGTCAGTTTGTCCTTCGCTGCGCCCATCTGCACCCGACCGCGACCAGCGTCAAGGCGCAGAAACTGATCGGTTTGCGGATGCGCTTCCAGCCCAATGTCGCCGCCGACGGGAATCGACATCAGCGTCACTTGCAAATATCGCCCGCTCCAGGCGACCGAACGGTAGTCTGAGTTCTCCTTTGTCGCGCGTTCGATGTCGAATGCTTGCGGCTGTGGACCCACGTCCTGAATCCTGTTGGCAGTGCTGCCCATGTGGGGTCTCCTGGTGGTTGCAACGATGACATTGATGCAAGGCGCAAGCTTGGCCGCCCTCGAATGCATGGTCAATCTCCTTCGGACCACACATCGCAATCTATCCACAATCGGTCTTCTTTTGGAGTTCGTCCGTACGGTAGCGAACGCATATGGACCAACCGTCGGCTCGTCGCAACGCGTGCGGAACCCTGGCCATCTGCGCCGATGTGCATCCTGGCCGCTTCAGGCCGTGGCGCAACCGAGGCTTGACTGCACGGCCAACCCGCCGAACCGACCCAGCCCCATCTCCACCAAGCCTTCAGCACGGCGCAGTAGAAACAGCACGTCCAACCCCATGCGCTGGGCCAGGGCCAAGCCATCGCCTGGGCCGGCCACCAGCAGCGCAGTGGCCCAGGCGTCGGCGAGCATGCAGCTGCTTGCCAGCACCGTGACCGATGCCACGGTGTTGTTCACGGGTGCGGCGCGGCGTGCGTCCATGGTGTGGGCGAGGCGCGCATCGCCCACCTGCAGATAGCGCCGGTAGTCGCCCGATGTCGCCACCGCCAGGTCCTGCAGTTCGATGACGCCGTGCACCGCGCGGCGCCCGGCCTCTGGGCGCTCCAGCGCGACAGCCCAGGGCTCGCCGCTGGCTTGGCTGCCCACGGCGCGCAGCTCACCATCGAGCGCCGCCAGCGCGTGCCCAACACCGTGCTGCTGCAGCACGGCGGCCATGCGGTCCACCGCATAGCCCTTGGCAATGCCGCACAGGTCAAGCTGCAGGGGCGCCTTTTTTTGGGCGCGGCCGGCGGCCTGATCCAGCTTCAGTGCCTCGTGCGTCGGGCACGGAGCAGGTTGGCGCGCAGCGTGGATCGCGGCAGCGTCGGGCGCATCGCGTACTGCGCCAAAGCCCCAGGCATCCACCAGCGCGCCGACGCCCGGATCGAAGGCGCCCGCGCTCAGGCGGTGGATGTCCATCGCGCAGGCCAGCACCGTCAGCAGCTCGGCGGGCAGGTCCACCCAGGTGTCCACCGTCGCCCGATTCAGGCGCATCAGATCGCTGTCGGGCTTCCAAGGTGACATCTGCTGGTCCACCTGCTGCAACGCGGTGGCCAGATCCTGGCGCAGGGATACCAGGTCGAGGCCAGCGTCAACGCTTGCAGACCATCGGGTGCCCATCGTCGGGCCGTGCAGCGTGGTGCGTGTGCAGCTTGTGCGGGGGTCAGAAGATGTCTTCGGCATAGCGCTCCTTGGCTTTGAGTTGCTGCACGTTCAGGTGCAGCGCCGCGAGCACGGCGTCGAGTGCCTCGGCCACGCCGTGCGCCATGGCGCTGCCGCCGCACACACGCAAGATGGCGCCTTGGCCCACCAGGCCGCGCAGGTGCTCGGCGTCTCGGCGCAAGGCATCCTGCACGTAGCCGCCACCGTCCGGCACGCGCGAGAACGCTGTCTGCACAGACGCCAGACGCCCTTCACCGAGCCAGCGCTGGATTTCAGGGCCGAAGTAGAAATCGCGCGCCGGGTCGCGTCCACCAAAGTACAGGTGCATGGGAATGTGCCTGTCGTTGCGGCGGATGAAACCGGCCAGCGGTGCCACGCCGGTGCCCGCCCCGATCAACACCACCGGTCGCCGCGTACGCGGCAGCGCAAAGCCGGGGTTGGCACGAATGAAGGCCGCGATGCGATCCCCCGGCTGCAGGCCCAGCAGGTGTGTGGAGCACAGACCGCCAGGCGTTTGGCGGACGCAGATTTCGACAAACCCGTCTTCCCGGCCCGACGCCAGCGAGTAGTAGCGCGGTACGGCCGAGCCCGGCGGCACGATACCCACCAGATCGCCCGCCGCAAAGTGCGCCAGGCCGAGCCCGCGCAGGCGCGCTCCCAGGCCCTGCGCGGGCCACGAGAAGCGAAGAATCGCCGCAGCCTGTGGGGTGGGGCCAGGCGGTCCCGCGAAGTCCTGGCGCGACACGAGGGTGAGCGCGGTGGTGGGCGGCACGCGCGGCACATGGTCCAGCACCAGGGGCTCGACCAGCGCTTGCGCCAACGCCTCGCCCCAGCGCGCAAACTGCTGGCTCGATTGCTGGTGGATGCGCTCCAGCGGCAGCAGCGTGGGCCAGCCGTGCATACGGAAGGTTTGGTCCAGCGCTTCGGCAAAGGCGCAAAAGGCCCCGAACTGCCGGTCCCCAAAACCCAGCACCGTGACGGGTACGGCGCCAGGGCTGAGCTTGGCGATGTGCGCCAGGGCGTGGCTGGCATGGGCCGGTGCTTGGCCATCGCCATAGGTTGCGGCCAGCACGAACACCTGCCGCGTGGCGGGCGTGGCTTCAAAATTCTCCAGCGCGGCCGTGTGCACTCGATGGTCGTTCTTGAGTAGCGCGTCCTGCAGCGTCTGCGCAAAGCCCCAGGTGCTGCCGCCTTCACTGGCGACGAAGATCAGCACGTCGGCCCTTGCGGCGGGACTGTTGCCCGTGATGTGCGGCGCCAGGCGGCGTGCCTGCCACCACATGACGACGCCCGACAACCAGAACAGCAGCACGCAGGCGCCCACCAGCCCTAGCACGACTGCCCAGAGCCAGGCGCCTTCGCCGGTGTGCAACACCAAAGCCCAGTCGTAGATCCGCTGCGCCAGCGTGCTGTCCTGCCAGGCCAGGGTCTGCCCCGAGTAGCGGTCGATCCAGCCTTTGCCCTGGATGGAGGTCACCTTCCAGATGTCCTCGGGGTCAACCAGGGCCGGAAAATTCAGCCTGCGCAAATCCCTCACCCTCAGGCTTTGCAGCATGGCAACCTGCTCGACGGGCAAGGTGGCCTGGCCGGTGGCCACAGACAGCGCCTCGGGTTCGGTCCCAGTGTCCAGCGCCACCAGCCCAAGGGTGGAGGCACTCATGGTCAGGGCCGTGACCGATGTCAGGGTCAACAGCGCCAACATCACCCGGCCCACCAGCACGTGGATGCGCTGCGCCAGCGAACCACGCACCCGCGACGCCAGCCGCCGCCAGCCGCCCATTCGGCGTAGGAGCAGCACCAGACCCGAGAAGCTCAACAAGCCCATGCACAGAGCAATGCCCGCCGCACCCCAGCGACCAGCGTCTCCCAGCAGCAGCGATCGGTGCAGGTTCTTCACCCAGCGCGGCAGCGCCGAGGGTTGCCAGGGACTCAGCACCTGGCCATTGGCCGGATCCACGTAGGACGCCTGTGCCTGGTCTCCAACAAAGCTGAACACCACGATGGCACCCGAGGGAAGGCGACGGATTTCCTGCGCACCCGGCACTGCGCGCGCAACGCGCTCCGCCAGCGTGGCCACGGACAGATCGCCTGGCGCCGCAGGCGCTTGCCAGGCTTGTTGCACCGGGTCGAACGCCAGGATCGCACCGCTGAGGCAAAGCACCAAGGCCAGGGTGCCAGCCGTCAGGCCCAGCCAGCGGTGTATTTCCTTCCAGCCCATGCGTGCTGCCTCTATTGGAGTTGGAAGGTGAGTGACTGGATGTATTGCTTGCCGGCTTGCGGCTTGCTGGCATTGGCGGTGGTCAGCGGCACGCGGATCTCGGATGGGCTGTCGCGCATGTCTTCCGCGGCGGCATCGATGCGGATCTCGTAGCCCGCGTCGATCAATGCATCGGCCAGATCGGCCGTGACCTTGAGTGTGCGTCCCGCGCCCACGCTGGCGCCGGTCACGCCGGCAAGGCGCTTGGCGTCACCGCTTGAGAGGCGGTTCCAGTCGGACAGGTGCGTGTAGTACTTGGCCTTGCCGCCGGCCACCCACAGGGTGCGCACATAGGCGCCTTTGGCATCGGTCAGGTAGGCAGCCAGGTAGGCACCGTCACCGCCATAGCTCTTGAGCTGGGCGACAAGTGTGACCTGGCGGCTGTGCGCCAGGGCGGGGACGGCCAGCGCGCAGGCGGCGGCCAACGTGGTGAAAAGAGGTTTGGACATGGTGATGCTCCAGTGTGGGGATGGGTTGATTAGGTTTGGCGACGCGAGACCTTGGGCGAACTGGGTCGCGGCTGGGGCGGCGCCCTAGTCATTACGATCGTGTGACTGGGAACGCTGGTGATCGCGTTGTTTCAGCTTCAGCACCTTCAAGGTTTCTGGGTCGATCTTTGCCTTGAAGGCGCGGCCCTGGGCGTCCGTGCCGCGAATCTCGTAGCAGCCGTCGTCGATCTTGAGGCGCTCGATCTTCCAGCCCTGTCGGGTCGCCATCTGCCGCACGGCCTCGCGGGACTGCCAGCGATCCATCGGCGCCTTGCAATCGTCATCGGCGAATGCAGGCAGGGCGACCAGAATCAGGGACAGGGCCAACAAGCTTCGGCGCAGCGACAGGTGGTGATTCATGGGGGGCTCCTTGGCAAAAGCTCGGCACATGGCTGAGGATGCGCGGCGCAGGCGTCAGGCAAAGTTGGCTCGGACCACACGCACCCGCGTGCAGCGCGTGGCGTGGCGTGCTCAGCCATGTGCTGCATCGGCGGGCGCCTTGGCACTGACGAGCTTGGACAGCTCGGTGAACCCGATCGGCGGCACCGTCAACCACGGCAGCATGAAAAGCCGCTTGGCCAGGCCACCGGACATGCGTTCGATCTGCTTGTGTTCACCCGCAAGCCGCGCCGCGAGCAGCGGGTCGCGCGTGCCGGCAGCAAGGACGCTTTTGTTGAGCACCCAGGCATAGGGCTCGACGCTCGCGCGGCGCAGGTCGTCCTGCAAGGCGGCGGCCTGCGACACCGGAGTCACCTCCGGCAACGTCACCAGAATGATCCTGGTGTATGCCGCGTCTTGCAAGCGCATCAGCGGCGTCACGACGCGTGCGCTCCCGTGTCCTTCGAACTCCCGCATCATCTGCCGGTGGTAAGCGCCGGTTGCATCCATCAGCAGCATGGAATGTCCGGTGGGGGCGGTGTCAAGCACCACAAAGGCGCTGCGCCCTTCGCTGACGATGCGCGAGAAGGCATGGAAGACCGCAACCTCCTCGGTGCATGGCGAGCGCAGGTCTTCGAGGAGCAGGGCCTGTTCCTGGGCGTCGAGACTGGGTGACTTGGCGGCCATGATCTTGTCGATGTATCGCTGGGTCTCGACCTTCGGATCAATGCGGCTGACCTGCAGTCCTGGCACCTCACCATTCAATGTCCCCGCCAAGTGCGCAGCCGGGTCCGTGGTGCTCAAGTGCACGGTCTTGCCGCGCTGAATCAGCCCTAGCGCCAGGGCAGCCGCGACCGTCGTCTTGCCGACGCCGCCTTTTCCCATGACCATGACCAGCCCGTGCCCGGCAGCGGCCAATTCGTCAGCCAGAGCGGCGAGCCCTTGAACAGGGTCGATGGGCGGAGGGGGTGCGACCAGCACGGGGTCTCCGGCGGGCGCCGCGGACGAAAGCAGCGCACGCAGCGCCGGGAGGCCGACCGTGTCGAAGGCCCGCAGCGGAACCTGGTCTTGCGGCAGGCCTCGCAGTGACTGCGGCATTTCGTCCAGCGCCAGCTGTCCCAGGTCCTCGATGGCGCAGGCGACGGCATCGCTGCGGTCGCTGGCATGGAACACACCGTTGATTGCGAGGCGCTGATTGTTCAAACCCAGATCGCGCAACTCCTGCGACGTGCGCGCGGCCTCGCCGATCGCGCCCTTGTCCGGGCGGGTCACGAGGATCACGGTGGTCTTGGCAGGGTCGCTCAAGGCCTTCAGTGCCGCCTTGAAACGCGTCTCCTGCATCTTCAAGCCAGAGTGCGGCCCCAGGCATGAGGCGCCGCGGTCGTTGTCTTCGAGGAACCCGCTCCAGGCCTTGGGCAGGCTGAGAAGGCGCAAGGTATGCCCAGTCGGGGCTGTATCGAAAACGATGTGCTCGAAGTGTTCGGCGTCTTCGGACAGCAGCAAAGCGAACTCGTCGAAGGAGGCGATCTCTGTGGTGCATGCCCCTGAGAGTTGCTCGCGCACCGTCGCGCGCTCGGCCTCGGTCGCAGCAGCGCCCATCTGAGCGAGGACGCGCTGTCGATAGGACTCGGCGGCGTTCTCGGGGTCGATGTTCAAGACCCAGAGACCGGGAGCGCCGCGCACCGCAGTGGGCGTGTTGCGCAGTTCCACGCCGAGCATCTCGTCGAGGTTCGACGCGGCGTCCGTGCTGACAAGCAACACCTTCTTGCCGGCATCGGCCAGCGCCAGCGCTGTGGCCGTTGACAGTGAGGTCTTGCCGACGCCGCCTTTGCCGGTGAAGAACAGATGTCGGGTCGACTGGTTCAAGAACCCGATGGGGTCGGGCTTCAGCCATCCCAGCACGTCGTCGTGTGACGGTAGGCCGCCCGCATGAACGACCTTGCCGCCGATGACGACGGCAGGCGTCGAGTGGACACCGTATCGATGAATCTCATCGGGGTTGTCGACCTTGACGATCTCGACCTCGACACCCGATGCCAGTGCAACTCGCTCGATCATGCCGATCGTGCTGCGGCACTTGCTGCATCCCGATCCCATAACCTTGATTTCCATTGAGCCCGACTCTTTGCCTGAAACTTTTCGACACTCGCCGTCGCTGAGGCAGCACATGGCGAACTGGCCGCTGCGCAGTCAATCCAAGTTAGCGCTACAGCTTCTCATCATGTGGGGATGTATACGTCGATAGCAGGAGGGTCTCAGTGCGTTGCTGCGCATAGCTTGATCTGAATCAACTTGCACAAGAAATACGGCTGTCTTATGACCCCGACCGGCGTCATGTCTCGTCGACCGGCAGCTTCTGATATTTCGACGCAGCAGGCGGACGCTACGCGATGGCTGCTTTCCGGGTAGATCGGACAGCCGTCACAAAAGCAGCGGTGGACTGCAATGGGTCGATTGCGTGAATACACCGAGCCCGCGTGAATACCCGCAATGGGCACGAAGCCGCCGTCCCACACGGTACTAGCTGACGGCTCATGGCCAAGCGAAGCCGACCGGTCGCAGGCGTCCAGGCCAGTCATGTTGATCCGTTGAGCGGTGCCTAGGCTGGGCATCGATCCTTAGACGGCATCGCGACGCGACACACGGTGCCCTCACTGCCGCTGGTTGCGCTGATCGTTCCGCCGTGTGCATTGACAATCTCCTTGCAAGTGAAAAACCAAAGGCCCATGTTGGTCGGCGCGGAGGCTGCCATGTTTCGCTTGAGCATCGGTTCAAACAACTGGGGCATAACGTCCGGAGCTATTGGTAGACCGACATGTGCGCCCGCAACCTGCTGCGGGGCGCCGGCATCGATCCACGCGTGATGGTGCTGTTCTCGACCGCCTGGCCAAGGAGACGGAAGAACACAAAGGGCACATGCTGCCGACCGCGTTCTCCAGCCACCCGGCGAATGCTGAACGCGTCGCCTTCTTCAGCCAGCGCTGACGCGCCCGAAGGGTCTGCAGGCGAGCCCGCCCCTCATTCGTTCTTGAACAGGCCCTTTTCCTTCATGCGCATCAAACGCGAGCGCGTGGCCGTCTTGCGCGGGGGCGCAAGTTCGTGGATCTGGGCTCCGCCGGGCATCGTGCCGCCGCCGCCAGCGTGTCCCACGTCGGGCACGGCTTCGTTTGCCAGCGCGACAGCGGCGCTAATGTCGGGCAGTTCGGCCGCACCGATCACTTCGGTCAGCACGGGCAGCTCTTGCACGACGCTGCGGATCTCGTGCAGCGGCAGCAGCTCCGGCATGTCGCCCCGGGGCTGCAAATGCGCCGCGGCGATCTGCACCGCCCTGTCCGTGTTTTCCGCACTCACGACATCGTGGCTGGCAATATGGTGTCCGGATCGGCCATCGTCTCCGTCGTTCGGACCAGGAGCAGCATTGGAGGGATGCGCACTGCCCTGCCCGTCGCCTCTGCCAGTGCCAGTGCGCCGCGCGCCAACTCCAGCGGCTCGCAAGCGCTCGGATGCGCGCAGCCTCAGCGCAGGCTACTGCCAGCTTGAGCTGTCCGGGACCTTCGCCGTACTCCTGCGACAACCGGTACTGGCGCTCGACCTCAGAGCCCTTCACGGTGTAGCGGACGAGAAGCGTGGGCACGCCGTCCGGAGCGATGCGCAGTTGCAGGCCGCGATCGAACGTGAGCTTGTAGGGCCGCGCGCGAGGCTTCTGCGCGTCGATGGCCCTGACGGTCAGGAGCGGCATCTACAGGGTTCCGTGTCCGACTGGTGTCCGAAAAGTCTTGAGCTCGGATGCTATCGATCGGGACCCTTAGGCACAAAGAATGACGCGTAACCTATTGATCTACAGGGACTTTGCTAAGTCCCTTGAAATCCCAGAGAGTCCCGCAAAACATCGACAAATGCGACTGTTAATCCGTAGGTCCCTGGTTCGAGCCCAGGTCGGGGAGCAAAATCAAGCCTCATTCGCGAAAGCGGATGGGGCTTTTTTTCTTGGCTGCGCGGTCGGTTATCGACTGACACACACACGACCAGATCAGCGCACTTCGGATCGGCAAGGCGTGGCGCACAGCCGCTCCACGCGCAGGATGCGGCGCTGGCTGCGGTCGCCTTCGACGTCTTCGACATAGTGCAAGCGCAACAGCACGTCATCGCTGATGGCGAGCGGTGGTTCACTGCCGTTGTGGAAGCCTGAGCCCCCACCGCCACTGCGGCGGTAGACGAAGTCAGTGCCACCGACGTGGAAGCTCTCCCAGGTGGCGCGGTCGTAGCGCTTGCTGCTGGTGTTGTAGACGGCTGTCTGCTGCAACGCATAGGCCTGCACCGGGCCTTCAGCCACGGCGACATCGCCCGTCTGCAGCTTGGCGACCAGCCTGCGCTGGTCCCACACCGTGGCAGCCACCGCCAGCAAGGCCACACCGATCATCACGACGAAGAAGCCGTGTACCTTGGGCGTCCGACCCAGACGCCGCTGGTAGCACCAGGCTGCCAAGGCCAGGGCAAAGACCCCTGCGGCAGCCATCAGCCAGTAGACTTCAGAAGAGTCTTGCTGCGTGATGTCGTAGACGAGTTCGGTCTGCATGGCGAGGTATCACTGAAGGGAAGCAAGGGCATCGCAGTACGGCACTGCCTTGGGCCACAGTCTCCAGAGCGCGCGTTTCAGCTGCGCTTCAAGACAGTTCACGCTCCCGGCTGCACTTGTTTCGTTTGTTCAGCGAGGCTATGCAACACAGCGGTTTGTTTCGATGGTTTCAGCTTCGGCATGACGTGACCGGTGCAAACGAAATCTGACTGAAACGTCGCCCAAGCACGATGGCGAATCGCCCCACCGCCGAGGACACCGCCATGACCCCATCGAATTTCGTGATGCACGACGTTCCCTCGCGCATCGCCAACCTGGGCTTTTCCGTCGAACTGCCCGACAGCTGGCAAGCGCAGGACTTGCCGGAGGAAGAGCCCGCTTTCGACGACGCCACCCGGCTGTTCGGTCTGGCCGCCATGGCTGCGCCCTATGCCGCCATCATCCTGGTCGCATCGGCCCGGCCGGCCTTCGACGAAGGCACGGTACAGGACTGGGCGCTGTGGCTGATCCAGCAACACCAGGTGCAGCCCAGCACGCTGGGCCCCTCGAGCCTGGGCGACCTGCCCGCCATCGTGGGCCAGTGCGCCATGCAGGGCGACTTCGGCCCGATGACGATGTTCTTTGCCTTTGCAGAAGACGGCGGGCGGCTGCTGCACCTCAGCGTCATCGGCCCGGACGCGCTGGGCGCGCACGTGTTCCAGGTCTGGCAACGTGTCTTGGCTAGCTTTCGGCTGGCCGCGGTGCAAGGCGCCACGGTGTTGTTGCACCCCCAGCCCGAGGTGATGACTGCGGCGCCAGGCGACGACACGACCCTGCCCGACATCGGCAGCTTCGCCTTGGCCGGTGGCCGCGCCACGCTGGAGCAGACCCATCCCATCAACCAGGCGCTGCTCGAGCAAGGCAAGGGCTTTGCGCCGCGCATCCAGGCGATGGACGAAGACAACGGCCGGGCCTGGGTGGTCAGCCCGGCGCTGCAGGCCGTGCTGGCCGTGCCGCTGGGCTGGCACCTGCTGGACGACGGCCGGCGCCTGCTGCTGCTGCACCCCGACAGCTCGGTGCAGATCAGCCTGGAGCAACTGCCCGCGCCCGAGGGCGACCTGCAGGCCTTGCTCAGCCGCTTGGAGGCGCAAGCGCGCGCCGCCTACCCCGCGCCGCAGTGCCAGCGCATCGCCAGTGGCGCCACCGTGGGCCTGGCGGTGTTCGACATCGACGACAGCCCCGAGCCGATCGCGCAGTTGCACCTGCTGGTGGCCGGCAATGAGCCCGAGACGGCGCTGCGTGCCCGTGTGACAACCACGCGAGAGCAAGCCACGATGGCTGGCGACCTGGGCGAGGTGCTGCTGTACGGCATTCAGTTCCAGATGGAGTTCGAGCCGCCGGCCCCCGACGACGGCCGGCCCGAATGGGCACGGGAAGCCGACGCGCTGGAGGCGCAAGACCGACTGGAAGAAGCCGAGCAGGCCATGCGCCGGGGCTGCGACCACACCGGCGTGCTGATCTCCATTGCCCACATGTACCGCCAACGCATGCTGCGCCTGGCCCAGGCCGGCGACACGGCCGGTGCAGCACATGCACGCAGCAAGGCGGTGGAGTGGGCCTACAGCTACGCGGGCAGCGCCACCAGTGGCGGCGAAGGTGCGGCGCTGTCGATGGAGCGCGAAGAATTCGTTCGCGACCTGGGCAGCCACACGTAGGCACGCCGACCGTTGGCGCTGCAACCAACGAAACAAGCTCACGCCCCTCAGGCAACGCGCTTGAAACCCGGGCAAGGCATCGTGCCGGCATACCCAACCGGAGCCCTTCGATGAACAACCTTTTCACGGTCCTTGCCCTGCTTGTGATCGGCACTGCGGCCCAGGCAGCCGAACCGCAAGACACCTTGTCTCGCCTGGCCTCGTGCCAGGATTCCTGGCTGGACATGAAAGACGACCCGGCACGCGCGCAGAGATTTGCCGATGTCATCAAGACCCACTTCGTGCAGGACGACCGTGCGCCGACGTGGAAGCCGCGTCGGCCGATGAGCTGGCTGGGCAAACCCATCATCGAGATCACGCCACAGAGCATCGGCATGGGTCTTGGCTTTGCCGTCACCGTCAAGGCGGTGTCCGACGACGTGAAGCCGGCCTATGAACAGCTCGTCGGGCAGTCGCTGGGCACATGCGAGAAGAGCGACGGTGCGCTGATGTGCGAACGCCCGATTGCCGAGAAGCGCACTGCCATGCTGGCCTCGCCGCTGACCAAGCCCGAGCTGGGCACGATGCTGGGCTGCTACTACTTCTACCAACAGTGACGGCCACACCCGCCATGACCACCCCCGAGCAGCAACAACCGAAGAGTGACCTCGTGACGTGGGTGCGCAAGACCGTGCAGTGCCTGCTGGCGATGTGCGGCCTGCTGGTTGCCCGAGTCCCGATGGCGGCCGACGCCGCCGCGGCCACGCCCGTGCCGGCCACTTCGTCGCTCCACACCATCCGGGAAGGCGATCTCTTCGGTCTGATCGACGCCCAGGGCCGCGTCGTGCTGCCGCCGGAGTTCCAGGAAGTCATCCTGGGCCAGCCGTTGACGCTGGTGCGCAAGGGCCAGCGAACTGCCTATCTGGACGCCACCGGCCGCATGCTGGTGGCACCACAGGAGGCCTGGACACTGCCCTACACCGAAGGCCTGATGCCGGCGCTGGGCAAGGACGCACAGGGCCGTGCACGCTGGGGCTATGTGGACGCTGCGGGTGCACGGGCGATAGCTCCCGCCTACGACAGTGCCGGGCCTTTCTCGGGCGGTGTGGCGGTGGTGGGCCTGGACGATGCCTGGGGCAGCCCGAAGTACGGCGCCATCAACCGCGCCGGCAAGCTGGTGGTGGCCGCCCAGCACGACAAGCTGCTGCCCGCCACCGGCGGCCTGGTGCGCAGTGAAAGCAAGCAGCGCACGCACCGCGTGTTCGATGCCACCGGGCGCGACATCACGCCCCCCAAGATCGACTTCGTCGGCATCCCGGCCGACGGCATGGTGCGGGTGTGGGAGGGTCGCAAGCAGGGCTACATGACCGTGGCCGGCGAGCTGCTCGTGCCGCCGCGGTTTGAGCAGGCCAGCGAGTTCAGCGAGGGCCGCGCCCGCGTGTGGGTGGATGGCAAGTACGGCTACATCGACCGCGAGGGCCGGATGATCGTGCCGGCCCAATACGACACTGCAGAGGACTTCGCCGACGGCCTGGCTCTGGTGAAACAAGGCAACCACATCCTGTTCATCGACGCCCAGGGCAAGGTGCAGCTGCAGCCGGCGGTGGACCGCGCCTGGTCGTTCTCGGAAGGTCTGGCGGTGGTCAAACTGGGCAAGCTGCACGGCTATATCGACAAGCGCGGTAGGACCGCGATCCCGCCGCAATACAGCTTCGCGCGGCCCTTCAGCCGTGGCCTGGCATTCGTGGGTGTGGGGCGAAGGTCAAGCTACATCAATGCCGACGGGCTGGCCGTGTGGAGCAGCGCAATGCCCTGACGGCCCACCCTGCAAGCACCGTGAACTCCGCATCGGCATGCACCTCACCGCTGATCAGAACGCAGAACTGGCGCGCTTCCCCGGCGCCCTGCGCGACCTGGTGCGGGCGGAGCTGGCAGCGGGCAATGCCATCGAGGACATCGGCCACAGCTTCCCGGCGCCGCCCGTGGGCGCCTACGTCCTCCTGGCACTCGCCTTGACAACGCGCCCGGCCGCCAGCGGCCAGGGCCTGGACTTCCGCGCCCGCAACAGCGCCATCACCAGCGGCGAGTTCACAGACGCACGGCGCCACTTCTTCGTGCTGCTGCCACCCGTTGCGGAGCCGGAGCTGCCCGGCATGGACGCCATCAGCAGGTCGCACGCGCCGCTCGATCAGCCGCTGGGCGCTGAAGGCGCAACGCAGCGACTGCCCGCTCAAGCCCGCCTTGGCCCGCAGCCATCGCACCATGCGCCGGTGCTCACCTGCCCGGATAGCGTCGAAGCCATGCAGCAAGCCATCGTTCATGCCCTGAAACGAGGGGCGCGCTTCAGCCGGTCCGACAAGGAAGGCGCCAGCGCCCTGGTGTGGCGTGCCGGCCGCTTCGTGCGCACCGATGTGGGCGATCACCCGTCAGAGGCGTTTTGCAGCGAGGAGGCCGACCTCTGGCCCCTGCTGCGCTCGTTCTGCCACCTGGCGCTGTGGCACGCGCAGCACGGCCCGCCCTTGTCAGAGCTGGACACCTGGCGGGTGATCTGGCGCTCGATGAGCCCACCCTGAGTCCGCCGCAGCGCCGACAGCGCCAAGGCGTAGGGCGTCGGGTCGCGATGCTCACTTCCACAATGAAGTGGTGGTCATTGCGCCGGTTTCGCTGTTCACCCGAACCAGCAGCGGCTCGGACAACTTGTTCGGCACCGGCGGCCGGGTGCCGATGAAGGCCACCCAAGGCGAGCCCTGCAAGATCTGCGACAACTTGAAGCGCTCGATGCCCGTGTCCGCCCGCCACAGCAACTTGCCGGTGCTGTCCACGCGGGCCACGACCAATGTGGCGCCAAGGCTTGGCGAGGCGCTGTAGGCCATCAGGAAGCTGTCCGGCGATGCGACACGAATGGGCTCGCCCGCGTTGGCGCTGCGCACAAAGGCCGCGTTGAAGTACTCGTCGGCAGACAGCGGCGTCAGCGACTGGATCTGGCGCCTGCCGCGGTCCATCACCGGCCCAAGCTCGGCGCGGTGCAGGCGCCGCATCACCTTGGCGTTCTCTGCCGCAATCGCTGGCGACAGCCGCTGGGTGGGCCTGAACTCGCGCGCCGCCTGTTGCGGCGACAGCAGGGCCAGCCACTGATGCGGCGCCGGGTGCGCACCCACGCTCAGGAAGTCTTGCACGTCGGGGGTGAACGGAAATTGCGGCTTGGCCGGTGCCACGGGCTCGGCGCGCAGCGTGGCGGGGTCGATGGCGTAGACGCGCTGGCGCTCGGGCGAGGTCACGCGCAGCCGCTGGTCGAACTCGACGCGCCGGTAGTCGTCCCAGGGCTCGTCCAGCCCGGCATTGGCCCGCCGCAGCTCGGCCGGGCCGATGAGCTTGCGTGAGGCCACATCCACGCCGCGCAGACCCGCCACGTTGAACCACACCGTCCTGCCATCACCGCCCAGCAGGCGCGCCAGCGTCAGCTCGCCGGAACGCTTGCCCTTGGCGATGGGGATGAGTTGCTCGCCCGAGCGCCCGTCCACCGGCACCAGCAACAGGCTGATGGTGTAGCGGTCGTTCTCGGGCTTGTGGTGGAGCGACGGCACATACGGCTCCAGCGTGGAGATCAAGGTCGCCACGTGTTGCGGTGTTCGCACCGAGGGGCCCATTGGGGCGCCTGAACCTGACTTCACGCTGAAGAGGCTCTGCATGCCAACCGCTGCGGCTGCGGTCAGCAACAACACGCCGCCGATGGCCATGCTGAGCCGCGCCTTGCGGGCGCGCATGGCCATGCGCGGCGCCGCCGGCCCGGCGACTGCACTGCGCTGCGGGGTGGCAGGCACGCCGACAGCGGTGCGCAGGTCCATCCACCCCGTTTGCTCGTCGATGTGCGCCTGGCTGGTGGGCGACTTCTGCCGGATCGCTTCGGCGGCCACGCGCTGCAGGATCAGCGCACGCGACGCCAATGCCCATGAATGGCTTTGCCGCCACTCGGCTTCGCTGCCCACGCGGATGCTGGCCACGTTGTCGCCGCCGCCGATCTCCCATGGGAAGGACAGTTGCCGGCCGCCCTCCGTGTACACGACCGTGCCCTCGCGGCCGCATCCTTCGCTGGTCAGGATGTCTACGAGCCAGGGCTGGACGGTGTTCGGCGAGTTGCTCGTGTTCATGGTCGTGTCGCGTGTGGGTGCAACTCGCTCCTGAGTCACACCTGTTGCCGGAATGTCCACAGTGTCGACACGCCGCGTTTCAATCCGCCTTCCCGAAGGGCCCTGCGCGTTTCCTTTGTTTCACTGGTCTCAGAGGCAAGCATTGGCGGCTGCCGGCCCCTACATTCAGCCACCCAACTGAGGGTGACCACCCTGGCCCTGCCCACCATGCTGCCCTACCAAACCATCGGCAACGTCTGCGCTGCCATCGCCGTCGTCCTGCTGCTGTGGCCGCTGCAACACCTGCTGTGGGCCTACTCCCACGAAAAGGCATTCCGCAATGGCTGGGAACCGGAGGTTCTGTTCGTCTTGATTCCGCAGTGGCTGCTGTTGATGGGCGGGCTGCTTTGCGTCACCGCCAGCGGTGGCTTCGATGAGCTGCGCCTGGGGCGCCCTGCCCTTTATGCGCTGACCATCGCTACGGCAGTTTCGCTGGCCGTCGTCTGCTTCGTGCTGGTGGCCATGTTCATCCAGCCGGGGTTCTCGCCCCGCGTGATCTATGTGCCGCTGATCGTCGTGGTTCCGCTCGCCACGGCGCTGCTGATCTGCTTGAGCCTGAATCCCCGGCTGGCACTCGGGTCTTCGTTGCAGTGGCTTCGGTGGCCGTGGACCGCCTTTGCCGCCCTGAGCCTCGTCGCCTGCGTGGGATTCTTCGGCTCTCAGCTCGTGCGCACGGGGCTCGGCAGCTTGGCCGGCATCGTCCACCGCATCCAGCAGGCCCATGACAACGCACCTGCGCAAATGGCTGAGATTGCCCGCCTCGACCCCCAGACCGACTTCGGCTTTGCGGAGCTGCTCAAACTGGCGGATGGCTACCACGACAGCGCCGTGCGCGAGACCGCCACCGCGCGCCTGCGATCGGTGGCCGACTTCCCGGCGCGGCTGGCTGCGGAACTGGCGGGCAGCAGGAACGAACCCGCACTGGCGTTTGTCCAAGCCACCACGCTGTCGCCCGAAGAGAAGGCGCTGCTGGCCCTGCCGACCCGCGCCGCGCTGCAGCGATTCACGGGCGGGATTCCCGCGCCGAACTACATGCCGCCCGAGCGCCGCAAGCAGTTGCTGAAATGGGGCCGCAAGACCTTCGCAGACCTCGCCAGGAAGTTCGAGGGCACCGGCGTGGACTTCGCGCCGACGCTGGCCGCCTTTGAACACGCCTTGCGCCCGGACGACAGCCGCCGCTGACAACCGCGTTCAAAAGGCCGACGCCCTCAACGAGAGAACAAGCCCTCGCGCGGCGTGGCCTTGTCCAGCAGTTCCCAGACCCGACGAAACTTGCCCGTGGACCACTTGACCTCGTCGTGTCGTGCCTTGGCCAGGTCGTAGGGGCGCAAGCCCGCCGGGTAGGTGACGGTAGACGCCCATTCGGCAGCCAGGATAGGGTCGGTGTAGACATAGGCCGCCGTGCTGCGCAGGCGCGGGTTCGCGCCATGGGTCAGCAGCCACTCGGCAGCCTCATGTTCGCCCTCGAAGGCAGCCCAGTGCAAAGGCGTGAAGCCTTGCGCGTCGACCACGGCCATGCCCACGCCCGGGCCCATCAAGTTGGCGCTGGGCATCGCCACCGTGTGCAAGGGCACGCGGCCCAGCTTGTCACGCGCGGCGATGTCAGCCCCGGCGGTCAGCAAGGCGGCGCGGGTCTCGGGCCTGGACATGTGCAGGGGAGTCGTACCGTGCTTCTGGCTGGCCGCCTGCACGCGCGCACCGGCACGCAGCAGCAGCTGCACGCAGGGCGTGCAGGCGGAGAAGGCCGCCATGTGCAGCGGCGTGAAGCCGCCCGATGTAGCGGCGTGCACGTCGGCACCGTTGGCCAGCAGGGCCGTCATCACGGGCACGACATCGTCAGACTCATGCCACGCGGGCAGCTTGTGCAGCGGCGTCTCGCCGAATCTGTTGCGCGGCATTTCGCCCTTTGCGCGGCGCATCAAGGCGGTCACGCGTTGCACGTCACGGGACTGGAGCGCATCGTCCCATTCAGCGGTGAATTCGATGTGGCGGGTCATGGGCACACCTTGTGCGGCGCTGGCGGATGCCCTCTCACTGCCCTGGGCCTGCGCGGCACCCACGAGCAGCAGGCCGGCCAGGAGCCCGGCCGCATGCCGGGCTTTCAAAGGCGAACTCGTCAAGGGCTCTGCGGCAGGTAGCCGGCCCACACGGTGTGCAGCGCAAAGAGGCAGAAGGCCGTCAGCGCCACCATGGACAAGCGAACGCCGCTGCCTACCGACAAGGCCAGCAGCAGCGACGGCAACAGCACCAGGGTGAGCATCGCACCGGCGCCGACGCGCGCCCAGGCTGCCTGTGCCGCCAGGCCCCGGCCGGTGAACCAGCACAGGGTTGCGACCACCAAGCCCGCCACAGCGACCGTGGCCAACACGTTGAACACGAACTGCGCTGCCGAGCCCACCGCACTGGCGATGGATGCGATGACCGTGCTGACCCCTTTGAGCATCAGCAGGATGGCGTCGGGGTTGCTGCCGAACTCGGCGCTCGTTGCACGGTCACTCGCGTCGCGGCCAGCACCAACCGCCCTGTACAAGCCGTAGAGCACCAGCACCACGGTCGACGGGGCGCCGACGAGCGCACCTGCCCAGGTGAACAGGCTGGCGAGCATCGTCATCGAGATTGGATTCATGGTGCGTATGCCCCGGGTCGAGCTTGAGCGTCTTGGGGCTGCATCGGCGCGGCTTCAGAAGCTGGCTACAACGGCATCGATGCGATCCACGCGCACCACGATGCGCGAAGACTGCGCGTTGCGGCCCACCACACAACAGGCCTCGACCGACGTCACCACCATCGCAATCGCCGCGCCCCCGGCCTGCACCGTGACGCCGCGGCCCTTGGCCAGGCTTTCGGCCAGCAGGGCCTTCAGCGGCCCCAGGTCATCGGCCGCATGGCTGGCCGGCGAGAAGGACAGCCCCGCTGCAAGGCAGCACACCGCCATGCAGGTGGTCAACGATGACTGGATCTTGCGAACACTCGAACGGTGCGTGCGGTTCATGGCTTAGCCCTTGGCAGTGACAGAAAACCTGTACTGTGGGCACCGCTTGCATCAGCCCCGCTTCAAGCGCGCTGCGATCTTGTTTCGTTTGTTGTGCCAGACGCTGCCGACGCGCACTGCGCCTCCCGACCACAATACCGGCCCACTTCTGGCAACCAGCGGAATCGCCCGTTTGAACACCCTGACTCAACTTCGCAGCGGCGCCCTTCAAGGCGCGCAACAGGTCGTGCTGCTGGTGTCGGCCAGTTCCTGCCGGTCAGTGGCGGCAGCTTCCCGGCGAGCTGACGGTGCCGGCCGGCCACGCCGCGCACGGGATACGGCGGGCCGTCGGGGCAGCAGCAGACCCACCCGCGGATACCGCCGGAGGAAGCCACAGCGCCAAGCGTCTGGCCGCGCCCGACCGGACGCTGAAACAATTGAAACGCTTGCCCCTTAATCGGGGGGGAGGGCTGGCCCTCGTGGCCTAAGTACACTAATTCGACGGAACCTTGCCGCGACCCCACCCTGCATTGGAATCGATATGTCAAACCACTCTTTGACCCGTTGCCTAGGCGCTGTTTTGGCTCTGTCGCTGCCGCTGGGCGCCCACGCCGTGGTCACCATCAACATGAACGAGGTCGGTGCTAACGTGGTGGCCACGGGCAGCGGTACAGCCAACACCGCGGCGCTGAGTTTCGACACGATCAGCATTGACTCCAGGGTTACACCCGTTTTCATAGGCGGGAGTTTTCTCACCATCGGCCTAGGCGACACCGCCGCCTGGTACACCACACTCAACGGCCCGGCGAGCTTTGGAACCGGTGTCACCGCGACGTCGGCAGATGAAAGTACAGGTGACCGCATCGGCGTCTTTTCGCTGAGCCGCGTTTACCTGCCGCTGGCCTACGTGTCGGGAATGCCGTTGTCGGGCACGTCAACTTGGAACAACAAGACCTTCGCCAGCCTGGGCGTGACGCCCGGCTCCTACATCTGGACATGGGGAAGCGGCGCGACGGCTGACAGCCTGACTCTGAATATCGGCCCCGCCGTGCCCGTGCCCGAGCCCGGTACGTGGGCACTGATGCTGGCCGGTTTGGGCGTGGCCGGCATCATGAGCGCTCGTCGCAAGAACGTCTGAGCCGAGGCACGCGCTGCGATACGGCGGAACCCCCGCTCAGGCGGCCTGCGTGTTGTCAGCGCCAGCAGCTGCCACGCACCCAAGGGCTGCGGTAGTGAGTCATCGCCATTCACCGCAAAGATCAATAGGCGGCTGTCGAATGACGGCTCACCGGCGGCACGATCTTCAATGCGAAGGCCTGCAATGGGTCGGTCGCCGGCTCTCGCGAATGACTGCTGATTGGCATCCCACTCCGCGGCCATGCCGCGGCAAGTCTGCTCAGGGTTGACCTGCCGCTATCGCTGCGGTGCCGATAGCCAACCCTGAAGTCGTACTTCGGCTATGGGCAGATTCTGTTGAAAAACCCTCCGCCAAATCTGACCTATTAGCCGTACAATTGGTACGTTAGCAGTTCAGATCTTGGAGGGCGCCGAGATGATGGGACGACAAGCAAACGGGCAGGATCGACTCTTCTACTCGTTCAATCTCGAAGACCACGTCCCCCAGAGCCACCTGCTGCGCGGCATCGACCGCTGCTTGGACTTCGGTGGTCTGCGCGAGCACCTCGCTGAGCACTACAGCCCGATCGGTCGCCCCTCCATCGACCCCGAGCTGATGCTGCGCATGCTCATCGTGGGCTACTGCTACGGCATTCGGTCTGAACGTCGCCTGTGCGAGGAACTTCACCTCAACCTGGCCTACCGCTGGTTCTGCCGTCTGGGTCTTGAAGATCCTGTACCCGACCACTCCACCTTCTCCAAGAACCGCCATGGCCGTTTCCGCGACAGCGGCGTCTTTCGCTGGCTGTTCGACGAGGTTGTTCGGCGCTGCATGGCGGCCGGCCTGGTCAAGGCCGAAGGCTTTGCCGTAGACGCCAGCATCGTGGCGGCTGATGCCAGCAGTCAGCGGGGCGTCCCCGGCACGGAGCCCGTCGACTGGAAGGACCCGGCGCTGAGCACCCGTGCCGTGCGCGAGTACCTCCAGGGCTTGGACGCCGAAGCCTTGGGCAAGGTGCTACCCAAGAAGATCTCGCTGACCGATCCCCAAGCCAGCTGGACCGCGGCCGTGGGTGGCCCCGCGTTCTACGCTTACTCGACCAACTACCTCATCGATGTCGCTCACGGCGTGATCCTGGACGTCCAAGCCACGCCGGCACACCGCACCGCCGAAACTGAATCCACCAAAGTGATGGTCGAGCGGGTGCAGGCGCAGTTTGAACTCAAGCCCCAGCGGCTGATCGGTGACACGGCCTACGGCACGGCGGCCATGCTGAGCTGGATGGTCGACGAGCAAGGCATCGAGCCGCACGTGCCCGTGTGGGATCGAACGCAGCGCGACGACGAAACGTTCTCCAGCAGCGAGTTCACCTGGGACGAGCAAGCCAACGAATACACCTGCCCGCAAGGCCGTCCGCTGCGCAGCCAGTGGCGGGCCTTCAAGATCGAGCGCAGCCACGTCACCAAGGCCGACACCATCATCTACAGCGCCAGGAAGCAAGATTGCTCGAGCTGTCCCATGAAGCAGCGCTGCTGCCCCAACACCCCGGTGCGCAAGATCGCGCGCAGTGTTCACGAAGCTGCGCGCGACGTGGCGCGCAAGATCGCCACCACCGAGCAGTACGAGCGCTCGCGCTGCGAGCGCAAGAAAGTGGAAATGCTGTTCGCCCATCTGAAGCGAATCCTGCGACTGGATCGACTGCGCCTGCGAGGGCTCAGCGGAGCGAGCGACGAGTTCACGATGGCGGCGGTGGTGCAGAACCTGCGTCGTCTGGCGGTCCTGGTGCCGCAAGGCCCGCCGCTCCAAGGCATTGGTGCGCCCGCTTGAGGCGAAACCCCACCGATCAACCTCAAAACCGGGTTGAAAGGCTTGGTACTGACGAATAAAGGTGAACTGCGAGCCGCCGCAACCGGCCTGGCAGGACTGAACCCGTGCCGATCACCGACTTCTTCAACAGAATCGGCACACTGCTGCCAATTGCGGGCGCTTCGCCGATTACGACAACGGGCCAGCAGCTCGAGATCGCAGTTTGTGAAAGCTGTCGCTGGACCAGACTGTGGATCCCAGCATGCGGCAACCGCGTGCCGATTTCTCTGGCCGGCCGCTTCAGGAAGTACAGCTGAGGCCCGGCCAAGGAGTTGCTCAACGGCCGGTATCGGAGGCAGGGCTCATTGGGCTACTGAATTCGAGCGGCAGCAGGCAGCCTCGACCTGCCTTCCCCGTATCGACAGGCAACTGCGCAGCAGCTATTGACGGTGGACCGATGCGCCGGGCTCCAGGGTGCATTGCACCAGGGCTTGCCTGAACCCCCAGTGGGGCAATTTTCGGTCGGGGTCAACAGATGGTCGACCTCTCGCGCGGCACTTGGATCGGGCCCTTTCGTCGACGCTGGCCGGCTGGATTTCGTCGATCGTGACGCGGGATACCGTGCTCGAAGTTGCGTCCGCTGCACACACACCAGAAACGCCGGCACTGCTTCTTCCGCTGACTCCACCGTCCTGACGAAGGGCGACGGCTAGGAGCGTTTCGGCCAATGGCATTCCCTTGATCTAGCTTAAGGAGGCGTTGGCCTAGCAACCGCCACAATACATATATCAAAAATGCACCTTTAAGCACTGTTTGTGATTTAACTATGAACCCGTCGGCCAAGGCTGGCCGTGAAAGGTGTTCGGGCAAGTGCCGAAGGCGTATCCAACGCGTCAGCCGAGATTGCACAGGGTAATAGCGATTTGTCCGCGCGCACTGAGCAACAGGCTGCAGCACTGCAACAAACTGCCGCATCGATGGAGGAGTTCCGCGCCACTGTCAACCAGAACGCAGGCAATGCCACCCAGGCCAACCAGCTCGCGAAGGGCGCCTCTGGCGTGGCAGTCAGGGGCGGTGATGTGGTACTCGAGGTTGTCAACACCATGAAGGGCATCAACGAGAGTTCGCACAAGATTGCGGAGATCATCGGCGTTATCGACAGCATAGCCTTCCAGACGAACATACTGGCTTTGAACGCCGCCGTCGAGGCTGCCCGGGCGGGAGAACAAGGCCGTGGATTTGCTGTCGTAGCAAGTGAGGTGCGGAACTTAGCCAGTCGTTCCGCGGATGCGGCCAAGCAGATCAAGAGCCTGATTTCGGAGAGCATGGACCAGGTCGAACGAGGCAGTGCACTCGTGGACCGTGCCGGTGTAACGATGACCGAAGTAGTGGAATCGATTCATCGTGTAGCTCACATCATGAGCGAGATCACCAACGCCAGCTCCGAGCAGAGTGCCGGGATTGCCCAGATCAGCGACGCTGTCACGCAAATGGACCAGGCAACGCAGCAGAACGCTGCGCTGGTTGAAGAGAGCGCAGCGGCGGCCGAGAGCTTGAAGGGTCAGGCTCAGCAACTTGTGCAGGCTGTGGCGGTTTTCAACTTGGGACCCAACAGCGACCAGCAATTTGCCGGCTCCCCGGTGCAGCGCGAACCAAGGCTGGACACTGCGACTGCCAAGCGGAACCAACTCGTCTCTCGGGTTCCGGCCATGGCGACAAGGGATGCGCTTGCCTCGAGTAAATCCAGAGGCGCTAACCAGTCAGCCCTACCGACATTGGCCACGGCCGTCGCCGACCGCAGCTGGTCGAGCTTCTGAGATGGTGTGCTTCAACAAACTGCAGAGAACCCAATTGTGCTAAAGAACATAACATTTAAACTGAAGATCACATTTCTGGTGTGCGTCTCTCTCGCCGGCTTGCTGATACTCGCGGGTGCCTCCGCGTTGCAAATGCGCGGCGTCATCATCGACGGGCGCAAGGCGGCGCTTGTGACGGGCGTGCAATCCATGCACAGCTCCGTTGCCGCGTTGCAGGCCAAGGCGGCCAGTGGTGCGATGCCGTTGGGCGAGGCCCAGCGTGCGGCGGTGCAGGTCATCCAAAGTGCGCGTTTCGGCGGTGCCGACGGAAACGCCAACTACTACTACATCTGGTCTCTTGATGGCGTGAGCATCGCCCACCCGATGAAGCCGGAGTGGGCCGGCCAGAACCTGCTTGGCAAGGTGAAGGACGGCAACGGCGCATTGGTCGTGGAGACCCTGATCGCCGCGGCGAAGCGCAGCCCGGATGGCCGTGCCTTTGTCGAGACCAACTTTCCTCGCCCAGGCAAGGAAGTGTCGGTACCCAAGTTGCAGTACGTAAGCACTGTCCCGGGCTGGAACTGGATCGTCGGCGCCGGCCTGTACATGGATGATGTCAACGACGAGGTCTGGACTTCGCAGCTCACCGGGTTAGTCTGCGCGGGCCTGCTAATTGTTTTCATCAGTGCCATCGGCGTTGTTGTCGCGCGCAGCGTGTTGGAGCAGATTGGAGGGGACCCCTCTTTCGCGATGCAAGCAATGACGCAGGTCGCACGCGGCAACTTGGCGGTGCAAATGCTTAGTCCACCGGTGGGCAGCTTGATGGCCGAACTGAAGTTGATGATCGGCGCACTGCGCGCAACGGTTGCGAAGATACGCGAGACGACCGATAGCATTGCGCTGGCGTCCGGTGAGATCTCCGTCGGCAACAACGACCTAGCCAGTCGCACCGAGCAGGCCGCGGCAAGCCTGCAGGAAAGCGCCGCAGCCATGGACCAGTTGACCGGGACGGTCCGGCAGACCTTGGATTCCGCCCTCATGGCCAATAAACTGGCGATTTCGGCGGCACAAGGCGCTGCCGCCGGCGGCAACGCCGTCGCTCGGGTAGTGGCCACAATGGACGAGATCAACACGAGCTCCAAGAAGATCGCCGACATCATTGGCGTCATTGATCTCCTTGCCTTCCAGACCAATATCCTGGCGCTGAACGCCGCTGTTGAGGCGGCGCGTGCCGGCGAACAGGGCCGCGGCTTTGCCGTCGTGGCCGGGGAGGTTCGCAGTCTGGCTCAGCGGTCGGCCCAGGCGGCTCGGGAGATCAAGATTCTGATTGGCGCTTCGGTGGACCGTGTTGAGGCTGGTTCGCGTGAAGTCGACGAGGCACGGCAGGCGATGAAGGGGATCGTGCTTAGTGTCAATCACGTCAGCGAAATCATCTTGCAAATAGCGAACGCCAGCGCCGAGCAGTCCACCGGCATTGGGCAGGTCAACGCCAGCGTGTCCGAACTTGACCGAATGACGCAGCAGAACGCCGCGCTTGTAGAGCAATCTGCTGCTGCTGCCGAAAGCCTGAAAGACCAGGCAGGTCACTTGGCCGAGATCGTACAAGTGTTCCAGGTCAACTAGCGCCGCGAGCGCAGCGCATTCGCACACCACACATACGCTCGCCCACGAGGCTCTGATTCGCCCAACCGCAGGGATCTGCGCCGAGGTGTGTTGATGCCGCACTGAGGTCGGGCGGCAAAGGACAAGAAAATGCTGGAAAAAATCCCATCCTCGGAGTTGCGGGTCGGTATGTACATCCACGCCTTCTGCGGCAAGTGGCTCGACCATCCCTTTATTGGCGCCGGCTTTGTGTTGCGCAATGCCGCTGACGTGCAGGAGATTCGCGGATCGGGTCAGGTCGAGTTGTGGATCAACACGTCAAAGGGGCTCGGTACGCGCCTGAAAGCTGAACAAGTAACCAGGGGACCAGGAGCAGGGCCGACACGGCCCGCGTCGCCTCTGCCTACGTCGGCTGCGCGCTCGGACGCGCTCGAGGACAGTCCCGGCGAGAGCACAGTTTTGGCCGCAACAAGAGTGTGCCGACGCTCCGTCGCGAGAATCGGGCGCCTGTTCACCGAGGCGCGAATGGGACATGCGCTGGACGCCAGTCTGTGCGAAGACCTCGTCGATGAGATATCGGAGTTGTTCGATCGAAGCCCAAGCACATTGCTGGCGGTGGCAAGATTGAAACGGCACGACGACTACACCTATATGCACAGCATGTCCGTCTGCGCCTTGATGATGGCGCTTGGCAAGCGCCTTGGCTTGCCAAGTAGCGAGCTCAGGAGTGTGGGGATGGGCGGCCTCCTGCTCCCCTGCCCGCAGGGCAATGCCTGCTCGCTGGTGAGTCTCGGGAGGTGCGGAGGGAACGTCCGCCTCAGGGCTGTTGCTGCTGCGGTTCGTTGGGGTTGCTGTCTTGCTCATGGCACGCCTTTCTGCGTTGGTGGTGGAAAATCTGCTCACTGGAGCCGTCTCGAACGGGTCTTGAGCGCAGGGGCGTGCCAAAGGCAATGGCGGGTCCGCAGGCCGCAGCCCGTAGCTGCAGCGCAGCCAAGCGAAGGGACCGGGCGAGGAGCTCGGGCGAAGCCGTACCGTTGCCGCCGGCACGCCGCTGCGCTACCGGTCGGGACAAGGACGGCTCCGGAGCAGATCGACAGAACACCGCCACCGCGAAGGCGAGCAAGGACAGCGCTCAAACCCCGGCGAAGCGCAGCAGGCCGCCGCCTCAGCGGCGGCACGCCCACCGCGCAGCGGTGCTGATCAGCACCGATCAGGCGCCAGCGGGAGCGACATGAAGGGAGGCTAAGCCGTCCCTGCATCCCGGGGATGAGCGCTCACGCGCGAACCCGCGATGAGCCGGTCGGTTCGCAACACGGCACGACTCGCCCAAATGCCGAACGCAGCAAAGCCGATCAATAGATCAGACGCTCGGCGGCGGCCCGGCTTCGGGCGTGGCGGGTGATCAGAGGGCGATGGGGCCGCAGGCCCGATCGTCAGTGGGCGCGTTCGTGCGCAGCGGGAACGTACTCAGCCCACAACCCCTGAGCACGGGAAGGGCCGTCGCAGCGCAGCAGCACAGCACGGTCACACACTTCAATGAAGACAATCGCCGGTGCGGCCTTGTCAGGGCGGGCGCGACCACCCGTCTCGATCCACAACGTTGCCTCGACTAACGCTTGTCGCCCCGCCACGGCCAGAGTGCACCGACAGCGTCGCCCGCCAGGGTATCCAACGGCGCTGCGTATCTCCCGTCCTCGGCAGCCTGCTAACACCCGCTCCTTGGTGCAGCTCCAGTTAGTTGGAGCAAGATCTATCTCCTGAGCGCAGGACTAAAATCGATCGATGGACGAAGTCAACGCCGCCGTCATTGCGGACACATCCGCGCGAGCACAAGCAAGCGAGCGCTTGACGAAGTTGGCGCAGGAAGCCGACACACTGGCGATCACCCTTCCCCGGTCCCTTGCGAAGTCACGTTTGCAAACCGTACGGAACCTCGCCACAGAAGTAGCAAACTGCTCCATGGCGCTCAGACTCTCCATGAACCTAAACAGGCCAGCGGATGATGCGAGCGCGTTCGCAGAAGAGCTAAAGGCATCGGTTGCAAAACTTCGCCACTTGACCGCAAGGATGCGGATTGACCAGGGCACGTTTCTGACAATCGCACTATTGGACAAACTCGTAACTCAGCTCTTCGCCGAGCTGTCATCCAGCGCAAGCTGATAGCAGGTTTGCCTTTTCCTGCCGCGTGAATCCGCATGCAGGAGATGGTTGGACCCATGCGGATTTCCCTGCCGTGTCTCAGACCGGCGGAACAAGCATGTGCGCTGCGGTCAAGCTATCACTCAAGAGGAACGATGTTTGTCGGCAAGACAGTCGCTGCGGTGAAAACGTCCGTCCAACCCATCTTGAAGTTGACCGCTGAGCCGGCAAGGATCATGTCCACGATCAGACTGCGTATGTCAGGTCAAGACGGAGGGCGCTTTGGCAGCGATTTCGTTGAAATCCCCGGATTGGTGCTTGCCGCTGCGTCGGGGCCGGCCCCACAGGGTCGCGACAGCACGCTGCCTTGGGCCACGAGAGCTGGCGGATTCTCATTGTGCCGACTGCTCACCCATGAGCTCGGTGCCGAGCGCGCTCGCCACCGGACATCCATGGAGCCTGTGCCATCAGCCATGATCAAGACTCCAATGGTTATCGACACGGCGTGGCCCCAGATCCAGAGCAGAGGTCAAACCCGGTGCGAGCTCCAAGGCTTGCCGCCGTCCAGCTGCACAAAGGCGGGCCGGCCCCGCGGCCAGCGCGCAAGCCTCTTCCAGCGCGGTGAAGCCGCGCCATTGACCCTGAAGGCCGAAATGCGCCAAACCCTGGGCACGCGGACAGCTGACGGCAAAGCCGGCCGGCCCGGCGGCGATATCGCCGCCATAGCCCGCCAAAGGCTGGGCCGCGGTGACCGCGCACAAGCGATCGCCGTCGAACAGCGCCAGCACCGGTGCCGCGGCCCGCACGGCCGCCGCCTCATGCTCGGCCTGCAGCGCCACGCCCAAGGTGCGGCCATCGCGGCTCCAGGCCAGATGGCGCAGGCTCAGCCTTGCATCGTCCAGCCGCCATTGGCCGGCCACCTGCCCGCTGCGGGTGTCGATGCTGACCAGCGACGAATCCATGCGCGCCGGATCTATCTTCAACCTGCCGGTCTCGGGCAGGGTCGGGATGCCGCCATTGGCGACGATCAGATGGCCAGTCAGGCGACGATCCCACAGCAGCTGATGTGGGTCCATGCCTTGCGTGGCCCATTCCGCCTGCTTGGCCAGGGTCCGCGCATCGCGCACGCCCACCAGGCCGGCGCCGGACTCCAGATCGGTCTCGGTGGTGTACAGCCAACGCCCATCGGGGCCGGCCAGCGCATGGCCATTGAAGGCACGCTCGGGCTCGATCCAGTGCCAGCGCGGCGCCTGGCCCGGGCCGCCCCAGCGCAGCATCCAGTCCCCCGGCCGGCGGGCGACGGCCACCAGTTGGCCGGCGCCATTGACCCAGACGCCATGGGCGCGCGTCGGCACCTCGAGGGCGGCCAGCTCCTCCACCGGCCCGCCCGGCCGCAGCCTCAGCAGGCCGACGCGATGAACGCCGTCCTGCTCCCAGGCTGCGGCAACGCGCAGTGGCTGCTTGGGGCCCGCCCAGGCCGGGTTGAGCGTGAGGGCCGACAGCAGGCCCAGCAGATGACGACGCGACAGCTGCATGACGTTCAATCCCCATCGGCATCGGAGAACCCGATGCTCACTTCCAGCGCCGGCGCCAGCGTGGTTTCGGCCAGTCGCTTCAGCGCCGCCAACGCCTTGGCCGCCTGCAACACGTGAGCCACCGGAGCGGCCGGGCTCAGGCCTTGCAGATCGCGATCGACCTGCGAGACCGCCTTGACCAGGCGATCGGCCACTGCATTGGCACCGCGCCCGCGCAGATAGCTCTCGATGGTGACCAGGCCTGCGCCCGGCGCCGGTGCCGCCCGCCCCTGGAACAGGGCCACCGCGCGCAGGCTCAGCCACTGCGTGGCCCAACTCTGCGCCGTGCTGCCGCTGGCGGCACGCGGCAGCTCGGCCTTGCGGCCCGAGCGCAGCGGCTTTTCCATCTGTGCCCAGCGCAGCCGCTCGATGCCGCCAACCCACTGGTTGACGAACTCGCCCATGCCGGCAATGGCGAGAGGCTCGGTCCAGTCCTCGGCGCCGCGCTCGGCGAGTGCACGGAACTCGGTCTGCAGCGTGGTCGCTTCCTGTTCGATCTCGGCGGCAAGCTCCACCGCATAGGCACAGGCGGCCGGCGTCATCTCGCGGGTCCAGAGCAGCAACTCCAGGGCCGGCAGGCCCTTGGCGGGCGTGCCGATGCGCTCCAGCGCGAGCGCCCCTCTCGGCGCCGCCGCCACGGCGCGTGCGATCAGCGCCGGCCGGGTCGGCGTGAAGTCGATGCGGCGCATCGAGCGTCGCTCCAGCAGCGGACCCAGCGCCAGCGCCGACAGACGCTCCCAGGCACGCGTCGACAGCTGCCACTGCGCGCGGGCCGCGTCCAGCGTCGTGCCGCCGGTCGCCAGGCCATGCTCACGCAGCGCGGGCACCAGCGCTTGCGCGGCAGCCGCAAAGGCATCGGCAAGCGGCGCCATGCAATGGCCATGCAAACCTTGAAGCAGGTGCACGGCGGTGTAGCTGGGCACGGCGACACGGGCCCAGTTGCTCTGGGCCTGAACCGGCAGCGTCAGCGAGGCCAACAGCCCCAGCAGCGGTCGGCGATGCAAGTTCATAAGGACTCCACGAAACGAACCAGGGCCGTACGCTCGGCGCGTTTCATCTGCAGCAACTGCTTCTTGGCCGCCTCGGCCTCGCCGCCATGCCACAGCACGGCCTCAAGCACGCCGTTAGCGCGGCCGTCATGGAGCAGCCGGGTGTGGCCATTGACCTCCTTGATCAGGCCTATGCCCCACAGCGGCGGCGTCTTCCACTGGCGGCCGTTGGCCTGGAAGTCGGGGCGGCCATCGGCCAGCGCCGCGCCCATGTCATGCAGCAGCAGATCGGTGTAGGGCCAGATGCGCTGGCCCTTCAGCGCCGGGCTGCTCAGGCTGGGGAACGGTCCCTCGGCGGTGACATAGCTGGGCCGGTGGCAGGCCGCGCACTGCGCTTTGTGAAACAGCGCCTGGCCGCGCAGCACCTGCACATCGGCGGCCCGGCGGCGAGCCGGCGGCGCCAGGGTGGACTGATAGAACACCACATCGGCCAGGGTCTTGTCATCGATCTCCACGCCCTGCCCCTTTGCACCACGTGGAGCAGCCAGGCAGTCCACCTGGGCCGGGCTGCAGGCCTCGTCGGGGAACAGGCTGGAGGTAATGCCCATATCGCCACGAAAGGCGCCTGCCGTCTGGTGCGCAATCGTCGCCACATTGGCCTTCCAGCCGAAGCGCCCCACCCGGGTTTGCTGCGCCATCGCATCCCAGACCTGATTGACCTGGCCCTTGATCGGGCCGCCCGCGGCGGCCTGCTCGGCCGCGTTGCGCCGGATGTCGGCCTCGGCAATCGCCTCCAGCAGGCCAACGCCGATCAGCTGCGGCGCGATGCGCGGGCTCATCATCACATCATCAGCCATGGCCCCATAGGCGAGATCGGCAAAGCCATAGACCGGCTTTTGCAGGGTGTAGGCCGTGCCATCGGCAAAGCGGCCGCGCAGCGGCTCCCAGCGCAGGGTGACGCGCCCTTCCGGCCGCACGCCCTGCACGGCCGCGTTGTTGAACTGGTCGCCATAGACCAGTTCGGGCCGCACGCCGCCATGGGGGTCGGCAAGACCTGGCACCGACAACCGCATCAGCAGGGCCACCGGCTGCTCGGGCGCCAGACCGCGCCGGAAGTCCGGCGGCGCGCCGCGGCCATCCTGCACATGGCAGCCGCCGCAGGAGCGGGCGATGAAGTGCGGCCCCAATCCGTCGCGCAACGCGGTGGAGGCCGGCGCCTCGACCCAGTTGCGGCGGAAGAAGGAGTTGCCGATTGCAAAGCGCGTGCGCTCCTCATCGGACAGATTGGCCGCCGCAAAGGAGAAGGCATTGCGGCCATTGGCATGGACGGTGGTCGCCCCGCCGGTCCGCTCGCCCAGCGGATCGTCGGCACGCTCCATGCCCAGCAGGCCCAACGCCGCCAGCAGGCCCAGCAGCCCCAGCACCCGCCTCACGGTTGAACCAGGGTCAGCTTGGTGATGCCCACGGCATTGGCGGCTGCCACCAGGTCCTTGCTCTGCTGGGTCAGGCTGGCTATGGTGGCCTGTATGCGCAGCCGGCCCGGCGCGTCCTTGGCGCCGACGATCTCGCGGTCAAACGGTGACTGGATCGCCTCCGCGGCGCGCACCGAGCTGCGGATCTGCTGAGTCGTGCGCTCGGCCAGCGCCGCGTCCTTGGCGGCCACCAGATCGCGCAGGCCCGGGCCCTGCAGCAGGCTGCCGTCGCGCAGCCGGTAGCGACCCAGCCAGACGTTCTCTATGCCCAGCGCATTGGTCACCGCGTCGCGGTGCGTGTTGTCGGAGAAGCAGCTATGTTCGTCCTCCTGATCCTGGCTGCTCAGTGCCACCTCGAGCCGCTCACCGGCCAGCTCGCCGCGCGACAGCGAACCCAGGCCAACCAGCATCTTGCGCACCGATTCCAGGCCACCGCGCTCGAAGCGCGCACGGTAGTTGTTCTTGAGGCCCGGCGCCCAGGCCTTGACCAGAAAGTCCAGATCGTCGAGCAGCAGCTCAGTCACCGTCGTCAGGTAGCGTCGCCGACGGTCGGCGTGCGCCGCCTTTCCATTCACATAGTCCTCGAAGCTGCGCTGGCCCGGGCCGGTCTCGCTGAGATCCTGGCCCCACAGCAGGTACTCGATCGCATGCCAGCCGGTGGCGATGTTCTCCTCCCCGCCGCGTTCGTTCTGTGCCGCCAGGCTTTTCTTGGTGATGGCGAACTTGGTGTTTTTCAGCAGCCCCTCGACAAAGCTCTCGTCCATGGGCCAGGCATTGAGCCGACCCTCGGGGCCCTTGTCGTCATCGACTGGGCCGCCGTAGAAACGGAAGGCCTCCGTCTGGCCATAGACCTCGCGCGCGGCCAGCCAGTCTCGCTGCGCCGCCTTCAGCGCGTCGGCCGAGGGCGCGGCGACAAAGGCCGCGATCGACAGCTGCAGCACACGTGCGGCGCTACGCACATCCTCGTAGTTGGCATGGACCAGGGCCGCATGTTGGGCGGCAACCGTTGCCGCCGTGACGATCGTCACGGCTGCTGGCGCAGGCACTTTGGCGGGCTGTGCCCAGCCGGGCGTGCAGGCACAAACAAGGACGGCAATCAGCAACTGTCTCATGGCTCAGGTCAAGGGTTGATATGTATGGGGCTTGAGTATAAATGCGAATGATTCGCATTAGAATGATTTCTTCCCATTCTCGAATGCATCGCACTCAAACCTCCATGTGCGCAGGACGAGCTTCCCGCAACCCCCAAGGATCCAGAACGCATACGGCCACCATGGCAGCAGGGACCACACCATGAAAAGATTCCACCCGCAGACCCCCGGCCATGAGACCGGCGAAGCGCCGATGACCGATGCCGATATCGAGAACCAGATCTCCAGCATCCAGCTGATGGGACTGAAGGCCACCCTGCCCCGGCTGCGCATCCTGCGGCTGTTCCAGGACTCGGCACAACGGCACCTGAGTGCCGAAGAGGTTTACAAGCTGCTGCTGGCCCAGGGCTCGGACGTGGGGCTGGCCACCGTCTATCGCGTGCTGATGCAGTTCGAGCAGGCCGGGCTCTTGGCACGCAGCCATTTCGAGACCGGCAAATCGGTGTTTGAACTCAATGAGGGCAAACACCACGACCATCTGGTGTGCCTGAACTGCGGCCAGGTCGAGGAGTTCTTCGATGCCGAGATCGAAGAGCGGCAACGCGAGGTGGCCCGTTCCCGAGGCTTCGAGCTGCAGGAACACGCACTTGCGTTGTACGGTCTGTGTTCAAGACCCGGGTGCAGGGGGGAGACGATTGCGAGCAGCCATGAAGAGCGGCCCCAGGAATCGGGAAGACCGCTGCCTGATCAGACACTTGGCCCATTCCGGGACTGAGAGCAGTGACTGTTGAGCCTGGTCGACTACCTGGCCAAAGTCTGGAGTAGCAAGCAATCGTCGCTGGCTTTTCCGTCACCAACGGCTTGGTCGCCGCTTGCGCGGATGAACACCGCCAGAGGGGCGCACCGAAAGCTCCCACTCAGGTGCCCGCGGACCCGCCGACGCAACCCTTTGCGAGCTTGCACACCGGGGGGCTCATACCCCAAATGCGAAATCCAAGACCGCTCCGGCTCCCTGCATCATCATCGCACCGTGATCGTGCGCCGGCAGCACCTCAAGATCCAGCCGCAGCCGGGGCCAGCCGGCGGTGCGCAGTTGCAGAACAAAGTCCTTGGCGTTGTCCACCATGCGGCGCTCGCGCAGATGCAGCAGGCGCGCCTCGGGCAGCGGCACGGTCGGGAACTGCTCCTCCATGCCCACGCCCAGATGAACGCGCAGGCCCGTCGGCACGGTGCCGACTGCCACTGCTGACAGCAGCTGAGGCAGGCGCCGCAGCAGGCCCCGCTCGTCGAACCACAGCGAGGGGCTGGAGGCCCAGTAGCGTGAGAACAGCTCCGGCCGCCGCAGCAAGGTGTACAGCGTGAACAGCCCGCCATAGGAATGGCCGAACAGGCTGAGGCGGGTCGGATCGACCGGATAAAGCCTCGCGATCAGCGGCATCAACTCCTCGGCCAGAAAGTCCTGAAAGCGATCGGCCCCGCCGTGGCGCGGCGACAGCTGGTCGCAGGGCGTGGCGTCGGGTCTGCAATCGCCGGGCGGCGTGTAGTCCAGCGCCCGGGCATCGACATCGACCGGCTCGCCGCTGGCATAGCCGACGGCGACGATCAGGCCCGGCGCCATGCGCGCCAGCCGCTCACGGCGCATCGGTGAGGCGCTGGCACCGGCGGGGCGCGGACGCGAAGGCTCCATCAAGGGAAAGCTGGCATGGCCGTCCAGCGCGTACAGCACCGGGTAGCCGGCTGCCGGTGCCGGCCCGTGGGGCAGGCCCAGCAGGATGCGGTAGCGCTGGCCGGTGTGGCGCGAGACCAGCTCGAAGCTGCGCGCATGGGCCAACTCGACCGGCTGCAACTGCGGCAGCGCCTGTGCCATCACTGAGGGCAAAGCAGCACAGACCGCCAACCCACCCAGCAAACGGCGCCGCGCCAGCGCCCTCATACCGGCATCACCCGCCATGCGCAGACCAGCGGCTCCCGCCTCGCCATCAGGGCCAGGTGTGACTCCAGCACGCCCTGCACGCGCAGCAGCGCCTCGGCGTCTTCCGCACGGCAGTGGAAGTCCAGGTGCTCGGCGTCGGCCCGCATCTCGCAATGGCCAAAGCCAAAGTCCACCTGTGCCTGCTCGGCGGCCTGCTCGACGGCCACCTTCTTGGCGAAGTGCTTGGCCAGCTTGAACAGGTATTGCGGGGCCATCGCGGTGGCCAGCCGGGCTTCGGAGCGCAACATCAGAACTCCACCCCCAGCTTCAGGGCCAGGCGCCGGCCCTCGTCCACCATCCAGTTGCCGTCCAGGCCGGCATTGCGGGCGCGCAGATCCAGCGGGATCTGCTTGTCGCCCGCGTTCAGCAGCGCGGCGCTGAGCGTCCATTGCGGCAGCGGCTTCCAGCTCAGGCCCAGATCCACCGTGTGCAGGGCCGCGCGGGTGCGCACACCCAGGGCGCCATTGCGCAGCGCCGCCCATTGCTGCTCGCTCTCGTGGTTCAGGCGTGCGAAGCCACGCAGGCCCGGCAGTACCTGCCAGTCGAGCTTGACCGAGGCCATATGGGCCGGTGTCTTGTCCAGCGGGAAGCCATCCAGCGAGGCGCCGCTGAACTGCGTTTCCTTGCCACCGCTGCGCTTGGATTGTGTGTAGCTGTAGTGGCCCGAGACCGTCAAGGCGGGCGTCAATGCCCAATCGCCGACCAGCTCCAGGCCGTTGATGCGCACGGTGTCCACGTTGTCATAGACATAGACGTCCAGCCTTGTGTTGAGCGGGTCCACCTTGCCGGTGTTGTACGACACGACCTTGTTGCTGAAGTTGTTGCTGAACACCGTCAGTGCCAGGTGTTGCCGGGGGCTGGCGTCCCAGCGCAGGCCCAGTTCGGTGCTGCGGCTGGTCTCCGGCTTCAGCCCGGGATTGCCGCACAGCGAGCCGCGGCGCGGCGAGTTCCCGCCGGTACTCATGCAATAGCTGGCCTCGGCCTGGCGCAGCTTGGGCGCCTTGAAGCCGCTGCCCACGCCACCGCGCAGCGACCAGCCCTGGCCCAGCTGGTAGATGCCATAGGCGCGCGGGCTCCAGTGCGAGCCATAGCGCTGCTCATGGTCCATGCGCAGGCCCAGGGTCAGTGCGAAATCGGGGCTGATCTCGATCTCGTCCTCGGCGAACAGCGCGGAGGCCTGGCTGCTGATGCGATTGCGGCTGTCCGGATGGCCGGCCGTCGGTGCCTCCTGGGCCACGCCGTTCAGCACATTGCGCTGCAGTTGCAGGCCCAGATGCAAATGCTGGCTGCCCAGCGGCAGGCTCAGCATGCTGTCCAGCACGGTGTTGGTGGCCTCCGGCTCGACCGGGTTGCGCACCGCCGCTGCGCTCAGGCGCTGGCGCCCCTGCTCCTGGTACAGGGCCGAGCGCAGACGGCCGAAGGGCAGTGCTGCCTGGTGCGACACCGCCCAGTGCTCGCGACTGTGCTCGGCCTCGGTGATGACATCGCTCGCAGCCAGGGTCTGGCCCGGCCGGGCCTCGGACTCGAAGCGGCCACTGCCGGCCTCGAAGGCCAGCTGCTGGCCCGCCAGCGGGGTCCAGGAGAGCTTGGCCGTCAGGCTGCGCTCATCATTGGCCGGGCTGCCGGTGAGCACAAGATCCTCGGAGCGTCGGCCCATGCCGCCCCATATCTGCAGCGACAGCTGCTCGGCGATCAAGGGGCCGCCGAACCAGAAGTCGGCCTGGCTGCTGTGGCCCAGCCTGCCATCGAACTGGCGCACACCGCCCAGGCTGACACTGCCACCCCAGCGCTTCAGCTGCGCGCGGGTGATGATGTTGATCACGCCGCCCATCGCATCGGCACCGTACAGCGCCGACATCGGCCCGCGCACGATCTCGATGCGCTCGATCGCCGCCAACGGTGGCAGCAGATGGGCCTGCACGCCGCCGGTGCTGCGGTTCATGGTTTCGCGCGTGCTCTGGCGTCGGCCATCGACCAGCATCAAGGTGTACTCGCCCGGCATGCCACGCAGCACGATATCGGTGTCGTTGTTACCGCTGCCGACCACCGACAGCCCTTCGACACGGGCCAGTGCATCCTGCACATTGCCAAACGGCTCGCGTGCCAGCTGATCGCGGGTGATGACGGTGATGCTGGCCGGGGCGTCCGCCAGCTTGCGTGCCGAGGCACTGGCGCTGACCACCACCTGCTCCAGTTGCGCCGGAGCGGGGGTGTTTGATTGGGCCTGGGCCAAGCCGCCGGCCAGGGTTGCTGTCAGGGCGTGCACCGCCAGGGTCAGGATGTTTTTTCTGCGAATTTTCATGGTGTGGGTTGCGTCGTCTTGTCGCCCTGCACTCCGGCTTGGGCGATAATGTTGTTGCAATTAGTTCTCATTTGCGATTACGCGAGTATCTGACAAGCCCCACCCGCCCGCCTTTGCGTCCACCAACGATGTTTGCCCGCACCACCACCGCCCCCGCCCCGGGCCTCTACTGCCGCGCGCTGCGGCCCGGCCTGACCCTGCGCTGCAGCGATCGGGCCCATAGCCACGATGGCGCCAGCGAGGCCCAGGCCGAGGCCGGCCTGCATCTGGTGCTGATGCTGGACGGGCAGATCGACCTGGCCTACGGGCCCCGCGCGCTGTGCCTGGGGCCGGCCCTGAGCAGTGACGTGCTGATGGTGCATCTGGCCGAGCCGGAGGGCTTCCGGCGCGCCGCCCAGGAGCTTGCGATGGGCGCCGAGCGCAAGCTGAGCATCGAGCTGGGCTGCGGCTGGCTGCAGGAGAGCGGCCTGGAACCAAGGTCCCGCACGAGCACACCGCATTTGCAGATGCGCCAGGGCCGTGCGAGCCGGCACCAGCGCCAGATTGGCCAGGCGCTGCTACGTGCCCTGCCCCAGGCCGACGCGCTGACCGGCCTGCGCGTCGAAAGCCTGGTGCTGGAGTTGCTGGGCGAGTTGCTGGCGCCGCCGGCCCGTGCATCGGCGCAGAGCGCCGCCGAACGCGTGGCTCGTGCGCCTGAGCTGCTGGACAGCGGCGCCGCCGACGGCTGGACCCTGGCCGACATTGCGCTGGAGCTCGGCGTGCATGTCAACACCCTGCAACGCCTGTTCCGCGAGCAGCAGGGCTGCTCGGTGTTCGACTACCTGCGCCGCTGCCGCCTGCAGCGCGCTCGCCTGCTGCTGCTGCAGGGCCTCAGCGTGACCGAGGCCGCGCTCGAGGCCGGCTATGGCAGCCCGGCCAATTTCAGCACCGCCTTCAAGCGCGAGTTCGGCCACAGCCCGGGCCAGCTCTGCGGTGACAAATAAACAAACATCCTCATCATGCTGAAACAGATTTGCATCGCCTTGGCGCTCGCCACTTGCCAGGCCGCCAGCCAGGCCGCCACCGCCGACAGCATTGTCGAAGTCGCCAGCGGCCGCAGCCTCACGCGCGCCGAGCTGCTGACCTTGATGCGCGCCAGCGACTATGTGCTGCTCGGCGAGCTGCATGACAACCCCCATCACCACGCGCGGCGCGGCGAGCTGCTCGCCGCCCTGGGGCCACCGGCCAGCGTGGTGGCCGAACATCTGTACAGCGGCAAGCGGGTGAGCTTCGATGGCCAGGATCTGCAGGCCAACCTGGCCAATGCCGGCTTCGAGGCCAAGGGCTGGCAGTGGCCTTTGCACGAACCCTTGTTTGCCGGCGTCGCTCGCGCCGCCCTGCCTCTGGCGGGCGGCAATATCGCGCGCGATCTGGCACGCCGCATCGCACGCGAGGGCGAAGCGGCTCTGCCTGCCGAACTGGCCGCAGCGATCCACGCGGCCCCGCTGGCAACCGAGGCGCAGGCTGCCCTGGCCGCCGATCTGGTGCGCGGCCACTGCGGCCAGCTCGCGGGCACGCGCCTCGCCGGCATGGCCTGGGCACAGCGCGCCCGCGATGCTTCGATGGCGCTCGCTCTGCGTGCAGCCGAAACCAAGCCGGCCGTGCTCCTGGCCGGCAACGGCCATGTGCGGCTGGACTACGGCGTGCCGCAGCTGCTCGCCACAGCCGACGCCAGGCTGATCAGCGTGGGCTTTGCCGAGCCCGGTACGGCCTGGGTCGGCGCCCCCTACACCCATCTGTGGATCACGCCGGCGGCCCAGCGCGACGATCCCTGCTCGACCCTGGTCATGCCCAAGGGCTGAGCTGAGCCAGTACGGCCGGCTGGCGATTTCAGTCGAAGCGCATCGGCGCCATCACGGTGACGGCCACCGCCCGGCCCGCCAGCCGATAGGGTACGAAGCGCGCGGCCTCCGCACCATGGGCGGTCGCTCGGTCCAGGCGCTCATCTCCGCTGCTTTTGAAAACCGAGGCGCGCGGCACCGCTCCGTTCTCGTCCACATGCAGGCGCAACACCACCGTGCCCTGAGGCGGGTCGCCGGGCAAACGATGCATGCGCACGCTCATGCGGGTCAGTGGCCGCAATTCGTCGATGCTGACGATGGTGGCAGGCCAGGGGTGGTCTTCGTCGCGGGTGGCGCAAGCCACCGTCAGCAGCGAGGGAAGCAAGAACAGCAAGGCCCGGCGACGGGGCGTGGAAAAGGTGGTCATCATGTGGTTCTTGGTCATCTCAACAGCCAACAGTATCAGCGCCAGTACATCCCCAGCCGGAAGCCGTCGCGCTCCAGCACCTCCATGTCCAGGTCATAGACCTGGCGCAGCGCCGCGCTGGTCATCACCTCGGCGGGCGGGCCCTGCAGCACGACACGGCCCTGGCGCATCGCGACGATGTGGTCCGACCAGCAGGCGGCGAAGTTGATGTCGTGTAGCACCACGATCACCGTCTTGCCCAGCTCGTCGGTGAGGCGGCGCAGCAGCCGCATCATGGACGCGGCATGTTTCAGGTCGAGGTTGTTCAGCGGCTCGTCGAGCAGCAGGCAATCGGTGTCCTGGGCAAGGGCCATGGCCACATGGGCGCGCTGGCGCTGGCCGCCGGACAGCTGGTCCAGATAGCGCCCGGCCAGCGGCTGCAGCTCCAGCTGATCCAGCGCCTGTTCGATCTGCCGCAGATCGGCCGCGCCGGGCCGGCCCTTGCAATGCGGGTAGCGGCCGAAGGCGACCAGCTCGCGCACCGTCAACCGCAGGCTCAAGGCATTGTCCTGGCGCACGATGGCGAGGCGGCGCGCCACCGCCTCGCCGGGCGCTGCCACCACGTCCAAGCCATCGACATGGACCGTGCCCTGGTCGGCAGCGGTCAGCCGCGCCATCATGCCCAGCAGAGTGGACTTGCCCGCGCCATTGGGCCCGATCAGCGAGGTCAGGCTGCCGCGCGGCAGGCTCAGGCTGACATCGTCGACCACCGTGCTCGCGCCATAGCGCTTGGTGACATGCTTGATTTCGATCACCGGGCAGAACCTTTCAGCAGCAGGATGAGGAACAAGAGGCCGCCGGCGAACTCGATCACGATGCTCAGGGCGGTGCCGAAGGCGAACAGGCGCTCCAAGGCCCACTGCCCCGCCACCAGTGTGATGACGGCCAGCAGCGAGGCGGCCGGCAGCAGCACCGCATGGCGCTGCGTGGGCATCAAGCGATAGGCCAGGTGCACGACCAGCAGGCCGAAGAAGGCCACCGGCCCGACCAGGGCGGTGGAGACCGACACCAGTACCGACACCAGGGCCAGTACGGCGGTCACCACCTGGCGGTGCGGCACACCCAGGCCTATGGCGGGGTCGCGCCCCAGCGCCAGCACATCGAGCTCGGGCAGACGCCGCCAGGCCAGCACCGTGGCGCCCAGCACCAGCAGGCTGGCCGGCAAGAGCAGCTCGCTGCGGGTGGCGCTGAAGTCGGCGAACAGGCGGTTCTGCAGCACCAGGAACTCATTCGGGTCTATCAGCCCCTGGAAGAAGGTGGACAGGGAAGAGAAGGCCGTGCCCAGCACGATGCCGGTCAAGACCATCAGATGCAGGCCCTGGCCATTGCCAGCGAACAGCCGTCGGTACAGCAGGCTGCCGAACAGCACCATGGCCGCAACCTGCAGCGCAAACATCGGCGCGACCGGCAGGGCTGTGGCCACCAGCGCGCCCAGGCCGTGGAACAGCAGCGTCTGCAGCAGCACGAACAGCGCGTCGAAACCCATCACCGAGGGCGTCAGGATGCGGTTGCCGCTGACGGTCTGGAACAGCAGAGTGGACAGCGCGATCGCGTGGGCCACCAGGCACAGCTGCACCAGCTTGGCCCCGCGAAAAGGCAGCACAAAAGCCCAGTCGCCGCGCGCGCCCTGCAGCAGGAACAGCAGCACGGCGGCCAGGGCCAGACCGGCCAAGCAAAACAGACGACGCTGGGTGTTCATACCCGACCCCTGCGCTTCTCGCGCCGCAGCAGCCACAGAAAGGCCAGGCTGCCCACCAGGCCCATCACCACCCCGACCGGAATCTCGTAGGGCCAGCGCAGCAGCCTGCCCAGCACATCGCAGACCAGCGTAAAGCCGGCGCCCGCCAGCGCCACCAGGGGCACGGTGCGGCGCAGATTGTCGCCAACGGCCAGACTCACCGCATTCGGCACGACCAGGCCCAGGAAGGGCACCACGCCCACCGTCACCACCACGCTGGCCGACACGGCCGAGACCAGCACCAGGCCGAACACCAGCACGCGGCCGTGCGCCAGGCCGAGGCTGCGCGCGGTGTCACGGCCCAGGCCGGCGATGGTGAAGCGGTCGGCGGAAAAGGCGGCCAGCACGGTCAGCGCCAGTGCGATCCACAGCAGCTCCCAGCGCCCGCTGAGCACCTGCGAGAAATCGCCCATGCGCCAGGCGGCCAGCGATTGCAGCAGCTCGTAGCGCTGGGCCAGAAAGGTCGAGACCGCATCGACCACGCCACTGAGCACGATGCCGGTCAACGGCACCACCAGCAAGGTGCGCAGCGGAATGCGCGACAAGAGCAGCAGGAACAGCCCCGTCACCGCCAGCCCGGACAGGCTGGCCACCACCATACGGCCCAGCACCGGCATGTCCGGCGCGAACATCAGGGCCAGCAGCAGGCCCAGGCAGGCGCCCTCGCCGGTGCCCACCATATTCGGCTCGACATAGCGGTTGCGCAGCAGCATCTGCAGGATCAGCCCTGCCACCGCCATCGAGGCCCCGGCGAACACCAGGGCCAGGGTGCGCGGCACGCGGCTCACCCACAGCAGCTCCAGCTGCTGGCTCAGCGCCTCGCCACCGGAAAACGCCGTCAGATCGGCCGCGCCCAACCCCAGGCTCAGCAGCGCGGCCAGCAACACGCCACCGACCAGCCAGGCCAACCTCATGTCTTGGCCAAGGCCTTGCCCACAGCGTCGATGATGTCCTGCTCGGCGCGCAGGCCGGCACTGGTCAGGTAGAGCTGCACCGGGTCCAGATACACCACGCGGCCGCGCGTCCAGGCCTTGGTGCGGGCCACCAGCGGGTTGTCCAGCAGCTGCGCCGCCGCCTTGCCCTGGCCGCCTATGGCGGCGTCGCGATCGATGACGAACAGCCAGTCCGGGTTGGTCTTGAAGATGTACTCGTAGGACACGGCCTGGCCATGGGTGGTCGGCTTCAGCGCCGGGTCGGCCGGCTTCATGCCGAACACATCGTGCAGCAGGCCGAAGCGCGAGCCCGAGCCGTAGGCGCTGATCTTGCCGCCGGTGGTCAGCAGTATCAGCGCCGTGCCCGCGCCCGCTGCCTGCTGCTTGACCTGGGCCATGGACTGCTTCATCCGCGCCAGCCGCTCCGCCACCTCGGCCTCCTTGCCGAAGATGCGGCCCAGCGCCTGCGCATTGCGCTCGACGCTGCCATAGAAGTCAGCCGGATCGGTGGACAGGTCTATCGTCGGCGCCAGCTTGGACAGCCGTTCGTATTTGTCACGGGTACGCGAGCCGATGATGATCAGGTCGGGCGCGGCGGCGTGGACGGCCTCCTCGTCGGGCACGAACAGCGAGCCGATCTTGGCGTAGTCGGCGCCCTCGTAGCGGGCAAGCACCGGTGGCATCTTCCACTTCGGCACGCCGCTGATCTTGACGCCCAGCGCGTCCAGCGTGTCGAGCGCGCCCAGGTCGAACACCAGCACGCGCTGCGGCTTCAGCGGCACCTCGGTCGAGCCGCTGGCATGGCTGACCTTCAGCGTGGTGGCTGCCTTTGCCGACGGCACGAGCGCGGTCAGGAGCAGGCCAAAAGTCAGGCCGCGGCGTTGCAGATTCATGGCGATGTCGGTCATATCGGTTTTCATGGTTTCGGTGAGGGTCCAAACAGGGCGATCAAGCCATCGGCCAGCGCTCCGCGCCAGGCGAAGTAGTCATGGCCGGCCGCGTACTCGCGCAGGCTGACGGCATAGCCCTTGGCCTCCAGCACGTCACGCAGATGGCGGTTGGTTTCGAGAATCCCGTCGCTGCCGGGCCGGCCGGTCTCGAACAGGCCGGCCGCGAGGAAGAAGCGCAGCGGCAGCGGCGGCGCGCCCAGCACCAGGCTGGCCACCCCGTGCGGCCGGTCCGGCGCGGCCTCGGGCGGGTGCCACCAGAACGAGCCGGACAGCGACAGCACATTGCCGAACCGCGCCGGGTGGCGCAGTGCCACGGTGGCCGCCGCCAGTCCGCCATAGCTGGAGCCAGCCAGCACGGTACGCGCAGGCACGGCCGGCAACCCCGCTTCGGCCAGCACACGCGGCAGCAGCTCCAGCGCCATGAAGTCGGCAAAGCGCGGGTTGCCGGGCAGCTCGGTGGCGCGGGCCTCGCGGTCTGGATTGGCGACGAACACGGCCACCACCGGGGGCAGCTGGCCGGCCGCGACCAGGCTGTCGAGCAGCGCTGGCGTGGGCACCTTGCTCAGATACTCGGCGGCATCGAACACCATCAGCAGCAGGTTGTCGCGCCGCTGCGCATCGAAGCCCGGTGGACGGTAGATCGTGATCTCGCGCGAGTTGCCCAGGCGCTCGCTGGCCAGCATCAGGCGCTGCAGCGTGCCCTGAGCAAGCGCAGGCTCGCCCAGCCCCGGCTGCGGTGGTGCCAGCGGCAGGCTCACCGTGGACTGCATCGCAAAGCGGTCCGGCGCGCCGGCCGGCCAGGGCTGCCGGTTCAGCGGATCGGCCTGGGCGGTGGCCAACACCGCCACGCGCCGCTCACGCTCGCTGCCGGGCAGCTGGGGCACATCGGGCGCCAGCTGGTAGGACAGGCGCGTGGCGGCCGGCACCTCGAAGGTCCTGAACCAGACGTCCGAGGTGCCCAGCCGTTCCAGCCACTCATGGTCGTTCGATGGCCCGCCGAACAAGCGCACATTGTGCTGGGCGCCGCGCCACAGAAAGGTCATCAGCACCCTGCCTTCGCCAAGCGGCTCAATCTGAGGCGTGCCCTGTGCGGCAGCGCGCTGCCAGAATGCAGCGGTGTTGCCGCCCCGTGCCAGCTCGACGGCCAGCGCCGCGATGGCCGGGCTGCGGTAGCGGGTCGCGGGCGGCAGTTGCTGGGCCAGCGGCAGCTGCCGCACGAGCTTCAGGCTCGCCGCATCGCCGCCAAGCACCCGCAGCTCAAGACCTGGCCCTTCGGCGACAAAGCGAAACGACGCCTTGCCGGTGGAGCCGGCCAGCAGCCGCCGCAGAGGCTTGCCAGCAGCATCGAGCAGATCCAGATCGACGCGCTGCGCGCCGCTGTCCAGCTCGCCCTCGACATAGTCGCCGGCCTGGGTCTGCAGCGGCAGCGCCCGTGCAGGCATGGCCTGCAACAGCGTGGCGGCGATCAGCATCAGCAGCCTCCTCACCATGTGTAGCGCGCCGAGGCGGTGATGACGCGGCCATTGCCGTAGAAGCAGGCCCAGCGCGAGGCACAGGAGGCGACATGGATCTTGTCGCTCAGATTGGCCGCATTGAGCTGCAGCTTCAGGCCATGCAGGCTCTGGCTCCACAGCCCGAAGTCAAAACTCAGCGAGGCATCAATCAAGGTCGCACCCGGCACCTGGAAGCTGTTGGCCGCATCGCCCTCGCTCTCACCGACGCGGCGCAGCCCCAGGCCCAATCCCAAGCCCGCCAGTGCACCACTGGCCGGCTCGTACTTGGCCCACAGCGACAGCTGCTGCTTAGGAATGCGGGTCGGCATCTTGTCTATCGTGCTGGTGTCCGCCGAGCGGGTGACCTTGGCATTGATATGGCTGAAGCTGGCGAGCAGATTCAGATCGCGCTGCAGCTCGGCGCGAGCCTCCAGCTCCAGGCCGCGGGCGCGGATCTCGCCGACCTGGAAGTTGCTCCGGGTGGCGTAGTCGTAGGTCAGCACATTGCGCTGGCGCAGCTCGTAGGCGGCGGCGGTGAAGCTGTAGTTGGCGCGCTCCGGTGCCAGCTTGACGCCCAGCTCGACCTGCTTGGCCTTCATCGGCTCGAAGGCCGTGCCCTGGCTGGAAGCCTCCAGCACCGGCTCGAACGAAGTGCTGTAACTGGCATAGGGCGACAGGCCGTTGGGCAGCGCATAGACGGCACCGACTCGGCCGCTGAACGCGCGGTCGTCAATGCGCGACTGCTTCTTGCCCTGCTGGTCGTCGATGTCGGTCTTGGCCCAGTCCTGGCGGCCGCCTATCACCAGCGACAGCGCACCGATCGCTATCTGGTCCTGCAGGTACAGGCCGGTCTGGCGCGCCGTCGTCACCGACTTCGACAGATTGTCGGTCAGCGCCAGCGTGCTGACGTTGTAGACCGGCTTGCGCCAGTTGATGGAAGGCGCGCCGAAGTTCATGCCCCACTGATAGTCGCGCCGGCTGTGGCGCAGGTCCAGGCCGGCCAGCAGCTTGTGGGCCACGCCGCCGGTGCTGAAGCCGTACTGCAGCTGGTTGTCCACCTGGGTCTGGCTCATGTCCTCGCTGCCGCCGCTGGCCAGGCGGGTGATGGTTTCCTCATCCTTCTGCAGCGCGTTCCAGATCAGGGTGCGGTAGTCGCTGTCTATGCGGTTGATGCGCAGGTTCTGGTGCAGGCTCAGGTGCTCGTTGACCTGGTGGCGGAGCTGGTAGCCGAGGGCGCTCTGGTCGCGCGTCGAGCGGTCGTAGTTCGGATCGCCGACCAGGAATTCGCGCGGGATGTAGCCGAACCGGGTCGGCTTCAACACACCGGCCACCTCCATGAAGTTACGAAAGCCGGCGTCGGGTTCATGCTGCAGCAAGGCCTGCACGCGCAGCTCGGTCTGCGGGCTCAAGGTCCACTGCAGCGAGGGCGAGACCGAAAAGCGGCGTTGCCGCAGATGATTCTCCTGCAGGTCCACCTTCTCGGCCGACGCGACCACACGGAACAGCAGGCTGCCGTCATCGCTCAGCTTGCCGCCCACATCGACGCCGGCCGACAGCCGGTTGCGGTTGCCGGTGCCGACGATGACCTCACGCTTGGCCTCGGCGCCGGGCTGCTTGCTGACCAGATTGACGATGCCGCCCGGGCTGGCCTGTCCGTACAGGACCGACGAGGGGCCGCGCAGCAGCTCGACGCGCTCCAACAGATAGGGATCGATCTGCCCCAGCGAGCCGCTGCCATAGAGCAGGCCGTTCAGATAACGCGGTGCGTACTGGAAGCCGCGCAACACCATTTCGTCGTGCAGATTCGACGCGCCGCGGTACTCGGCAAACACGCCGCTGGAGTAGCGCAACGCCTCGGCCACCGACAGGGCGTTCTGGTCGGCGATCTGCTCCTGCGGCACGACGCTGATGGCCTGCGGCGTCTTCTCCAGCGCGGTGTCGGTCTTGGTGGCGGTGATGCTGCGCTTGGCCACATAGCCGCCCACCGCACCGGCGGCGGGTTCGCGTTCGGCCGAGGCGCGGGTGCGCACCAGCGGCAGGGCCTCGCCCGCGCCGGCCGCTGGCACCAGGGTGAAGGTCCGCTCATCCTGCGTGCTCAGGCGCAGGCCGCTGCCGGCCAGCAGACGCTCCAGCGCCTCGCGCGGCGTGTAGCTGCCTTTCAGCGCCGGTGCCTGTTTGCCCACGGCCAACGCCGAGGCAAAGAACACCTGCACGCCGGCCTGGCGGACCAACTGGTTGATGGCCTGGTCCAGCGCCTGGGCCGGTTGCTCCAGCTTCAGACGCGTCTGCGCCTGGGCGGCGCCGGCCAGCAGCACGGCTGCGGCGATCAGGCTCAGGCGGCGCAGCGCCGGCCAACGGTTTTGTTGCTTGCTCATCGAATAACTCCTCGAACAGTGGGTTTCGAAGAGTTGTCGAATGGGCCAAGCCTCAACCCTACCTGCAAGGCAAAAGAAATTTCACCGGCCATCAGCGCGCACCGATCTCGGCGGCGCCATCGGCCCCCAGCGTGACCCGCACCGGCAGGATGCGCGGCAGCAGGGCCAGTGCCTGCTCGGTGCGCTGGGCATCGAACACGCCGGTGACCTGCAGCTGCTCTACCTCCTTGCCCTGCAAGCGGATGGTGCCCAGGTGGTAGCGCTGCATCTCGGCCACCGCATCGCGCAGCGGCGTGCGGCGGAACACCAGCCGGCCCTCGGTCCAGGCGCTGCGGCTGCCATCCACCTCGGCCGGAGCGGTCCACATGCGCAGGCCCTGCGGGCCGGGAGCGGTCAGCAGGCCCTGGCCGGGGCCAAGCAGTGCCCGCGTGCAGGGGTCGGCAATGGACGACACCGCCACCTTGCCACGCAGCACCGTCACGCCGACCTGCTGCCCGCGACGGCCCACATCGAACACCGTGCCGACCACGCGCACGCGGGTCTCGGCCGCCTCGACGATGAAGGGCCGCCAGGACGGCTCCACCGTGAAGCGCGCCCGGCCCTGGGCCAGTACCACCTGGCGGCTGCGCAGATGGGTGACGACCTCCAGCCGGCTGTCGGCGTCGAGCAGCACGCGGCTGCCGTCGCTCAGCGCAATCTCCTGGCGCTGCGCGATGCCGCTGACATGCTGGACACGCTGCAGCGCCGGGTCAGCCCAGGCCAACCAGATGGCGGCACAGACGCCGCTCAGCGAGGCCACCGCGCCCGCCACACGACGTGTGCTGCGTTTGGCCGGCGCCGCCTCGCCCAGCGGGAACAGCGGCTGGAGCTGCTGCGGATCGCGCTCCAGCGCCTCGCGGCAGCTGGCCACACCGAGGCGCAGATGCTTTTCCACTGCCTTCAGCGAGATGCCCAGGCGCGCGGCCACCTCGGCCTGCGGCAGCTCGTGGATCTTGTGCAGCACGAACACTTCGCGGCAGCGCGGCGGCAGCTGCTGGACGGCATCGGCGAGCAGCAGCAACTGCTGACGTCCGGCCACGATCTGCGCCGGATCCTGCGCCTGCGCACCTGCATCCACCTGGGCCTCCATGCCGGGCTCATCCAGCGCCTGCACCCAGGCCGCACGGCCGGCGCTGACCCGGTGATGGTCGATCACCCGCCGCGTGGCCACGCTGCGCAGAAAGGCCAGCGGCGTGTGCACCGGCTGCGCCGGTGGCGCCTCGATCAGTTGCACACAGAGCTCCTGCACCACGTCGCTGGCGGTGCTGCTGTCGCCGCCATGACGAACCACATGGCGACGCACGTGCTCGACCAACATGTCGTAGTGGCGCAGAAAAGTGGTGATCAGCGGAGGGTCAGAAGCATCGAGCAGCATGAGAGGGACGGATTCGACTTGGCCGGTGGGCGGCGCCTGATGACGCATTGTAAATGCGATTGATTCGCAATTAGTATTTGTGATTGATCACCCGATTGCTGCTCGGCTTGCGCACAGACTTTCACTTTTGCGCGCTTGTTGCGAATAATTCGCATTACAATCTTTCCGGCGCCTCGCTTTCAGCGAATCACGCGCCTCCCGAGCCAGCTTTTGCCAGCCAATCCGTCCGCGGCCCTGCCGCGTCGCCCGCCATGGGCGGCATGACCTGCTGGAAAGCCCTCACCGATGACCAAGTCCCCTGTCGATCTGATCGCCATGGCCGCTGCCCTGGCCTTGCTGCCGGCCGGCCTGCTGGCGCAAGCGCAGCCTGCACTGCCCCCCACCGGCGATGAACCCAGCCTGCCCCTTGTTCGGGCCAAGGCATCGGCCGACAAGGACAGCGCGGCCGCGCCGTCTCTCGGCTATGGCGCCCGCCGCGGCAGCACGGCCACCAAGACGGACACCCCGCTGAACGAGGTGCCGCAGGCCATCGCCGTCATCACAGCCGACCAGATCAAGGACCAGAACGCGCAGAACATGCAAGAGGTGCTGCGCTATGCGGCCGGCGTGCGCGCGGAGATGTACGGCCTGGACAACCGGGGCGACTGGTTCTCGCTGCGCGGCGGCAGCGAGGGCTCGACCCTGCTGGACGGCCTGCGCCTGCCGTTGACGGGCTGGTATGGCGTGGTGCGCAACGAGCCCTATGCCTTCGAGCGCATCGAGGTGCTGCGCGGCCCGGCCTCGGTGATCGCCGGCCAGAACGGCCCCGGCGGTGTCGTCAATATGGTGTCCAAACGCCCCCATGCAGACGCGCTGCGCGAGGTGGCCGTGCAGATCGGCAACAACGGGCACAGGCAGATCGCGGCCGACCTCGGCGGCGCACTGAACACCGACGGCAGCCTGCGCTACCGCCTGGTCGCCCTGCGCAAGGACAGCGGCACCCAGGTCGAGCATGCCGACGATCTGCGCAGCTTTGTGGCGCCCTCGCTGACCTGGCGGCCCACACCGCAAACCTCGCTGACCGTCTATGCCGAGTACCAGAAAGACCGCAGCGGCAACACCAATGCCTTCCTCGGCTACGCGGGCACCTTGCTGCCGGCGCCGCACGGGCCGATTTCGCCATCCCTCTTCATCGGCGAGCCCGCCTGGGACCGCTACGGCGGCGAGCGCCAGCGCTGGGGCTATGAGTTCGAGCAGGCGCTGTCCGCTGACTGGACCCTTCGCCACCATCTGCGCCAGGACCGCGTCGACGGCGCCATGCGCACCATGTACGCCGCCTGGTGGGACGGATTCACCGATGCCACCGGCGCGCCGGACGCCAACGGCACCCACCTGAACCGCATCTGGTACGCCACCGACAACAAGGCCCGCATCACCAACGCCGATCTGCTGCTCGAAGGCAAGCTGAACTGGGGCCGCGCGCGCCACAACCTGATGCTGGGCATCGATCACATGAAGAACAGCGACGACCAGGCCTCCTGGGATGACGGCCCCGGCACGCCGCTGGACGTCTACCACCCGGTCTATGGCAGCTTCGCCGACCCGACCATCGGTATCGCGCCGCCGAACCTGGCGCGCACCCGCGTGCGCAACACCGGCCTGCTGCTGCAGGATCAGATCAAATTCGACCAGCGCTATGTCGTCGTGGCCGGCCTGCGCCGCGACCGCGCGCAGAGCGAGGGCGCGCCGACCGAGTCGGCGACCTCGAAGAACCTGGGCTTCGTCTATCTGGCCGATGGCGGCTGGTCCCCCTACGCCAGCTACTCCGAGTCATTCGAGCCGATTGGCGGCGCCCGCCTCGACGGCACGCCGTTCAAGCCCAAGCGCGGCAAGCAGCTCGAGGCGGGCCTGAAGTGGTCGCCGGACCATGGGCGCATCACGGCCGCCGCGGCCCTCTACCAGCTCAAGGAGAAGAACCGGCTGATGACCGACCCCAGCAACCCGAATGATCGGGTGCAGCGCGGCGAGGTCACCGTCAAGGGGCTGGAGCTGGAGACCACGGCACGGCTGCCGGCCTGGGATCTGATCGCCAGCTACACCTACACGGACGCACGCCAGACCAGCGTCGGCGCCGACGCCCTGAGCTACTTGGACAAGCAGTTGCCCAGCATCCCCAAGCATTCGGCGTCCGTCTGGGCCGTCCACCCGCTCGGTGCCTACGGCCTGCCGGGCTTCAAGCTCGGCGGCGGCGTTCGCTATGTGGGCCGCACCTGGGACGGCTTGGACAGCGTCGCCGTGCCGGCCTACACCCTCGTCGATGCCCTGCTCTCCTACGAGCGCGACGCCTGGCGCGTCTCGCTCAACATCAGCAATCTGGCCAACAAGACCTATCTGGCCACCTGCCTGGAGCGCGGCGACTGCTGGTTCGGCACACAACGCAAGGCGGTGGCCACCCTGGCCTACCGCTGGTGATACTCCCCATGAAAACTCAAATGAACGCATTCCTGCTGCACGCCATCGCCGGCGCTGCCTTTCTCGCCACCTCGGGCGCGCAGGCCCAGACCCAGGCCGCCCCACAGCCGCCAGCCCCGGCGGCCAGTGCCGCCGAAGCGAATGTGCTGCCGGTGGTGACGGTGGTCTCCAACCGGCTGGGCGACATCACCGAGGGCTCCGGCTCCTACACCGCGGGTTCGATCGCCACGGCCACCCGCCTGGTGCTGACGCCGCGCGAGACCCCGCAGTCCATCAGCGTGATCACGCGGCAGAAGATGGACGACTTCAACCTCACCTCGATCGATCAGGTGATGGAGCACACGCCGGGCGTCAGCATCGTCACCTATGACAGCGAGCGCACCGAGTACTACTCGCGCGGCTTTGCCATCCAGAACTTCCAGTACGACGGCATCCCGATGACGCGCGACTCGTCCTACTCGGCCGGCAACACGCTCAGCGATATGGTGATCTACGACCGGGTCGAGGTGCTCAAGGGCGCCACCGGCCTGCTGACCGGCAGCGGTACGCCGGGCGCCACCATCAACCTGATACGCAAGAAGCCGACACGCGACTTCCGCGGGCACGCCACCCTGGGTGCCGACATCTGGGGCAGCTACCGCACCGAGCTCGATGCGGGCGGCGCCCTCAACGCCAGCGGCAGCGTGCGCGCCCGCGGCGTGGTGTCGTACCAGGACAAGCAGAACCAGTCGGACCGCTACCAGCGCCGCTCCAGCGTGCTCTACGGCATCGTCGAAGCGGACATCACGACCAACACCCTGCTCACCGTCGGCGCCGACTTCCAGGACAACAAACCCCGCGCGTCGAGCTGGGGCGGCATCCCGCTGCTGAACAGCAAGGGCGAGTTCAACGCCCAGCCCCGCTCGTTCAACAACGGCACGGACTGGAGCCACTGGGACCAGTACACCCGCACCGGCTTTGCGACGCTGGAGCACGAGTTCGACAACGGCTGGGTGGCCAAGCTGCAGCTCAACCACCAGATCAATGGCTATGACGCCAACCTGGGTGCCGCCGCGTCCGGCTTCCCGAACCCGGCGGACGGCTCCGGTGTGTCGCTGTGGGTGGGCCAGTACATAGGCCGCACCACCAGCGACGCGGCCGATGTCTATGCCAGCGGTCCGTTCACGCTGGCCGGCCGCAAGCACGAACTGGTGGTGGGTGGCAGCCTGGCCCAACGCCAATGGAAGAACAGCGGCTGGTGGAATCTGCCGGGCTACGACTTCAGCGCCAAAGACTATTACCACTGGCAGGGCAAGGCGCCGGCACCGGCCTGGGGTGCCACACCCGACTACACCAATGACGAGACCACTCGCGAGCGTGGCCTCTACACCGCCGCCCGCTGGAATCTGAGCGACAAGCTCAAGCTGATCACCGGCGGGCGTTGGTCCAGCTACAGCAACAAGGTGCAGGGGCAGGACGAGTCCGGCGTGTTCGTGCCCTATCTGGGCGCCGTGGCCAATCTGGACGCCAACTACTCGGTCTATGCCAGCTACACCGGCATCTTCAGCCCGCAGTCCTACCAGGACGAACAGGGCCGCAACCTGGACCCGCTGCAGGGCAAGAACTACGAGGTCGGCGTCAAGGCGGCGCTGCTCGGTGGGCGCTTGAACGCCTCGGCGGCAGTGTTCCAGCTGGTGCAGGACAACTTCGGCATCGCGTCGGGCGGGCTCACACCGACCGGTGGTCCGGCCTACCGCGCGGTGCAGGGCGTCAAGACCAAGGGCTACGAGGTCGAAATCTCGGGCCAGATCGCGCCGAACTGGCAGCTGCAGGCCGGTTACTCGCACAACGTCTCGCGCCAGCAGGGCCTGCAGGTCAGCACGCTGACGCCGTCCAACCAGTTCAGCCTGCACACCAGCCACAAGCTGACCGGCAGCCTGGCCGGCCTGACCCTGGGTGGTGGTGCCCGCTGGCAGGACAAGACCTGGGGCGACATTGCCACGCCCAGCGGTGGCAGCACGGTCCACACCGTCAGAGGCTACTGGCTGCTGGACGCCATGGCGCGCTACGAGTTCAACAAGCAGCTCTCGGCCTCGCTCAGCGTGAGCAATCTGCTCGACAAGCGGTACTACACGATCTTCAGCTGGTACAGCACCTACACCTGGGGCGCCGCACGCAGCGCCAATCTGAATGTCAGCTACAAGTTCTAAGGGACAGATGTCCACGGGGCCGGTGCTGGCTAGGATCGCCGCGGCCATTCTCGGCGGCTATGCCTTCTGCTGGGGCTTCATCGCCCTGTCCATGGCGCTGCTGTTCGCGGCGGGCATGCCCTTCCATGACACCGAGCACCTCAGCAGCATGCTGGGCCTGCTGCTCTACGTCACGGTGTTCTGCTGGGCCTTCGCGGCCCGCCGCCTGCTGCACGTCTGGGGCCTGCTGGCCGGCGGTGGCGCGCTGATGGCGGGCCTGGCCACGCTGGTGCAGCGCGCACTGGTCTGAATCGAAGGAGTCCCCCTGATGTTCCAGAACTTCCGCTTCACCATGGCCTGGCTGCACACCTGGTTCGGCCTCGTGCTGGGCTTTGTGCTGATGGTCGTGTTCTTCTTCGGCGCGCTGTCGGTGTTCGACCGCGAGATCGACCGCTGGGCCATTCCCCAATCGCGTTTCGCGCCGCAGACTATGCCCTCGTTCGACCGCGTGCTCAAGCCCGCGTTCGAGCGCATGCAGCCGACCAAGGAGGCCATTGACCTGATGCGCGACCGGGTCAACGGCGCCATGCCGGAGCGCTTCGAGACGGTGCGCAGCTGGGGTGCCTACACCACCCATCGCGACCCGGTGCTGGCGGTGTTCGCCGGCTACGAGATGCCCCGCGCCAAAGACCCCGAGGAAAGCATTTTCGCCAGCCAGACGCTGGACCCGCGCAATGGCGCGGCCCTGCCGAACGACCATCTGCGCATCGGCAGCCAGTTCTTCTACCCGCTGCACTACAGCCTGAACCTGCACTGGAAGGATCTGGGCTACTGGATCGTCGGTTTCTCGGCGCTGATGATGCTGGTGGCCCTGGTCAGCGGCGTGGTGATGCACCGCAAGATCTTCCGCGAGTTCTTCACCTTCCGACGCAATAAAAGCACCCAGCGCAGCGCCTTGGATCTGCACAACCTGACCGGCGTGGTGGCCCTGCCCTTCCACTTCTTCTTCGCCTTCACCGGCCTGGTGATCTTTGCCGGCATCTACTTCCCGGTGGCCCACACCCAGCTCCACGATCTGCACGAGCTGCATGAGAAGCTGGAGGCCCGAGAGACCGGCCTGCCGCACGACCGCGCCGGTGTGGCCGCGCCGCTGGCCTCGGTGGACGCCATGGTGGCCGAGGCGCAACGCCGCTGGGCGGCCAAGGGCATGGTCGGCGAGGTGGGCTTCCTGAACGTGCAGCATGTCGGAGATGCCAACAGCTATGTCAGCGTCTACCGTGCCGGCACCGACCGCGTGGCCCTGACCGGCGAAGGTATCCACTTCAAGGCGGCCACCGGCGAGCTGCTGCGCGAAGACCCACCACGCACGGCGGTGGACAGCGTCAACGAGTTCCTCACCGGCCTGCATCTGCAGCACTTCCGGCATTGGCTGCTGCGCTGGCTGTATGTGCTGGGCGGCCTCCTGGGCTGCGTCTGCATTGCCACCGGCTTCATCTTCTTTGTCGAGAAGCGCAAGAAGCAGCATGCCAAGGCCGGTGGGCAGGGCAGCCGCGTGGTCGATGCGCTGGCCGTGACCACGGTCACCGGTATGCTGATCGCCGCCGCCGCCATGCTGCTGCTCAACCGGCTGCTGCCCGCCGATCTGGCCGGCAAGGGCGACTGGGAGCAGCGGGCCTTCTACGGCGTCTGGGTGCTGGCCCTGCTCCATGCCTTCTGGCGCAGCGCGCCGGTGGCGCAGGCAGGCCTCAACCCGGCTTGGCGCGAGCAATGCTGGGCCGTTGCCGCACTGGCCCTCGCCGCCGTGGTGGCGAATGGTTGGAGCACCGGCGATCACCTCGGCAAGACCCTTGCCGCCCACTACTGGCCGGTGGCCGGGGTGGACCTGAGCCTGCTGGCCTGCGCGGCGGTGGCGGCCCTGGTGGCCAGAAAACTGGCCCGCGGCGCGAGCCGGGTGCCGTCGACACAGGGCCTGCCTGGCTCAGCGGAGGTGAAGCATGGCTGAGTTCGCAGGCTGGATGCTGGCCGGCGCCGGCGCGCTGGCCCTGCTGGGCTTTGCCTGGCTGGCCCTGGCGATGGAGACCCACTGGAAGCAGGTGCATGGACAGCATGGCCATGCACCTGTCATGCCGAAACTGCTGCGCCTTGGCGGCGGCGCGCTGCTGGCGGTCTCCCTGGGCCTTTGCCTGATGAGCGACCACGCTTCGATGGCCGTGCTGGTCTGGGTGATGCTGCTGGCCTGTGCGGCGGTGCTGGTCGCGATGACGCTGGCGTGGCGGCCGCATTGCTTGCGGCTACTGTGGCCTCGGAGCTGATCGCCAGGAAGCCCGCGACCAGACACGAACTCTCACCTGGCAGACGGCCCGCCGGAAAATCTTCAGCAGCGGGCATGGCTTAGGGTTGTCGTTGACATCTACGCTATTGATCGAGTGGACCACCTCGGGCGGCGAACCCTTCGGCGACACCAGTCCGCACCAAGTGGTGACGTCGACCCCGCGATAGGCAAGTTCGTCGAGCGTGGGCACATCGGGCATCGCCGATGATGGCTTCAGTGACGTCACGGCCACGGGACGCTCGCTACCTACGCGTCCTGCGCCGTAGCTGCCACCACCTTCAGCACCAGCCACAGCGCCATTCCGCCTTCCAGGCTCCAGGTCTGGGTGTGACCGAGGCGGCGCAAGGCACGTGCAGCCTAGGCACTGCGGTTGCCGCTGCGGCAACAGAAGACGATCGGAACGTCGGCCGGCAACGTCAACCAAACCGGCAAGGCGGTGATCATCCGGTCACAGCAAACACTCCGACTCCCGACCTCATGGCAGCTGTTCACACCGGCAGTCCAGACGCTGAGAAGCGGGGCCTAATGGAAGCGCCCCACGGCAGAGCCTCGCTGGGCTTAGGCATGCGCCACCCATCCTCGAAATGCAAGACCTACGTAGAAGGTGCTGATGCCCGAGAAACCAGCCCTCCGCATGAGCTCTTCGTCCTGCTCCGGCGCGAGGATGGGCAACTGCTTGCCGATGGCCGCTACCGTTGCTCTTGCCTGCTCAGGATCGACTCCGGACGAGATGGCAAAGGCGGCGCATCGAGACAATGCCAGCTCACGCTCAGTACGATCCTGCGAAACGCTGTAGTGCATCGCGACGAATGCGCCGCCTGGTTTCAGTCGCGCATGTATTTCACGCAAGGTCCTGTACCGTTCAGCTTCGCTGGTGAAGTGAAGCGTCAAGAGACAGGACGCCGCATCGAACGGCCCTTCGGGCGCGGTTTCAACATAGCCATGATGCAGTTGAACGCGCGAGGCCAACGGTCCGAGAGCCGTCTTCGCCAAGCTCAGCATTTCAGCGGACGGATCAACGCCATCAAACTGCCAGCCTGGGAACGACCGCGCGAAGGACTTGAGTTCCATGCCGCCACCGGCGCCAACGACCAGAACACGCCCATCAGCTGGCGTGCTCTCAGCCATCAGAAGGGCTGACATACGATGGACGTCAACCAAGCCGGGGATACGCCGGGTTGCATTTTCTGCATAGTCGGCAATGGCCTGGGGATCGGAGAAGTTTGACATTCGGTTTTCCAAGAAATAGATGCACTGCGCAAGAGAGGGCGTGGCCGAGACGAGCTTACGAACCCGGGCGGCTCGACGCCTGCTGTGCCCTAGGTTCCGGGCACAAGACCCGTAGAGCGAATCCCCAGTCAGCAACAAGCGAACTTTCTGACTTTGCAGGTGACTAGCTGTGCTCGAAGACGAGAGATTGATGTGCGGCGACGCCAGCAAGCGTTCCGTCACCCACCGCTAGGGCCACGGAGCCCCCGGCGCGTGCGGCATCGCCACAGGCAAACAGCCCATGGACTGAGGTAGCTTTCATCGCGTCGGTCTCGATGATTGGCCCGAAAGGGCTGTCCGCGAACTTGCAACCGAGTGAGGCCGCTGTCGGGCCTGCAACGGCGGTACGGCTCGACGTGAACAGGCCGTCGAGCGGGATGGACCGGCCATCCCGCAGCACCACGTCCGCCTGGCCGACGATTCGGTCCACCGCAACGGACTCGACCGTCACTCCACGGGCCTGCAACTGCGCCTGCTGCGTCGCGTCAAGTGTCACGGCATCGTTGAGGAATAGCGTTGTCGTCCCCCAATCGGGGAGCAGCAAGGCGGCATGGATGGACAGCGCTGACGTGCCGATTACACCGATCCGCCCCTGGTGCAGTTCGTAGCCATGGCAATAGGGGCAATGGAAAACATGGCGTCCCCAGCGCTCCGCTAGGCCAGGGATCGCAGGCAGCGTATCGACAACGCCTGTGGCGATGACCAGCCGCTTCGCAGTTCGTGCATCCCTGCCTTCGAGCTCAACGCGGAAGCCCACGTCGGTCCGGCTTGCATTGCCCGCTTGGGCGTCTAGCCATTCCACCGTGTCGTACGCCAGGAGTTGCTCCCGCCCGATCGCTGCGATGTCGGCCGCGCTGGCGCCGTCCTGTGTCAGGAACCCATGCGAACGATCCGCGAAACGGTTGCGGCGCCGGCCTCCGTCAATGACCAGCACCTTGCGTCGCGCACGCGCGAGCGGCATTGCGGCTGCGAGGCCTGCGTAGCTGCCTCCGATGATGATGGCGTCGTAGACCATGCATGCTCCTGCAAATTAAGAAACTATGAAAGTTACATGATAAGGACTAGAAGGAATTCACGCAACTTACAATGCTTCATGATTTCCAGAACAAGGATCCGGCGCGTTCGCGGCCGGCTTGCGCCATGAGAAGCGATAGCCGACTCTCCCGGATGCTCCACGTGCTGTTGCACATGGCGCAGCACGATGAGCCCTTCACGTCCGAACAGATCGCCAAGATGCTCGACACCAATCCGGTTGTCGTCAGGCGAACCATGTCCGGCCTCAAGAAGGCCGGCTTCGTCAGCTCGGAAAAGGGTCACGGCGGTGGCTGGAAGCTGTCCTGTGACCTCGCGTCGGTGACGCTTCTGGACATCCACAATGCAGTAGGTGGCCCACGCATATTCGCCATCGGCAACACGACCGACAACCCGCAATGCGCGGTCGAAAAGGTCGTCAACGCCGCCCTGGACGAAGCACTCGCCCAGGCCGAGTCGCTGCTGGTGAAGAAGCTCAGATCCGTGAGCCTCGGTGATCTCGCCAAGCACTTCGAGGTCTTGTGCCATGCCGGAGGGCCGACGTCACATCAGGCCCGGGAACTCCCTTCAGCACGCAAGACGAGAACTGGCAAGAATTAGCAGCCGCGCTTCGCGCGGGATTCTGGTAAATGCAGCATGAGTTTCGCACGGCGCTGCGCCTGTTCGTGTGACCCGAACGCGGGTCGACGTTTCAGCGATATGCATCGACGGTAGTTGCCCATCGGTGACCCTGTGCACGAGGAGTACACAGCGATGCGCTGCTGGTGTGGCTGGCCGTTCGATCCCGTGGACTTCGACATCACCTACACCAACGCGGCCCTGCGCAACCTCCGCTGAACCTGCGCCGTCATGGCGATCTGTGTGGAGGCTTGCGTAGCGTCGTCCAGCAAAGCGCCCACCGTCATCGATCGGCCTGAGGTGCGTGCTGCCCCAACAGAGCCACTCTCACAGTCAGGCGGGAACACCTCGACGCGCCATCAGCCAGGACGGCGCGTCCTGCAATGCCACGGGACGCAGAAAGCGGTCCATGGCCGAGAAGCCCACGGACGTCGAGGACGGCACCGTGGAGGCCGGATAGGGGCCACCATGGTGCTGGGCCGCCGTCACGGATACGCCCGTCGGCACACCTGCGAAGAGCACGCGTCCGGCGATCTGGGTTGCGCTCCTGACCAGCCGCTGGACATCGGCCGCCGGTTCGTCGTCTGGTACGCCCCAGAGCGTCACGGTGAGTGAGCCGCCCGCGGCTCGCAGCACCGCTGCGCTTTGCTCAATCGAGTTCACGCGCACCACGAGGGCGGCAGAGCCAAACACTTCCTCATGCAATCGAGGGTCGGCGATGAAGTCGGCCGCATCCAACTCCGCGAGGAAGGGCCGTAGCGCGGGACTCGCTGCGTCGGCTTGATCGTCAACCAGCAATCTAAGACGGCCGTGAGCGCGCCAAGCAGTAACCCCTCGCTCGAAGGTCCTTCGAATGGCGGGCGAGAGCATGGGATGTGGCCGCATCGTCGTCAGCGCGTCGGCCAGCGAACGCACGAAGGTATCGCCCTCGGTTCCCTTCATCACGACGATCAATCCGGGGCTCGTGCAGAACTGACCCGCGCCCAGGGTGATGGAGGCAGCCAGACCCTGCGCGAGCGGCATGACGTCGCGAGCCAGCGCATCGGGCAGCACGACGACAGGGTTGACCGATCCAAGCTCGCCGTAGAAAGGAATCGGCCGCGGTCGGTCCGAAGCGATTCGGGACAGCGCGGTGCCCCCCTTGAAGGAACCGGTGAAGGCCACGGCCGAGATGTCCGGCGCCTTCACGAGTTGCACGCCGACCTCGATCGATCCGCCCTGGACGAACTGGAACACGCCGGCATCGAACCCGCACGCCGCGATCACTTCCGCAGCCAGAGCAGCGACTTGGCGTGAGAGCTCGGGATGAGCGGGATGGGCTTTGAGAACAACGGGGCAGCCCGCAGCGAGCGCCGAGGCCGTATCGCCTCCCAGCACCGAGAACGCAAAGGGGAAGTTGCTCGCCGCAAAGACCGCCACCGGCCCGAGTGGGAGCGCCACCCGCGTGATGCGCGGACGCCCTCCAGGAGGGGGCCCGGCCACGGCAGCCTGGTCGAGAAATGGATGCGCGCCACCGCTGAGCAGCACCTGGGCGAAGCCACGAAGCTGGAAACAGGTTCGCTCCACCTCGCCGCCAAGGCGCGGCAGGCCGAGACCGGTCTCGCGATCAGCCAGCAGGCACAGTGGCTCCGCATGCGCTTCTAGCACGCCCGCAAGCGCGTGCAGCAGCCCCGCGCGCTCGACGGCGGACGTTGCGGCGAACCGGTCTGCGGCCGACGCAGCGTGCATCACGGCCGCATCAATCTCGGCTGGCGTCGATTCGGGCCAAGTCTCGCCTTGAGACAGGCCACTGCGTGCATCGATGGACTGGAGCATGGGGTTCACCCTGTGGTGCAGTAAGTCGATTCAGAAGAAATGCCGCACGCCGAGCTGAATACCGTTGAGAGTTCGCCCTCCGGCCAGCAATCCGGCGGCTGCTTCCTCGGTTCGTGCAGGACCCAGTCCGAAGGCGGCGGTGCCCGAGTTGCGCATGCGGCCGACCTGCGAGAACAGCCAGGTGCGCTTGGAGAGGAAGTGGTAGTAGCCCAGCGCCATCTGTGTGGCGTCGGCGTTGGTCTGGCTGCGGTGCAGGTAGGAGACGCGGATCTCGCCCTGCGCCACCGGCACCGTGGCACCGAGCAGGTAGCCATCGACGTTCGCGAGCTTCTCTGCACGATTGGTCTGGTACCAGCCGGCCAGCTTGACTGAGCCGAAGTTGTAAGTGCCGCCCACCGATACGGTGTGCGTGTAGACCGTCGCGCCGCTCAATCCGACCGACGCTGCGCTTGCGCCGACCCGGTCATAGTTGATGGTTGCGTAGACCGGTCCCTTGGCGTACTCGCCCGATGCGGTGAAGCTTCTTCCGGTCGCAGCGCCTTCACCGGGCGAGACCATCAACCGACCCAGGAAGCCGTCTAGGTTCGGGCTCGTGTACTGGACAGCATTGTTGTAAGTCACCGCCCAGCCGCGCGGCGAACCCTGTAGCAGCCCGGTGATCGAGCCCAGGCCGAAGCGTCCGAAGGGATCGACCTTGCCCGAGGTCCAGACCATGGGTGCGTACTGACTGCCGAGCTGGATGCTGCCGAGCTGATTGCTGCTCAGCCCGACGTAGCTTTCGCGGTTCCAGAACTGAGTGGCACTGGTTGAATTGCCGGTGTCGAGCGACACGCCAGTCTCGAGCTTGAAATAGGCGCGCAAGCCGCCGCCAAGATCCTCGCTGCCACGGAAGCCGAGCCGCGAGGCGTCGTTGCTGACGGTAGAAAGAGACTGCGAAGGACGGCTGGCAGTGCTGGCAGCGCGCACGTGGTTGACCGACATATCGATCAGGCCGTAGACGGTGACGCTGGACTGTGCCGAGGCGCTACCGCCAAACAGCACCGACACAGCGGCGACGATAAGGGTTCGTTTCATGGGGTCTCCTTTGTTGTGTAGATTTGTCGAACAGCGGCGACGCCCATCCCTGCGCACCGGATCGGAGCGCATGGGCGAGGTCGATGGAACTCGGGTGGCGCAGCGTGGCGACGCACTGCGGCGTCAGCCCGCTCGCCGCAACGCAGTTACTGGGCTTGGGCCAGACCCCAGCGTTGCATCAGGTCTTCAAGCCGCGATTGCGACGCGCCTTCGACGGGCCATGCCGCCGGCGCGCGAGCGGCGCCGCAGTCGTTGCCCATCAGGCGCAACGCGGCCTTGACGATGCTGACGTTGGCGCCGTTGCGCTCCTCGGCCCGCAGCGACTCGAAGTCCTCCATCTCCGCGATGCGGCGCATCACTTCGGTGTAGTCGCCCCGGTCCAGCGCTGCATGGATTGCCATGGAGCGCTCCGGCGTCACGTTGATGAGGCCAGAGGTGAAGCCGCGCGCCCCGACCGCGTACAGCGGTGGTGCCCAGGTTTCGGCCAGGCCGCCCACCCAGGCGAGGTCCAGATCCGCCGTGCGACGCATGGCCTCGGCGAGCACCAGCGGAGTTGGCGAGGCCCACTTGACGCCCACCACCGACGGGATGCGACACAGCGCCTCGATGGCGTGCAAACCGATCGCCTCGTTGCGCAGATAGAGGACCAGGGGCAGACCGTCGGCCGCTTCAGCAATGCGCTGGACGTAGGCAACGACGCCACGCGGGGCCACAAAGGGGTCGGGCGGCTGGTGCACCATCAGGCCTGTTGCGCCGGCCCGTTGCGACTCTCGCGCCAGCAGGCAGGCCTCCTGCACGCTGCGGCCGACACCCCCGAGCAGCGGCACGCGGCCGGCAATCAGTTCGGCGGCCGCGTGCACGAAGGTCACGGCCTCGGCGTGCAGCAAGCTGTAGAACTCGCTGGTATTGCCGTTGGCGACCAGCAGGTGGACACCTGCGTTCACGGCGCGGTCGATGATGGGCCGCAGGCGCTGCGGCGCAGGTGCATCGGCGTCGTCGAAGGGGCTGACCAGAATGCCGGAGATGCCCGACAGCGCGCGTCGCAGAGAAGTTTGATCTTGTGTCGTCATGGCGGTGCTTCCTTCAAAGGGCGGTGCGGCGAACGATGGCGTCTTCACGCTTCTTCAAGCCGGGTGCGAGCTGCGTGCCCAGCCCCGGTCCGGTCGGTGGCGCAAGAAAGCCCTGTTTGACTTCGGGCAGAACCGTGACTAGGTCGCGGTAGAAGCTCGCGAGGAATGCCCGCACGACCTCCTGAAAGATGGCGTTGGGGGCGCTGAGCGCCAGATGCAGCGAGGCCATCAGCACCACCGGGCCGGTGCAGTCATGCGGCGCCACCGGCTTCTGGTAGGCGTCCGCAAGCGAGGCGATCTTGCGGGCCTCGGTCAGGCCTCCGCACCACGAAAGGTCGAGCATCACGACGTCGAGCGCGTCGGCGGCCAGCAAGTCGCGGAAGGCGTTCTGCGTGGCCAGCGTCTCGCTGCCGCAGACGGGTATGCCGGCGTGGCGGCGGTAGTCGGCCAGCGCCTGCACGCTGTCCATCTTGATCGGGTCCTCGGCCCAGAACGGGCGGTACTGCCGCAACTCCCGCGCGATGGCGATGGCCGAGGTCGTGTTCCACATCGAGTGGAATTCGCACATCACTTCGATGCGGTCGCCGACCGCGAGGCGAATTTTCTCGAAGGCTTCGAGGCCCTGTTTCATCTGCTGGAGGCTGACGAACTGGCCGCCGGTGGCTGCGGCGGCCTGGTCGAAGGGCCAGATCTTCATCGCGGTGTAGCCCTCGTCCAGCAGGCTCTGCGCCAGCTCGTCCGGGCATTCAACGAACGCAATCTGGTCGTCATACTTGCCGCGCAACTTGGAAGCGCCTTTGTCGATCTGCCGGCGCTGCGCCTTCTGGCTGTTGTAGTCGGAGCCGGCGCAGGTGTTGTACACGCGCATGCGGTCGTGGCACCGACCGCCGAGGAGCTGGTAGATCGGCTGGCCCGTGGCGTGACCGAACAGGTCCCACAGCGCGATGTCGATCGCCGATGCGGCGCGCGTCTCTACGCCGCTGCCATTGAAGCCGAGGTAGCCACGCAGCAACACGCGCTGCAAACGTGCGATCTCAAGCGGATCCTGGCCGATGAGCAAGGGTGCGGCAAGCGAGTGGATGTGGGCCTCCACGGCTTCTGGCCCGCGGAACGTTTCGCCCAGACCGACAAGGCCCTCGTCGGTATGCACTTCGACCCACAGCAGATTGGGGTGCTCCCGCAGTCGAATAGTTTCAATGGCAGTGATCTTCATGGCTGGCTGCCTGAGTTGTTGATTGGGCAAGTTCGCACAAGCGTCGGATTCCGCATTCAATCGGCCTTGATGTTCTGAGCGCGAATGAGCGCGCCCCAGCGGTCGTACTCCTTGCGAATGTGCGAGCGAAGGACCTCAGGTCCGCCACCTGCGGGCGTGATGCCGGCGGAGAGCATCGTCTTGCGCACGGATTCCTGCTGCATGCCGCTGTTGAAGGCGGCGTTGAGCTTGTTGATCACGGCGGCGGGCGTGCCGGCCGGCGCGCCGATACCGTACCAAGGCTCGATCACGAAGCCGGCGAAGCCGAGCTCCTCCATCGTCGGCACGTCGGGCAGATTGGGCGAGCGCTTCTTGCCGGTGACCGCGATGGCGCGCAGCTTGTCGGACTTGATGAAGGGAAGAATGGAGGGCTCGTTGTCGAAGAACACCTGGATCTGCCCCCCCAGCAGATCGGTGATGGCAGGCCCCGATCCCTTGTAAGGGATGTGGTCCATCTGCACACCGGTCAGCTTCTTGAGCAACTCACCCGCCAAATGGTTCGAGGCGCCCACGCCCGAGGAGCCGTAGGCCAGGCGGCCGGCCTTCGCCTGGGACAGCATCTCCTTGACGGAATGGATGCCGGTGTTCTTGCCGACCGTGAGGACGTTAATGGACGAACCCACAAGCACGACCGGGGCGATGTCCCTGAACAGGTCGAACCCGGGAGAGGCGTAGAGGCTGGAGTTGACCGAACAGTTTCCAATGCTGCATAGCAAGACGGTATAGCCATCGGCTGGCGACTTCACCGCCGCGACCGTACCGATGTTGCCGGTCGCACCCGGCCTGTTCTCGATGACGACCTGCTGTCCGAGTGCTTCGGCCGCAGCAGCGCCGATGAGCCGCGAGACGAAGTCGCCCGACCCTCCGGGCGGTACGGGCGCGATCAGCTTGATCGGCCGGTCGGGAAAGGTCTGCGCCAAGACTGCAGGCGATCCGGAGGCGATGGCAAGGGCAGCGCCAATCCAGAGTGTGAAGAGTGAGGGGCGGCGCATCAGTGTCTCCTGGGATGTTGTGGCAAACGGTCGCAGCGTGGCGATTGGATGCAATCATATAATCATCAGATGATTGACGCAATAGCCCAAATTGCATCAACGACCGCGGTGTATGGGAGCCCTGCCGGCGAGCGCACGACCGTTTATGCTCTCGCCCAAATGAAAACTGCACGCCCGAAGAATGTCCATGGTCAGGTCGTCGATTCGCTGGGCGCACGCATCGTGCTGGGGGAGTTCGCCGAAGGGACTCAGTTGCCCACAGAACCCCAACTCGCGGAGAGTCTCGGCGCCAGCCGGCTGTTGATACGCGAGGCGATGAAGGCGCTCGAGGCGAAGGGGCTGGTCAGTATCCGACCGCGCACTGGGACCCATGTCCGGCCACGCCAAGACTGGAACCTCTTCGATCCGGCCGTCCTGGCCTGGTACAGCGCCACGATGCCGAACCCGCAACTCCTGGACGATTTGATGGAGCTGCGGCGCGTCATCGAGCCGGCCGCCGCTCGGCTCGCTGCAGAGCGCCGCTCGGCGGCCGATCTGGATGTCTTGCAGTCAACATTCCGCGCAATGAGCGATGCCGCAGACCTGGCGTCCTATATCGAGGCGGACCTCATGTTCCACGACGCCGTACTGCGCGCTTGCGGCAATCCGTTCATTCAGCAACTCTCCGGCGCACTGTCCGAGGTGCTGAAGGTCAGCTTTACAGCATCAAGTGACCCATGGGGTCCTGACAGGCGTGCGCTTGCCTTGCATCAAGCGTTGCTGGATGCCATCGCTGCGCGGAGTGCCGTTGCCGCCGATTCGGCCGTGCTGGCGCTGATAGCCCGGGCCCAGCAGCGCATCTACAAGAAAAACCGCTCGCGCTGATTTCGGCCCTCGCCTCTAGATAGCTCGCTCTGCGACGCATCGATCCAGGGCCGTCAGCGTTTCACTGTGCAGTGCCAACAGCAAGTGGCGGACGCTCCCCCACATCTTGGGAGGGCATTTCTATGCGATCGGGGACGCGGTTGGCGCCCTGAATACTGCAACGGCGTCCTGAACACTGCGCCGCAGGTGCTGACCGCAGGCCTGTCAGCGGCCGGCCAACTTGAAGGTCGCGACCACCTGCACCAACTGCTGTGCCTGCGACTTAAGCCCGCCGGCGGCGGCAGCCAGTTCCTCAACCAGGGCGGCGTTTTGCTGCATCGCCTGGTCGATGTTGCTCACGGTCTCACCGATCTAGGCGACACCAGTGGATTGCTCGCGGCTGCGCGCGTGGACAAGCGCAACGTTGCATTCTGGATCTGGGGAACCTTCATGCCCGCGGGCATTGCCATTGCGCTGGTGGCCGGGCCGGCACTGGAAGGCTGGCGCCCCTTCTGGATGGCGAATGCTGCCCTTGCCCGTCGCTGTCGCTGTACTCATGCGCTGCATGGTGCCGCAGGGCAACCCGTCCTCGTCTGCGCCTGAGGCGCGAGCGGTGCTCAAGGATATTTGCACCGTCCTGGCGGACCGCGGGCCTGAGCTGATGGCTTTGGCTTGCTCCTAGAAACAGTATTTGGATCGGCAAGCCATGCGACGGGAGTCGCTTGTGGTTGCGCCAAGCACGAGGAACTGGCTCCGAGCCTTTTGGTACGTTTTATGGTACGTACAAAAGCAAAACGGGCCGCTAGGGCCCGTGTTTACTTACTTCTTGGAGGAGACGGAGGGATTCGAACCCTCGAGGCGCGTTTTAGCGCACCTACTCCCTTAGCAGGGGAGCACCTTCGGCCACTCGGTCACGTCTCCGGCACAGCCTCGTATTCTAGACCAAAATCTGGCCGGTTTTTACGAGTTTGGCTGATCCAGTTCAAAAGCTTTGTGCAGCGCGCGCACGGCCAGCTCCATGTACTTCTCGTCGATGACGACGCTGGTCTTGATTTCGCTGGTCGTGATCATCTGGATGTTGATGCCCTCCTCGCTGAGCGAGCGAAACATCTTGGACGCCACGCCCACATGCGAGCGCATGCCGATGCCGACGATGCTGACCTTGCAGATGTTCTTGTCGCCGACCACCGAGGCGGCGCCGGTGTCAACGGCCACGCGGGTCTTCAGCAGTTCCATCGTGCGCTGGTAGTCATTGCGATGCACGGTGAACGAGAAGTCGGTGCGGCCATCGTGCGAGACGTTCTGGATGATCACGTCCACATCGATATTGGCGTCGGCCACCGGGCCCAGGATCTGGAACGCGATGCCGGGCTTGTCGGGCACGCCCAGCAGGCTGACCTTGGCCTCGTCACGGTTGAAGGCAATGCCCGATACGACGGCTTGTTCCATTTTTACGTCCTCTTCAAAGGTGATCAGGGTGCCTGACTTGGCTTCCTCTTCGATATCGATGTCCCACGGCGTGAAGCTCGACAGCACGCGCAGCGGCACGCGGTACTTGCCGGCAAACTCGACCGAGCGGATCTGCAGGACCTTGGAGCCGAGGGACGCCATTTCCAGCATCTCTTCAAAGCTGATGGTGTGCAGCCGGCGGGCGTCACTGACGATGCGCGGGTCGGTGGTGTAGACGCCGTCCACATCGGTGTAGATCAGGCATTCGGCGGCCTTCATGGCAGCCGCCACGGCCACGGCCGAGGTGTCGGAGCCGCCACGGCCCAGAGTCGTGACATGGCCGTTCGGATCTATGCCCTGGAAGCCGGTGATGATGACCACCTTGCCGGCGGCCAGATCGGCACGCACGCGCTGGTCGTCGATGCTCTCGATGCGGGCCTTGGTGAACGACGAATCGGTCTTGATCGGCACCTGCCAGCCGGCGTAGCTGACGGCCTGCATGCCTTCGGCCTGCAGCGCAATCGCCAGCAGACCGACCGAGACCTGCTCGCCGGTGGCGGCAATCAGGTCCAGCTCGCGGTTCAGCTCGGCGCTGCTGCTCTCGGGCGACAACTCCTTGGCCAGGCCCAGCAAGCGATTGGTCTCGCCGCTCATGGCCGAGGGCACGACCACCATCTGGTGACCGGCGCGCGCCCATTTGGCCACGCGTTTGGCGACTTGACGTATGCGTTCGGTCGAACCCATAGACGTGCCGCCGTATTTGTGAACGATCAGTGCCATGTCGATGTGTGAATACGCGGGGGTAGTGAGCCCGGATGGGCGGTTGCGCCGCGGTCGCAACCCGCAATTCTAGCTGCTGCACTGCAGCAAGCATTTGTCAAGCCTGGCTCAAGCCTTCGCCATTGCATCAGGCAGCCATCGCAGCGTCATCATGCGTTCGCCAGCCGTGCCCCAGACGCGGGCATCGATACCAAGGCCCGGCACGAACACCAGCCGCTCCCCGGCAAACAGCAAGGGCCCTTCGCGCTCCCAGGCCGGCACGGAGGCCTCCTGGAAGCACTTCTTCAGGCTGCGTGCGGTGCTGGCCGGTGCACGCTGGAATTGCTCGCCGCCCTGGCGCGGCCGGAGCTTCAATTGGGCCAGCAGGGCCAGCACCACGCCGCCCTGCTTCACCGCCTGCACCTGCAGCACGCCGCCCCATCCGGCCAGGCGGTAGCGGCCGGCGCGCGAGATGCTCATCTCGGTGGCTGGCGAGTCACTTGGCTCCATCGATGCCGCAGGCGCAAAGCGCAAGCGCCCGCGATAGCGCCACAGTTCGCCATCGCCATGCGGCCAGGCCGCCGGGGCCAGCGCCTGGCCCAGCTCGGTCATCAGCCGCTGCACCAGACTGGCGGGCGCCGCCTGGCCCGAGCCTTGCAGGATCCAGGCGCGCAAGGCATTGCTGCGCCGGGCCGGCGAGAGCTTCAGCCAATCGCCGAGACGCAGGGCAAGCTTCTCATCGCAAAGCGCCGCCAGATCGGCCTCGGCCAGTTCCAGCTGCAGGGCCAACGCCTCCTGAGCCCATGCCGCGCTGGTCGCCAGGCAGCCCTCGGCCTGGGGAAAGGCCTCCAGCAGTTGCGGCCAGACCTGCAGCCGCAGCCGGTTGCGGGCATAGCGTGCATCGCTATTGCTGTCGTCGTCGATGAAGCTGAGCTGATGGGTTTGCAGATAGACCTCGACCTGCTCGCGCCCGGCATTCAGCCAGGGCCGTGCCCAGACCAGGCCGCTGCGCGCCACCGACTCGGGCATCGCCGACAGACCGGCCATGCCGGCGCCACGCAGCGCCTGCAGCACAAAGGTCTCGGCCTGATCGCGTCGGTGATGGGCCAGCAGAACCAGCGCTGCGCCCTGCTCCTCGGCCATCTCTTGCAGCGCCCGATAGCGGGCATCGCGTGCCCAGGCCTCGATGCTTTCACCCTTGGCCGGTTTGCCGGGCAAGCGCCTAAACATGAACGACACCGGCAAGCCGGCCGCGGCCCAGCCCTCGACCTGCTGGCGGCAATGGGTCAGCCAGGCATCGGCATGCGGGCTGAGCCCGTGGTGCACATGCAAGCCCACGACCTGCACGCCCGTATCGAGCGCGGCGCGGGCCGTTGCATGCAGCAAGGCGGTGGAATCGCGCCCGCCGCTGTAGGCGACGGCAACGCGCACCGTATCAGCGCTCCTTGGTGTCGCTGAAGCGGCCGTAGGATTGCAGGCGCTCATAGCGGCGCTGCAGCAATTCCTTGGGCTTGAGATCGCTGACCTGGCGCAGCGCGTCGTTCAAGGCGCGCTTCAGGAAGGAGGACATCTGCTTGGGATCGCGATGCGCGCCACCGACCGGTTCGCTGACGATCTTGTCGACCAGGTTCAGCGCCTTCAGACGGTGGGCGGTGATGCCCAAAGCGTCGGCGGCGTCCGAGGCCCGCTCCGAGGTCTTCCAAAGGATGGAGGCACAGCCCTCCGGCGAGATCACCGAATAGACCGAGTACTGCAGCATCAGCACCTGATCGCCGACCGAAATCGCCAGCGCGCCGCCGGAGCCGCCCTCGCCGATGATGGTCGAGATGATGGGCACTTCCAGCTGCGCCATCTCGAAGATGTTGCGGCCTATCGCCTCCGACTGGCCGCGCTCCTCGGCACCGATGCCCGGATAGGCGCCGGGCGTGTCGACAAAGGTGAACACCGGCAGGCCGAACTTCTCGGCCAGCTTCATCAGGCGCAGCGCCTTGCGGTAGCCCTCGGGGCGCGACATGCCGAAGTTACGCGCGGCGCGCTCCTTGGTGTCACGGCCCTTCTGATGGCCCAGCACCATGCAGGCCTGGCCATTGAAGCGGGCCAGGCCGCCGACGATGGACTGGTCATCCGCGTAATGGCGGTCACCGTGCAGTTCCTGGAACTCGGTGAAGATGTCGTTCACATAGTCGAGCGTGTAAGGCCGCTGGGCGTGGCGCGCAATCTGCGTCACCTGCCAGGGCGTCAGGCTCGAATAGATGTCTTTGGTGAGTTGAAGGCTTTTCTTGGCCAGCCGGTCTATCTCTTCGGAGATATCGACCGCCGACTCGCTTTGCACGTAGCGCAGCTCTTCAATCTTGGTTTCGAGCTCGGCAACGGGTTGCTCGAACTCCAGAAAGTGTTTCTTGCTCATCCTGTTAGGGTCTCTCAGAGATGATGATGGCCCGTGGGTCCAGGGCCGAATTCAGGCCCGGGCCGGGGGTAGCGGGTCCAGGCTGCGCCAAATGTACCATGTGGCTACCGAGCGGTAAGGCGCCCAGGCATCCGCAACTTCCCTGGCCTCGGCACGCGAAACCGGCTCGCCGCTGAAGTAGTTCTGGCTGATGCCCTTGATCAGGCCGGGGTCGTCCAGCGGCATCACATTGGGCCGCATCAGGTAGAAGATCAGGAACATCTCGGCCGTCCAGCGGCCGATGCCGCGTATGGCGACCAGCTCCTCGATGATGGCCTCGTCGTCCATCTGCTGCCACTGCGGCACGTGGACGCTGCCGGCCTCGAAGTGCTGGGCCAGGTCGCACAGATAGTCGATCTTGCGCGCCGACAGGCCCGCCGCCCGCATCAGCGCAGCGTCCAGGGCCAGCACGGCCGCCGGCGCCACCTGATTGGCCGGGCCGGCCATCAGCGCGAGGAACTTCTCCCACATCGCCTGGGCTGCCGGCACCGAGATCTGCTGGCCGATGATGGAGCGGGCCAGGGTGGTGAAGGCGTCGCCGCGGCTTTCCAGCCGGGCCTCGCCGAACTGCGGAATCAGCTTCTTCATCACCCGGTCGCGCTTGGCCAGGTGGCGGCAGGCCTCATCCCAGTACAGCGGGGTCACGCCCACGGTCGGGCCGTCGGCGGGCGTGTTTCCATCGGGCGCAGCGCCCGTTACAGAGGAGCGCGGCACGTCAGGCCTTGACCCAGCTTGTGCCCTGGGGCGTGTCTTGCAAGGCAATGCCCTGGGCCAGCAGATCCTTGCGGATCTGGTCGGCACGGGCAAAGTCGCGGGAGGCCTTGGCGGCGGCGCGTTCGGCGATCAGCGCCTCGATGGCCGACTCCTCGACCCCGCTGCCGCCCTGCAGATACTGGCGCGGTGCCTGCTGCAGGATGCCCAGTGTGGCACCCAACTGCTTGAGCACCGCCGCATCGGCCAGCGAGCCGGTGCGGTTGACCGTATTGGCCAGCTCGAACAGGGTGGACACGGCCAGCGGCGTGTTGAAGTCATCGTCCATCGCCGCGCGGAAGGCCGCGGCCGACGGATGGGTCCAGTCCAGCTCGCCGTCAGGAACGTCCAACCCATCCAGCGCCGTGTACAGACGGCGCAGCGCATTGCGCGCATCGTCCAGGTTCACATCGCTGAAGTTGAACGGGCTGCGGTAATGCGTGCGCAGCATGAAGTAGCGCAGGGTCTCGCCGTCGTAGCGCTTCAGCACATCCTGGATGGTGAAGAAATTGCCCAGCGACTTGGACATCTTCTCGTTGTCCACATTCAGGAAGCCGTTGTGCACCCAGAAGTTGACGAAGGGGTGACCCAGGGCGCCCTCGCTCTGCGCGATCTCGTTCTCGTGGTGCGGGAACTGCAGGTCCATGCCGCCGCCGTGGATGTCGAAGCGCTCGCCCAGCAGCGCGCAGGCCATGGCCGAGCACTCGATATGCCAGCCCGGGCGGCCGGCGCCGTAGTTGCTGGGCCATTTGGCGTCTTCGGGTTCGCTGTCCTTGGCGGATTTCCAGAGCACAAAGTCCAGCGGATCGAGCTTGCCGTCATCGACGGCCACCCGCTCACCGGCACGCAAATCGTCCAGCGACTTGCCCGACAGCTTGCCGTAGCCCGGGAACTTGCGCACCGCGTAATTCACGTCGCCATTGCTGGCGTGATAGGCCAGGCCCTTGCTCTCCAAGGTGCCTATCAGGTCCAGCATCTGGCCGACATAGTCGGTGGCGCGGGGCTCGTGCGTGGGCCGCTCGACGCCCAGGGCGCCGATGTCGCGGTGCATGGCGGCAATCATTTCGTCGGTCAGCGCGCGGATGCTGATGCCGCGCTCGACGGCCCGCTTGATGATCTTGTCCTCGATGTCGGTGATGTTGCGCACATAGGTCACCTTGTAACCCGAGCTTTTCAGCCAGCGCTGCACCACATCGAAGGCCATCATCATGCGGGCGTGGCCCACATGACAGAGGTCGTAAATCGTCATGCCGCAGACGTACATGCGCACATGGCCGGGTTCGATCGGGGTGAAGGGCTCGACCGCGCGGGTCAGCGAGTTGTAGATGCGCAAAGACATGGGGGCAGATTCGTGGTGCAAAAATCAGTATAGCGGGTGAGGCCGGCGCCACTGGGCGACAATAGCGCCCGCCTGCTGGACGGCACCGTCGTCCGCAGGCCCGCTTCAGACCCTCAACCGGAACGCTGTGACGCCATGATCTCTCCCGTCCGAATTACCTCCGTTCTCGCCGCAGCGGCCGCCCTGCTGCTGGCCCAAGGCGCAGCGGCACAGACCGTCAAGCTCGCCACCAATCTGGGCGACATCCGCATCGAACTCGACGCCGAGAAGGCGCCCAAGTCGGTCGCCAACTTCCTGCAATACGTGAAATCCGGCCATTACAACGGCACGATCTTCCACCGCGTGATCCCGACCTTCATGATCCAGGGCGGTGGCTTCACCAAGGACCTGAAGCAAAAGCCCACCCAGCCGCCGATACCGCTGGAAAGCCGCAACGGCCTGAGCAATGTGGTCGGCACGGTGGCGATGGCGCGCACCGGCGACCCCAACTCGGCAACCGCACAGTTCTTCATCAATGTGGTGGACAACCCCTTCCTCGACGCCGCCAACGCCCGCGACGGCAATGGCTATGCCGTGTTCGGCAAGGTCGTCGCCGGCATGGACGTGGTCGAAAAGATCAAGGCCCTGCCCACCGCTCCCATGCAGATGCACGAGAACATGCCCGTGCAAGCCGTCATCATCAACAAAGCCACTGTGGAGAAGTAAACCATGACCAAGACCGTAGAACTGCAAACCAACCACGGCGCGATCCGCCTCGAGCTCGACGATGCCAAGGCGCCCATCACCGTCGCCAACTTCCTGTCCTATGTGGCCAAGGGCCACTACGACGGCACGGTGTTCCACCGCGTCATCAAGGGCTTCATGGTCCAGGGCGGCGGCTTCGAACCCGGCATGAAGCAAAAGCCGACCGACGCGACGATACAGAACGAGGCCAACAACGGCCTGACCAATGACCACTACACGGTGGCCATGGCCCGCACCAGCGCCCCGCACTCGGCCAGCGCCCAGTTCTTCATCAACACCACCGACAACGGCTTCCTGAACTTCAAGTCCGAGAGCCCCTCGGGCTGGGGCTATGCCGTGTTCGGCAAGGTCGTTGCCGGCAAGGAAGTCGTTGACGCGATGGAGCGTGTCAAGACCGGCCGCAACGGCGGCCACGACGATGTGCCGCTGGAAGACGTGGTGATTCAGCGCGCCGTTGAAATCAGCTGATCGCGCTGCGGGGGGCAGCACGCTGCCCCTCTTCGACGAACTCCCGGCCGCGCCTGGATGGACGCAGATCGACCTGCTGTCCGATCTGCACCTGGCGCCCGACACGCCCGCCACCCTGGCGGCGCTGGAGCGCCATCTGCGCGACACCACGGCACAGGCGGTATTCCTGCTCGGCGACATTTTCGAGGTCTGGGTCGGTGACGACGCGCGCTTCGATGCCTTTGAAGCGCAATGCACCGCTCTGCTGCGCCAGGCCGCCCAGCGGTTGAGCCTGTTCTTCATGCCCGGCAACCGCGACTTTCTGGTCGGCCCCGCCTTGCTGGCCGACGTCGGCATGCAGGGCCTGAGCGATCCGACGGTGCTGATCGCCTTTGGCCAACGCATGCTGCTCAGCCACGGCGACGCGCTGTGCCTGGACGATGCCGACTACCAACGCTTTCGCGTCGAGGTTCGTGGCGAAGCCTGGCAGACGGCCTTTCTTGCCAAGCCGCTGATTGAGCGCAAGGCGATCGCGCGCGGGTTGCGCACCCAGAGCGAAGATCGCAAACGCGGGCAGATGCCCAGTGACTGGTCGGATCTCGACGCCGCCGCCTGCCTGGGCTGGCTGGCCCATGCCGGTGCGGACCTGCTGATCCATGGCCACACGCACCGTCCTGCCACCCATGCGCTAGCCGCCGGCAAGCAGCGCCTGGTGCTCAGCGACTGGGATCTCGACGGTCAGCATGGCCCGGCCCGCGCCGAGGTGCTGCGCCTCAGCGCCGCCGGCCTGCAACGCTTGTCGCTGGTCTGATGCGTCTGACTCAGCGCTGGCGCGCCTGGCGCGAGTCCCGCCTGCTGCAACGGCGGGCGATCCCCGACCCGTTGTGGCGCCTGACGCTGGCCCGCTACCCCTTTCTGCAACTGGACCACCCTGACGAGCAGGCCCAGTTGCGCCGCCTGGCCACGCTGTTCCTGGCCGAGAAGGAATTCCACGGCATCGCAGGCTTCGAGGTCAGCGATGAGGTCGCCGTGGCCGTCGCCGCCCAGGCCTGCCTGCTGGTCCTGCACCTGGGCCTGGAGCGCTACGGCGGCTTCGTCGGCATCGTCATGCATGCCGACCAGGTGCTGGCCAAGCGCGAGGTGATGGATGAGGACGGCCTGGTCCACGAATACGAGGAGGAACTGTCCGGTGAGGCAATGGAGGGCGGCCCGCTGATGCTGTCCTGGGCCGACGTGGAGCGGGCCGGCCTGGACGATGGCCCGGCCTACAACGTCGTCATGCACGAGTTCGCACATGTGCTGGACATGGCCGACGGCCTGGCCAATGGCGTGCCGCCGCAGGCCAGCGCCGCGGCGCGGGATGCCTGGATCACGACCATGGAGGCCGAGTATCAACGCTTCTGCGAGCTGATTGACGCAGACCATGAAACCGCCATCGACCCCTATGGCAGCGAGGGGCCGGAGGAGTTCTTCGCCGTCGCGGTGGAGGCCTTCTTCGTCACGCCGCTGGCCCTGCTGGCCGACCACCCGCCGCTGTACGAGCTGCTGGCCGGCTACTTCCAGCAAGACCCGGCGACGCGGCAGCGGCCATGAAAAAGGGCCCCGAAGGGCCCTCGCACATCACTCAGCTGACTGATCAAGCCGTCGCCGGTTCGGCCTTGGGCTTGTCGCGACGGGTGGGCTGGATGTCGAGCACCGTCTTGCCCTCCTCGTCCACATCCACACCGAGGCGTCCGCCATCGACCAGGCGACCGAACAGCAGCTCGTCGGCCAGGGCCCGGCGTATCGTGTCCTGGATCAGGCGCTGCATCGGCCTTGCGCCCATCAGCGGGTCGAAGCCCTTCTTGCCCAGGTGCTTGCGCAGGGCGTCGCTGAAGGTGACCTCGACCTTCTTCTCGGTCAGCTGGCCCTCGAGCTGAAGCAGGAACTTGTCGACCACGCGCAGGATGATGTCCTCGTCCAGCGCGCGGAAGGACACGATGGCATCCAGCCGGTTGCGGAACTCGGGCGTGAACAGGCGCTTAATGTCGGCCATCTCGTCACCCTGCTCGCGCGAGTTGGTGAAGCCTATGTTCGACTTGCCCAACGCTTCGGCGCCCGCATTGGTCGTCATGATGATGATGACGTTGCGGAAGTCGGCCTTGCGCCCGTTGTTGTCGGTCAGGGTGCCGTGGTCCATCACCTGCAGCAGCACGTTGAAGACGTCCGGATGCGCTTTCTCGATCTCGTCGAGCAGCAGCACCGCATGGGGCTTCTTCGTCACCGCCTCGGTCAAGAGGCCGCCCTGATCGAAGCCGACATAGCCCGGAGGCGCACCGATCAGCCGGCTGACCGCGTGGCGCTCCATGTACTCGCTCATGTCGAAGCGCACCAGCTCGATGCCGAGAATGTAGGCCAGTTGCTTGGCGACTTCCGTCTTGCCCACGCCCGTCGGGCCGCTGAACAGGAAGGAGCCGATCGGCTTGTCCGGCTTTCCGAGGCCCGAGCGCGCCATCTTGATGGCGGCGGCCAGGGCCTCGATGGCCGGTTCCTGGCCAAACACGACGCTGTTCAGGTCGCGGTCCAGGTTCTTCAGCTTGCTGCGGTCGTCGTTGGACACACTGGCCGGCGGGATGCGCGCGATCTTGGCGACGATCTCCTCGACCTCGGTGCGGGTGATGGTCTTCTTCTGCTTGCTCTTGGGCAAGATGCGCTGGGCGGCGCCGGCCTCGTCGATGACATCGATCGCCTTGTCGGGCAGATGGCGGTCATTGATGAACTTGGCCGACAGCTCGGCCGCCGCCTGCAGGGCACCCAGCGCGTACTTGACGCTGTGGTGCTCCTCGAAGCGCGACTTCAGGCCCTTCAGGATCTCGATCGTCTGCTCGACGGACGGCTCCACCACGTCAATCTTCTGGAAGCGGCGTGACAGCGCCGCATCCTTCTCGAAGATGCCGCGGTACTCGCTGAAGGTCGTCGCGCCAATGCACTTCATCGCGCCTGAGCTGAGCGCCGGCTTGAGCAAGTTGCTGGCGTCCAGCGTGCCGCCCGAGGCCGCGCCGGCACCGATCAGGGTGTGGATCTCGTCGATGAACAGGATGGCGTTGGGCTGGTCCTTCAGGTTCTTCAGCACACCCTTGAGGCGTTGCTCGAAGTCGCCGCGGTACTTGGTGCCGGCCAGCAGCGCACCCATGTCCAGTGAATAGACGGTGCATTCGGCCAGCACGTCGGGCACATCGCCCTCGGTGATGCGCCAGGCCAGGCCCTCGGCGATGGCGGTCTTGCCCACACCTGCCTCGCCGACCAGCAGCGGGTTGTTCTTACGGCGGCGGCACAGCACCTGCACGACGCGCTCGACCTCATGCTCGCGGCCGATCAGCGGATCGATCTTGCCGTCCTTGGCCAACTGGTTCAGGTTCTGCGTGAACTGCTCCAGCGGCGAGCCCTTGCCGCCATCGGCCTCTTCGCGCTCTCCCTCATTGCCGCCCTGGCCTTCCGGACCCTTGGCAGGCTCCGGTGGTTCGGACTTCTTGATGCCGTGGGCGATGTAGTTCACCACGTCCAGTCGGGTCACGCCCTGCTGGTGCAGGTAGTAGACAGCGTGCGAGTCCTTCTCGCCGAAGATCGCCACCAGCACATTGGCGCCGGTGACTTCCTTCTTGCCGCTGCCGGTGGACTGCACATGCATGATCGCGCGCTGTATCACCCGCTGGAAGCCCAGCGTGGGCTGCGTGTCCACCTCGTCCGCGCCACCGACGGTGGGCGTGTTTTCCTTGATGAATTGCGACAGGCTCTTGCGCAGGTCATCGATATTGGCCGAGCAGGCGCGCAGCACCTCTGCGGCCGAAGGGTTGTCCAATAGCGCCATCAACAGGTGTTCCACCGTGATGAACTCATGTCGCTGTTGGCGAGCTTCTACAAACGCCATGTGCAGGCTGACTTCAAGCTCTTGCGCAATCATGCGGCCTCCATAATGCACTGCAGGGGATGACCGGCACGCCGGGCGGCGGCCAGTACCAATTCCACCTTGGTCGCGGCCAAGTCCTTGGTGAAAACACCGCAGACTCCGCGCCCCTCGTGGTGGATCTTCAACATGATCAGAGTCGCCGCTTCAAGGTCATGCTTGAAATACTCTTGCAAGACCATGATGACGAACTCCATGGGGGTGTAATCGTCGTTCAGCATCACGACTTGATAGAGCCGCGGAGGTTCCGTTTTCAGGGTCTCGCGCTCGGCCACAGTCGCTCCACCCGCGTCGTCGCGGCGTGGATCCTGGCCCGGTGGACCAGGAGGCTGGGTAGGTTCGTCAGGCATGAAATGATTCTATCGAGTTGAGCCCAACACAGCGGGCCTTCCAACGCCATGTTGTGCCAAGTGTGACACTCTGCAATCCCCGAGTTGAGGAATTTAGTGGCCGCATTTCGCGCCCTCGTTCTCTTTTGCCAATTTTGGCTTGCCAAGCACCTGGGAAACCTCTAGCTGTACACCCGCCCAGCGGGGTTTGAAAATCTCTGCCCACGGTGCCACAAGACACCGGGATGGAGAAGACAAAATGGCCAACGGGACAGTCAAGTGGTTTAACGATGCCAAGGGATTTGGTTTCATTGAACCCGAAGAAGGTGGGGACGATGTATTCGCACATTTCTCCGCCATTCAAATGGAGGGCTTTCGCACCCTCCGCCAGGGAAGCCGGGTGAGTTTCGAGGTCGTGCAGGGCCCCAAAGGCCAGCTCGCCCAGAATATTCTCGCGGTCGAGCCGCAGCCCGCAGCACACTGACACCTGCTCGCCAAGGCGAGCGCCAGTCCGCTGAGTATGCTGAGAAGTAGAAAGGCCCGCTGAACGCGGGCCTTTTGTGCTTGCCATGCCCGTCACCGGGCCTGCGTCACATGTTGTCGATCATCATACTAAAACAGGCCGCTAGACCAATGAATATGCGGGCTTTGTATTCCGCTCCGCACCAGATGGCCCCAGTCATGGCCCCGTTTTCGCCTTCAACTGAAAATCTGGCGTAGTCGGCCAGGCCTCGACCAGCCCCGCATGCCTGCGCCGGCAGTCGGCCGCGGCCAGTTCGCGGGCCTTAAGCACTGCCTCCCACGCCTGAAGCGTGGCGTCGGCCTCGGGGTAGGCTGGCCCGGTGGCGCAGGCTTGCGCCAGATCAGGGGGAGGGGGGAGGCGGGGCGAGATCGTCGGCGACGGCGTTGAGCAGGCGGCCAAGGCCGCCAGGCAGGACGATGTCGCCAGCGCGAGCGCCAGGCGTGCAAACGGGTGCTGGTTGATCGAGGACACGCTGGGTCTCCGGTTGAAGGGCTTGGGCGCGGCGCTCACGCGCGGCGCGGTCGGCCTGGTAGCCCTTGCTGGCTGTGAATTGCTGCCAGGCCTGGGACTTGAGATCGTCAACGACAGCCTCGGCGCGATCGCGCTCGGCCTTGTCCCACCTGGCCTGCACGTGCTCGGTGCCGAGCCACCATCCGCCGAGGCCGCAGAGCGCGGCCACGGCCGCGGCGATGAGGGCCGAGTTCACGGCCGCAGCGCCAGCTCGTACTTGGGCGCCTTGACGCGCAGCACGTCGGCCACGTGGTGGCGGCTGATGTCGCAGGCGCTGCGGCCGGCGTAAAGGGGTTGACGGCTGGCTGTGCACGTCCCCTCAACGTGTGCCCACCACTGGCCGGGGTCGCACCCGGCCGTGAGCTGGCAGGCCCGACGGTCTTGGCTTACCCGGCCCCGGCCGGCGTTGTATGCGAGGTCAGTGAAGGCCAGGCGAGCCGAAGGGCTCGCGATCATGGGCAGCGCCTGCCAGTCGTCGCGGCTCTTGAGCACCAGGGCGCGCAGCTGCAGCTCGGGCCGGTGGTAAATCGAGGCCCAATCCAGCGCGGCCAGCGCGGGGTGGCGGTCGCGCAGCTCGGCCAGCGCGTCGAAGCGGGTGCGCCCGTCAGGCAGCCAGGCTCGGGTGAGCTGGCCGAGGCCGGCGCCCTCCTCTCTCGCGGTCTTGAGTCGAGCCGTGGGCAGCCAGCAGCGCTTAGCCTGCGGGCAGGGACCAGTCTCATGCTCGATCAACCCTCCGAAATAGGCCGGCATGGGGTGGCCGGGCCAGTTGGCGCGGATCTCGCCGGCCAGCGTGGGCAAGTACTGCGCAGCCTGCGGTGGCGCCTGTGCATGCGCGGCCCTGCCGAAGAGGCCCAGCAGACCCACCAACACCATGGCCAGCGCCACCAGCGCCAGGCCGGCGCCGATGGGGTGCTCGCCGGCCTTGCGGAAGAGGCGGCGCATATCGGCCTCGGGGTAGTCGTGCAGGGCCTTGCGGCTCCAGTGGGCGAACGCCACGGCCACCAGCGGCGTGACGCAGCCCAGCAGCAGCATGGCGGTGCTGACGCCCTGGTCGGGGTCGGTGAGGTAGAGCGCGGCCACCACGAGGGCCCCGCCGCCGAAGATGAACAGATGCCGGAATCGCATATCGACCTCCTACTTGATCAGTTTTGAAAGCAGCTCGAACTTGATGCCGCCCAGCAGCAGCAGGGCCAGCAACACATACAGCCCAAGCCGCCGCAGGCCCTTGCCGAGCGATCGGTCGATGTAGCCGCCCCACGCCGAGGCGATGCGCTCGACAGTCTTTTCATCGCTCAGCCGCTCGATGAGCTTGGCTGTCATGTGGTCGGCAACGGCCTCGGCGTCGGCGTCGGTCAGGGTGCGGTCTGGCATGGTGGCTCCGTAGCTTGGGTGTCAGGTGTTGCCGCCGCCCTCGCCGCGCTGGCGATGCGGCCGAGCAGCTCGTCGGCGGCCTGGCGCTCGGCGGCGTTCATGTCGCGCCAGCGCTGGGCGCTCTCGCGCAGCTGGGCCACGCGAACGGCGGGCGCATAGTCGATCTCAGCCAGGTGCAGCCGGCCCAGCACCGGCGCTGCGTGCAGATCGACGGTGACGCCGTCGTGCCGGGCCACGCCGTGGCCGCCGTCCCACCAGAGGCGGGTGATGATGTCGGTTTGCATTCTCAGGTCCCCAGCAGACTTTCCAGCTCTTCGACGGTCTCTGCGTCTTCGATCGCTGCGCGCAGATCCCGCAGCTCGACCTTGTCGCCCTCCAGCGCGGTGAGCTGGGTGATGTCGCCGGCGTCGGGTTCCTCGCTGGCCAGCAGCGCCAGCACGATGGCGCTGGTGGGCCGCACCTGGGCGCGCTCGACACCCTCGATCTGCACCTGCACCGCAATGGTGGCGTCGCGCTTGAGCGCGGCCAGCGTGGGCGTGCTGACCCAGCGCAAGGTCTCGGTGTCCCAGGCCCAGGTGGCATCGTCGGTGGCATCGGGCGCGGGGGGGATGTAGTCGATGACGTCGAGCGTCTCGACATCGACGGCGCGCGAGAGCCCATCGGGCAGCGCCGCGGGGTCGCCCTCGATGACAAGCTCGCCGGCGCGGCACTGCAGGGGCAGGTCATCAGGCTCGCAGGTGCCCACGCGGGCGATGACGCCTGACGTGGCGTCATAGACGATGTAGCCGATCATCATCGCTTGATCCTCTTGATGCCCCATTGACCAGAGGTCTCGAAGCCGTTGTTGCGATTGGCCAGCAGCCCCTGGTCCGTTAGCCCCTTGACGGTGTAGAAGCAGGTGAGCGCCCAGGCGCCCGCACCTGGTGTGGCCTGCGCCGCGATCGGGATCGGGATGGGCGTTTCGAGGTTCGGCCCCTTGGCGGGGCTGGCCAGCTTCACCCGCTTGCCAATCTCAATGGGCGTCTCGGCGCCCCTTTGAATTTGCAGCCAGACCTCGGTCTGGAAGTTGTCCACGCGGCGGATGGTGTCCACCTGGCTGAGCACCGCCTGGTTGTGCAGGCCCAGGACGTTGATGTCCAGCAGATCGCCCGCATCCAGGCTGATGGTGGGGCCGACGAAGAAGCCGACCGAGACCGAGTCGCCCGTGCCAGAGCCGCCGCTGGTGCTGGACGAGTTGAGCGTGACCCCGTTGCTGCTGACCGCCTGGGCCTGCAGGTCAACTGTGGTGATGGAGCCTGGGCCTACGTAGGGAATCCAGGCGCCGCCCTGGCGAATGTACGAGCGGCCGGTGCTGGGCACGGTCCAGGTGGAGCCGTCAGGCACGGCGCCGGGGTCGCCCTCTTGGCGGTAGTTGTGGATGACGGCACCGGTGACACTGCCGCTAAAAGAGACGCTGTTGAACCTGGCCCCTGCCCCGTTTACGCTGGCGGCCAGATAGAACGTCTGCCCCGTGCCGACCGACACCGATCGCACCTCGGTGCCGTTCTTGAACCACTTCACATTGGTGCCGTCATAGAGGACCGCGAAGGTGTCGTCTGTGGTGTGCGTCGTCGAATAGCCCCCAGATGGTGGGCTGGCCAGCGCCGTACCGCTCTCGAAAAAGCTCCAGCCATAGCCCGGAGATCCGGTCGAGCCGATACTGAGCCCGCAAGACATGAAGTCTTTTGTGACCCCGACCTTGAAGCTGGCCTGAGCGCCGCCGATGTAACTCTCAACGCTGTGCCCTGCCGCTGTGGCGTCGATAGGGCTTCCATTGCGAATGCTTGTGCCTGAATCGGACACAGCGGTGCCCGTGAGCACCCAGGTAAAGGTGGCACTACCCGACCCCGCCCCATCCACCCCGTCGCGCACCTTGGTGATCGTCACGTAGCTGACGGCGCCGTCCCAGGTGCACTTGATGGTGACCACATCGGTGGCCATGGCGCTTTCGCTGAGCGTGCGGGCGGTGCCGGTGCCGCTCAGCGTGGCGGAGCCCTCCTCGATCGTGAAGGCCGGCGCGCCGGTGAGGTTATAGCCAAAGGCCAGGATGTTCAGCGAGGCCGGCGTCGATGCGCCATCAGGCGCGATCTTGAACAACGTGCTGGTGGCCACCAGCTGCACGATCTTGCTATTCACCGGGGCGCCGGCCACGGTGAGGCTGGCGGTGGCGGCCGAGTAGTTGCCCGACTGGTCTATATGCCGCACCCGGGCGGTGTAGTCATCGGCCACGAGGATCTCTTGCACCCAGGTAGTGGCGCGGCCCTTGAACGCGAGCGTGGCGGTGTCCCAGTCGCTGCCGCCGAGGCGCACCTCGGTCTCGCCATAGTCGAGATCGGTGCAGGCGTCCCACGTCCAGGTGATGCGCCCCATGTTGAGCGTACCGGCCAGGCCCGTCACGTCGCTAGCGGGCGCCGACTTACCGAGCACCAGGTGCGCCACCTGGGTGGCCCACTTGCCGGCCACCAGGCTGTTGCTGGCGCGGGCGGTGAAGACATAGACGGTGCCGTCTTGCACGCCCGTCAGATACAGCTGAGAGTCTTCGCCGGGCGTGGTGACGGTCTGCCAGGTGCTGGGGTCTTCGCCCGCGCGGCCATAGCGCACCTCGATGTGGCCGCCGCGGCGCACGGCCTCTTGCACCACGGGCGTCCACTTGATGAGCAGGCGCGAGAGGATGGTGCCGTCGCGCAGCAGCAGCAGGTGCTCGGTGCCGCTCTCGGGGGTGAGCAGCTCGATGTCGGGCACATCAAAGAGGCTGGGCAGCGTGGTGTTGGGCGCGGGGTCGCGGCCGGTCAGCTCGGCGACCTCGAAGATCTCGGCGGCCGTTTCGGCCATGCCGAGCTGCACGCCCTGCGTGGGGTGCCAGCGCCAGCCGGTGACCTCGAACAGCTTGCCGTCCATGCCATAGCGGGGCATGGTGAAGGCGCCCACGTCGAACAGCTCGCATCGCCAGGCGTTGAGGTTGCAGCTGGCATCCATGCGCAGGCTGGCCTGGCCCGAGCGCACGGCAATGCGGCCCAGCTGCTGCGCGTGGGCGATGTGGTTGACGCCCTGATACTCCAGCTCGATGGGGTATTCGCCCTCGGCGGCGACGAGGGTGTCATCGGTCACCGCCGGGAAGGGCAAGACCTGCCACCGCTCATCAGGATCGACACACACGCCGCTGACGCTGTTGACCTTGTTCTCGCGGGCCACACCATTGGACAGACGTACGAGCGGGGTGTCTGGCAGGTTGCCCTGGTCATCGAGCGGCAGGCCGATCCAGCTCTGATCCATCGCGAATACCGGGGCTGCGCTGTACCCGGGCCGCATGCGCCAGGTGCCGCCAGCCCAGCCCCAGCGGCCGGCCATGGCCTCGAAGATCTCATCCATCGCGGCGCGCGGGTCGCCGGCGGTGTCGATGGTGATGCCGCAGCGGTAGCGCGGCAGGGTGACGGTGACGAGGCTATCGTCGCCCTTGCGCAACGGGAAGTCGGTGGCTACCTCGCAAACCGTTGCGGCTGCATTGACGTCAGAGGTGCGGATCTCATAGGCCGGCACGGCCCAGCCGAGCGGGTGGCGGGCGTAGTGGTAGGCCAGCAGGGCCGGGTCTTCGCTGAAGGCGGTGGTGCTGGTGCGGGGGTCGAGCACGCGGGCGCCGCGCATAAGGGCGGTAATGTTGGGGATGCCCTGCGGGAACACATCGGGGTCATAGAGCAGATCGACCACGGCCACGGCGATGCCGTCGAAGCGATCGGTGAGCGCAATCTCGTCGGGGTGCTCGTAGTGCAGCGTGGCGCCAACGTTCTGGCCGTCCATGCCGCTCCAGGTGCGGATGCGCACATGGCTGGTGCCGGTGTAGACCTGCCAATTGATGGACACGGGGCCGTAGGCCGGGTCGCCCGTGACGTTCACCACATTGCCGGGCAGCACGACAAACTCGGGTGTGCTGCCCTCCCCGCCCTGCTGGTAGGCCACGCTGACGGAGCCGGGCACCACGGCGCCGGGGATGCCATAGCTGCCGAGGCCGGAGCCATCGAGCGTCAGTGGCTCCTGCTCGCTGCGCACGCCGCCCTTGAGGTAGGGGGCCGTTTGCACATAGCCATCCACATCGAGCGTGACGGGCAGGTCGGCCAGGAAGAAGGTCTCGAAACCATCGACCTCATGCCCGGCGAAGCTGATCACCAGGGTGAGCGTTTCGCCATGCTCGCCGCTCGTCCAGCGGCGGCGGATTCCCTCGACGGTGCGCACGCGGCCGAGCACCAGCTGGGCCGAAGCATTGGGGGTGATGTCCACCATCTGCATGCGGTCGCGCAGGCTGGCGTTCCAGGCATCGCGGGCTTTACGTTCGGCCTTGCGCTGCTGGTAGTTGCTGAGGATCAGCGACGCACCGACCTGGGCAATGAACACCTGGGTGGCGGTGAGTGCCAGGTATGAACCGGCCGCGTTGATGGCCGCCGCGATGACTACAGCGGGCATGCTGCGCTCCAGGCCCGCGAGGGCGCATTCACGGGCTCAAGCCCATCAGGCCCAGGGGCCAGCCACTGCGCCCCCACGCACACGGCCAGCATGGGTCGGCCCGCCTGCTCGGTGAGGCCCGCGTCGCCCGGCTGGGCCATGGCGGGCGAGATCTCGGGGCCGAGGCGCTGGGCCACGATGGCCCCGAGCATGTCGTCGCCCAGGTAGCCGCCGAGCTTGCGCATCAGCAGCCGGGTGGCGCCGGCCTCGGTGCTGTAGCGGCCGCGGAAGTCTGCCGCCGGGTCATGCCCGGTGACGGCCTGGGCGGCGTCGGCCACCCACAGGGCGCAGTCGTGCTGGCCCCAGGCAAACGGGCGGCGCAGGCGTGACGAGACCAGGCGCTGCAGGCGGGCGGCAGCGTCGGGCAAGCGTGTAGTGCTCATTTTTTGAAGAAGCTGGCCTTGGGCCACGCGAGGGGCGCGGCGTCGGTGGCGGGGTCGAAGTCGAAGCAGGTGTCGCCGGGGTAGCGGCGCTGCTGCTCTTCGTTGCTGTAGCGGCGGGGCTTGGCGCGCACGGCCAGCAGGCCGCGGTGCTCGGCCGTGACGCTGACGGTGGCGGTGGCGCCATCGGTGAACTCGGGCACGTTGAGGGTGCCGGACCAGGCGAGCACAGCATCGGCCACGGCGCCGGTGTCGGGGTCGATGAGGGCATCCCACACGCGCACACCGCGGCCCTCGACGGGCTCGCCCAGGGCCAGGCCGATCTGCGTGCCGTCAACGCCTGGCATGGTGAAGCGCAGGCCCTGCAGCTCGCCCGAGGTGTCCTCTATCGGCTCGACCTGGCCGAGGCCGCTGCGAATCCAATCGAATCCACCCCAGGCCACATTGCGGCCGGCGGTGGTGAAGCGCACGGTTTCGCTGAGGCTCAGCTCGATGAGCTGCACCCATGGGATCTGCTCGCCCGCGGCGATGCGGGCCAGCAGCGCTTGTGCGGCCAGGTTGAGCACGCGCATGGTCAGTACACCTCGACGAGGGTGAGATCGAGCGAGGCCTGCCAGGCGGCGCGGCCGTACTGGAAGGCGCTTTGATTGGCCGGGATCTGGAAGTGCGCCACGGGTTGCAACCAGGTGAGCCCGGCGCCGGCCGTCAGCTGCTGGCGCAGCGGCAGCACCAGGGGCACGGTCAGCACGCCCGCGCCATCGGCCACGGCGCCGGCATAGCCGGTGAGCAGCAGCAGGCCCCCATCGGCCCCCAGTGGGTCGCCCGCGAGCAGGGTATCGCCCACATCGCCCTGGACCTGCAGCGTGCGCGCACCGGCCGCGGCCGTGACGGCCACCGTGGGCGTGCCGCGCAGGGTGCCGTTGGGGTTGGGCCGCTCCAGGTGGTGCACGCTGAGCCAGTGGCCGGCGCTGATGACCTCCATAAAGAAGGCCTCGCGCCTGGCGCCCTCCAGCGGGCTGCAGGGCGCCAGGGTGACGGTGGCGCGCAGCCGGTCAGCCAGGTGGCTGATGCTTTGCGTCTGGCCGCTGAAGAAGCTGCCGTAGCCGCTCTTGGGCGTGCTGGCGCCCCAGGTGAACGCCTTGGGGCCAAAGCAGCGCTCCGAGGGCCATGCGAGGATGGACATGGGTCAGGTCGCGAAAGCGCCGCCGGTGCGCGCCGAGCGCAGCAGCTGCTGGTTGTTGCGGGCGATCATGGCCTGCATGGCCTGGATCGTTTGGGGGCTCACGTCGCCGTTGACGTGATAGACCTGGGTGATCTGGATCGGCGGCTGGGCCTGCGCCTGGCGGCGGCTCTGCGAGGCGCTGAGCACAGTGCCGTTCTGGTCGGGCTGGAAGGTCTCAATGCCGTTCTCGTTCACCCGGTACACGCCGCCGGCCTTGGCCCGGCCGCCATTGGCCAGGCCGCCATGGGTGGGGGTGGGCGTGCCGTTGCCGATGCCATAGCCGCCGTAGTCGATCTTCATTCCACCGCCGAAGAGCGCATCGGCGGCGCCACTGAGCAGCTGCTCCAGCAGCTTGTTGCCGGTTTCGGCGATCGGCCGAATGATGGGCGTGAGAATGGTCTTCGCGAACTGAGCCTCCAGCTCGCGCAGGAAGACCTTGTAGAGCGGCTCTCCCCGACGCACGCCGTCGAGAATGCCCTGCTCCAGGGAGGTGGCGAGGGTGTCGCGCGTTCTCTCGCCCATGTCGTCGATGGACTTGCGCACCTCCTCGTCGGCCTCTTTGCGCGTCTTGTCCACCAGCAGGCCGCGGCGCTTGCGCAGCGCGTCGATCTCGGCATTGAGCACCTGCAGGCGCTCCTCGCCGACACCCTTGGCCTCCTTCTCGGCAATCGTCGCCTCTTTCAGCGCGATGGTCGAGTCGATACGGGCCAGCTCCAGATCGGTGATGGCGGCCTTGGTGAGGCCGATGGTGGCGACCTCTTTCTCCAGCTCGGCGTTCTCTTTCATCATGGCGTCGAGCCCGTCCAGCATCTGCTTGGCGGCGCGGCTGCGCGAATCGACCTCGGCGTCGAGCAGCGACTTGGTCTGCTTGGTCAGGTCGTTCTGCTGGGCCTGCGCCAGGATCTGGCGCTCCAGGGCCGGCGTGATGCCCTGAATGCGCTTGAGCTGCACATCCTTGAGCGCCTGCTCGTAGCTGGTCAGCTCCTGCAGCTTCTCGCCAGACTTTTGCAGCTGCTCCAGGTAGCGCTGGGCTTCGGTCATAGCAGCCGTCTGGCCCGAGCCCCCCTGCTTGAAATCGCCGACGCGCTTGCCCCCCGCCGCATTGCGAGCATCGCTGAAGGGCGCCTGCGCCTTATCCTGCGCGGCGTTGAGCTGCCCTATGGCCTGCTTGTACGCGGCGATCTCATACGGCAGCTCGACCTCGACGATCTGCGCCAGGCGGTTGCGGCGGTTGGGCGTGTCGGCATTGGTGTAGTCGGCGCGCAGCTGCTCCTGGATGACATCGCGCTCGGCGGCCAGGCTGCGCACGGCCTTGCCCAGGTCGGCCCGGGCCTTGGTGTCGAAGAACTTCTCATCGAAGCCCAGCCAGGCCATCAAGCTGCCGCCCACACCCCGATTCTTGACCGACTCGAACAGCTTGTTGATCGGCGGGATCAGCTCATTGGCGACGGCCCGACCGGCGTTGCTGGCGTTCGTCTCCAGCGAGGCCAGGGCCTTGTTGAACTTCTCGGCCTCGTCAGCCTGCTGGCTCGTGACGGTGGCGTTTAGCTTGCCGGCCTGCGCCAGGTCGCCCAGGAAGCCCGCCACCTCTTTGGTGCTCTTGCCGAAAAACTCCGCCGTAACGCGGGCCTTGTTGCCGTCTTTGTCGAAGCCCTGCAGCGCGAGCGCGATGGTCTGCAGCGCATCGGCCGGCGATTGCTTGCGCAGCTCGGCCGCGCTCAGACCGATTGCCTTGAGCGCCTGCAGCACACCGCTGTTGGGGTCGTTCTCGCCCAGGGCCTTGTTGAGCTTGAGCGCGGCGGTGGTGACCAGGTCGAGCTGCGCGCCGTTCCGACGAGCCACGTCTTCGAGGGCGCTGAGCTGCTCGACGCTGGCGCCAGTGGCATCACTGGCGTCATTGAGCGCGTCCAGGTCGCGCGCAATGGTGCGCAACCCACCGACCAGGCCTGCCGTGGCGCCCGCCACACCGAACGCCAGCAGGCCCAGCCCGGTGTTGAGCTTGCCGATGGCGCTTAGCGCCGTGTCGGAGTGCTCGCGCACGCTGCCCAGATCCTTTCTCAGGTTCTGGAAGGTGCGCCCGAACTTGTCTTCGGCAGCGACTGTGTATTTGATGTCACGCTCGCCCATCATCGCCCCTTAGAGTTCGCCGGCCTGGTGCATGGCAAACATGTGGTGGTAGTCCTCGGCGGTGAGCCGCTCGCCTAGCTCTGCGGGGCTGCAGGCGTATCGGACGCAGAGCCAGAGCCGGAACTTGAGCTCGGGCTCTGCGTCGAGTTTTTTGCGACGGCCACCTCGTCCAGCCCGCTCAGGCGCTCGGCCACGAGCTGCAGACGCTTGAAGGCGTCTGGGTAGTGCTGGTAGAAGACCTCCCACTCGTCGACGGTGTAGAAGGCCGTACCGCCCTCGCAAAGCACGGCCACGGCCAGCAGTTGGGGAACGTACTTGCCGAACTTGGCGAAGTCGTCATACCCGGCCTCGATGGAGCGGCCCGGCGGGCCGTCTTCATCGGCGGCCTGCTGGCGCAGCTGGCGCGCCACCTGCTGGCGCAGGGCGACGATGGCAAAGCTCTCGCTGGCCAGCAGGCCGCGCACGATGACCGAGCCGCCCAGCTCGGGCAACGGCACGGGCTCGCGGCGCGCCTGCAGGGGCGGCGCCGCTTTGAGGAGTGGGAGGTTTTCCATGGCGGTCAGGTGGCGTAGTTCGTGCCGGTGTTCTGCAGCGCGAAGTTGACGGGCGTGGTGACCTTGCGGCCCGACGCGCCAGGCGCCATGGGGGCGGCGATGGTGGCAACGAAGGCGTACTTGGAGTTGTCCGCAAAGGTGACGAGCACGCAGCGCGGGGTCTTGGTGACGAAGGCGCGGTTGGCTTCGACCAGCGCCGCATTGCCGGGCTCCCACACGCTAAGAAAGCCATAGCCCTCGGGCGTGCTGGAGACGATGGCCTGGCTATCCTTGCTGTCATGAATCAGCGTGGTGTCTTCAAAGATGGCCTCGCCGCCGGTTGGGCTGGGCTCGCTCAGGGTGTTGAAGGTGCGATCGAAGGTGACCACCTGGAAACTTCCGCTGACGAAGGCGTGGTAGCCGATGGCGTCGACGTCTTCGAGCACCAGGGTGTTGGCAGCGGTGTCGACCGATAGGATGCGGATCAGGCGCCGATCCAGCTCGGTCATGCCCTGCACGCTGAGCAGCAGCCAGTTGCCCGCAGCCGGGTCAGCGCCGGAGTAAGACACCACGCACGGGCTCGCCGCCGTGATATTGGTGACCGCTTGCGCGGCGGCCATGCCAGCCGAGAGCGAGGCCAGCGCCACGCCCACATTCGTCCAAAATTTATAGCCACTCATGGTGAAGTGCTCCTATAGGTTGCAGTGAAATCAAACAAGGGTGTGGGGGTCGTTCGACGCGGTCTGAAACCGCGCCAGCAGCCGCACGAGTGCCCGGCCGGTGGCGGCCTGGCCCTCGCTGGCCGGCAGGCGGCTGATGCCGCGCAGCTCCAGCTCGCAGTTGGGCCGCGGCTCAAGGTAGGCATGCGCCTCGGTGCCGAGCAAGGCCTCGATCACGTCGGCGGCCAGCAGGTCGAGCGCGGTGTCGATGTCGGTGACATCGCGCACGAGCACTTCGATCTCCAGATCCAGCTCGTGCTGGTAGAGCTTGGGCCAGGTGACGTCATCGGTGTTGACGTCTTCATCGCCCTGCATCACGCGCAGGGCCGGCAGTGCGTCTTCAGCGATGGGCCAGTGGCGACCCTTGAACACGCTGTTGCCGGCCAGCGTGGTGCCCAGCAGCAGGGCCTTGGTGGCGTCTGCCACCTGGGTGGATGCGAGTGCCATGGGGTCAGACCTTGACGAGGATGAGACGGCGCAGCGCGCCGTCGGGCGGTTCGTCGAGAACCTGGCGGATCTGGTGGGCGCCGGTGGTGAGCGTCACAGCCTGGCCCTCAGCGGCGCCGACGGCCCAGCTGGCGGGCAGCAGGATCGACACTTCGAGGGACAGGATGCCGCTCTCCAACACCTGGGCGCCGCGGTCAACCATGGCGTGGCGCTGAGGGCCGGCGCCGATGGTGACGGGTTCGATGCCCGGCGCGCCCGGGCTGAACATGACGCTGAAGTCTTCGACGAACATGGCGCGGGCCTGGCGTCAGACCTTGGCGGGCTCGGCCGCCGCAGCCGCTGCAGTGGCGGCGGTGGCCGCCTGCTGCTCCAGGACGGCCTTGACGGCCGCAGCAGCGGCCTGGGCGATGGCGCCGGCCAGCAGGTTCTCGGGCGTGGCGTTTGCACGCTCGGCCGAGGCCGCCTCATGTTCTTTGGTAGTGTCCCGCAGCTTCGGCGCCTTGGGATCTTTCGGGTCGATGAGCTTGCCGCGGCCCGACGCAAGCACCTGGGCGGCGTCTTCGTCGTCGAGATCGACAACGGAGTCGGCGCAGAGTGGGCGGGCCGCCTCGCCGGCCGCTGCAGCGCCGATGAAAACGGTGGACAGAATCAACAGACGCTTGGTCATGATGGGTTCCTCGATTGCATGGGGTGTAAAAGACTGGCCCGCCGGGCTAGACCAGGCGGGCCAGTGAAAGCGCCTTACGGCACTGGCTGATGACTTAGACGGTGAGCGCGTCCAACATGGCGGCGAAGCTCTGCGCGCGGCGCACGGCCACGTCGATGCTCTGCCACACGTGGAAGCGCACGATGCGGTTGGCGGCCTGGGTCAGCTCGTCGGGCAGAATCTCGGCGGTGCCCCACTCGCCGATCAGCAGGTCGGCCCAGTTGCCGAAGCCGATGGCAGAGCACGCGGCGCCGCTGCTGCCCTTGACCAGGTCGTTGCGCACGTTGTTGCTGACGCCGGCCCGGTAGCCGTTGAGACTGCCGAACAGCGAAGGGTCATCACCCGCAATCGGCGGCATCCAGATTTCCTGGCCATTGGTGCCGCTGAATTTTTGGGTCCGCTTCAGCTTGCCGCGCACTCGGGTGTTGGTGATGTAGCCCACCGAGCCCTGGGCGGCATTGTTGTTGGCCACCTGGCTTTCCAGGTCAACCATGTGGTCCCACGTGGGCGCCAGGCCGTTGGTGCCGCCCAGCACGGCGCCGATGCCTGCCGTGTTGAACATGCCCGTGGGCTGGTTGCCCGAGCCGGTGCCGTGCAGGCCCACAAAGTCGAGCTGCGTGGCCATGGTCTCGATGAGGTCCGCACGGATCAGGCCCTCCACCGCCGGGGTGCCCTGGATGAGCATGTCGCGCGTCACGTCCTGAATGGCATGCGCCGTTTTCATGCTCATGGTCACCACAGCGAAGCTGGCATCGCTCTCGGCGCCCGCACCAGCCTGCGCCACCCAGCCGGGCGTGACGCTGCCGATCTGCCGCGGAATGCTGACATTGCCCACCAGGCCCGACAGCACGCGCACGCCCATGCGGCGCAGCAGCGAGGCGTTGCGCAGCAGGGTGATGAAGTCGGCGGCCATCAGGTCGGTGGCGACCATCGCGCCACCGGCCACGGTGCTGGACGTGGCCAGGTCGCGCTGCGAGGTGATGACGCGATCGCCGATCATCAAGCGGCCCTCGACCACGCGCACGCCGGGCAGCGGCTGGCTCATCACGTCGAACGGCAGGTAGTTGCCCTGGCCCTGGCCGCGGTAGCCGTTTTTCTCCATGGCCTCGCGCACGGCCTTGGCGCACTCGTGCTCGAACGGGGCCACTTCGCGGTTTTTCTCCAGCAGGCTGCGCATGTAGCGCGAGACGCTGAAGCTCTTGGCCTGCTTGTCGGTCAGGCCGATCTGGCCGGCGGGTTGCTCCAACGGGGCATCGCTGCCGCGCTTGTGCAGCTCGTCCAGCGCCAGGCCGCGGAACAGCTCCAGAGCGGTGCCGTCGTTGACGGCCTTGTCGCCCATCTCGCGCAGGTTGTGGCGCGTGGCCAGGGCCATGATGCCCTTGACGCGGTCCTGCTCTTCTTTCTGTGCGGCGCTGCGCGCCTCGGCACGGATCTTGTCCAGTGCGGCCTTTTCTGCTACTTCGTCCATGGTGATTTGCTCCTGTGTACGGGTGGGTTGCTTGGGTGGTGGTGGTGGGTTGTCTTCAGCGCTACGGCCGATGCCGACAGTCATGTCGGCAGGGATGGAGACGCTGCTTTCTTCAAGCGGGCGCCAGTCGGTCACGCGGTACGTCCTCACATCGCCCTCTTGCTTCACCAGCTCGAGTTCGTTGATTTCGTAACCCACGCTCACGTTGACGCGCACGCCGTCTTTGGCGTCCTGCATTTCCTGCTCGGCCCTGGCGCTCTTACCGAAGCGCCAGCGGGAACGACCTTTCCGGTCGCGGCCAACCAGGGCGCTGAGGACAACGCCAATCTGTTGCCTGGTGTCGTGATCGGCCAGCACAGGGGCGCGGCCGGAAGCGATCCAGGACATGTCTACTTCGCCCTCGGCGTGGCCGAGGATCTCGACGCCCCACCAGCGCTCGTAAGGCGTCTCGCTGCTGAAGGTGACATCGACCTCGCGGGTTTCTTCGTCGATCTGGTCGGCGCGGATGGCTCCGCTGGTGTACTCGACCAGGCCGGGCGCCGTGGTGGCCGCGCGCTCGCCTTCGGCCGGCAGCTGGATGGTGCGAGTGACATCGGCGAGGCGCAGGCGCTGGCCGACCTGCAGGGCGCCCAGCGCGGCCAGCAGCTCGATGCGGCCAGGCGCGTCTGCACGCGCCCAGTAGCGGTTACTTTGCAGCGGATTCATCGTCATCCCCTTTGGGTGGTGTTTCGTCGTCGTCGTCGGGTTCCGTCTCCGCCTCGGCGCCCGGCTTGGCGGGCTTGCCGGCGTCGTCGATGGCGGGGGTCTTGTGGGCGATGGCGGCCTGCGTGTTGAGCGTCACGCCCTTTTCACGGGCCGCGGACTCCTCGGCGGCCAGCTCGTCCATCACCTCGTCAATGTCGCGGCCCAGGCTGGCGGCGATGCGCGTGCGGCTGTTGATGCCGAGGGCAACCTCTTGCGCGTAGGCGGCCACATCCTTTTGCGGGTCGGGGCTGCGGAAGGGCTTGGCGATGAAGAGCGGGCAGTTCAGCCGCTCGAAAGCGTCAGGCGGCAGGCGGCCGATGGCGCCTATGCTCAGCCCCAGATCGAGCCAGGGCTCGAACATGGGCACCCCGACGTTTTCGCGGAAGAACTCCTGCAGGCCTTCGTAGGTGTCGCGGTCGTTGTTAGCGCCGTGGCGCATGGCGCTGAGGCTGACGCCTTCGAGGTCTTGCGCGAGCGTGTTGTACGAGATACCGACGCTGGCCGCGAAGGCACGCAGCATGAGTTTGGCGAAGGGGTCTGTGGCTTCGTCGGGGTACTTCGGGTCATAGGTCTGGAAGTCCCAACCGGCGGGCAGGACCCCGAACGTTCCAGGTTCGGCCTCGGTGATGAGGTTGCCCTCGGCATCGGCTCCATCAGCCACCGGCGTGCCGTCCGCATTCGTCGGGTTGATGGGCAGGCCTTCGACGCCGGGCGGCTTGAACCAGCCCATCTTGCTGGCACCCTGGCGGGCATTGACCAGGGCGGCTTCGAGAAAGCCCTCCAGCATGCCCATGCGGCGAGCACCCGCGTACAGCCATGGCACGCCGCGTACGGTGTCGGGCCGCTGCTCTTCGTTCAGGAAGACATGCAGGATGCGGTCGGCCTCGACGCGGCGGTGGCGGAACACGGGCACGTTGACAACGTCGTCGCCCGGATGTGCGCTGTAGAACCAGTAGGCGACCGGACGGCCGTAGGGATTGCGCTCCACGCCCATGCGCACATCGTTGCCCTCGGCCAGCTTGCCGACGCCCGCGACGGCCTGGTTGCGGCCGACGTTGAGGTTTTCGTCAAGCAGATCGGGATCGATCAGGCGCCAGGCGATGCCGTGCTTGCCGAACTGGCGGCCGTACAGCTTCTCGATGATCACTTCGCCGTCGCGCGGCAGGCCCGTGATGATGGCCCGCTCGAAAGCGGCGCGGCTGTATTGCCCGCACGCGCTGAAGGTGCCGCGCTTGCTGAAGCGCGCGTATTCGGCCTCGATGGTGCTGTTGGCATCCACATCAAGCTTGCCGCCGCGGGCCTTCTTGATCTTCATCTGCAGCTCGAAACCGCGCGGCCCGGTGACGTTGTTGCGCAGCAGTTGGCCGAAGCGCTTGACGTATTCGTTGTTCACGAACAGCGAGCGGGAGCGCTGGCGCATGGTGCGCAGGCTCATGCGCAGCTCGGCATTGCCGGACATGACGCCGGCTATGGCGCTGAGGTCTGCGACCAGGCGGTCATTGCTGGCCGCCATGTAGGTGCGCAGGCTGCGGCTTGTGCCCCCGGCTGAAAGGCGCTGCAGGGCGCCGCTCGGGCCGGCGTGCCATTGGCCGCCGCGAGCAGTGGCGCCAGCCAGGTGGCGGGCCTCGGGTCCATGCTCGGCGCGCCAGCGAGCGAGCACGGTTGAGCCCCCCGAGGGTTCAACCCGGGAGCGGTGGTTCGTCATGGGGAGCCTCAGCGTGGGCGCGTGAAGCGCACGTAGATCTGGTTTTTGGGGCGCAGGCCGGCGGCCAGGTTGGCGGCAGCGGTTTCGCTGGCGAGCTGGCCCTGCCAGAAGGTGATCTCCCGATCCAGCTCGGCGGCGTTCTTGAACTCTTGCTGGCGGCCGTTGACGCTGTAGCTCTGCACCCCGCCCTGGGCCAGCGACCAGGCCGCACGCGCGGCGAGCAGATCGTCGAGCGTCTTGCGGGCCAGCGTGCGGCCGTCATAGCCCGCAGTGATGGTGCGCAGGTTGGGCTTGATGACCAGCTGCTCGCCGCTCACCGTGGCCACGCTTGCGCCCTGCTCGGCCCACAGCACCGCGGTGTACTGGCCGGCCACCCAGTTGGCCGTGGTGGCGGCCGATGCGCTGAACAGGTGATCAGCGCCCGAGGCGGAAGCGACCAGGTCGATGACGGCATCGCCCGACGCGCGCGGCGTCAAGCGCAGCTTGGCCACCCAGCCCGACGTGGCCGGGTAAGCGGCCAGCGTCTGCAGGGATTGCCAGCTGTCGCCGGAGGTGATGGGGGGGAGCATGGTGTACTTACCGGCAAGGTATGGGAATCAGGTCAGCAAGAAGCTGAAGCTGTCAACCAGCAGGATCGCCTTGCCGGTCGAGCTGAGTCGCACGTTGGCGGCCCAGTACATCGCAGTCGTACCGGGGATCATCGTGGGCTGAATCACTGCGGCTGGCGTCGGGACAACACCGCGGAACGCCGCTTGCTCAAAGTCGCTTTCGGCGGTTTCCGTGAGGTTCAATCCCGATACAGCAAGACTTGCCCCTGCCGCATTGAGCATCCCCTTCACATCGGTCCATAGGCCGATGACGCCGGACGGCGCCTGCATCCACACCTCCGCCTCGGTGGTGATCGTTTGGCCGACTGCCCAGCCGACCTTGCCGGCAGTTCCACCAGATCCAGCGCCGAAGTAGGCGACGAGGGTCATAGTCTCGTAGGTGCCTGCCCCGGTGATGAACAGCGCTTGCCAGAAGCCAATGCGCTCGTTAACGTCGGTCGAGACCTGCACACAGGTCCAGGTCACCTGGTTTGCACCCGCGTTGTCAATGACCGTTGCGCCGGGAGTGGTCGGCCAGGTGGGCTCGGCTCCGCCGGTAACGGGGGTGCCGGCAACTGCTGTCGCGACATAGAGATAGGGCTTTGCCAAATCAACCGTGGTCGGCCGGCGAACCATGCCGACCGTGGTCGCGGCAGCTGCTGCCCATGCTGTGGCGTCTTGCACGCGGCGGGGCACAGTCGCTGCGACCGCCGTAACGCCGGAGCCGCTCGGCCGAGTGGCGATCAGTCCGGCAGAAACCACGCCAGTCACCCCCGTGCTGGCCGTGCCGCCAGATGCGGTGCACCTGGCAACAGGAGCGATGTTGTTCGAGGTGCTGTCAAATGCCCAGGTCTCAGCGCTGTGGGTCGGATACCGCTTGGGCGGGCCGCCGATGGCTGCGTAGATGGCGGCCCGCTGAATAGCCATGCGTTGATTCGCCCGCGCTTTGGGGTGCACAAACGTCGTCATGGCGTATGCGCTCTGGGGAATGCATGTGACTTGGGTCGGGTCAGCAAGGACGGCCGCGTCGTCTGCACACTTCGCCCGCGGCGTGACGGCGCACCAGTTGCGGATCAACCGGCAAAGGGCGCCCCAACGGGCGCGGCGCGTATCGTCTTTGTTCCACACCGTCGCGTCGATCTCAGCAGGCGGCGGGGTCCGAACGATCGCTTGAGCCCCGATTGCCCAAGCCTCAGCAGCCAGCAACTTGATGTTGCGAAAGATGATTTCGGCAGCCTGACTGTTGAGGTCGTTGGTGCCGTAGTGAAACTCCACAAAGGCCAACTGCCCGTTGTATGGCGCCAGCAGTGCGCGTACCCGCGCAAGACCCCCGCTGGCGTATGGGTCTGCCCCGCCATCACCCGCCGTTTCACCGCCAACGCCGGAGTTCAGTACAAGGGTGAAGCGATTGGAGTCCATCGCCAGCGCCCAGGCGACGGGGCTCCGAGCTGTGTATTGAATTTGGGTCGCATTCACCACCATGCCAGCTACCGCAAGCGAGTCACCAACGACGGCGCCGGCCATCCCAGCCCCTGACACCAGGGATGTGAGAGCAGCGTCCTCGGCAGCTGTGAAGGTGACAGCCCCACCCTGATCAGGCCATGCATTCGGCCGACTTCCCGGCCACGTAGCGCGCTTCGTCGCAACCAGCTCGAAGGCCAACGAGTCGGGCACGTCAACCGTGCCCGGCCCCAGCAGGCCAAGAGCACCACCGTGCACCGCCTCTTTCAGTACAACTTGCATGATCGCGTCCTCAAGAATTCAAGCTCATCCCCACCGATTCACAAACCCGCGTTTGGGCTTGGGCCTCGGTGGCACTGTGTTGCGGCGCACGGGCAGCTGGGCTGCAGCCGGCGCGGGGTCAGGCGTCAACAGATCGGCCTGGCCTTCGGGGGTTTCGCGGTTGCCAGCCGCGGGCTTATCCCCATGCCTGTTTTCAGCGCTATCCGAGCCGCCGATGGCCGCCTCGCCGCTATGTGTCTCGTCGTCGCCTGGCTGCTCCTGCTGTTGTGCATGCGTTTGCACAACATCAGGCGCAGGCTGGTAGCTCGGGTTCGGCGCGCCGTCGTCGAGCAGCTCCATCTGCTGCACCTTGCCGAACAGCTTCTCCCGGGCCAGCCACACCGACTCGGCATGCCGGCCCTGCATTGCGTACAGAAAGGCGGCGTAGGCATAGACCTCGCAGTCCCAGGCCTCATTGCGTTCGCTGCCCTTGACCCACCAGAGCGCTTTGTTGCCCTGCTTGTCTCGCCGCCACTCGCGCCGCTCGCTGCGCAGCTGCTTGTAGTAGTCGGCCTGGTAGCCCATGGGGAAGTGGTAGTAGCCCCCACCCCGGATCGAGAGGCGCAGCCGGCCGTCGATCAGATTCTTGATGCTCTGCGTGCCCACCCAGCGCAGCTCGGCGCCGCCTGGCACGGGGCTCCCCCTCCAGGTGAAGTCCTGTTTCTTCGGCTTGCTGAGCTTCGGCGCGTCGTACTTCGTCGCGCCCCGGATCGCAAACCAGTGCTTGCCGCGCAGCTGGGCATCGCGGCAGAAGGCATACACGTCCTCGCCGTGGTGGCCGCCGGCATCGATCGCCGCCGCATCCACCCGCATGGTCTGGCCGCTGGCGTGCTTGATGGGCGCACTGAGCAGCTCGCGCAGCTTGGCCCAGGTTTCTGGCGAGCTGGGCGAACCGTAGATCTCGCTGTGCCAGATGCCCCAGCTCTCCTCTCCCCTCCCCCACGCACGGAAGGTGACGGCCAGGCGGTTGTCCTGCGTGTCCACCCCTGCCGTACAGACCAGGCCGCCTTGCGGGCAGGTCATCAGGTCATAGACCTCGGCGCGCTGCTGGAGCTGCTCGCCGCCCACATCGGCCCGCACCTTGTCGGCCCAGGGCAGCGCGAGGTTGTTGTTGAAGAAGATCTTCAGCTTCTCCTCGTCGCCCTGCGCCGCCAGCCACTCGACCACCAGCGTCGGCCAGGGCCGCCAGCCGATGGGCGCGCCCAGGGCGTTGAAGCCCACCCAGCTGGCGACACCAGGCTCGCCGGCGGCAGTGGGCAGCCAGAAGGCCCGGCCGGATTCGCGGGCGCCGTCTTCGGTCATCCGCGGCGGCCTGGCACGGTAGTTGGCCGCCTTCCAGGCTTGCTCGTCGTTCAGCGCGCCGCATTCGGTGCAGGCGTACTTGGCGCTTTCCGCGTCGCCGTCGATCCACTTCAGCTGTTCCCACACGAGGGGCTGCGCGTGGTGGCAGTCCGGGCAGTGCAGGTGCCACTTGCGCTGATCGCCCCGGGCGGTCTCGGCGGCGATGGCGCTGGCGCCCTCGATGGTCGGCGTGCCGTCCCCGAAGATCTTGGCCTTGCGCCCGAAGTTGCTGGTGCGCCCCCGGGCGATATGGATCGGCGAGCCCTGCTTGCCGAGATCTCGCACGTACTCGTCGGGCTCCTCGAACTTGACGTAGCGGATGGTGCTGGACTTCAGCGCCCCCACCCGGTTCGCCCCGACCAGCCGCATCGCGCCGCCCGGGTAGCGCTTGCGCAGCTTGGTGTTGCCGCTGCCCTTCACATTGGCCGGCTTGATGCGCCGCCGAAGCTCCTTTGTGTTGGCCCGCATGGGCTCGAATCGCAACATCTCCCACTGCTTGGCATCGTCCAGCGTCGGGAACACCACCAGCATCGAGCCCGCCGCCGTGCAGATCCAGGCGCCGATCAGGTTCTCGCCGGTGACCGAGCCGCCCACCTGGTGGGGCTTCATCCACCAGCCCTCGCGCCACGGCGACCCCGGCGACATGGTGCGCTGTATGTCGATCAGGTACGGCGTGCGCGCATTCCTGAACGGGCCGGGCTCGGGCGTGTCAGGCGGCAGCACACGGTTGGCCTCTGACCACTCATCGACCCAGATGCGGGCATCCGGCTTGAGGGCGCTGGCGATGGCCTTCAGGTAGGCCCGCTTCGCGCTCTCAGTCGTCTGGATCTTCATCGTCGTCATCGACCGACTCGGTCAGCACCTTGTCGACATCGAAGGCACCGAACACTTCGCCGAGCGCGTCCTCCAGCAGCTGCTCGATCTGGTGGGCATCGGTCAGCACCGCGCACTGGTCTTTCACCCGGGCCGGCAGGTTCATCGCCGCATCGCGCAGCTGGCGGAAGGCGGTGAAGGCCAGCCGCATGCCGTCTTGCAGTGCCAGCACCTGGCCCTTGGTCTGCGCAAACTCGTACTGCTCCCGCTCCAGGGCGAGCTTCTCGCGCTTGGCTCGGTTGTCGCGATACAGGTCGGGCTCGGCCGGCGTTGCTGGCCCTGTTGTCTCGGGCTCATCGCCGGGCGCCTGGTCGAACAGATCATCAGCACCAGGCTGAGGGCCTGCACCGTGCAGCAGCGACTGCTTGGCCTGGTCGGTGTTGAGCACCCAGTCGCGGTCGGCCTGGTCGGAGTCGATCTTCTGACCAGCCCCCACCGCCACCGTCTTGATGCGCCCGGACTCGATGGCCTTTTGCACCGCCCGCAGCGCGCACTTGCGATGCCGGGCGTACTCGCGTTGCCCCATCAGAGCCATGTGACTACCTCTTTTGACTACCTCCCTTGACTACCTGCCGACTACCCAAGCCAAACCACTGTGCAGGCACGCGCGAGGCGCTGGCGAATGACCCGCGTGGCTGAAGGCCCGGGAGTACCTATTCATCTGGCCGAGGCCAGGGCCTGCTGCCAGGCGCGGGCGAGGCGCTTGGGGAACTCACGCTCGGCGATGCGACGGGCGCGGTCATCGAAGTGCCAGCGCTGGCGGTATCGGGCGCTGACCTTCGGGAACACAACGATGGGGATCAGCCGGTGCTCGGTGTCGCTCACCACCACCCGCTTGTAAATCCCCGCTGGCCTGCCGTCGCCGGGCTCGCCATAGAACAGATCGAGCTGCTGGCTGACACCGAAGCGCCTGGCCTGCGTCTTCGTCGCTGCCTTGCCCTGCTTGGCCCTGCTCACCAGCTGGCGGATCAGGCCGGGCGGCAGGTTGCCGTGTGCATTGAGGCTCACGACCGAAGGCAAGCGCAAGGCCTGCCGCTTGGGCTGGCGCCTGCCGCCATCGACCTGATAGCGCAGGTACTCGGCCTGCTTGTCTTTCACGCCCACCGTGGCCTGCAGCCGATCCTTGCGCGCTGCCTGCACGTAGAACCCCCCCTTGGTGAAGGGGGTGGGGTTGTCCAGGTCTTGCTCCAGACCCTTCGGCATCTCGGCCTGTATCGCCTTTACCGTGCCGGTCAGGGCCACGGCGGTGGCAAAGGGCAGCTGCGAGCTGAGGCGGTCAACACCTCGGATCACATCCTTGATGTTGTGGCTCAGATCGATGCGCATACAGGCCCTCAAGTGCAAACGCCCCGCAGGTGAGTGCGAGGCGTCGGGGTGGGTCAGAAGCGGGACACAACTTCACAACCTGCCTGAAATGTACCTAGAAACTCTATTCCGTAAAACTCCTTTTTACGGGCGAGCGGCTTTCTGCAGGGCCTCGACGCGCTCGCGCTGGGTGCGCTGGGCCTGAGCGATACCACTGAGCCACGAGGCCAGCTGGTAGTGCGCCTGGTCGATGCGTGCAAACACCGTGGGCACCGAGACACACAGGCGGGCCGCCTTGTCTTTGACGCTGCCGCCGCCGGTGTAGACGGCCTCCACGGTGGCACGCAGATGCGACGGCAGGCTCTTGACGCCACGGTCAGTCTCTTCGGCCTCGACGCTGAGCATGGGGACTGTGGCCTCGGCATAGCCATCTCGACCGGCATCAGGGTCGGCCAGGTTTGGTGATGAGTAGCCAAGGCCGCCAACACCGACACCCAGCCGCCAACGCCCCCAATTCAACAACCGCCGCTCGATGTCTTCAATGCGAGCCATACAGAGCCTCGCTTTCTGGATGGGTCAGGCAAGCCGCTTTCACTTTTTCTTTCCTTCTCTCTAGAACAAAGATGAATGAGGAGTTACGCGGTTACGCGCGCGCGTAACTCGCAAACCCGCGCCGGATATAGCGAGTTACGCGGTTACGCAGTTACGCCGGGGTCCATACAGGAGATTCGTTCGCATGCACATGCACCACCTCGTGCCCGCCCGCCCGCCTGCACGCACACAGGCACACACGCGCCCGCATGCACACGGGAGGGCCGCGTAACCGCGTAACCGCGTAACTTCCCGCGCCAATGCTGGGTTTCCGAGTTACGAGGGGCCGTAACGGCGTAACTAGACATGGGGCGGGATCTCCTGCTCGTCGTCGCCGTCGCCGCCCCGGGAGCCAGGCCCCAGGTACTTGCGCAGCTCGATGTCGAAGTCGAACCAGCACTCGGTGGCCCATTGGCCCATGGGCGTGCCTGGCGGCGGCTCTGTGACCTGCAGCATGCGGGTGGGCCGCACGTCAGTGGGCCGCATGCGTGACGGCCTGGTCTCGTCGGTCACCACGGGCTTGGCGGTCTTCACATAGGCGAAGTCCACCTTCATCACCTTGTCGGTGCAGGGCCTGCCCATCGTGTCGGAGATCCGCTTCACCATCGAGGTGAAGAGAGCCTGCTGCACCGGGAATCGGTCCCCGGTGCGCTGCGCATACTTCAGGTAGGCCCGGTAGGCCTGCTGGCAGGTACAGGCCCTGTAGGGCAGCGCCAGCTGGCCGTCCGACCATTCCAGCCAGAAGCGCTCGGGGCTCTTGCGGTTCAGGTCGATCAGGTTCTGTTTGGCCACCGTCAGCGGGGCATGTGCAAACGGATCGAACCCGGACAGGTCATAGTGCAGCAGGTAGTGATAGAAGGCCTGCATGCCGCCCTCGCGCTTCCATTTGCCGAGGCGCGAGTAGAAGTCGGCCTCACGGGCGCGGGGCGTGAAGATCACCAGGTAGCGGCGATCGCTGTTGTCCAGCGCCAGCGGCTGCAGCTCGTTCGAGTTGAACCACACGTTGATGTGGTTGCGCTCGGTGCGCCGGGGCAGGTTCTTCGGGTTGATCTGCACATCGACGCTGGTGATCAGTGCCTTGAGCCGGTTTTTGTTGTGCACCAGCTCGGCCCGCGATGACACCTCGTCGCCGACCACAAACATCTTGCGGCTGCGCCAGTCGTTGAACTTGTCCTCCAGCTCGTCCTGGCCCACGGTGATGCCGTACTCGCCATAGATCTCGACCACCAGGTCGGTCAGGAAGTTTTTGCCGGCGCCCTCGTCGCCGTGCATCACCACCGCCGAGCGCAGCTTCGCGCCGCGGTGCTGCAGCGGGTAGGCCAGCCAGCACATCAGGAAATGGCGGATCTCGTCGCGCTCGACCTCGTCGTCGGCCGTGCGGCTGGTGAGGTGCTCGATCAGCTCTTTGATGGGCTCGACGTCGCCCTCTTTGGGCTCGGTCGGGAAACCGCCGAACAGGTTCACGTGCGTGTTCGGGTCGGCCTGCTCGGTGGGGTCAAACACCACCTTGTCGGGCATCACCGTCCAGCGTCCGGTGGCCTCACGGGTGTGGGTGGACTGGCCACCCTTCCACAGCTTGGTGATGAAGGTGCCATGCGCGTGCGCCATGTTGGCAATCTTCATGATGATGCGGGCCTTGCCGTCCCAGACGGTGTCGGTGCCGTAGATCAGCGCGAAGTTGGCCCGCAGGTCGTTGAACTTCTCCCAGTCGATGTCGTCGTCTGCGCCATCGCCGTCAGACTCGCCCTCGGGCTTGCTGGACTTGCCTCGGCCCTTGCCTTTGCCCTTGCCCGCCCCCTTGCCCCCGGCTGCAGACGCACTCGCGGTTTCTTCAGGGGGTGGGGGGTCAGGCCGCTCATCAGCGCTGGCCGGTCCAGCATCATCGGGCGGCGGCACCGAGCGCAAGCGAGGCCGGGGCTTGCTGAGCGTCACGCCCACAAGCGGGGCCAGCCAGGCCAGGGCATCTTTGAGCGAGTGCCCGCCGAACTCGACCACCAGGTCGATGGGGCTCATGCCGCGCCGTGTGCCCCAGTCTTTGATGCCGCCGGGCGTGATGGTCAGATCCTCCTGCAGATCGCGGCCCAGCGCCTTCGAAGTGATGCGGTAGCCCTCGCCGAACTCGCTGGTGTGCGGCTTGGCGCGGTTGTTGAAGAGCACCTGCACCCAGTCGTGCAGGTTCGCCATGGCCGCATCATTCACAGCCTTGAAGTCCTTACCCTTCTCAGGCATGGGCGCGCCGGCTACAGCGGCCAGCTTGGGCTTGGCCGGCTGGCCATCGGCGGCAGCTTGGGCCAGCGCGGTGGCAACAGCGGCCTTCTCCGCCTTCTGCGCCTCGATGCTGCGCTCCACCATCACCCGCATATAGGTCAAGGCGTCCGGGTCTACCGGCACGGGCTCGGTCGGCGTGCCGCCCCAGTGCGCGCCGGTGCAGGTGAAATACTGGCTGTCGCAATAGACCTCAAGGCCGATGGCGTCATCCTTGAATTTCGGCGTGTGGCCCTGCAGGATGATGTGCACGCCGGTGCCCGAAACACTGCGCTCGGTGTAGCTCGGGCAGCGAGCCATGATGTCTTGGCACAAGGGCGACACCTCGCCCGTCTCCAGGTCGATGGCGCCGTCGATGTCAATACCGAGCAAGCCATCGCCTGGCAGAAAGGCGAAGCCGATGCCCGCCCAGTGCTGCGAACCCTGCATGCACTTCAGCGCCTGCTCGAAGCTGACCAAAGTGCTGCGGTCCAACGGGTGGCCCTGTGGCACCTGCGGGTGCTCCAGGCTGGGGAATCCATCCTTGGGCTTGCCTCGTGGCCACCCCCGCGGCTTGCCCGAGGTGTAGAACGGCACCTTGGCCGGCTTGGAGCCCTTGCCGTGGTCGATGAACTTCCAGACCAGCCAGTGCGGCAGATCTCGCATGGCCGCCGGCATGTGACAGCGAAGCCGCTCGATGTCGGCGGCTCGCTGGGCTTTGGGGTCGGGCGGGCGCTCGGTCATGCCCTGCCCTGCTTGCGTGATTGCATCGAGAGCCGCGCCTCGTGGTCTTCTCTGCAGTATTCATCGCAATACACCGCCAGCGGCAAGCAGCTGCCGCCGCAGTTAGTGCAAACGCCCGGTGTGGCCTTGGGCGTGAGCGCCGCAGCCTGGCGCTGCTGGGCCTGGGCCACCGCCAGGAACTGCGCATCGCGCAGGGTGGCCAGATCCTCTTCGCCGATACGGCCGTCGTCATCCGTCAGCGCTGCCCGCACTGGGAGTGCGTGGTGTGTCCCGTCGCTCATGGCGCGGTGTCCTTGTTGTGAGGGGTGATCGGTCAGCGCGACCAGGCGCGCATGAGGCAGTCAAGGCCCGGCGCCGGCACGGCCATGCCGCGCGGCGCGTAGTCCACCATCGGCTTGCAAGAACCGGCCACACGCACCCTGCCCACCTCTTGCAGATCGCCGGCACGGGCCATGTTCTCCACGGTTCTGCGCCCGACCAGCAGGCCAACGCTGGCGCGCTGGGCAATGTCGCGCCAGGTCGCATTGCGCTGCTCGGCCTTGAGCGCCATTGCGGCCTCGCTGAGGGCTCGGCGCACTTCGCCTTGGGGCCTCATGGCGCGCCCCCGGTGGACGGCTTGCCCTCGGCATTGCGCCGCACCAGGTAGCGCATGAACGCATCACCGGCGGCGACCAGCTGCCCCCACTGCTCCTCTATGGCGCGCACGTCGCGGTCAGACACATCGCCGTCAGCGGCGCGGGTGGACGCCTCGATCATCACGTCGCCGACCTCTTTGCTTACGCGGCCAAGGTGCATGCCCAGTTCCTGATCGGGCACATCGCAGGGCAGCATCGGTAGCGGCAGCGCAAAGCGGCCCACCTCGGCCTCGATGGCATCGCCGATACGCAGATCGTCCGACCGGGTCATGATGCGCACCGCATCCAGCAGGCCCAGCTTGAAGCCCGGCGCGCCGGACAGCTCTTTGCGCAGCGTCTCCCAGGTCTTGCCCAGCTTCAACGCCATCTCGGGGCCGCCGTAGTCCTCGACCGTGTGGCGGGCCGCATCCAGCGGGCTCATGCAGACCGAATCGCTGCGGGGGGTGCTCCAACTGCTCATAACCTGGACCTCGCAAACTGGATATGGCAATGCACTGGCATGGCGCCCAAACTGCAGGCATGAACTGCAGCAAAACCTATCGAAGTGCGAATGAATGACTCAGCTTGCATGGCGAGCCTCGCCCAATTTCACGGTTTCAGCGGGCGCACCATTTGGTGCAGCACCAGATTGACCGACAATCGCCCGCTCATTAACCACTTGATTCAGGCAGCCGTCCCAAATGAGGTGCCAGTCTTTCGGTCGAGTCACGCTTACGGGGACTTGGCCGCCGGTCTCAATCTCGATCTGGCGGGCCAGCGCTGCGCTGGCAACTCGGGTGCCATACGCTACGTTTCGCAGGTGCCCCACTGTCGTCCCAACCCGGAGCGCGAAGGCCTCTAGGTCTTCGTCCTCCAGGGGTCTGATGTATTCGCGCAGTTCCATAGCCAAGGATTAAACCAGATGGTTTACACGAAAGCAACACCATTTGATCTAAACGACGGGGTTCAATCCCCGCCCATGAGTGATCATCTGGTGCGGGTTTCAAGGCTTAAACAGTTGCAGGGCGAGAGCGAGCCAAGCTGGAGCGATTCCGAGCTGGCGCGGCAATGCGGGCGAACGCCGCAGCAGGTCCGAGCCTGGTTCAGCTACAACCCAGACACCAAGAAGGGCCGACCTATAGGAGAAAAGCTCGCCCGATCCCTCGAAGAGAAGCTGAAACTGCCCCGTTACTGGCTGGACGAGCGGCCTGGTTCAACTGCTAAATTTGAAGCCAGGGAGGGTAGCAAGATATATAGCGGCGCTCCTGCCCCGCACGCGGTTACCCACGATGGCACGAACGTGCCTGTTATCGAGTGGGAACTGTTACCGAAGATGCTGTCTGAGCCGAATTCCAGCTTTACCCCTAGCGCACCGCATCTGCCGACATTTGCGCAGGCGACCCGCTTTGCCAAGTTTGTGGCCATGCCCGATGACTCGATGTCGCCCGTGTTTCAACCAGGCGATCACATCCTGTTCGATCCAGCTGAGCTGCCCCGCGCCGGCGACACGGTACTGGTGAGCATCCCCTCGGGCGAGCATTTCGTACGCACCTACAGGCCGCGCACGGCCCACCACTGGGATGCAACGCCGCTGAATGGCAACTACGAGCCACTGTCATCACAGACGGATGGCGCCGTGGTGGCTGCGGTGATGGTGGAGCACCGGCGATATCGGGCGACGCGCTGAGCTAGTTCTGGATCGCATCCACGATCCCAATGGTCTGGCTTGGCCCACTGGTGTAAACGTAAGTTTGCCTCGCTGAAAACACGTGCTGGCGACGCGTACCGCTGGCCGTCTCAGTGCTGTTCACGCTGTCCGGCTCACCCAGCACAGCATAGGCGCCGCAACTGGTCATTCCCAAGACCACGACATTGCCGCTCAGCTGAGAGGTGTCAACACCGTTGACCAGCCCCTGATCGGTGACGGATCGCCGCAGCGCCTCGGCATACGCGCTGTTGCGATCTCGCCGCATCTCGCGGCCCCAAGCTGCGCACTCCTGCCACCACTTCATGGCGTGGATCTTGGAGCCGAACTTGGCGACCGCCGCATCCACCTTGCGCTTCGCCTCGGCCTCCATGGCTAGTAACCGATCGCGCTCGGCCGCGGCCGATGCCGCTTGAGCCACCTGCTCGGCCGTTGGCGCCGGGTCCGGGCGAAGCAGTGCAGTTCGCTTGGCTTCGCCGTCGGCCGCCACCTGGCCAAGACGTGACGACGCCAAGGCAAATGCCACGACTGCGGCCCCGGCAGCAAGCGCATACGGCAGCGCCCCACCCGACCGGCGATGCAGCGACCCAACCGCTCGGCCAATCTCCCTGGCAAGACCCATCACCTCTCCAAACGCTACTAGAACGCGGTTTCTTGGAAAACCAGTTCATTGTTCAGCCCTGCATCGAGCAGGAAGACACGCAGCGCCTTGTCTCGTAGCTCGACGGTGACCTCTTTGAGCTGACCCGCGCACAGCGCTCCCTGGACTTCAGCGCTCAGCACGTGGCGCCCTGCCGCCAATGTGAATTGCACCTTCTCAGCACGCCATAGATCAGCTATCGGCTTGCCGTCCGCGTAGACACGGAAGCGGCACCCACTGGCCGCGAACACATCATTGCGCTTGATCACCACCGGGTCAGACTGGTCGAGGGTGAACCCTTCGAGTATCTGAGCTGAAGGCACGTGCTTCGCCTGCTCCGTTCGTATCACCGTGGTCGAGCACCCGCCGACCAGCGCCGCCATCACCACGAGCCCAAGTGTTGTTGTCTGCATTGAATCCCCCTTGCCATGACCCTAGCAAGATGAACAGCAGTCGGCAATAAATCAGATGGTGTAGACAAAGCTTAAACCATTTGGTTTAATCGACTCCGAATCAACCCGGAGGCGATCATGCAGACACCCGAGATCCTCGGTCCCGGCCACTACCAAAGCGAGACAGACCCGGCACTGACCTACCACTGCGCAGAAGGTGCCGTCTGGCTGGTCATCAACATCGACCCGGAGACCGGCCTGCATCGGCCAGGGCCTCGGGACTACCGTGTGCGCGTCCGTGATCAGTGGACTCCTATCCAGTTCGCCCCTCAGGCCCCGGCGCCGGTGCCGGTGCCGGCCTGGACCTATCAGGCGCCGAAGCACCCCAGCACCTCGCCGTTGCAGTGCTACTACAGGGCCGCAGAGTTTCACGACATGCTGTTCGGCGCAGGCTCCTACGTCGATGGGGCCGCCAGCCTGCAGCTGTTCCGCTGGGCCGACAGCGCCGCGGGATGCCGACTCGAAGTCAGCCGATACGGGCAGGGCAGCTGTACGGCCGACCTGACCACCGAGCAGCTGCTGCAGCTGCGCGACGCCTGCAACGACGCCCTGCGAGACATCGCCCAGGCCGAAGATGACCGCCTGCGCCGCGAGTCGCTCGACGAGATCCGCGCAGACATGGAACTCGCCCGCGAAATGGGCCTGAGCGGCCCCGGCGCGTACTACGCACACCCCGATGTGCACTATGTAGCTACCGAGGCCGAGGTCGCCCCCAAGCTGCGCAGCATCAAAGTGGGCATCGTCATCGTCGATCCGTCCGTTGCCCAGGCAACGGCTGCGGAGGCCTGACCATGCGCGCCAACCGCATCCCCCGCATCCACGGCGCCCGCGCCCACTGCCGCACCCCGGCCACTGGCTGGCCCCTGGCCGACTGGGCCGACCAGCGCCCACACACCCGCTGGCCGCTGATCGCGCTGCTGCTGGCCCTGCTGTGCGGCCTGGCGGGCAATGCCGACCTGCCGGCCGATGACGAGCTGCCGGCCTGCGATGCCGCCTGCGCGCAGACCCTTGCCGCTGACGAGGTGACCACATGAGCGAAGCCCCAAAGCACAAAGCCGGCCGCATCTATGTGCTGCCACCGCCTCTCAGGTTCACGCCGCCTCGCCATACGCGCCAGCTGCGCGAGCAGCTCAAGGCCCAGGACGATGCAGCGTTCGCTGACACGGCCCCGCCGCCGCTGGAGCCCTTCGGCCAGCGCCTGCGCCATGCGCAAGACGTGGCCCGCGCCAGAGACCAAGGCTACGCACAGGGCTATATGGACGGCCTGGCCAGCCGCGTGCACGTCACGCCCGCGGCCCGCATGGTGAGCGCGCTGCTGGGCGCTGTTGCCTGCTGCCTGGGCTTTTGGGGCTACCACCTGGTCAGGGCCTGGCTGTGAGCACGCTGCACCACGCCCGCCCCATCGCCGAGCCCGCATCGTGGGCGCAGGCCCGCCCCTTCCGTGCGTGCGAGCTGTGCGACCACGGCCAGACGGTGCTGCAGGGCCAGCGCCGCTGCACGCACCCCAGCGCGGCCGGCACCAGCCAAGGCGTGCCCGTGCACCAGGCCCGCGCCCTGGGCGGCGCCTGCGGCCCCGAGGCCGACTTGATGCTCCCGCCATGGGTGCGGTCATGAGGCGCGAAGCCACCGTCACCGACCAGGACCTGCAGCGCGCCTGGGAGGCCCTGCGCCAGCCCGACTGGTTGCCCCTGCAGCAGGCCATGCACGCCGCCGCCCAATACAAGCTGGTGTACGGCCTTGCCCTGCGCATGGCCAATGGCGAGCGGCCGCCAACGGCGAGCACACCCGAGCGGCCGACGCCGCCCGCAGGCACCGTGCGGCGCGAATGCCACGCCCCACCCGGCCCGCCGCTGCCGCACCACGCCGCGATTTTCGACCGCAAGCGGGCCGCCTCGGGCGAGCGGCCCGACGACTGACTGCGCCCCATCCAGCCTGCCCATCACCACCAAGCACCGAAAGGTCACCATGAGCCACCACCACAAGCAGCGGCGCTCCAAGCACTACCGCCCGCGCGGCATCGACACCAACCCCATCGAGCTGGCGATCAACCAGGCCATGCGCCTACTGCCGGCCGAGCAAACTGCGTTGACCGAGCCGATGGAAGCGGCGTTCGCCGAGATCCGCGCCGGCCACGGCAACCTGGAGCACTGGGCGCGTCTGGCCGACTCCTTAAACATCGCCACTGCGCTGGCCCACCTAAGCATTGCCAGTGACCACCACGCCACCTTCGAGGCCGGCCAGCAGGCGCTGAGCCGTTTGCACGAGCGCGTGGCGGCAAGCGGCTGCTGGACGCTCAAAGGCCGCGAGATCGCCGCGCTCGACGACGCGCTGTTTGTGCACAAGGTGCAGCTCAGCGTGTGCAGCCGCCGCGAGCTGCGCGAGGCCGTCACCAGCGTGATGCACCGCGTGCAGCAGGCCCTGGCCGGCAACGCGGCCACAGGCGTGCGCGTGTGCCTGCCTGGCCTGCTGGGCGGTGGCCAGCCTGAGCTGCAAGGGGCTGCGCATGCCCACGCCTAACAAGACCTGGTACGTCCACGGCCCGCAGGGCTGTGGCAAGACGCAGCACGGACCCGCCATCGCCGCGGCCCTGGGCCTGACCACCGTGGTCGAGTGGGAACCAGGCCAGCGCCTGCCACCCGTCATCGGCCACCTGGTGCTTCTCCACTCGCCGCCCCCCGGCCAGCTCGAAGGCTTCCGCCGCGTGATGGCCTTCGACGACGCGATGAAGCTGGTGCGCGCCAAGCAGCGCAGCCACCGCACCACCTGACCCGCCCGCATGGGCACAACCCCGCCCGCAAGGGCACAACAGGAGAGTCTCACCATGACGTTCAAACACCAGCTCGGTGCATCTGCCATCGACACGATCAGCAGCTTTCACGGTGCGATCACCGCGAGGGCCGAGTACGTGGGCACCACCAATTGCCGCTACGAAGTGACGCCGCTGCACGCCGACGCCAACGGCAAGCCGATCGACCCGCAATGGTTCGACGAAGGCCGCCTCGTTACCGGCACGCAACCCGAAGCCCAAGGCTGACCCATCATGAGCGAAGCCACCCCACAAGCCCTGACCCCGGCCCCGCCGGTGGCCGGCGCCACCGAAGCCCCCGTCCAGCTGATGCAAGGCGGCGAGGCACACCACTACGCGCTGACGCTGTTCACGCGCAGCCCCAACAACCCGCGCACGCGCTTCTCCGAGAGCTACATCGAGGAGCTGGCCACCAGCATCAAGCGGCTGGGCGGCGTGATCCAGCCCCTCCTGGCGCGGCCCAACCCCGAGTACGCTCCAGGCAACGGCCGCCCGCCGTATGAGATCGTCTGCGGCGAGTGCCGCTATCGGGCCAGTGTCAAGGCCGACATGGCCGGCATCCTGGCCATGGTGCGCCCGCTCACGGACTTCGACGTGCAAGAGGTGCAGATCGTCGAGAACCTGCACCGCAATGATCTGCACCCGCTGGAAGAGGCCGAGGGGCTGCAGCGCCTGCTGCGCGCGCCTGACGGCCTGCAGGGCTATGACAGCGTCGAGGAGCTGGCCGCGCGCCTGGGCAAGAGCCGGCGCTGGGTGTATGGCCGGCTGCAACTGCTGCAGCTGAGCGAGCCGGTGCGCATCGCGTTCTTTGAAGACCGCATCAAGGCCACCGTGGCCGGGCTCATTGCCCGCATGCCTGACGCCACCCAGCAGGCCGAGGCGCTGGCGCGCATCGAGGCAGGCTTCGGCGGCGAGAGCATGTCGTTCCGCCAGGCGGCCGAGTACCTGCAGAAAGACTTCATGCTCAACCTGGCCAAGGCCCGGTTCGACATCAAGTCGGCTTACCAATGCGCAGGCCCGTGCGGGCAGTGCCCCAAGCGATCGGGCGCCAACCCGGATCTGTTCGAGGACGTGACGGCCGGCGACATGTGCCAAGACCGCGCCTGCTTCGACGCCAAGACCGAAGAGGCCCACCAGGCCGTGCTGGCCGGCGCACGCGCCATCGGCTGCAAGGTGTTGGCCGGCGACGAGGCGCGCCAGCTCATGCCCAGCGCCAGCATGCTGCCTACGGGCTACCAGTGGTTCGACAAGCCCTGCCCCAAGCTCACGGCCAGCAAGCGCACCCTGCGCGAGCTGTTCGGCACCAAGCTGCGCGACCTGGTGGTGATCGACCACCCGCAGACCGAGACCATCATCGAGCTGATGCCCGACACGGCCGTCAAGAAGATGCTCAAGGCCAAGGATCTGCTGCGCGACGAGCCCGCACCGGCGGCACCAGCGCCCGCCCTGTCCGTCGCCCCGGTGGTGAGCCATGGCCCGGCACCGGCACCCAAGCCGGTGCCCGTGAAGCCCCGCACCGACCAGCAGCTCGAAGCCGACATGGCCGAGCGCGCGGGCGATCTGTTCAGCCAGATGCTGTTCAAGCGCATGCACGACCAGCTGGCCAGCGCCGAGCAGCTGCCGGCACGCGCGGCCGAGCTGCTGGTGCTGCAGCGCGTCGAAGACAACATGAGCGCCCAGGCCATCGAGCTGATGTATGAGGTGCGAGGCTGGGACTTGCCCGACCGCCAGACCGCCTATTTGTCCGACTTGGCCGCGAAGCTGCGCACGCTCGACGGCCACCAGGTGGGCCTGCTGCTGATCGAAACGCTCTACGCGGAGGAGCTGACCAACAGCGACACCCTCGGCGACCTGCGCACCAACTTCGAGAGCTACGCCCTTGAGGTGGCCGAGCTTCTGGAGATCGAGCTGCCCCCGATCCAGGCCGAGGCCGACGAGGGCGCCTATCAGCAGGTGAGCGCCGAGGAGCGGCGGCGACTGGGCATGGATAGCGACGAGGACGAGCACGACGATGCCACCGACGCGACCGCGGCTTTCGTTGCGGTGCACGCGCCCAAGCCCACCGCCGCCAAGGTGCCCGTCAAGTACCGCAACGCATCGACCGGCGAAAGCTGGAGCGGCCGTGGCCTGCAACCCAAGTGGCTGAAGGTGGCCATCGGTGCCGGCGCACGGCTGCAAGACTTCGAGGTCGCCCCATGAGCATCGCGCCCACCACAGTGCACATCGGCGGCGCACACACCGCCATGAAAGAGAACATCGCCCGCGAGGCCGCCAAGCTGGTGGCCCTGGCCGAGGCCTTCGGTCTGGTGGTCACCATCGAGCGCGAGTCGCTGCCGCCGCTGCGCATGGGCAACCATGCGCCGGTGATTGCGGTATGGCAGATCGGGGAGAAGTAGCCATGGCCGCGCAATCGAACATCGAGTGGACGGACTCCACCTTCAACCCCTGGGAAGGCTGTCAGAAGGTCGGCCCGGGCTGCGACCACTGCTATGCCGAGAACCGCAATGCACGGTTCGCGGGCGGCCAGGCGATCAATTGGGGGCCTGGCGCTCCACGCCGCCTGACCAGCGCCAGCAACTGGGCCAAGCCCTTGGCCTGGAATCGAGACCATCAAGCGTTCTTCGCCCAGCACGGCAGGCGGCGTCGGGTGTTCTGTGCCAGCCTGGCTGATGTGTTCGACAACGCAGTGCCGGCGCAATGGCGCATCAGCTTGCTCAGGCTCATCGAGCAGACGCCGCACCTGGATTGGTTGCTGCTGACCAAGCGCATCGGCAATGCAGCGGACATGCTCGAAGTGGCCATGCGCGCCATCACCGCCGGCCGTGAAGGCTGGCGGGACAACTACTTCCCGCACGTCGCGATCGGCGCCACGGTGGTCAACCAGGAAGAGGCGGACCGCGATGTTCCGAAGCTGCTGGCGACACCGGCGCGCGTGCGGTTCCTGAGCATCGAGCCGATGCTGGGGCCGGTGGACATTAAGAAGTACCTGTGGCCAGTGCATGCACGCTGGCCCGCGAAGTACCGCTCTCCTGCCGAGGCTATCGCCGACGGCGCAGAAGTTACCTACCACCGGCAGGCACTGATCTCTTCAGACTGGGCCAACCACTTGGTGAACTGGGTAATCGTCGGCGGCGAGAGCGGCCCCGAGGCCAGGCCGATGCACCCTGACTGGGTGCGCTCGCTGCGATATCAGTGCGAAGCCGCGAACACGCCCTTTCTGTTCAAGCAGTGGGGCGAGTGGGCTGTCTGCGTCGGAGACGATCAGCGCTTACACCCAGAGGCAATTCGCGCTCGACGGGAAAACCACACAGCCGCATGGCCAGATGGCACGGTCGGAGATGGCGCCCATCGAAAGAACGGCGGGTTCGGCACGCCGCTGCTACGCATCGGCAAGAAGGCTGCCGGCCGTCTACTCGATGGCCGCACGCATGACGGCTTCCCCCCCGCCGCTTGAGGGCCTGACATGAAAGCACTTTCTATCCGCCAGCCCTGGGCCTGGCTCATCTGCCAGGGCATCAAGCCCGTGGAGAACCGCACCTGGTGGATCGCCTACCGCGGCGAGCTGCTCATCCACGCCGGCAAGACGTTCGACCACGAGGGCGCGCAGAGCATCGCCGAGGTGTTCCCGGATCTCGCCGCGCGCATGCCGGCGCCCGACCAATACGAGATGGGCGGCATCGTTGGCCAGGCCACGCTGACCGACTGCGTGCGCGAGCACCCCAGCCCGTTCTTCACCGGCCCGTTCGGCTTCGTGCTCGCCGATGCGAAGCCCCTGCCCTTCCGCCCCTTCAAGGGCGTGCTGGGCCTCTTCGAGGTGCCAGACGCCGACGAGCAGGCCGAGGCCTTTCCCCAGTCCAGCCAGGCACAGGAAGGGCTGTTCTGACATGGCCACGAAAGACATCAGCGACGTGCAGGTGCTGCAGGCCTATGCCGAGGCATCGAGACTTTATGCCGCGAATCCCACGCTCTTTCGATGGCCTGAGGCGCTGCTGCAGGAACGGACCGGCCAATGCAAGAAGGTGTGCTTCAGCGCTATGGATCGCGCCCACCGCCGCGGGCTCACCGAGTACGGCGTCAGCCTGCGGGCCGGATGGATCACTGACGCCGGCGAAGCGCTTTTGGCATCCACCAAGCCGGAGCCTGCAGCATGACCACCGCCAAAGCCGCCTACGTCAAGAGCCAGGGCCAGACGCGCAGCCATCACTGCCACTGGCCCGGCTGCACCAAGCAGTGCCCCCCCCGGCGATGTGGGGCTGCAGGCCTCATTGGTACAGCCTGCCGGCCGACCTGCGCAAAGACATCTGGGCCACCTACCGGCCCGGCCAAGAAGTCCACGGCACCCCGAGCCGCGCCTATGTGCGCGTGGCCCAGGCGGTGCAGGACTGGATCACCCAGCACCAGGCCAGCGCGCCGGTGCAAACACGATTGGATGACGCACCATGACTTCCGCCTATCAGCGCTTCGCCGCGGCAATCAGGCGCCTGCTCGCGCCAGGCCCTGCTTGGGTTATCGAAAAGGCTACCAACCGCCGCGCCGAGCTTGCCGAAGACGCCCTCGGCAGGTATCGAACCGCCGTCGATGATCTCGACAGGTGGTGCGGCCACACGTACCCGCAAGCCCGCCTGATTGCTGAGCACTTGCGCGCTGCCGGTGAAGGCCTTGGCCTCAATGCTGGTACGCCGTGTGGCAGCGAGGCCTGTACCGTCAGCGGCTTGCGCCAGCAGCTCGCAAGACTTGCCCCGGCCTTCCCGACCTGGATCGGTTTCGAGCAGCCCGACACACTCCTCATTGACCGAAAGCGCTACACCGCGAGCTTGCTCGGCCGTACCGGTCTTATGGGGGAGCGGGGGGCGCTGCTGACGATCGAGTCAAACCCCGAAGATGAGCAGGTGACGTTCAGGCGCATGCACTCGTCACCCGCTGTGCTCGATGTGCTGGACGAGCGCGAGTGGCAGATCAACGTCGAGCGGTTCATGCCGGCGCACGACGACGAGCACGACGCCGGCGAGATGGCTGCGGCCGCGGCGGCCTATGCGCTGTCGGCCGCAGACCGCCTGCATCCGCTGTCGCAGGGGGACGGCGGAACAGAGGCCCCACTGTCGTGGCCATGGGATGCCAGCTGGTGGCGGCCCAAGACGCCACGCGAAGACCTGGTGCGCGCGGCTGCGCTGGCGATCGCAGAGATAGACAAGCTAGACCGTCAAGCGGCCAAGGCCGCCCGCATGCCATCGATGCCGGCGCACGGTCGCGTTTTCAGCGAGTCCGAGGCCGAATCAGCGATTGATCGCCTGCGCGGCATGATCACCCCTATCCAGCCGCCGAGCCCGAAATGAACACTCAAATCAAGTACCCGCCCGGCGCCCTGGTGCGGGCAACCGAGATCTGCCGCGACCCCAAGACCGGCCGCCCTGGCCTGCTGCCAATCAACCGCTCGACCTGGTACAAGTGGATCAAGGCCAAGCGCGTGCCTGAGGGCCGCAAGATCGGTGCGGCCACGACGGTGTGGCCGGTCGAGGTGGTGCTGGCGCTGGGGCAAGGTGAGGCGCCGTGACGGTGGCCAGCCCGGCGCTGCGCTACCACGGAGCCAAGTTCCGGCTTGCCCCCTGGGTGCAGCGGTTCTTTCCGCCTCATGCCCGCTACGTCGAGCCCTTCGGCGGCGCGGCTGGCGTGCTGCTGCAGAAGCCTCGCGCCTATGCCGAGGTCTATAACGACCTGGATGGCGACATCGTCAACTTCTTTCGCGTGCTGCGTGACCCGGTGCAGTGTGCCGAACTCGTCGACGCCTGCCAGCTCACGCCCTACGCCCGCGACGAGTTTGAGCTGGCATTCAAGCCCACCGACAACCAGGTAGAACGCGCCAGGCGCACTGCTGTGCGCGCGGCCATGGGCTTCGGGTCAACCAGCGCCACCAAAGGCACATGCGGCTTTCGTACGGACACCCGGCGCAGCTACGGCACGGCCCAGCACATCTGGCAGCGATACCCAGACAGCCTGGCCAGCATCGCCAAGCGCCTGCAGGGCGTGCTCATTGAGAATCGCCCGGCGATCGGAGTCATGCAAACGCATGATGGCCCCGACACTCTGCACTTTGTTGACCCCCCCTACTTGCCGGAAACCCGGGAGCGGCCAGGCCGCGGCTACTACCGCCATGAGATGACCGCCGACCAGCACGCCGAGCTGCTGGACACCGTCGACGGCCTCGCCGGCATGGTGGTGCTATGCGGCTACCCGAGCGAGCTGTACGACACGCGGCTGGCCCACTGGCAGCGCCACACCACCGTGGCCCGAATTTCCGGCCAGCGCGGCACCAGCAACCGCACCGAGGTCATCTGGATCAACCAGGCCTGCGCCAATGCGCTGCACCGCCTCGACGGCGGGCTGTTTGCCGAGCAGGCAGCTCAAGCCGTAGGCTAAGGCAACATAGCGACCTCAACTCGTCGCGACTCCATCATGAACATCTATCACGTCAGTTGGCTACAGGCCCACCAGTACGGCCTGAATGCCGTCGTCATCGCCGAGACGGCCGATGCGGCCCTGCAACTGCTGGACCTGGCCGCCTCAAACACCAGCGGCGTGGAAGTGGCCACGCTAGGCCCATGCACCTCGGGCGCCACCGCGCCCGAGGTGATCTGCTGCGAGCAGCTCTAGTCCGCAGGCTCACGCCCTGAGCTGCACCACCTCGGCCCCGGCCGCCAGTCGCTCAATGCGATCGGCCAGGAACTGCAGCGCCCTGGCCCGCTCCTCGGGCAGCTCGTGATGGCTGTAGGCCGCCGATACCTTGTCGGGCTCCTGGTGAGCCAGCAGCAGCTCCACCACATCCTTGCCGATGCCGTGCTCACGCAGCAGCGTGGCGGCCGTGCCCCGCGTGCCGTGTGGGCTGAACTCGGGCATGCCGAAGTCCATCCGCTTGAAAAAGTGATTCAGCGTCACCTCGGCCATGTGTGCTGACCGGCGCGAGATCGACGGCAGGATGTACTCGCTGCCCTGAGAGAAGTGGAACAACTGGCGCAGCAGCTCAACGGCCTGGCGCGACAGGTACACCCGGTGCGGTTTCTTCATCTTCATGCGCTCGGCCGGGATGTCCCACACCGCCCCATCCAGATCGAACTCGGGCTTTTTGGCCCTGAGCAGCTCCATCTTGCGCACCATGGTGAGCAGCAGCAGCTTGCTGGCCAGCAGCGTGCCGCCGTGAGCGCCCTGCTGGTCGATCGCGCGCCAGAAGGCCCCGATCTGGCTCTCCTTCAGATGCGGGTGATGGGTCTTGGGCGGCACCGAGACCGCGCCCTTGAGCGGCGCGGCGGGGTTCGTGGCCACCAGCAGCTTGCGGATGGCAAAGTTATAGATCTGCTGGACGATGACGCGGATTCGGTCGGCCGTGGTCGGGTTGCTCAGCCGGCGCTGGATGATGGCCAGCACGTCGGCCGGGCGCACGTCACCGAGGGCCATGTGCCCAATGGCCGGGTACACATCGGCATCCAGCCAGCGCACGATCTGCGCACGATAGGTGGCGCCGCGATAGTGCAGGGTCTCGGCGATCCAGATCGACGCGAAGGCCTGGAAGGTGACCGCCCGGGCCTCCTCGACCTTGCGCTGCACCTGGTCAAGCTGCTTGGCCTTGGCCGGGCTCTCGCCGCGCTCGACCAGGGCGCGCAGCTCCTCGTGCTTGTCTCGGGCCTGCTTGACGGTGAAGGCCGGGTAGCTGCCGATGGTGACTTTCTCGCGCTTGCCGTCCAGGTGGTACTTGAAGCGCCAGGTCTTCGCCCCCGAGGGCAATATCTCGATGATCAGCCCACCGCCATCCGTCAGTGAATATGCCTTCTCGCGGGGCTTGGCCTGGTCGATGGTTATCGGCTTCAGCGAGTAATTGACGTGGCGCATGGTGCAAACCTTTTGGGGCCATCAAACGGGGCCATGGGCCGCATTATGGCCCCGAATATGGCCCCGTTTTTGCGCGATGCCAGGCGACAACAGGCGACACCAAACGACAAAACGCCCCGGGCCTTCATAGGCACTGGGGCGTTTCTAGATACTCTAGGATTGCCCTGGATACTCTGTCACATCTGGTCGATCATGACCTGCCCAAAGCCGGAGCAGGACACCTGCGTCGCACCGTCCATCAGACGGGCGAAGTCATAGGTGACCTTCTTGCTGGCGATCGCCGCTTCCAGCGAACGGATGATCAGGTCAGCCGCCGCCGTCCAGCCCATGTGGCGCAGCATCATCTCGGCCGAGAGGATCTCGCTGCCCGGATTCACATAGTCCTTGCCGGCGTACTTGGGCGCCGTGCCGTGCGTGGCCTCGAAGCAGGCCACCGAGTCCGACATATTGGCGCCAGGGGCGATGCCGATGCCGCCGACCTGCGCGGCCAGCGCGTCGGAGATGTAGTCGCCGTTCAGGTTCAAGGTGGCCACCACCGAGTACTCGGCCGGGCGCAAGAGTATCTGCTGCAGGAAGGCGTCGGCGATCGAATCCTTGATGGTGATGCTCTTGCCGCTCTTCGGGTTCTTCAGCTTGCACCAGGGGCCGCCGTCGATCAGCTCGGCGCCGAACTCCCGTTGCGCCAGCGCATAGGCCCAGTCACGAAACGCACCTTCGGTGTATTTCATGATGTTGCCCTTGTGCACGATGGTGACGCTGGGCTTGTCATTGTCGATCGCGTACTGGATGGCCTTGCGCACCAGGCGCTCGGTACCTTCGCGCGACACGGGCTTGATGCCTATGCCTGAGGTGTTCGGGAAGCGGATCTTCTTGACCCCCATCTCCTCCTGCAGAAACTTGATCAGCTTCTTGGCCTTGTCGCTCTCCGCCTCGTACTCGATGCCGGCATAGATGTCTTCCGAGTTCTCGCGGAAGATGACCATATTCGTCTTCTCCGGCTCCTTCAACGGCGAGGGCACGCCCTTGAAGTACTGCACCGGGCGCAGACAGACATAGAGGTCGAGTTCCTGGCGCAGCGCCACGTTCAGCGAGCGTATGCCGCCGCCCACCGGCGTGGTCAGCGGCCCCTTGATCGAAACCACGTACTCGCGCAAGACCGCCAGGGTTTCTTCGGGCAACCAGACGTCCGGACCATAGACCCGGGTGGCCTTCTCGCCAGCATAGACCTCCATCCAGTGGATCTTCTTCTTGCCGCCATAGGCCTTGGCCACCGCAGCGTCGACCACCTTGAGCATGACCGGCGTGATGTCCATACCGGTGCCGTCACCTTCGATGTACGGAACGATGGGCTCGTCCGGCACGTTGAGCGACATGTCGGCGTTGACGGTGATCTTGGCACCCTGGTCAGGAATCGTGATGTGCTGATACATGTACAGGAGCCTCCGGATCAGCTCGCGACCGTCGCCAGGGCGGCATTGAATGTCGCGCTCGGGCGCATCACGGCTTCCAGCTTCGCCATGTCGGGCATGTAGTAGCCACCGATGTCCACCGGCTTGCCCTGTACGGCCGCCAGTTCGGCGACGATGGTGCTCTCCTGCTCGGCCAGCGCCTTGGCCAGCGGGGCGAACTTGGACGCCAGCTCGGCGTCCTCGCTCTGCGCGGCCAGGGCCTGGGCCCAGTACAGGGCCAGGTAGAACTGGCTGCCGCGGTTGTCCAGCTGCCCGGTCTTGGGGCTGGGGTTCTTGTTGTTGTCCAGCAGCTGGCCGGTCGCCGCATCCAGCGTCTTGGCCAGCAGCTTGGCCTTGGCGTTGTTGTTCTTGAGGCCCAGGTCCTCGAGGCTCACGGCCAGGGCCAGGAATTCACCCAGCGAATCCCAGCGCAGGTGGTTCTCTTCCACCAATTGCTGCACATGCTTGGGCGCCGAGCCGCCGGCACCGGTCTCGTACATGCCGCCACCGGCCATCAAGGGCACGATGGACAGCATCTTGGCCGAGGTGCCCAGCTCCATGATGGGGAACAGATCGGTCAGGTAGTCGCGCAGGATGTTGCCGGTGGCGCTGATCGTGTCCAGGCCGCGTATCACCCGCTCCAGGGTGTAACGCATGGCGCGCACCTGGCTCATGATCTGGATGTCCAGGCCAGCCGTGTTGTGCTCGTGCAGGTACATCTTGACCTTGGTGATCAGCTGCGCCTCGTGCGGGCGGTACTGGTCGAGCCAGAACACCACCGGCATGCCCGAGTTGCGTGCACGGTTGACTGCAAGCTTGACCCAGTCGCGGATGGCAGCATCCTTGCACTGGCACATGCGCCAGATATCGCCCTGCTCCACCTCCTGACTCATCAGCACCTCGCCGGAGTCCAGGTCGGTGATATTGGCCACGCCGTCTTCGGCAATCTCGAAGGTCTTGTCGTGCGAGCCGTACTCCTCGGCCTGCTGGGCCATCAGGCCGACATTGGGCACGGTGCCCATGGTCTTGGGGTCGAAGGCGCCATGCCACTTGCAGAAGTTGATGATCTCCTGGTAAATGCGGGCGAAGGTCGATTCGGGCATCACGGCCTTGACGTCCTTCAGGCGGCCATCGGCGCCCCACATCTTGCCGCCGTTGCGAATCATCGCCGGCATCGAGGCATCGACGATGATGTCGTTGGGCGAGTGGAAGTTGGTGATGCCCTTGGCCGAATCGACCATGGCCAGCTCGGGGCGGTGCTCGTGGCAGGCGTGCAGGTCGCGCTTGATCTCGTCCTGCTTGCTCTGCGGCAGGGTGGCGATCTTGTTGTAAAGATCGACCATGCCGTTGTTGACGTTGATGCCCAGCTCCTCGAAAAGCTTGCCGTGCTTCTCGAAGGCCTCGCGGTAGAAGATCTTGACGCAGTGACCGAAGACGATGGGGTGCGAGACCTTCATCATCGTGGCCTTGACGTGCAGCGAGAACATCACGCCGGTCTTGTGGGCGTCCTCGATCTCGCGCTCATAGAAGTCCAGCAGCGCCTTCTTGCTCATGAACATGCTGTCGACCACCTCGCGGTCCAGCAGCGCGACCTTGGATTTGAGCACGATGGTCTTGCCGCTCTTGGTGATCAGCTCCATCTTGACGTTGCGCGCGCGGTCCAGCGTCATCGACTTTTCGCCGTGATAGAAGTCGCCGCTGTGCATGTGCGAGACATGCGAGCGCGAGGCCTGGCTCCAGTCGGCCATGCTGTGCGGGTTCTTGCGGGCGTATTCCTTGACGGCCTTGGGCGCGCGGCGGTCGGAGTTGCCTTCGCGCAGCACCGGGTTCACCGCGCTGCCGGTGCACTTGCCGTAGCGCGCACGCAGCTCCCTCTCTTCGTCGGTCTTTGGGCTCTCGGGGTAGTCGGGGATGGCGTAACCCTTGTCCTGCAACTCCTTGATGGCCGACTTCAGCTGTGCCACCGAGGCGCTGATGTTGGGCAGCTTGATGATGTTGGCCTCGGGCTTCAAGGTCAGCTTGCCCAGCGCGGCGAGATCATCGGACACGCGCTGCGCTTCGGTCAGGCATTCCGGGAACTGCCCCAGGATGCGGCCGGCCACGGAGATGTCGCGGGTCTCGACGTGAACGCCCGCAGGCGCCGTGAAGGCGCGGACGATGGGCAGGAACGACGCGGTCGCCAGCAGCGGCGCCTCGTCGGTCAGGGTGTAGATGATGGTCGGTTGGGAAGTAGTCATATTGTGTCCAGATCGGCCCATCCATCAGGCGCAGTGGGTGAAACAAATAGAGCGGCGATTCTAAGTCAGCACTGAGGGGCCGGGGGTCTCAGTCTTATATAAGTCTTGACCTTCTCTGGGCTTCTCGGGTAGCCGGACTTCAGCCGAAGCAATAGGCGGCCACCTGCTCCCAAACCCCGTGGCCCAAGGCCCAGATGGAGCTCAGCACCAGGGCCAGGCCGGCCAGCCGTATCGCCCAGACCATGCCCAGCTCGGCATCCTTGACGCCCAGCAGGCGCCACAGCAGGGCCGGCCCCAGCAGCAGCCCGAGGCTGGAGGTCAGGGCAAAGCCCGACATCACCGCGGCGCCCCAGGCAGGGGTGGAGGCCAGGGCGGCCAGCACCAGGGCCGATTGCAGCAGGCCGCAGGGCCAGGCGATCCAGGCCAGGCCGGCCGCGCCGCTGCGCAGCGGCGCCGAGCGAGCGACCCAGCGGACAGTCGCCAGTCCACTTGTCGCGACACCGCCGGGCGCCAGCTGCTGACCCACGCCCATCATCCAGGCCGGCTGGCGGCCGCGCCACATCAGGCTCAGGCCCAGCAGCAGCACGGCCATGTGCAACAGCACCCAGAATGGCCGCAACGCAGCGCTGGCCTGGGCCAGCTGCGCCATCGCGCCGACGCTTGCCGCCGCGACCGCACCACCCAGCGCATAGCTGAGCAGGCGTCCGAGGTGAAAGGACAGGCGAGCCGGCGCCCGCCCCTGCGTGAGGCCCGCGCAGGCGGCTCCGCACATGGCGGCGCAATGCGGCGACCCGGCCAGGCCCATCAACAGGGCGGAGCCGAGCAGGCTCAGATGATCCGTGAGAAGCGCTCCCGATTGCGATCGGCCTGCAGGGCGCGATCAAACACCATGGCCACGGCGCGCACGAAATACCAGCCCATGGCCGTGACCTGTATCGCCCTGGGCTCCAGGGTGACCAGGCCCAATTCTGCCAAATCGCGGAGTTGCTCGAGTTCGGCCGCGAAGTACTGATCCATCTTCAGCAGATGGGCCAATTCGATCGATTCGTACTCCACCCTGCCCTGGCACATCAGGGCCATGATGACGGCGCGGCGCACCAGGTCGTCACGGCTCAGGGCCAGGCCGCGCACCACCGGCAGCTGGCCCTGGCGCAGCGCGTCGTAGTACTCGGGCAGGGTCTTGGCATTCTGGCTGTAGCTGGCGCCAATGCGGCCGATGGACGACACACCCAGGCCGATCAGGTCGCAATCGGCCTGGGTGCTGTAGCCCTGGAAGTTGCGCTGCAGCCGACCCTGGCGCTTGGCCACGGCCAGCGAGTCGGTGGACAGGGCGAAGTGATCCATGCCGATATAGCTGTAGCCATGTGACAGGAAGCCGCTGATCGCACCCGACAGCATGGTCAGCTTGTCGCTGGCCGGCGGCAGGCTGGCGCCGTCGATACGGCGCTGCGGCTTGAAGCGCTGCGGCAGATGGGCGTAGCCGTACAGCGCGATGCGGTCGGGCCGCAAGGCGGCAACCTGGTTCACCGTGCGGGCGAAGGACTCCGGCGTCTGCAGCGGCAGGCCATAGATCAGGTCCACATTCAGCGACTCGAAGCCCAGCGCGCGGGCCTCGACCATCAGCATTTCGACGCTCTCATAGCTCTGCTGGCGGTGCACGGCCTTCTGCACGGCCGGGTCGAAGTCCTGCACGCCAAAGCTCAGCCGGTTGAAACCCAGTTCGCGCAGATGTTTCAGGCGCTCCTTGGTCACCGTGCGCGGGTCGACCTCGATCGAGGCCTCGATGCCGGGCTGGAACTTGAAGCAGGCGCGCAGATCGTCCATCAGGCGGCTCAGCTCGGCGTCGCTCAGGAAGGTCGGCGATCCGCCGCCCAGATGCAGCTGCGAGATGGCCGGCGGGCGCTTGAGCTCGGCCAGGGTCAGGTCCATCTCCGTGCGCAGCGCGTCCAGATACTCGCCGGCCCGCTCATGGTGCTTGGTGATGACCTTGTTGCAGGCGCAGTAGTAGCAGACCGATTCGCAGAATGGTATGTGCACATAGACCGACATCGGCGCCACGCCGCCGACCATCGCGCCGGTGGCGCGCTGGGCCAGCACCTGGCGGTACTGCGGCTCGGCAAAGGCCTCGACGAAGCGGTCGGCGGTCGGGTAGGAGGTGTAGCGCGGGCCGGGTACATCGAAGCGGCGCAGCGCCTCCTCGGTGATCAGCTCGGGACCCAGCTCAAGGGTCGACAAAGCACTTTGCATGGTAGGGGTAGGGGGGGTGGCAAGCATGATGGCCGTACTCTGCCTACGGGACCGGCCAGCCCCATTGACCTGCATCAAGAAGCGATAGCGGGCTTGGGCCAACAATGCGCAAAGCCTTGAGGAACATCATGTTCAATACGTCCCCTGTCCCCCATGCCGCCCGCGAGTCCAGTGACGCCGGTGACGGTCCCTGCGCCGTACAGCGCTTTGCGCGAGTGAACCCCGTCGTGCCGGGGCATGTGCACATCCAGGCAGAGCCGTTCAAGGTCGCCTGCTCCAGCTGCAATCTGCGCGAGCTGTGCCTGCCTGTCGGCCTGAACAAGACCGACCTGGACCAGCTCGATACCCTGGTCGAGACGCGCCGCTCGGTGGCCCGCGGCGAGACCCTGTTCCGCACCGGCGACAGCTTCCAGTCGCTGTATGCGGTGCGCACCGGCTTCTTCAAGACCTGCGTCTCGTCCGAGGACGGTCGAGATCAGGTAACCGGCTTCCAGATGGCCGGCGAACTGCTGGGCCTGGACGGCATCAGCACCGAACGCCATGCCTGTGACGCGGTCGCCCTGGAGGACTCGCAGGTCTGCGTGATCCCCTATGAGCAGCTTGAGTCGCTGTCGCGCGAGTTCGGCGATCTGCAGCGCCAGTTCCACAAGATCATGAGCCGCGAGATCGTGCGCGACCATGGGGTGATGCTGCTGCTGGGCAGCATGCGCGCCGAGGAGCGCCTGGCCGCCTTTCTGCTGAACCTGACCCAGCGCCTGCAGGCCCGAGGCTTCTCGGCCTCCAGCCTGGTGCTGCGCATGACGCGCGAGGAAATCGGCAGCTATCTGGGCCTCAAGCTGGAGACGGTGAGCCGCGCGTTCTCGAAATTCCAGGAACAGGGGCTGCTGGAGGTGAAGCAGCGGCAGATCCGCATCCTTGATCAGGCGGGGCTGCAGGCGCTCGTCAACAGCAGCCCGAGCTGATCAATACGGCCATCGTTTGGCCACTGCATTCGGGGACTCCCCTGGCGGCGTTGTCATCAACAGCGCCGTCAGCGCGCCGGCCAGACTGATCACCACCCAGAACACGAAAAAGGCCAGGCTGTAGATCGCCTGGTGGCTCAGTTCCATGCTGGCGCCACCGAACCAGTGCAGATCGGCCGGGTCAACGCAGGCGAACACCAGCATCTCCAGCACGCCGGCCATCAGGAAAGAAGGCCAGACAATGCTCAGGGCCCAGCGCCCCAAGCCCGACACAGCGTCTTGCGGCTCGCTCATTGGCCACCCGTGGCAGCGTGGTTGCGGGCCTTCATCGCCGGTGCCAGTGCCGCACCGGGTGCCTTCGCTTCAACGGCCGTCTGCACCGAATCGGCCCCCTGGCCTCTATCCTCGATCACCGCATCCGGGAACTTCAGCGCCAGCCCCAGCGTGACGAAGCTGGCCACCACGACGATGCTCGGCCCGCCCACCACCAACCACATCGTCGGCTCCTTCCACCAGGGCTGCTTGCGGCCATCGACCGGGGTCTTCGAGGCTTGTTGTGACATGCTCTGCTCCTGAAGTTTGCTTGAGCTGCGCGAATCCGCTCAGCGGGGCACCACAAAGGTTGACTTTTCCAGCACGGTGGGCACTGGCTGTTCGGCCCCGCCCATCCGCTCGATCTTGAATTTCATCGGGTGAGCCCCCGGCCCGGCCGCCTTGGCCGACTCGGGCGGCAGCTGTACCGCCACCGACACCCAGCGCGCCTCCGTCGAGGCCACGGCAACTTCGCCGCCACTGCCCAGCCGCAAACCTGGCAGACCTTCGACACCGATGCGATAGCGCTGCTCGGACTCGGTGCCGTTCATGATCTGCAGGCGGTAGACGTTCTCGATGAAGCCGTCGTCGACCAGCCGGGCCAGCGAGGCGCGATCGCGCACCACATCGACACGGAAGGGACTGCGCAGATTCAGGCTCAACAGCAGCCCGGCGCACAGCGCCAGCAGGATCACGGTATAGATCAGCACCCGCGGCCGCAGCACGCGCTGGAACATCTGCTTGCGCGTCCAGCCCCCGTCGATGCCATGCTGGGTGGCATAGCGGATCAGGCCGCGCGGATAGTTCATCTTGTCCATCACCTCATCGCAGACGTCGATGCAGGCGGCGCAGCCAATGCATTCGTACTGCAAGCCCTTGCGGATGTCGATGCCGGTCGGGCAGACCTGCACGCACAGCGTGCAGTCGATGCAGGAGCCCAGATTCAGCGCCGCCGGATCGGCTTTGCGCGAGCGCGCACCGCGTGGCTCGCCGCGTTGTGCGTCGTAGCCGATGATCAGCGTGTCCTTGTCGAACATCGCGCTCTGGAAGCGCGCGTAAGGGCACATGTATTTGCACACCTGCTCGCGCAGGAAGCCGGCATTGCCATAGGTGGCCAGCCCGTAGAACAGCACCCAGAACCATTCCCAGGGGCCAAAGCCCAGGCTCATCGCCTCGGCCGCCAGCTCACGTATCGGCGTGAAATAGCCGACCAGGGTGAACCCGGTCCACAGGCTGAGCAGCAGCCACGCCACCTGCTTGCCACCCTTGCGCGCCAGCTTCTCGGCCGACCAGGGCGCGGCATCCAGGCGCATGCGTGCGGTGCGGTCGCCCTCGAAGTGGCGCTCTATCCACAGAAAGATCTCGGTGTAGACGGTCTGCGGGCAGGCGAAGCCGCACCACAGCCGCCCGGCCACCGCGGTGAACAGGAACAGCGCGTAGGCGCTGATCAGCAGCAGGGCCGTCAGGTAGATGAAGTCCTGCGGGTACAGCACCAGATCGAAGATGTAGAAGCGTCTCGTGCCCAGGTCGAACAGCACGGCCTGGCGCCCGTTCCAGGGCAGCCAGGCCAGGCCGTAGAACACCAGCTGCGTGGCCCAGACCAGCGCCCAGCGCCAGGCGGCGAACCAGCCATGCACCGAGCGCGGGTAGATCTTCTTCTCCGACACATACATCGAGACAATCTCGATGCCCGCGCCACCCCCGGCGCTCGATGCCACCACCCGCCCCGCCCCCTTGGAGGCGGCCGGTGCCGGGGTGGCTGGCTTGCTGCTGTCGTCCATGTCGCTCGCTTACTTCGCTGCCACCGTGCTGGACTGCGACAGGCCCCAGACATAGCCGGCCAGCACATGGATCTGCTCGGCACTGAGACGTGTGTCGTGCGCAGGCATGACATTGTTCTTGCCCTGGCCGATCATCGCGATCACCGCGTCCTCACCCCAGCCGTGCAGCCAGACCTTGTCACTCAGATTGGGCGCACCCAGGGCCTGATTGCCCTTGCCGTCCATGCCGTGGCAGGCCGCGCAGGCCGCGAACTTGGCCTTGCCCAGCTGGGCCGCGACCGAGTTGTGCGGGCTGCCCGACAGGCTCAGCACATAGTTGGCGACATTGCGCACATCATCGGGCCCGCCGACCGCGGCGGCCATCGGCGGCATCATGCCGTTGCGCCCCTTGGTGATGGTCTCGGCGATGGTCTCGAGCTTGCCGCCCCACAACCAGTCCTGGTCGGTCAGATTGGGAAAGCCCTTGCTGCCCTTCGCGTCGGAGCCGTGGCAGGCCGCACAGTTGTTGGCGAACAGCCGCTCGCCGATGGCCATGGCCTGCGGGTCCTGATGCAGCTGCTCGGCGCTCATGGCGCTGAACTTGGCGTAGATCGGAGCCATCGCCGTGCGGGCCTGGTCCATCTCGGCCTTGTGCTGGCCGACACTGCTCCAGCCCAGGCTGCCGGCGACGCTGCCCAGACCCGGATAGAGGCCCAGGTAGATGCCGGCAAACACCACCGTCAGCACGAACAGGCCCATCCACCAGCGTGGCAAGGGGTTGTTCAGTTCACGCAGGTCTTCATCCCAGACATGGCCGGTGGTGTTGTCATTGGCCATCACCTTGCGGCGGCTGGCGATGATCAGCAAGACCAGGCACAGCAGCAGGCCGAGAATCGTGGACGCGGCCACGAACAGCGACCATCCGGAAGAGAAAAAGTCGCTCATGCAGATCTCCCCTTGGTTGCGGGTGCGGCGGCGGCTTCGGCCGCCAGCAGGGCGTCGTCTTCCTGCAGGGGCAGCGCCGCGATGGCGTCGTACGCATGCTTGTTGCGCCGCGAGTAGGTCCGCCAGACGATGGCCAGAAACGCCACCAGCGACAGCACGGTGACCAGGGCCCTCATAAGATTGATGTCCATTTGCTTTCCTTATTTCACCGCAGTGCCCATGACCTGCAGGTAGGCGATCAGGGCATCAAGTTCGGTCTTGCCCTTCACCGCTTCGCCCGCCTTGGCGATTTCGTCGTCGCTGTAGGGCACGCCCAGGGTGCGCAGCGCACGGAACTTGGGCGCCATGTCTGCGGGGACCAGGTTGTTGGTCGCCAGCCAGGGGTAGGCCGGCATGTTCGACTCGGGCACCAGGTCACGCGGGTTCAGCAGGTGGATGCGATGCCACTCGTCGCTGTACTTGCCGCCGACGCGGTGCAGGTCCGGGCCGGTGCGCTTGCTGCCCCACTGGAAGGGGTGGTCGTAGACGAATTCTCCGGCGGTCGAGTAGTGGCCATAGCGCAGCGTCTCGGCGCGCAGCGGACGGATCATCTGCGAGTGGCAGTTGTAGCAGCCCTCGCGGATGTAGACGTCGCGGCCCGCGAGCTGCAAGGCGTCATAGGGCTTCAGACCCGGCACCGCCTGCGTGGTCGAGCGCTGGAAGTACAGCGGCACGATCTCGACGATGCCGCCCACGGCCACCGTCAGCAGTATCAGCACGATCATCAAAAAGTTGCTGGTCTCGATTCTCTCGTGACCGGCGGGCGCGTGTGGAGTCGCCATTGTTGTTCTCCTCGAGTCAAGCATGGGCCGGCATGGCCGGCACCTGCGGAATTGCGACCGGCGTTGCCCGGCCCGCGCGCACCGTCATCACCACATTCCAGGCCATGATCAGCATGCCGCTCAGATAGAGCAGGCCACCCAGCAGCCGCACCACATAGAACGGGAAGGTCGCCTTGACGCTCTCGACAAAGGTGTAGACCAGGGTGCCGTCCGGATTGATGGCGCGCCACATCAGGCCCTGCATCACACCGGCAATCCACATCGCGGCGATATAGAGCACGATGCCCAGCGTGGCGATCCAGAAGTGCAACTCGATCGCCGACTTGCTGTACATCTGCGTGCGGCCGAACATGCGCGGGATCAGGTGGTACAGCGCGCCCATCGAGATCATGCCCACCCAGCCAAGGGCGCCGGAGTGCACATGGCCGACGGTCCAGTCGGTGTAGTGGCTCAGCGCGTTGACCGTCTTGATCGACATCATCGGCCCCTCGAAGGTCGACATGCCGTAAAAGGACAGGGCCACGATCAGGAACTTCAGGATCGGGTCATCACGCAGCTTGTGCCAGGCGCCCGACAGGGTCATCACGCCATTGATCATGCCGCCCCAGCTCGGCGCCAGCAGCACCAGCGAGAACACCATGCCCACGCTCTGCGCCCAGTCGGGCAGCGCCGTGTAGTGCAGATGGTGGGGGCCGGCCCACATATAGGTAAAGATCAGCGCCCAGAAGTGGACGATGGACAGCCGGTAGCTGTAGACCGGACGGCCCGCCTGCTTGGGGATGTAGTAGTACATCATCCCCAGGAAGCCGGCGGTGAGGAAGAAGCCCACCGCATTGTGGCCGTACCACCACTGCACCATCGCGTCCTGCACACCGGCATAGGCCGAGTAGCTCTTGAACAGGCTCACCGGAATGGCGGCACTGTTGACCAGATGCAGCAGGGCCACGGCGATGATGAAGGCGCCGAAGAACCAGTTGGCGACGAAGATGTGATTGATCTTGCGCCGGCCGACGGTGCCGAAGAACACGACCGCGTAGGCCACCCAGACCAGGGTGATCAGGATGTCGATCGGCCACTCGAGCTCGGCGTATTCCTTGCCGCTGGTCATGCCCAGCGGCAGCGAGATCGCCGCGGACAGGATCACCAGCTGCCAGCCCCAGAACACGAACCAGGCAAGACCTGGCGCGAACAGGCGGGTCTGGCCGGTGCGCTGCACCACATGCAGCGAAGTGGCCATCAGCGCACAGCCGCCGAAGGCAAAGATCACCGCATTCGTGTGCAGCGGACGCAGGCGCCCGTAGCTCAGGAAGGAGATGCCCATATTCAACTCGGGCCAGGTCAGCTGAGCGGCGATGATCACGCCCACCAGCATCCCGACCACGCCCCACAACACCGAGGCCAGTGCGAACATGCGCACCACGCCATCGTCATAGACGGGGCCCGGTGGGCGCCCCTGACTTGCTGCCAAACTTGCCATTGAAGTACTCCTCAAACCCTTGATGCAAACAGGGGAATTGTTAGGGCGCGGACGGCCTTGCACCTTGATGAGCGTCAAGCTCGGGGCCGTCTTCATCCACTATCCGTGCGCCTTCTCGCTCCAGGTCTTCCAACTGGCCGCTGTTGAGCGCCCAACCGAACACCCCCACGATCAACAGGACCAGCAGAACCGAGATCGGGACCAGCAAATACAGTATGTCCATCGCGCCGGTCACTCCTTCTTGTCAAGCCCGCGCCCCAGGCGCAGGCTGTTGCTGACCACCAGCAGCGAACTCGCCGCCATGCCCAGGCCCGCGGCCCAGGGCGGCAGCCAGCCCATCAGTGCCAGCGGAATGCACGACAGGTTGTAGGCCAGCGCCCAGGCCAGGTTCTGGCGCACCACGCGTCGGGTGCGCAGGGCCAGGGCCCGCGCAGCGACGATATCCATCAAACGCTCGGACAGCAAGAAGCCATCGGCCTGGGCCTTGGCGACCACAGCGCCCTGCCCCATCGCGATCGACGCATCGGCCTGGGCCAGCACCGGGGCGTCGTTGATGCCGTCGCCCACCATCAGCACCCTGTGGCCAGCGGCCTGCAGCGCGCTCACATGGGCCAGCTTCAGCTCGGGCGTGGCCGCGCCCACCGCATTGGCGATGCCGGCCCGGGCCGCCACCTCGGCCACACGCGCCGAGGCGTCGCCGGACAGCAGGCTCAAGCCCAGGCCCTGGTCCTGCAAGGCCTGGACGGCCCGCAAGGCATCGGCACGCAGCGTTTCCTGGAAACGCAGCATCAGGGCCGGGGCACCAGTTCCGGCACCCGGCGGGCGCTGCGGGCCGAACACCAGCTGGGCGATCTCGCCGTCGACGGCAGAACCCTCCCCCATGACCCAGGCCTGAGCACCCAGACGCCAGACCTGGCCCTGGGCATCGCGGGCCTGCAGGCCGCAACCAGCGACCTCGACGATGTCGTGCCAAAGAGGCTCGTCGCCACCGGGCGTGCAGGCACGCGCCAAGGCCCTGGACATTGGATGGCGTGACTGCCGAGCCAGGGCGGCTGCCTGACGCAACAGCGCCGGATCGAGCGCATCGGCGTCGCACAGCTCCAGTTCGTCTTCGGTCAGCGTGCCGGTCTTGTCGAACACCACATGGGTCACGCCGGGCAGGCTGTCGAGCAGCTCCATGCGCTGCAGCAGCAGGCCACGCCGCGCCAGCGCGCCGGTGGCCGCCAGCCATGCGGACGGAGTGGCCAGAGCCAATGCGCAGGGGCAGGTGACGATCAGCACGCTGACGGCCACCCAGACCACCCGCGACGGATCGATGAAGCTCCAGACCAGCGCACCGCCGGCAGCCAGCAGCAGCACGCCCCAGAGGAAGAACGCCCCCACCCGATCGGCCAGACGCAGCTGCTGCGGGCGGCGGGTCATCGCGCTGCGCATCAGGGCCTTGATGCCCTCGAAGCGGGTGTCCGCGCCGACGCGCTGCACCCACACCGTCACCGGGGCCTGAAGATTGACGCTGCCGGCCACGACGCTGTCACCCTGCCGCTTGGGGACAGGCCTTGACTCGCCGGTCAGCAGCGCCTCGTCGGCCTCGGTACCGCCCTCCAGCACCTGACCATCGGCCGGAAACCCCTGGCCGGCAAAGACGCGCACACGGTCACCGACGACCAGCTCCCCGATGCGCACCTGGCTCAGCGTGCCATCGGCATTGATGCGCTCGGCCAGCTCAGGCAGCTGGGTCAGGGCCGCCTCAAGCGAGGCCGCGACGCGATGTCGCGCGCGCAGCTCCAGGTAGCGGCCGGTGAGCAGGAAGGCGACGAACATGGTCAGCGAGTCGAAGTACACCTCGTGCCCGAACACGCCGCCCGGATCGAAGCTGGCGCCGGTGCTGGCGGCAAAGCTCACCGCCAGCCCCAGCGACACCGGCACGTCCATGCCCAGGCTGCGCTGCCGCAGCTGGCGCCAGGCCGACTGGAAGAAGGGGCCGGCGGCGAACAGCATCACCGGCAGGGTCAGCACCCAGCTGCCCCATTGCATCAGCAGCTTCAGATCCGGGGCCATGTCGCCGGCCTCGGCGAAGTAGGCGGGTGCGGCCAGCATCATCACCTGCATCATCAGGAACCAGGCCACGAACAGACGCCACACCGCCTTGCGATGCTCGGCCTTGCGCAGCGCCAGTGCAGGCGCAGCGACGTCGGGCGCCGCGCCGTAGCCGGCCTTGGCGATCGCCCTCAGCAGTGCCGGCGCATCGGTCAGCGCAGGACTCCATTGCAGGGACAGGCGCTGACTGGCGGCATTGACCTGCGCATCCAGCACGCCCGGCTGCCGCCTCAAGGCCGTTTCGATGATGCCGGCGCAGGCGGCGCAGTACAGGCCGCTGAGCGCCAGCTGCGAGAGCGCCACGCGCTGGCCATCGGTGCCGCTCTGCCACTGTGAACAGTCGACCAGACAGCCCAGCCCTGCCCTGGACTCACCGGCGGGCGGTGCGACAGGCGCACACCCGTCCACCGACAAGACAGGCAAGACCGTGGGACAGGAAGCGGAGGACATCAGTGCGCGTATCAGTGCAAGCAGGCAGCGCCCATAATCTAGGGGAGACTACCACCGGCCCACATGATCCATATCAAGTCCCTCACCCCATCGCATCTTCGTACAAGACTCTTGACATCGCTGAGCGCCCTGTTGCTGGGCGCGCTGCTGGCGCTGGCCGGACCGGCCCGGGCCCAGGACGGCCCGCAGAGGCTGCCGGCCGTGACCCTCAGCCTGGGCATGCACAAGATCAGCGCCGAGGTGGCACAGACGCCCGACGAGCGCGCCATCGGCCTGATGCATCGCAGCAGCATGGGCGCCAGCCAGGGCATGCTGTTCGTGTTCGAGCAGGCCGGCCAGCAGTGCTTCTGGATGAAGAACACCCTGCTGCCGCTGGCGATTGCCTTTGTGGCCGATGACGGCACCATCGTCAACATCGACGAGATGAAACCGCAGACGCTGGACTCTCACTGTTCGACCAAGCCAGTGCGCTTCGTGCTGGAGATGAACTCGCGCTGGTTCGACAAGCGCGGCATCAAGGCCGGCGCCAAGCTCAGCGGCGCGCCGTTCAAGCCCTAAGCTCTAGCAGCTCAGCACCATGCTGATGCGCAGGCCCGGGTAGTCCGGCCGCGACTCGGCCAGCAGCCGCCCGCCCAGGCGCACCACCACATCATGGGCAATGGCCAGGCCCAGGCCGGTGCCGCCGTCGGTGCGGGTATCGGCGCGTTCGCCGCGCCAGAAGGGCTCGCAGATGCGTGGCAGGTCAGCGGCGGCGATGCCCGGCCCGTCGTCCTCGACACTGAGCAGGGCCCCGCCCGGCTGGGCCAGCACGCGCACGACGATGTTCGGTCCGCCATAGCGCAGCGCATTGTCGATCACATTGGCCAGCGCCTCGCCTAGCCAGAGGCCATGGGCACGGGCCAGCACGATGTCATCGGGCGCCTCGAGGGCCAGGTTGCGCCCCTCACGCAAGGCACGCAGCGCCAGCGGCTCGGCCGCATCCCGCACCAGGGGCACGATGTTCTGCAACGACTGCTCGCCCTCGAAGGACAGCGCCGCCTCGGAGCGCACCAGGCTCAGCAGCTGGCCGATCAACCTCGAGAGCCGGTCGCTGGACAGCAGCAGGGCATTGATCACTGGCGCATGGGCCTGGTTGGCACAGCTGGCCAGCTCCTGCTGCAGCTCCTGGGTCAGCACGCGTATGCCGGCCACCGGTGTGCGCAGTTGGTGGGCCGCATCGGCGACAAAGCGGCGCTGCACCGACACCGAGGCCCGCACATCGCTGAGCAGGGTGTTGATGCGTTCGATCAGCGGCAGTGCCTCCAGCGGCACCTGGTCCAGGGACAGGGGCCGCCAGTCGCGCTCGCCACGGCCGGCCACCTCGGCGGCCACGGCCTGCAACGGCCGCACGCCGCGGCTGATGCCCCAAGCCAGCAAGATGAAGGTCAGCGAGCCCAGGGCCAGGGCCGGCAGGGCCATGGCGAGAAGGATGTCTCGCAGCAGCGCCTGGCGCTTGTCCGGCGTCTCGACGACGACCAAGGTGACCGAGCTGTCCAGCATCGGCGAGGCAACGGAGAACATCGCCGCACGCACCGTCTTGCCCTGGTGGCTGGTATCAACCAGCAGCGGCCGCTCGAAGCTGGCCGAGGGACCCGCCAGGGTCGGCACGGGCAGCGGCACCGGCACCCGCGCATCGCCGGCCAGCACCGTGCCATCGGCGGCCAGCAGCACGAAGCCGTTGCGCTCGCCGCCGTCCCAGCTGGGCGCCTCCATGGCCTGGCGCGTGCGATCCAGAAAGGGGCCGCGGTCGGACCAGCTGATGCGTGCGGCCAGCGCCGCGGCCTCGTCCTGCAGGCCGCGGTCGAAGGCGGCATTGGCGCTGTTGCGGGCCAGCCAGAAGGCGCCCATCACGGCCATGCCCATGCCCAGCAACCAGACCCAGGCCAGCGGCACCAGCAACTGCCGACGCAGACTGCGCCGTCGCGGGCCGCCAAGCGCCATCATCACGACGATGTGCCGGCGGGCTCGGGCGGATCGGCCGGGTGGGAGGGATCCGCGGGCTCGCTGAGCTCCATCATGTAGCCGAAGCCCCGCACCGTGCGAATGCTGATGCCGAGCTCGGCATAGCGCTTGCGCAGCCGGTGCACATAGACCTCGACCGAGTTCTCGCTGAAGTCCGACTCCCAGCTCGACAGGGTGGCGACGATGGCGTCCTTGCCGACCACCTTGCCGGCGCGCTGCATCAGCATCTCGGTCAGCGCATACTCACGCGGGCTGACGCGCACCGGCGCGCCACGATAGCTCAGCTCGCGATGCGCCACATCGAGTTGCAGCTCGCCCAGCTGCAGCGTCTCGGTGACTCGGCCGTGGACCCTGCGCTTCAGTGCGCGCAACCGCGCGATCAGCTCGGGCAGGTCAAAGGGTTTGACCAGATAGTCATCGGCCCCGGCATTGAGCCCGGCCACGCGGTCAGCCAGCTCATCGCGGGCGGTCAGCAACAGCACCGGCAGGGTCGCGCCACCGGCGCGCCAGCGGCGCAGTACGCTCATGCCGTCCATGCGCGGCAGGCCCAGGTCCAGCACGGCCAGGTTGTACTGGGCGATCAGGCCCTGGGCCACCGCATGCTCGCCATCGGCCAGCAGGTCCACCTGCCAGCCCTCGCGCTCGAGCGCGCGCACCAGGCCCAGGCTCAGGGCGGGATCGTCTTCAACGAGCAGGATGCGCATCGTGAAAAAGGCCGGTCAGTGACCGGCCTTGAGGGTGAGCGACAAACTCAAGCGAAGTTGGCTTCGGCGAAGTCCCAGTTCACGAGGTTGTTCAGGAACACCTCGAGGAACTTCGGGCGCAGATTGCGGTAGTCGATGTAGTAGGCGTGTTCCCAGACGTCGACCGTCAGCAGTGCCTTGTCAGCGGTGGTCAGCGGCGTGCCGGCGGCGCCGGTGTTGACGATGTCCACCGTGCCATCGGGCTTCTTCACCAGCCAGGTCCAGCCGGAACCGAAGTTGCCGACGGCGCTTTTGGTGAAGGCTTCCTTGAACGCGTCGTAGCTGCCCCACTTGGCATTGATGGCATCGGCCAGCGCGCCCTTCGGTGCGCCGCCGCCGGCCGGCTTCATGCAGCTCCAGAAGAAGGTGTGGTTCCAGATCTGGGCCGAGTTGTTGTAGATGCCGCCGCTGGACTTCTTGATGATCTCTTCCAGGGTCATCGATTCGAACTCGGTGCCCTTCTGCAGATTGTTCAGGTTCACCACATAGGCGTTGTGATGCTTGCCGTGGTGAAACTCCAGCGTTTCCTGGCTGTAGTGAGGGGCGAGCGCATCCTTGGCATAGGGCAGTGCGGGCAGGGTGTGTTCCATATCGGCTCCTTGGCTTGTGAGATTGGTTGGGACGGGGTCTGGGCGGCATTGTAGGCAGCTTCGCCTGCCCCGCCGGCAGCAAGCCGGCAAGCCCCTGTTCAGGGTGCGGCGTCGGGCAGCACCGAGCGCACCTGCAGCTGGGCCTGGCCATCGGCCAGCACGGCGTGCAAGTCCTGACCCTGGTGCAGCTGGGTCACCGAACTCAGCGGGTTGCCCTGGCCGTCGTCCAGCCAGGCAAAGCCGCGCGCCAGCACCTGGCGCGGGTCCAGGCTGCGCAGGCGCCCTTCCAGCGCATCCAGATGCAGCTCGGCGCCGAGCCTGCGCTTCGGCCCGGCCTGCAGCAGGCGCCGACCCAGGCGCCCGGTCACCTCGGCCTGGCGGGTCTGGCTGCGTTGCACGGCCACGCTGAGCCGGTGCGACAACCAGGCCAGCCGCTGCTGCTGGCTGGCCAGCGCATCGGCGGGCCGGGCCAGGCGCAGGGCCACACGGTCCAGGCGCTGGGCGGCGGCTTCAAGGCGTTGATCGACACGACGGGTCAACGCCGCGGCCAGGGCACCCAGCGCATCCAGATTGGCCTGGCGCGACGGCGAGACCAGCTCGGCCGCCGCGGTGGGCGTGGGCGCGCGCAGGTCAGCGGCCAGATCGGCCAGGGTGACGTCGGTCTCATGGCCAACGCCGCAGGCAACCACCAGGCCCGAGGTGGCAATCGCCCGCACCACACGCTCGTCGTTGAAGGCCCACAGGTCCTCCAGCGAGCCGCCTCCCCGGCAGACGATCAGCACGTCCACCTCGGCACGCTCGTTGGCCGTCTGGATCGCCCGCACCAGCGCCTCTGGCGCCTCGGCACCCTGCACAAGGCTTGGATAGACGATGACCTCGACGTGGGGCGCGCGGCGTTTCAGCGCCGTCAGCACATCGTGCAGCGCCGCCGCGCCCCGGGAGGTGACCACGCCGATGCGCTGAGGAAAGGCCGGCAAGGCGCGTTTGACGCTGGCATCAAACAGGCCTTGCGCCTCCAACTTGGCCTTCAGGCGCAGGAATTGCTCATACAGCGCCCCGGCACCGGCACGACGCATCGCCTCGACCACCAGCTGCAGCTCGCCGCGGGGCTCATAGACCGCCAGGCGCCCGCGCAGCTCGACGCGCTGACCATCGGCCGGGGCAAAGTCCAGCAGGCTGGCCGCGCGCTTGAACATCGCGCAGCGCACCAGGGCGGCCGCGCCATCGGCGTCCTTCAGGGTGAAGTAGCAGTGGCCGCTGCTGGCCCGGCTGAAGCCGGACAGCTCACCCTCGACGGTGCAGCTGGCGAAGCGCGCCTGCAGCGCGTCGGCCACCGCCGCCACCAGCGCGCCGACGCTCCAGGTCACCCGTTGCAAGCCCCGGCCGGAAGCCTCAGCCATGGGTCGCTCCAGCGGCAGGCAGAGGCCGGAACTCCACAGTGCCGGCGGTACCGATCCAGATGGCCCATATACCAGTCACAAGCCTGAAATATCGATGTATGTGCTTGATTTCAAAAGATTTTTTCATGCCCAATTTTTAAGCAATCTGTTGCAGGCCCTGTGTTTTCGCGGCTTGGCGGGGATTCCAGCCCGCTTGTTCACAAAGTTGTCCACAGCCACGGTGGATTGTCCGAGCCCTGTGCACAAGTCCGGCGGCGGTCACGGCCGAAAAGGCTCCGGGTTCAGGCCATAATTGCGCGTCCCGAGCCCGGGTGGTGAGCAGCCTGCACGCCAACTGGCGCTTGGTCTGCCGGACCTGCATCAGGGGGATGTCCTTGTTTTCGATCATACAAGCCGCTGGCTGGCCGATCTGGCCCTTGCTTCTGTGCTCGGTGGTGGCGCTGACGCTGATCATCGAACGCTTTTCCAGCCTGCGCACTGTGCGCATTGCGCCAGTCACGCTGCTGGACGAGGTGATGTCGGTCACCCGGGCCAATCTGCCGGCGGCCGACGTGGTCAACAAGCTGGCGCAGAACTCGGTGCTGGGCCTGCTGATGGCCACCGGCCTGCGTGCCGTGATTGCCGACGCCCGCATCAGCGAGGACGGACTGCGCCAGGTGTTCGAGTCCGCCGGCCGCGCCGCGGTGCACCAGATGGAACGCTACCTGAACGCGCTGGGCACGATTGCTTCGGCCGCTCCGTTGCTGGGCCTGCTGGGCACGGTGGTGGGCATGATAGAAATCTTCGGCTCGCAGTCGCCCACCGGTGGCAACCCGGCGCTGCTGGCGCACGGCATCTCGATCGCGCTGTACAACACCGCTTTCGGCCTGATCATCGCCATCCCCTCGCTGATGTTCTACCGCTACTTCCGCGGCCTGGTGGACGGCTTCACCTTGGACATGGAGCAGGCAACCGAGCGCCTGGTGCCGCACCTGATGCGCTTCTCGGTGCGCACACCGCCGGCGGTGGCCGCCGCACCGCTGCCCGCGGTGCCAGCTGCGACAACGGCATAAGCGAGGCACGGCCATGCGCTTTCGCCGCCATGAACGGGACGAGCCCGAGATCAACCTGATCCCCTTCATCGATGTGCTGCTGGTGGTACTGATCTTCCTGATGCTGTCCACCAGCTACTCGAAGTTCACCGAGCTGCAGATCAGCCTGCCGGTGGCCGACGCCGAACGCGCCCGTGACCGGCCGCGCGAGGTCATCGTGGCCGTGTCGGCCGATGGCCGCTACTCGGTCAACCGCCAGTTGATCGACGGCCGCTCGCCCGAGATCCTGGCCCAGGCCATGACCGCCGCCAGCGAGGGCTCGCCCGACGCCATCGTGATCGTTTCGGCCGACGCCGCCGCCGCCCACCAGTCGGTCATCAATGTGATGGACGCCGCCCGCCGTGCCGGCCTGGCCAAGCTGACCTTCGCCACCCAGACCAACCCCGGCGGCAGCCCGGCCGCCAGTCCCTCGCGCTGAGGCGCGCCGCCCCATGTCCCTGGCCCAGCGCATCGAGCGGTCCTGGCAGGTGGGCGGGCCGCTGCAGCTGGCGCTGCGCCCGCTGTCGTGGTTCTATGCCGCGCTGAGCGGCCTGCATCGTTGGCTCTACGCCACTGGACTGCGCAAGCGTCAGGTCCTGCCAGTGCCGGTGATCGTGGTCGGCAATCTGATCGTCGGCGGGGCCGGCAAGACGCCAACGGTGCTGGCCCTGCTGCAGCTGCTGCAGCAGCGTGGCCTGCGGGTGGGGGTGATCTCGCGGGGCTATGGCCGGCGCTCGGACGCCGTGCAGGTGCTGGATGCGAAGAGCACGGCCGCGCAGGTCGGCGATGAACCGCTGCTGATCCACAAGCGCAGCGGCGCGCCGGTGGCGGTCGGTCGCAGCCGGGTGGCCGCGGCGCGGGCGCTGCTGGCCGCCCACCGCGGGCTGCACCTCATCATCAGCGACGATGGCCTGCAGCATCTGCCGCTGCCCCGTGCATTGAACCTGCTGGTGTTCGACGCACGCGGCCTGGGCAACGGCCGCTTGCTGCCGGCCGGCCCTCTTCGCCAGCCCGCGCCCGCGCTGCTGCCCGCCGATACGCTGGTGCTCTACAACGCCGAGCGGCCGAGCACCCATCTGGCCGGCTATCTGGGCCGGCGGCGGCTCACCGGTGCCGCGTCCCTGACCGACTGGTGGCAGGGCCGGCCGGCCAGCACCGAGCTGCTCGAGGCACTGCGCGGCCGCCCACTGCTGGCCGCAGCCGGCATGGCCCAGCCGCAGCGCTTCTTCGACATGCTGGTCGATGCCGGCCTGAGCATCACGCGACTGCCCCTGCCCGATCACCATGACTTCGCCACCCTGCCCTGGCCCGCCGGCACGGCCGACGTCATGCTGACCGAGAAAGACGCCATCAAGATCCTGCCCGAGGCGGTTGGCGCCACCCGGATCTGGGTGGTGGCGCTAGACTTCCAACCCGAGCCGGCCTTCGAGCCGGCCTTGCTGCAGGCGTTGCAGCCCCACCTCAAACACCGACCGGGCTGAAGCCTGGCCCCACCGATGGATCACCGCTTGTTGGAATTGCTGGTCTGCCCTCTTTGCAAGGGCCCGCTGGAGGGCCTGCGCGAAGCGCCGGGCGCACCGCTGCACGAACTGGTCTGCCACGCCGACCGGCTGGCCTTCCCGATCCGCGACGGCATTCCGGTGATGCTGGAGAACGAGGCCCGCGTGCTGCCGCCCGCCGGCGGGGATCAACCGGAATGAGGGCCGAGCGCCGGGCCGCTCCCAAGCCGGCCCGTATCCCCTCGGGGGATCGACCGAAGGCCCTTCGGGCGAGGGGCTCCGTCCAATGAGCTTTACCGTCATCATCCCGGCGCGGCTGGCCTCGACGCGCCTGCCCGGCAAGCCGCTGGCCGACATCCACGGCCTGCCAATGATCGTTCATGTGGCGCGTCGTGCCGCACTGTCGCAAGCCAGCCAGGTTGTTGTCGCCACCGATGCCGACGAGGTGCGCACGGCCTGTGCCCAGCACGGTGTGCGCACGGTGATGACACGCCCCGACCATGCCAGCGGCAGCGACCGCCTGGCCGAGGCCTGCGAGCAGCTGGGCCTCGACGGCCAGGACCTGGTGGTCAATGTGCAGGGCGATGAGCCCTTGATCGCACCCGAGCTGATCAATGCCTGCGCCGCCATGCTGCAGGCCCGCACCGACTGCGTGATGAGCACGGTGGCCCATGCGCTGGAGCAGGCCGCCGACTTCACCAACCCGAATGTGGTCAAGGTCGTGCTCGATGCGGCCGGTCGGGCTTTGTATTTTTCGCGCGCACCGATACCCTGGTGGCGCGACGGCTCGGTCGATGGCAAGGCCGTGCCGCACGCCATCACGCCATTGCGCCATGTCGGCCTCTATGCCTATCACGCCGGCTTTCTGCGCCGCTTTCCGACCCTCGAGGCCAGCCCGCTGGAGCAGATCGAGGCGCTGGAGCAGCTGCGTGTGCTGTGGCATGGCGAGCGCATCGCCGTGCACGTCAGCGCGGCCCTGCCCGGCCCGGGCGTGGACACGCCGCAGGACCTTGAACGGGTACGCGATTTGCTCAAGGCCAGGCCCTGTTTGTAAGGGTAGCGCTAGAGTGCCCATGCTATCCTCGCTGACAAGCCCGAGGCGCTGTGCAAGCGCCCTCACACAGCATTGAGGAGACCCATGCGACTGATACTACTGGGCGCCCCCGGCGCCGGCAAAGGCACACAGGCGGCCTTCATCTGCAACAAGTTCGGCATCCCGCAGATTTCCACCGGCGACATGCTGCGCGCCGCAGTCAAGGCGGGCACACCGCTGGGCCTGCAGGCCGATGCTGTGATGAAGTCGGGGGCTCTGGTCAGCGACGATCTGATCATCAGCCTGGTCAAGGAGCGTATTGCCCAGCCAGACTGCGTCAATGGCTTCCTGTTCGACGGTTTCCCCCGCACCATCCCGCAGGCCGATGCGATGAAGGCGGCCGGCGTGAAGCTGGACTATGTGCTGGAAATCGATGTGCCCTTCGAAGCCATCATCGAACGCATGAGCGGCCGCCGCTCGCACCCGGCCTCGGGCCGCACCTACCACGTCAAGTTCAACCCGCCCAAGGTCGAGGGCAAGGACGACGTGACCGGAGAGGATCTGATACAGCGCGATGACGACAAGGAAGAGACGGTCAAGCACCGCCTCAACGTCTATCAGGCGCAGACACGGCCGCTGGTCGACTACTACGGCAGCTGGGCCAAGACCGGAGACGCGCAGGCACCTCAGTACCGCCGCATCGAAGGCATGGGCACGGTGGACGAGATCACCGCTCGGGCCCTGGCAGCGCTCTCCTGAGTTCGCTCCGAACCGGAACACAAAAGCCGCTTTTCAGCGGCTTTGTTTTTGCCCGACAATTGACGTTTACGTCAACGTAACTCGACTCTCATCTTCAGGAGACGCTTCCATGGAAATTGCAGGCAAGGTATTCATCGTCACCGGCGGGGCATCTGGCCTCGGTGAAGGCACGGCACGCATGCTGGTGCGCGAAGGCGCCAAGGTGGTGATCGCCGATCTGGCCGAAGAGCGGGGCCAGGCCCTTGCGGCCGAGCTGGGCACCGAGGCAGCCGCCTTTGTCAGGTGCGACGTCAGCCAGGAGGCCGACGGCCAGGCCGTGGTGGCCAAGGCCACCAGCATGGGCAAGCTGATGGGCCTGGTGAACTGCGCGGGCATCGCGCCGGCCGCCAAGACCGTGGGCAAGGAAGGCGCGCATGGCCTGGGCCTGTTCGCCAAGGTGATCACGGTAAACCTGATCGGCAGCTTCAATATGATCCGCCTGACCGCCGAAGCGATGTGCAAAAACGAGGCCGAGGCCACCGGCGAGCGCGGCGTGCTGATCTCGACCGCCTCGGTCGCCGCCTATGACGGCCAGATCGGCCAGGCCGCCTATGCCGCTTCCAAGGGCGGCGTGGTCGGCATGACCCTGCCGATCGCCCGCGACCTGGCTCGCAATGGCATCCGCAATATGACCATCGCCCCGGGCATCTTCGGCACGCCCATGCTGTTCGGCATGCCGCAGGACGTGCAGGACGCGCTGGCCGCCGGCGTGCCCTTCCCCTCCCGCCTGGGCAAGCCCGAGGACTATGCCAAGCTGGTGCACCAGATCATCACCAACGACATGCTCAATGGCGAGGTGATACGCCTTGATGGCGCGATCCGCTTGGCTCCGCGTTGATCCCAATAAGCGTTCAGGCACAAAAAAACGGACCTCGCGAGGTCCGTTTTTTCTTGGGCAGAACGAAGAATTACCGCTTTGCGCTGCGCGACTGTATGACCCACAGGCGAGCCAGATCGGCCGCGCCATCGTTGCCACGCACCGAGCGCCAGGTCTGCTGCGCCTTGCTGACGTCACCGGCCAGCATATGGGCCAGGCCCAGGTGCAGCTTGGCGTCCTCGGGGCGCTTCAGGCTGCCCTTGGCAATGCCCTCCTCGATCAGCTTGGCGCCCTTGGCGGCCTGGCCGTTGTAGGCCACGCCCAGACCCAGATTGGCCAGCGCATTGCCGTCCTTGGCGGCCTTGGCCTGGGCCTCAGCCTCGGCCTCACCGGCCTTTGACTCGGCCAGACGCTTGACCATCAGGTCACGCAGACGCTTGTGGCGCTCGCCCTCGGCTCCGGCGCCGAGCACGCCGGCGGCGAAGCCCTTGTCCACCACGTCCTTGCCTTCGGCGGCCGAACCGGCCTGCACGGCCAGCTGCGACATTTCCATATAGTCGTTGGCCGACTTCATATTGCCGGTGGCCAGCTGCAGACGGTAGACGTCGAGCGCGAAGCGGTCCGAGAAGGTCGACTTGCGCTGCACGCGGCCCAGCACATCCGCCCAGTACTCCTTCTTCGGGTAGTAGGCCAGCAGCTTCTCCAGCGCCATCGCCTCGGCGTTGCCGTCCTTCGCGCGCATAGCGGCATTCAGCAGCAGGTTCAGCTTGTCGGCACTCGGTGTGCGGCCGGCCTTCTCGTCGGCATTGATTTCCTCCGACACGTCCTTGATGGTGCTGGCCATGTCGCCGGTCAGGAACTGCGCGTTCTGCAGCACCTGCTTCATCGTCGCGCTGTTGCCGCCTTCCTTGAAGTAGCGCTGTGCCCAGCTCAGTGCCTTGCCATTCTCGTTGTTGCGCAGATAGGTGCCGGCAATCGACTCCATGATGCGCAGCTGCTCCGCCGCCGCCACATTGCCGCTGGACTTCATCACCTCGAAGCTGCGCACCATCGTGTCGGCGTCACCCGCGCCCGACGCCGCAGCAACCCGCATGCTCTCAAGCATGTAATTTTCGTTGGCCGTGCGGCCGCCCACGGCCTCGACCTCGCGCAGCTTGGCCAGTGCGTCCTTGTACTTGCCCGACTTGATCAGCGCGGCAGCGGCCTGCAGCGGTTTGCCCACTTCCGGACGCACCGACTGACCCTGCGCAGTGGCGGCTGCAAAACCCAGACCACCGTCAGGGGCGGCACCAAAACAAAAGGCCACGGCGCCAATGGCGGCCGCGGCCACAGCTTTCAGTTTCATGCTCTTGAGTCCTAAAAAATGGCGCATCTGTCGGATCCTGGAGACCTGACAGATGCGCCTTGTCGTGCCGCGAAGGGCCAACTTACTTGACGAACTGCTCGTTGCCAACCATGCCCAGCTTCTTCACACCCAGACGCTGGGCAGCGGCCATCACGGCAGCCACCGAGTTGTACTCGACCAGCTTGTTGGGGCGCAGATGCACCTCGGGCTGATCGGCTTCGGCGGCCACCACGGCCAGACGCGCCTCGACGGCGGCCTGGTCGGGCAAGGCCTCGCCATTCCAAAGCACCGTGCCGTCGAAGTCCACGTCGATGGTGACGACGATGGGCGGCTTGGTCGGAGGCGGCGGGTTGCCGGCCGGCATGTTCAGATTGACCGAGTGCAGCTGGATCGGGATGGTGATGATCAGCATCACCAGCAGCACCAGCATCACGTCGATCAGGGGCGTCGTGTTGACGTCCATCATCACTTCCGGTTCGTCGGAGGAGCCCGAGCTACCTACATTCATTCCCATGCATTGCTCCTAGGACTCAACCGCCACGAGCCGGGGGCTCGGTGACGAAGCTGATCTTCATGATTGCGGCCCGCTGGCAGGTGTAGACCACGCGCCCGACGGACTCGTAGCGTGCCTTGCCGTCACCGCGAATATGCACTTCGGGCTGGGGGTCCATCACTGCCACCTTCTTGAGACGCTCAAACAGGGCGTCACTGTCGGGCACCAGCGCGGTGTTCCAGTAGACGTCGCCGTCCTTGGTCACCGCGATTTCGATGTTTTCCGGCTTGGTGACGCGAACGACGTTGGTCTCTTTGGGCAGAGTCAGCGCCACCGATTGCGTCACCACCGGGATGGTGATGAGAAAGATGATCAACAGCACCAACATCACGTCCACGAGGGGCGTGGTGTTGATGGTCGAGACCACCTCGTCATCGCCGGAGGAAGATCCGACGTTCATTGCCATGATGGGCTCCGATCGGGCGGCTTAGCGCTTGGCGACGCTGCGGTTGCCCATCAGCACGCCGTGCAGATCGGCGCCGAAGGCACGCACATTGGCCATCACCGCCTTGTTGCGGTTCACCAGCCAGTTGTAACCCAGCACGGCCGGGACGGCCACGGCCAGACCCAGGGCCGTCATGATCAGCGCCTCGCCCACCGGGCCAGCGACCTTGTCGATCGATGCCTGGCCGGCCACGCCGATGGCGGTCAGCGCTTGCAGAATACCCCACACCGTGCCGAACAGGCCGATGAACGGCGAGGTCGAGCCGACGGTGGCCAGGAAGCCCAGGCCGCCCTGCAGACGGGTGCCGACTTCGCCAACCGAGCGGTCAACGCTCATCGTGACCCAGCTGTTGTGGTCGATGTTCTCGGTCAGGGCGCCTTCATGGTGCTCGCTGGCCTCGATGCCCGACTCGGCGATGAAGCGGAACGCGCTGCCTTCCTTCAGGCCCTTGACGCCTTCGGCCAGGCTGGCCTTCTTGAAGAACGTGGCGCGCACGGCCTTGGCTTCGGTACCCATCTTCTGGGTGTCCCACAGCTTGGTGATCAGGATGTACCAGCTGCCCATGGACATCAGGGCCAGGATGGCCAGCACGCCCTTGGACACGGCGTCACCGTGCTTGAGCATGGCTTGCAGGCCGTAGGGATTCTCAACGGCGGCGGCAGGCGCGGCAGGCGCGGCGGTTGCGGGAGCGGCATCAGCGGCCACGGCGGAAGCGGCATCGGCCGGCTTCTGGTCTTGGGCTTGAACCGGCGAAACGGCCAGGGTCGCGGCGAATGCAAACGCGGCGATCACAGCGGAGAGACGAGAGATCATGGAGGGGTCTCCTAGAGAAAGAAAGCGAAACTTGGGGTTTGTGAAGAAACGGAGCGCCACGCTGGTTCAGGCCGCGCCCCGCGATGTAGTCGATTCGAAAGCCTTGATCAATCGATCTTGAAAACGAATTCCTGCTGGATCTGCAAATCGGCGCCCGGGCACTCATAGCCGGACATGGCGGACTCGATCGCACTGATCAGGGCGCGCTGAGCCTTGCGGTCGTTGCCGCCACGCATGTTCGCGCTCATCACTTCGATGGCCACGACCTTGCCATTCTTGACCGTACCCTTGACATTGAAGGTGGCTTCACCCGCCCAGTTCACACCCGGCATTTCGGGGGTGACCATCTTGGTGCAGGCAACGCCGGCCTTGACCGGACCTGCCGGCCGGGGCGGCGGCGGGGCCGCGACCACCGGTGCCTGCACTGGACGGATATCGGCCACCGGCGGGGGCGCCGTGGTGGTCTGCGAGATGGTCGGCGCAACGGGGGCCGGTGCGGTCACCTGGACTTCAGGCGGGGGCACGAACGGTGGCGGCGGTGCCTTCAGCTGAGGCGGCGGCGGCGGCAAGGTCTCCGGCGGCGGCGGCGGCTTCTTCTCTTCTTCGATGACCTTGGTCTCGATCGGGCCCTTCACCATCTCGACGGCCTTGCGGGCCAATCCGCTTGCAATGGCCCACACCAGCACAATGTGGATAAGGACAACGATCACGAATCCGGTGACTCGTGACGAGCTGTTCTGCTGCTGCGCAAAGTTCATGCGCGCTCCTTCATTTGACTACGGATCTCGTTCATCAGGCTCATATGCGACGGGAGGGGACGCTTCAGTAAAAAAACCCGATACAGGCGCTGAGCTTCAGATGACACACCCAAAGCTTTGGTAGCTGAACCTGAGCGCGCCTCAAGCCGACGGCACGCATACACCGAGCGCATCTCTGATCCATGCCAAACCTTTGCGGTTCGCAGGGAGCCGCGCAACATGGCCGGCCCGAGATGCCTCCTGACGCCAGGATGGACATGACTACTCAACACTTTGGGCGTAAAACCCAAACTCAACAAAAATGCCCGCCGGCTGATGGTTACCCATGTGGCCGTCGGGCGGTCCTTTTCGACAGGCCAGACTGTAACCGAATACAGCCCCAGTCCAACCCCGAAGCGACGCGATCATAAACGCATTCAGGGTGAGCAAGCACATGGGGCTTTCCCGGCCCTTACCGCTGTTGCAGGCCTCCGAAATCGGTGGTTTGCACAGCGCCAGCCCGGTAAAACTGCAGGTGGTATTTTATTGGTCTGCCCATTGATTGACAATGCCGCAGTGCAATATAAGGCTGCGGGTTTACCCGGCTCCTAGCCTCCGTCGGTGCAGCGGGACACCCCGCCGCACCTGCCGGCAAGGCCCTCCAGGCGCCAGGAACAAGGGCGGCTGGCCTCAGATTGATGGAACAAAGTTACATCGCAGACTAGATGCTCCACTCCACCTTGCCGCCCTGGTATTGGTCAATCACGTCGAACATCGCGCTGACCATTTCACGCTCGGCCAGGCTCAGCTCCGGGCGCCAGATCTCGAACAGCAGGACCACCCGCGTCTGATCGCTGCGGTTCCAGGCCTCATGCTCGATGGTGTCATCGAACACCCAGGCCTTGCCGACCTCGCATTCCCGCGTTTCGTTGCCCACGCGCAGCGCGCAGCCGGGTGGCACGATCAGCGGCAAATGGCAGATCAGCCGCGTGTTGATGAGCCCATGGTGGGGTGGGATGTGGGTGCCCGGCCGCAGCAGCGAGAACATGATCGATGGTGAACGCCCCTTCAGCCGGGTCAGCGGCACCTCGGCCAGGGCGGCCATCGTCTTGGGACAACGCTGGGCATTCTCTTGCACCGCCTCGCCATTGCGCCACAGGTGGAAGGCGCTCCATGCCGGGTTGTTCACCAGGCCATCCTGGCGCTTGCTCGGACGGTTGGACTGGGACTGCACATAGGGCTCGAAGGGTGCGCCCTCGTCGAGAATCGCCAGCAACTCTTCGCGGATGTCGTCGGTCGCAGCCTCCAGACGCTCCAGCCAGGCGAACTGGCCGGGATCGAAGAACTGGGTTTGAGCCAACCCGGGAAAGTAGTAGACCTTGGGCTGCTGGTAGTAGATCTGCTTGCTGCCTGACAGCAGGTCGAGCGACTCGGTGAAGCGCGCGGACTCCGAGCCCAGGTCGGCGCAGGCACGGGCCATCTGCTCACGCAGATGCGCATCGAACTGCTGTGCGTAGCGTTCACACATGGCCTGCGCGCGTGCAAGCTCCTGTTGCAGCTCGCGCGGCAGTTGCGCAGGATTCGGTGCAGCGCCGATCGCCGCCCTGTAGAACATCGAAGCCGCCCTGGCGTCGCCGGCCTGATCCATGCGGTCGGCCTTGAACAGCAGCGCCTGCACATTGCCCGGTTCCAGTCGCAGTGCAGCATCCACGGCCACAAGCGCGGCCCCCTGATCCTGCAGCGCCAGACAGGCATAGGCCAGGCCCAGTTGGACCGAGGCATCGGCGACCCCACCGGCAACCACGCGTTCAAATGAAGCGCGGGCGCTCCCGGGGTCACCGCCCTTGAGCGCGGCCATGCCGGCCTGGGCGATCGTGCGCGCGTCGTTCGGGCTCATCTGCATGGGGTCGAGATCAGGTTTGAAGCGGGCCCCATCATGACCCGGATCCGGCTCCACGGCCCTCCGGACAAGCCCCGAAAGCGCTGCCCTCCACTGCAACAGCTCAAGCACAAATGCAAGCCGCACTATCGGCATGCCGGCACGGCGACGGACGGTTCAAAATCACGCCATGCACAATCCACACACCCAAGCCGAGCAGATCAGGCAGCTCGAAGCCGAGGCAGCGCAATGCCTGCAGTCCGGTCGCCCCGACCTGGCGCTGAGCCACTGGCAGAGCGCACTGGCCCTCGATCCCAACCATGTCCGCGTGCTGATGGCCCTGGGCCAGCATGCCTTTCGCAGCGGCGAAACGCTGGCGGCACGCAAGCTGATGGAACGGGTCGTGGCCATCGACGGCAGGGATTGCCAGCAATGGGTCAATCTGGCGCTGGCCTGCCAGCGCCTGCAGGACGAGGCCGGCGAGGAAGACGCCATTCGAGGCGCCTTGCGCGTAGATCCCAGTGATCTGCTGGCCCTGATCCAGCGAGCCAGCCTGCTGGAGCGGCAGGGCAAGACGCACCAGGCGGCCAAGGCCCATGGGGCCGTGCTGTCCGCATCGCCACCACTGGAGCGCCTGCACGTGAATCTGCGCCCCGCCGTCACCAAGGCGATGGCTTTCCGGGAGCGCTATGACAGGGAGTTCGGCGCCTTCCTGGACCGCTACCTGGAACCCACCTATCAGGCCTTCGCCGGCGAGCGGCTGAATCGGTTCCGCGACTCGCTGGACATCATGGTGGGCCGCAAGCGGCGCTTCGACTCGCAGCCCGCCACCTACTACTACCCCAACCTAGCGCCTACCGAGTTTTTTGAGCGCAGTGACTTTCCCTGGCTGGATCAGGTCGAGGCGGCCACCGACGAGATACGCAGCGAGTTCCTGGACATCCTGAATGCTGAAGAAGGCTTCACGCCCTATCTGACCTACCCGGACGACGTACCGCACTTCCAGTTCGCGGAACTCAACAATTCGCCGCGCTGGAGTGCCTTCCACATCTATGAACACGGCCGGCTGGTCGAGGCCAACGCCCCCAAGTGCCCCAGGACCATCGCCGTGCTGGCCGGCTGCCCGCAGCCCAGCCAGGCTGGGCGCACGCCCACCGCGATGTTCTCGTTGCTCAAGCCGAACACGCGCATCCCGCCGCACACCGGTGTGACGAATGCCCGGCTAGTGACCCATCTGCCGCTGATCGTTCCGGAGCATTGCGGCTTCAGGGTCGGCAACGAAACTCGGAGCTGGGTGCCCGGCAAGGCCTGGGTGTTCGACGACACGATCGAACACGAGGCCTGGAACAACAGCGACAAGCTGCGTGTCGTACTGATATTCGACATCTGGCATCCGCAGCTGAGCCTGGCCGAGCGGGCCTTGATTTCGGCCATGTCGGAGGCGACGAATGCCTTCTCCGCCGAGGAGGGCAGCTTCGGCCTTTGAACCCTTGGCATCGCGCACATGAAAAAAAACGGGGAGCCTAGGCTCCCCGTTTTGACTTGCCGAGACCAGTTCGACTTAGAACTTGTAGGTCGCGCTCAGGAAGATCTTGCGACCCAGGGCGTCATACACCGACGGATAGGTGTTGCCGTTACCCGCGCCTGTTGCCAGTTGCGAGGTGATGGGCGGATCCTTGTCCAGCAGGTTGTTGATGCCGCCGCTCAGCGTCAGGCCCTTGGTGACCTTCCAGCTACCGGCCAGATCCAGGTAGTTCTGCGCAGCCAGTTCACGCTCCACCGCGTTGGGTGTGCCCTTGAGCAGAGGATTGTCGCTGGCGGTCTGCAGGGTCACCTTGCTCAGGTGACGCCAGGTGACCGACAGGTCAAAGCCCCAAGGCGAAGCCCAGTTGCCGCGGATCTTGTGACGCCATTCCGGATTCGGGCTGCCGCACTTGTTCGGTCCGTACAGACCGACGCAATCGTAGGTGCCCTGACCCTTGATTTCCTCGGTCTCCAGCTTCTTCAGCAGGGTACCGACGAAGCTCAGGCCGAGGCTGCCGTAAGCGCCAATGCGGTGACCGTAGTTCAGGCCGAAGTCGAAGCCGGTGGTGCGGGTGCTGCCCAGATTCAGGTTCGTGCCCACGATGGACGCTTGCGGCAGCAGCCACAGGGTGCCCAGACGGTCACGGGTGATCAGGCTGCAATAGACCGAATCGCCACTTTCCAGGCACTTCGCCAGCGTGGTGGTCGGGTCGATATTGCTGATGGTGTCCTTGACCTTGATGTCGAAGTAGTCGACGGTCACGGCCAGATCACGCATCGGCGTCAGGACCACACCGAAGGTCGTGCTCTTGGCGGTTTCGGGCTTCAGGTTGGGGTTGCCACCGGCCAGATAGTTGTACTGACCGGCAGGGCTGTCCTGGATGGTGCCGTACTGGGCCGGGGTGACGCCGGTACGTGCGCAAGCCGTCAGGCTGGCCGTCGGCGTGGCGCCGGCGCAAGGATCTTCGTCGTTGTCATACAGGTTGTTGCCCTGGGCCTGGAACAGCTCGACCACGTTCGGTGCGCGCACGGCCTGCTGGTAGCTGCCGCGGAACTTGACCGCCTTGACCGGTGCCCACTCGCCACCGACGCCATAGGTGTCGGTCTTGGTGCCGGTGCCGTACTCGGAGTGACGGTAGCTGCCGTTCGCGCTCAGCAGCTCGGCCATCGGCTTGCCTTCGAGGATGGGCACGCGCACTTCGCCGAAGATGTCGTTCACGGTCGTCTTGCCAGCCAGACCCTTGGTCGGGCCGCCCGAACCGGACAGCTCGCCGGCCGCGGTGGCGGGGTCGGTGGACAGGGCCAGTTCGTCACGGCGATGTTCCAGACCGAAGGCCACGCCGACGCCGTTCTTGGCGCCCGGCATGCGGATGCCATAGTCGCCCAGGTCGGCGGACAGCGAAGCGCCTTCCACGGCCAGATTGGTCGAGCCCTTGCGGAAGCCAGGCGTCTGCAGATAGTTGAGCTGTTCAGCGGTCACGCCGCCCAGCAGCCAGGGGTTGTAGGGCACGCAGGAAGGATCGCTGCCATTGACGACGGAGGCGCAGGTGGCCACGCCATTGACATTCACCACATCCATGGCGCGGTCGATACGCGGCGACAGGAAGTAGTTGTTCTCGTTCTGGCTGTAGATCACCTTGGCACGAATGGCAAAGGCGTCATAGCTCCACTTGCCGATCTCGCCCTTGACGCCCACCACACCACGGAACGAGGTGTTGCGGAACTCGGACTGGCGACCACCGCCCTCGACGTTGCGACGCTGCAGCACGTAGTCGGTGCTGTCGCCCGGATTGACTAGGCCCAGAGCGGCCTTCCAGCTGGCCGACAGCAGGGGATTGTCAAACTTGGCCGTGTGCACGCTGCCGAAGGCACCGCCCGGGGCGATCTGGGCCACCGTCAGGTCATCATGGAACGAGAACTCGCCGTAGACCTTGGCGGTGTCGGTCAGCTCATAGTTGGCCGAGGCGTTGAAGCCATAGCGCTCCGAGGGGCGCTGGTAATGGTTGATCGGGCCGAAGTTGTACTGGTCCGTAGCGCCGACGTAGCGACGTGCCGTGCCATTCCGGTCACCGTTGGTGTAGGCCAGACCCGAGGTCAGATTGGTGATGGTACCCGTCGCGTTGGTGCCGGAGCCACCGCAGGCGAAGCCGGCTGCGCTGGCGCTGAGGGAACAGGCGCTGAAGTCGCGCTCCGATTGCAGCAGGGCGTCGTCCTTCTTGTAGCTGAAGAACAGGGTGGCATTGCCCTTGTTGTCGGCGAAGTTGGAGCCGATCAGCAGGCTGATGTCGGTGGACTTGCCATCGGCGCTCTTGTCCCCAGGAACCTGAAATTCTGCGGGATTGGTGGCTGCACGCCTGGCGACGATGTCGGCAACACCGGCGGTGCCTTGCTGACCGTGGTTGAAGAAGCTGTGGTTGACGTCGAACTGCACGCCCTGGAACTTGTCGTTCATGATGAAGTTCACCACGCCGGCAACAGCATCCGAGCCGTACACGGCCGATGCACCACCGGTCAGGACTTCAACGCGCTTGATCAGCGCGGCAGGGATCTGATTCAGGTCGGCTGCGGTATTGGTCGGGCTGCCCAGCGGCAGGCGGCGGCCATTGACCAGCACCAGGGTGCGGTCGGCGCCGAGGCCGCGCAGGTTCACCGTGGCCGTACCGGTCGAGCCGTTGACGACGTTGCCGCCCTGGTCGGCAAAAACTTGCGGCAGATTGTTCAGCAGACTCTCGACGTTGCGAACGCCGTCGGTCTTGATTTCCTTCTCGCCGATCACGGCCACCGGGCTGGTGCCCTCGAGGCTGATCGACTTGATGCGCGAGCCGGTGACTTCGATACGTTCCAGCTGCTGCTGGGCCATTGCAGGCGCGGTCATGGCCCAGCCGCCCATGGCGACAAGCACGCCGGTGCAAATTTTTGACTTCTTGAACATTGGAGCTCCTTAACGGCAGAAGTAGAGGTCGATAGACTCAGTTCGGAAGGCGCTGCCTCAAGCCTTGTAGGCATGGGCCGCCATGTGAACCAATTAACGATTCTCTAGGTCGGCAGGAGCAATCAAATCTAGGGAATTCCTTGACGAAGATTGAGTGCAAACCCCAAGCCCGGCCGAGAACCAGCCAGAAACATCAATAAAAACAAATACTTAGCCTGATATCCAGGCGCTTGGCGCAGTTTGCAAAGTCAATTATTTGGCGATTCTTAATACGTTGACTGCCGCATGAGCCAGCGCCTACGTTGGCTCGAAGCAACATTGCGAGTTCGCGGGCTTGCGCAAATGGCAACAAGCCCCATCGACGGTGGCCGATGGGGCTTGTGGGGCCAGGAGGGATGGGGTCCGGCTCAGGCAGGCACCTGCAGCCGCGGCACGGCCGCCAGCAGGGTCTTGGTGTAGTCGTGCTGGGGGTGTTGCAGCACGGCCTGGGCCGTGCCCGCCTCGACGATGCGACCACTCTGCATCACCGCCACCGTGTCGGCGATGTACTCGACCACGCCGATATTGTGGGTGATGAACAGGAAGGACAGGCCCATGTCCCGCTGCAGCTGGCGCAGCAGGTTCAGGATCTGCGCCTGCACCGACACATCCAGCGCCGAGGTCGGCTCGTCGCAGACGATCAGCCTAGGCTCCACCGCCAGCGCGCGGGCAATTGCGATGCGCTGGCGCTGACCGCCCGAGAACTCGTGCGGATAGCGGTCCAGCGCGTCCTGACGCAGACCGACCTGATCCACCATCGCCTCGATGCTCTTGCGCCGGGCACCGGCATCCAGGTCGGGGCGCAGGGCCAACAGGCCCTCCTCCAGCACGTCGAACACGCGCATGCGCGGATTCAGCGATGCAAAGGGGTCCTGGAAGATGATCTGGATCGAGCGGCGGGCCTCGCGCAGCGCGTCACCCGACAGCGTGAACAGGTCCTTGCCACCCAGCAGGGCCTGGCCCTCGATGGTGCCGATCTGGCGCAGCAGCTGGACGATGGCCTTGCCGGTGGTGGTCTTGCCGCAACCCGACTCGCCGACCAGGGCCAGGGTCTCGCCGGCGCGGATATTGAATGACACTCCGTCCACCGCCTTGAAGATGCGCTTGGAGCGCTTCAGCAGGCCGCCGCCGATGGCAAAGCTGACGCGCAGATCGCGCACCTCCAGCAGATTGGCATTGGTGTTGGCCGCCTTCTCGGGCGCAGCGGCCTCCACCACTTCGGCGCGAGCCGCCTCGGGCGGTATCACGATGCCCGGTGCATGCAGCCAGCAACGCACGCTGTGCGGTTTCGGGAAAGCCGGAAAGTCGATCAGCTCCGGCGCCTGGTTGCGGCAGGTGTCGAAGGCCCGCTCGCAGCGCGGCGCGAAGCGGCAGGCGTTGAAGGTCTGCCACAGCGGCGGCACCGTGCCGCCTATGGCCGCCAGGCTGCCACCGCGCTTTTGCGCATCGGGCAAGGCACGCAGCAACGCGTGGGCGTAGGGGTGCTTGGGCGCGTTGAAGAACTCGGCCGCACTGGCCACCTCGATGATCTGGCCGGCATACATCAGCGCCACACGGTGGGCCATGCCCGAGACCACGGCCAGATCGTGGGTGATCAGGAGCAGGCCCATGCCCTGCTCTTTCTGCAGGTCCTTCAGCAGGTCGAGGATCTGTGCCTGAATGGTCACGTCCAGCGCCGTGGTCGGCTCGTCGGCGACCAGGAAGTCGGGCTCGGTGGCCAGGGCCATCGCGATCATGATGCGCTGCTTCTGGCCGCCGCTGAGGCGGAACGGGTACTCGTCGATGCGGCGCTCGGGCTCGGGAATGCCCACGCGCCCCAGCCACTCAATGGCCTTGGCGCGGGCCGCGGCGCCGCGCAGCTCGGTATGCGTCTCGATCGCCTCGACCAGTTGCGCGCCGACGCGCATCACCGGGTTCAGGCTGGTCGAGGGCTCCTGGAAGATCATCGCGACGCGGCGGCCGCGTATGCGGCGCATCGCCACCTCGGGCAGCTCGACCAGGTCGGTGTTGCCGTCGATCATGATGCGGCCACCGGTGACGGCGCCGTTCTCGGGCAGCAGGCGCAAGAGGGCCAGGGCCGTCATGCTCTTGCCGCAGCCGGATTCACCGACCAGGGCAAAGGTCTCGCCCCGCTCGATCGCCAGGCTCAGGCCGTCCAGCGCACGCACCACGCCGTTGTCGGTGTCCAGGCCTACCTTGAGGTTTTGTATGTCCAGCATGTCCAGTTTCCTCAGGCGGCTGTCTTGGGGGCTGGCTTGAGCAGCACCTTGGCGCGCACCACGCGGGCGCGAGGGTCGAAGGCATCGCGCACGCCGTCGGCGAACAGATTGGCGGCCAGCACCAGGCTGACCATGAAGCCGAAGGCGGCGGCGAAGGACCACCAGACGATGGGGTCGCGGCTCATCTCGGTGCGGGCCAGATTGATCATGCCGCCGAAGCTGTTCATGCTCGGGTCCACTCCGACGCCCACATAGGACAGCACCGCCTCGTAGAGGATCAGGGCCGAGAACTCCAGCACCGTCGAGATCAGCATCAGGTGGGCGACGTTGGGAAAGATGTGGCGCACCATGATGCGGCCGTGGCCGACGCCGAAGGCATTGGCGGCCTGCACATAGTCCAGCTCGCGCAGCTTCATCGTCTCGCCGCGCAGCAGCCGGCACAGACCGGCCCAGCCGGTGGCGCCGAGGATGAAGCACAGCAGCAGCAGCTTCAGGTCGCTGCGCTCGGCACCGGTCTCGAACAGCTCGGGGTGCTTGTCCAGATAGACCTGCACCATCAGCACGCAGGCAGCGATCAGCAGGATGTTGGGCACCGAGGACAGCACGGTGTAGATGTACTGGATGACCTCATCCACCCAGGAGCGGAAGTAGCCGGCCATGATGCCCAGCGTGACGGCCAATGGCAGCGTGGCTACGGTCGCCAGCGTGCCGATGACGAAGGCGGTGCGAATGCTCTTCAGTGCCTGGTACAGCACGTCATTGCCGGTGCGGTCGGTGCCCAGCACGTGGTAGTGGTTCATCAGCGCCAGGGTCGGGCCTATCAGCAGGGCCATCACGATGGCGGTCCAGAAGGCCACATGCCAGGGGATGGCCAGCTCGCGCTCGCGCACGCGGCGCAAGCCCTCGCCCATGGATACCTGCCAGTGGCGCGACAGGCTGGACAGCACCAGCACGCTGACGGCCAGCGCCACGGCCAGGCCGCCAGCGGCGCCCAGCAGCGCACGCTGGGCCAGGTCACCCAGCCATTGATTCGCCGGGTCGGTCAGATGGGCGCCGCCGTACTTCAGCCGCGGCGAGGTGCGCACGATCTGACCCTCGACAACGGCCGATTCCTTGGTGAAACCCTCGTAGGCCAGCGGCCGCGAGTAGGTCGCCTCGCGGGCATTGACGACGCGCGAGAACAGCGCATCCATCAGCGACTGGGTGCGCGTGTCATAAGCCGGCTTGCTGTTGTCGGCGCCGGCGGCCGGCGGCAGCAGGCTGCGGAAATGCACGCTGTCCAGCACGGTGATGGTCAGGCAGAACAGCAGCACCAGCGACGACGACAACGCCGAGGCATGAGTGAAGACCTTGCGCCAGTTGGCGCTCAGGCCCGGGCTGCGCTTCACATAGATGGCGTAGCCCAGCACGGCCAGCACCAGCAACCAGACCGAGACGTCGGTCCACAGGAGTACGAACTTTGGCATGTGATGCTCCAGAAACCTGGGAAGGCCTTGTGGGCCTTAGCCCAGCCGCACGCGGGGATCAACCCAGGTGTAGGCGAGGTCGATCAAGATATAGGTGGCGATGTAGAGCAAGGAGCCCAGGAACACCATGGTCCGCACGATGGCGAAGTCCTGGCCCGAGATCGCCTCGATCACATACGCGCCCAGGCCCGGCAGGCCGAAGAAGCTTTCGAACACCAGGCTGCCCAGGAACACATAGGGCAGATAGGAACCGGCGCTGGTGATGATGGGAATCAGGGCATTGCGCAGCACATGGCGGAACAGCACCACATGCTCGGCCAGGCCCTTGGCACGGGCGGTGCGCACATAGTCCTTGCCGATCTCCTCCAGGAACATCACGCGGTAGAAGCGCGCCTCGGTGCCCAGGCGGGCCACCAGCGACAGCAGCACCGGCAGCATCATGAACTTGACCGCGTCAAGCCCCGGCGCATAGCCCGAGATCGGCGCCAGGCGCAGCAGCTTGGAGAACAGGAACTGGCCGACGATGATGTAGAACAGGCTGGAGATGGACAGCATCACCACGCACAGCACCACGCCCCAGAAGTCGAAGCGCGTGTGCCTGAACATCACCAGCAGGAGCGCAAAGGCGGTGCTGGCAAAGACCTGCAGGATGAACAGCGGCAGCGCCATCTGCAGGCTGACGATCATCCGCGACTTGATCTGGTGGCCGATCTCGCCGGCGCTCTCGGCGTCGGCGCGGCCGAAGTTCAGGGTGAACAGCGACACCGAGCGCTCCCAGAAGATGGTCTCGGTGAAGCGCTCGGCCCCCTCTTTGCTCTCGTTGACGTACAGCGGCTTGTCATAGCCGCGCTCGATCTTCCACTTCTCGATCAGCTCGGGCGTGACGCGCTTGCCGCCGATGTTCAGCCGGGCCATATCGTCCGGCGTGTTGACGGTGAAGAACAGGAAGAAGGTGGCCAGGTTCACGCCCAGCAGCACCAGCGCGCCATAGGCGAGGCGACGCACAATATAGGAAATCATCTGGTCAATCCTCGTGAGCTTTCGTCAGGCCAGCAGTTCGCCGCGCGCATTCAGGCGCTCGCGCTTCTTGAAGCTGCGCACCGCCCCCCAGACCACCAGCGCAATCGCCAGCAGGCCCCCGATCAGCGGCCACCAGATCGCCTTGTTCCAGTCGGCCGTGCGGCGCACGCGCTCGGCCGCGTCCACCCGGTAGTAGCGCAGGCCGTCACGGATCATCACCGCCGGCTTGGCGTTGTGCACCCAGGCCTGGTAGGCACTGGAGGCAAAGGGGAAGTAGCCCCAGGTCCAGGGCGTGTCTTCCTGGGCGATCTTCACCATCTTGTCGATCACGACCTGCTTCTCCGGCCCGTCGTCGAGCTGCTTGAGCTGGTTGTAGAGCTTGTCGAACTCGACGCTCTCGTAGTTCGAGGTGTTCTCGCCATCGGCCTTGGTCTTGCCGTTCGGGCCATAGAGCAGGAACAGGAAATTCTCGGCGTCCGGGTAGTCGGCCAGCCAGCCCAGCCAGAAGATCTGGTGCTTGCCCTTGCGCACCTTGTCCTGGAACTGGTTGTTGTCGGTGGCGCGCACCTCCAGCTGCAGGCCGATCTTGGCGAACTGCTTGACCGTCCAATCCAGGCGCGACTTGGTCTCGGGCGTCGGCGCCGAGTAGTAGTCGTAGTTCAAGACCAGCGGCTGGCCGGACTGTGCGTCGCGGCCGCCGGGGTAGCCGGCCTCGATCAGCAGCTGCTGGGCCTCCTCGATCGAGCGGCGCTGGGCCTCGCCATTGACCAGCTTGTGCGTGACCGGATTGATGCCCTCCGGCGTGCCATGGCGCGAGCCGAACAGGCCGCCGGGCAGCGGGCCCATCGCGGCCTCGCCGGCATCCATCGGGAAGATGCGGCTCCACTCCTCCCAGTCGATGACGATGGCGATCGCCTGGCGCAGCTTCTTCTTCTTCAGCTTCTCCGCGGCCGTACCCATGTCACCGATGACCGGGTCCAGCATATTGAAGGCGATGAAATAGCTGTTGGTGTCGATGAACTTGGGCAGTTGGAAACCCTTGTAGTCGAACTCACGCTTCACGTCTTCCGAGTCCTTGGCCTGGACGATGTACTCCAGACCGGTGTCGGTGCGCTCGACCACCGGGGTGTCGTAGAAGCCCTGCTTGAACTTGGCCTCGCGCGGCACCTTCTCCTTGTCGATCGTGAACACCACCTTGTCGATGAAGGGGGTCTTCTTGCCGCAGTCGGCCAGCAGGCCGGCCTCCTTGTCGCCGGGCATGCCGTCGCAGGGATAGGGCTCGCCGCGGTAGTTCGGGTTGCGCGCCAGCACATGGCGGCGGTCCTGCACATACTCGGTCATCATGAAGGGGCCGGTGCCCACCGGCCAGACGTCAAGCGTCAGGCCATTGGCGGCCATGCCCTTCTGGGCATAGAAGGCGTCGGCCTCCCAGGGAATGGGCGCCAGGAAGGTCATTGCCATCCAGTAATTCCACTGCGGATACTTGCCCTTGATGCGGATGCGCAGCAGATGCTTGTTCGGCGCGGTGACGCCGGACATCTCGAACTTGCGGAAGTCCAGGAAGGGCTTATCCATATCGGTCGGCGCCAGACCCTTGCGCAGCTTGGCATCCTCGGCCTTGATCACCGGGCCGTATTCCTTCAGGCCGACCACATATTCGGAGAACAGGCCGTAGATGGGCGCGGTGATGCGGGTGGTGGCGTGGCGGCGCAGCGCATAGACGAAGTCATCGGCGACCAGCTCGCGCGTGCCCTGGTGCTCGAATTCCAGCGGCGAGCGCTTCGGCCCCAACTCACCGGCCTTCAGCGCGTGGTAGCGGAAGTTGCCCTGCTCGTCCTTGGCAAAGGCCGGGTGCGGCTGGTACAGCACGCCCTTCTTGATCGGCACCTCATAGACGCTCTCGGCGATCTTCTCGCCCGGTGCGTCCTCCGGGAGGATCTTGCCGTCCTTGTCCAGGTAGACAGGCTTGACGACCTCGGCCGCCGTCTTGGGCACCAGGGTGAACGGGCGCTTCAGGTAGTGGTAGCCATACAGCGGCTCGTAGATCGAGTAGGTGTAGGGTGTCTCGTTGTTCCAGTACGAGGCCGTCGGGTCCAGATGGCGCGGCGAGCGCTCCTGCACCGAGGTGAAAAAGGTGTTGGTGGCGGCGGCTTCGCTGGGCCAGGGGTTGTTGTCGCAACCGGCCAGCACGGTCATCAGTGCCAAACCTGCAACACCCGCGGCAACACCCGCCGCAGCGCGCATTAGCTTGCGCGCCCTTGCTTTCAAGCTGCCCATATGGCTCTCCAAAAGTCCCAATCCCGACGTCACACGGATCACCATGACGCCCCGTCCAAAAAAATTCAGCCTCTGGAAGGCATGGCTTGTGGCCGTGTCGTCCCGAGGCGTGGTCGCGCATTCTAAGCGGTCGCGCAGGGGTGACATGCTGGCGACACCTAGGGTTTGCCAGTAAGCGCCCCCTGAATGCAGGGCTTGCTACGTCAAGTGATTCGCTTCGCTGCGGCGCCTATCAATGCCTTGCGGGACAGCCCTGATGCGTCAGCATCTGCTCTGTCCCCAACTGACTAGAAGTGGTCCCAACCCATGAAGGCGTCCCGGCCCTGCACCGCCAGGGTGACCTTGGCACCGACGGGCAGGCAGACCTTGGTCGGCACATGGCCGAAGGGCAGACCGGTCAGTATCGGCGTCCGGGTGCGGGCGCGCACCGCCTCGATGGCGCTCTTCAGTGTGTAGCCCCGGTCCAGCGGTGACTTGCGCCAGGCACTGAAGGCACCCAGCACGATGGCCTTCTGCGCATCCAGAATGCCCGCCTGCTGCAGCTGCAGCAGATTGCGCTCGATGCGATAGGGATGCTCGTTGACGTCTTCCAGGAACAGGATGCCGCCCTTGATGCGCGGCATATGGGGCGTACCCAAGAGTGAGTTCAGCACGCACAGATTGCCGCCCCACAGCGTGCCCTTGACATCGACGCCATCGAAGCCGGCCTCGGTGCGGAAGCCCACGGCCTCCAGCGCGCCGTCCATCGCCTCGGTGAAGCAATCCTGCGTCACATCGTCAACGCCGCCGTCGGCCTCGACGCGGCCAAAGTCGTCGCAGGCCAGCGGGCCGGCCCAGGTGTGCAGGCCGGCGGCCGCCTTGGTGTGGGCCAGCAGGCCCAGCTGCAGCGAGGTCAGGTCGCTCTGGCCGACCCAGCGCGTGCCCTGCTCGACGCTGCGCGCGATCAGGGCCCAGTCGATGCCATCGAGCAGCCGCGTCATGCCATAGCCGCCGCGGGTGGCCAGCGCGATGCTGGGCGCCTGCTCGGCGACGCGGTGCAGCGCGGCCAGGCGGGTCGCGTCATCACCGGCAAAGCGCTGGTGCTTGGCCAGGGCGTCGGCATCGATGCTGACCTCATAGCCCAGGGCCTTCAGTCGCTTGGCGGCCAGCTTCAGCGGTGCAGCCTTGGCCACCACGCCGGCCGGCGTGAACAGGGTCACCGTGCTCATCTTTTGATGCTCGGCGTCGGTGTGGCCGCAAGTGCCTTCGGTGGTATCACACAGCGTGTGTCGGGTCATGTGTCGTCCAGGTGCAAGGCTTCGCCTTGGGGAATGGGATCGGTATCGCCGGCGGGAGCCTGGCGCCTGCGTTTGGCGGCAGCGCGCCGCTCGGCAAAGAAGTCGCGCAGCAGCTGCGAGCTGGCCTCGGCCAGCACGCCGCCCTGCACCTGGGTGTGGTGGTTCAGGCGCTTGTCGGCGAACAGGTCCAGCACCGAGCCGGCCACCCCGGTCTTGGGGTCGGTCGCGGCGAACACGACGCGCTTGAAGCGCGCGTGCATCAGCGCCATCGCACACATCGCGCAGGGCTCCAGCGTCACGAACAGCTCGCACTCGGGCAGGCGGTAGTTGCCCAGCAGCTGGGCGGCATGGCGCAGCGCCACGATCTCGGCGTGTGCGGTCGGATCATGGGTGGTGATAGGCCGGTTGTAGCCGGTGGCGATGACCTGGCCGCCGCGCATGATCACCGCACCCACCGGCACCTCGCCCACCAGCAGCGCGTTGTGCGCCTGGTCCAGCGCCAGACGCATGGCATATGTGTCCGCGGCCAGGGTCTCGGACGCGTCGGGCTGGGCGGTGGATGGGGGGGCGGAATCGGTCATGGGCAGGCCGGGCGAAGTGTAGCAACCCGGGGTGTCGCAGCCGCAGTCAACGCTATGCTTGGACCATGCAAGACGCCCTGTTCCCCGACGAAATCCTGCCCGCCCCGGCCGCCGAGCGCAGGCCCAAAGGCGCAGGCAGCAGCATCCAGCCCGCGTCCGTCGATGCCGACATCGTGGCGCTGGCCCAGCGCCTGCCGCCGCAGCTGCATCTGGGCACCTCGTCCTGGAGCTATCCTGGCTGGGCGGGCCTGGTCTGGGCCGGCGAGCATGGCGAGTCGCTGCTGTCACGCCAGGGCCTGCAGGTCTATGCCCAACACCCGTTGATGCGCACCGTCAGCATTGACCGCAACTTCTACCGCGCATTGACCGCTGCCCAGTACGAGCGCTATGCCGCCCAGGTGCCGGACGACTTTCGCTTTGTCATCAAGGCGCCCAGCCTGGTGAGCGATGCCCAGGTGCGCGACGAAGACGGCCGCGGTCAGCAGCTCAACACCGCCTTTCTCGATCCGGCCCTGGCCGTGCAGGAGTTTGTGCAGCCGACCCTCGAAGGCCTGGGTGCCAAGATCGGCGCGCTGGTGTTCCAGCTGAGCCCGCTGGCACCGCAACAGCTGGCCCATATGCCCGAGGTGTTGCAAAAACTGGACGCGATGCTCGCCGCCCTGCCCTCGCTGCAGCCGCTGGCCCCCGATGGCGTGATCGCCGTCGAGGTGCGCGACCCGGCCTTTCTGAGCGCCGCCTTCGCCGATCTGCTCAAGCGCCATGGCGCGACCTATTGCCTGGGTGTCCACCCGAAGCTGGGCGACCTGGAGTTGCAGCTGAAGGTGTTGCGGCGCCTGTGGCCCGGGCCCCTGGTCTGCCGCTGGAACCTGAACGCCCGTTTCGGCCCCTTCGGCTACGAGGAGGCGCAAAAGCGTTACGGCCTGTTCGACCAGATCCTCGACCCCGACCCCGCCACCCATGCGCTGCTGAGCCGGGTAGTACGCGCCACCGTCGAGGCGGGCCACAAGGCCTATGTCTGCATCAGCAACCATGCCGAGGGCTGCGCGCCCCGCACGGTGCAGGCCCTGGCACAGGCCCTGGCTTACTGATTCGCGGCCGAGGCGGCGGCCGCATTGGCCGCGGCACCCTGCGCCAGCGCCTTCTGCACATCGTCGCGCACCTGCTGAGCCTGGTTCGCAGGCATCGGCGGGGCCCCCTCCATCTGGCCGGCGGTGGTGGCTGCCGGCGTCTGCGCGGCCGGCGTGATCGCGGACATCTGCTTCTTGATCAGCAGCCCCACGATGGCCACCGTCAGCAGCAGACCCAGGACAGTGAAAAGCATGCGCATGGTGTTGCCCTCGTCACGAACGAGCCTCGATGCTAAGCCCATGCGGTCCGAGCCTCGGCATGGGCGCGCAGACTCGGGTCCACGGCCCCCTTGAAGGTGCACACGGCGGAGGCGAACTCGCCTGCGCGTTGCAAGGTCAGGGCCAGCGGCCATTGGCGCAGCCGTCCCAGCAGAAAGACCGCCGAGAAGGCATCTCCGGCGCCAACGGTGTCTATCACGTCCTCCGCGGGCGCCCTGCCTTCCAGCCAGCGCCGTTCGGACGCGTCGAAGCAGGCCCAACCATCGGCGCCGCGGGTGATCAGCAGGGTCTGCAGACCAAAGCGCTCGACCACGCCTTCGACCGGCGCGGGATGCCCCGGCGTGCCGAACCAGCCCAGCAAGGCCTCCAGCTCGGCCTCATTGACCTTGACGACATCGGCCAGGGCCAGCGAGGCCTCGGCCAAGGCGCGGTTGTCCGGGCCGTCGCGCAGATTCAGGTCGAGCAAGCGTTGCGCCTTGGTACAGGCCAGGCCGGCGCGGATTGCCGCGCGCGACAGCGGGTCGCGCTGGGCCAGCGTGCCGAAGCAGATCCAGGCCGGCCGGGCGGCCTCGACGCTGCGCACCAGCTCCGCCGCATCGATTGCATCCCAGGCGCTGTCGGCGCCAATCTCGAAACGGTGCTGGCTTCCCTCAACGCGTACATGGACGATGCCGGTCGCCCTCTGCGGATCGCGCTGCAGGCCGCGGGTGTCCATGCCGAAACGGGCGAACTCGGCGGCGATGATCTCGCCGGCGGCGTCGGCGCCTACGCGCGTCACCATCAGCGGCGCGGCGCCCAGGGCGGCGAGGTTGCGCGCCAGATTGAATGGCGCGCCGCCGATCACCGCGCCATCTGGAAACAGATCCAGCAGCGCTTCGCCCAGCACCACCACGGAGTTCAAGTCGCTCATGCCCCAGTGTCGCGCACAAAGGCGAAGCCGCTACAATTCATCTGTAGTCTTATATAAGACATAAGACTCGATTGAAAATCTCAAGGAGCGAGCCATGAACACCCCGGACTGGAACCCCGCCCTCTACACCCGATTCGAAGACGAGCGCACCCGCCCCGCCGCCGAATTGCTGGCCCGGGTGCCGCTGACGGCACCCGGCCGGGTGGTGGACCTGGGCTGCGGCCCGGGCAATTCGACCGAGCTGCTGCTGGCCCGCTATCGCCAGGCCGGCATCTCCGGGCTGGACAGTTCACCGGCCATGCTGGCCAGCGCGCGGCGGCGGCTGCCCACCCTCACCTTCGAGCTGGGTGACATCTCGCAGTGGTCACCCTCAGGCCCGCCGGTGGATCTGGCCTACGCCAACGCGGCACTGCAGTGGGTGCCGAATCACGAGCAGCTGCTGCCTGGTCTGCTGGCCGCCCTGGCGCCCGGCGGCGTGCTGGCGGTGCAGATGCCGGACAACCTCGACCAGCCCTCGCACCAGCTGATGCGAGAGGTGGCGGCCGCCCCACGCTTTTCCCCGGCCATCGGCGACGCCGGCCAGGTGCGGGCGCGCATCCTGCCGGCCGAGCACTACTACGACCTGCTGGCGCCCAAGGCCGAGGTCGATGTCTGGCGCACCACCTACTACCACCTGATGGACGATGCCGCGGCCATCGTGCAATGGCTGCGCGCCACCGGCCTGAAGCCCTTTGTCGAGGCGCTGCCAGCCGAACTACAGCCGCTGTTCCTGGCCGAGTACGAGCGGCGCATTGACGCGGCCTACCCAGCCCGTTCCGATGGCAAACGGCTGCTGGGCTTTCCGCGGCTGTTCTTCGTGGCCAGGCGCCACGACAGCTGATCCTTCTCAGGCCGCGGCTTGACCACGCGACGTTGCCAAGACCATGGCCAGCAGCACGCAGCCCAGGCCCAGCCACTGCCAGGCGCTGATGGGCTCGGCCAGGCACAGGGCCGAGAGCAGCATCGCCGAGACAGGCAACCAGGCCGTGGCCAGCGAGGCCCGCGCACCGCTGGTGCGCGCGCTGCCGGCATACCAGAGCAGGAAGCCCAGCACCGTCGGCACCCACGCGTAGTAGACGATGCCCAGCAGCGCCGGCGTGGCGACGGTCAGCGGCGCCGGGCCCGCCGCCAGCCAGGCCGGCACCACCGACAAGAGCAGGCCACCCGCACTCATCAGAGTGGACAGGGCCAGGGCCGGCATCGGGCGCGACAGCCGCTTGTTGGCCAGGATGAACACCGCCTCGCAGGCCACCGCGCCCAGCACCAGGGCGATGCCCTTGAGCCGCTGCGCGTCCAGCGCCGGTGCGCCGGACGGCAGGGTGACGACCACAACGCCCAGCGCCGCCAGCGCGATCGCCAGGCCCAAACGCACGCCCGGTCGCTCGCCCAGGAACAGCACCGCAAACAGGGCCGCCACCGCCGGCAGCGTACCGGTCACGATGCCGGCATTGGCCGCGCCGGCCAGCACCACGCCCTGTATCAGCAGCACCGTGTAGCCCACGCTGCCCGCCGCCGCCTGCACCAGCAGCAGGGCCGCGTCGCGGCGGCTGACTCGCGGCAGCGCCGCACGGTTGAAGCGCATCAGCAGCAGAAACACCGGCAGCGCCAGCGCATGGCGCATCGCCGTCGCCAGGAAGGGCTCGACCTCCACCCCGATGATCCTGCTGACCACCACCGTGCTGCCCACCAGCACCATGGCCAGGCCGCACAGCAGCTGGCCTTTCATCGCCTCCGACATCATCCCGATCTCCCCAAGTGAACAGGAGGCAGTCTCGGGAGTTGTTTGGCGCGGGTCTTGAACGTTATTGCGATCGTCGGCGCAGGGCTGCCTGCTGCCAGGCCCCGGGCGTGAAGCCGAAATGCCGCCCGAACAGGCGCGTCATATGGCTCTGGTCGGCAAAGCCGGAGGCCAGTGCAGCGGTCGCCAGGTCATCACCATCGCGTATCAGGCGCCTGGCCCGCTCCACCCGCTGCTGCAGCAGCCAGGCGTGCGGTGGCAGGCCATAGGCCTGGGTGAAACGCCGCAGCAGCTGGTATTTGCTGAGGCCGGCCATCGTGGCGAGGTCGGTCAAGGTTGGAGGGTCCAGCGCCTCGTCGGCCAGGCGCTCGCGCACCCGGGCGGTATCGCCGCCGGCATCCTCCGTGGGCGCTGCGGTCGAATGTCCCTCCAGCAGCAAGCCGCAGGTCTGCACCAGCGCTTCCTCGCAGGCGAGCCGGTCGGCGTCGGTCACGGCCTGACCGGCATTCCAGCGGTCCATCTGGCGCAGCAGCCGCTGCAGCGCAATGCGCAGGCGCGCATCCTGAATCACCGGCCGCGTCCATTCGATGTCGGGCACGACACGGCCCGGCGGCACCATCGCAGCGATCACGTCCGGGTCGAGATGCACCATATGCCAGCGCCGCGCGGCATCACCCAGTGGTCGGCCGTCATGAACTTCGCCCGGATTGCTGGTGATCAGGTCGCCCGCAAAAGCCTCGACGGCACCGCGTCCGCTGGCCGACCGCTGCGCGCCCTGCTCCAGCAACCCGACGCCGAATGTGCCATGCCAATGCCGGCCGAAGTGGCGGGCGCTGTCGGTCTGCACGCCATAGACCCCGGCCCAGGGCGAGCTGAGCACAATGCAGCGATGGTGTCCGGAAGTAGCCATCAGCTGATCATCTCATCGGTTTCGGTTGACGAAGGAGAACGCGCCGCACACCAATTGCGGTTCTTGCGGCGCGGGATGAGCGCTCGGCTATGGCGCGCGCCTCGTGAACGCACTGCTTGAATGGAGGCAGCAGCGTACAGAACCACTCCAATCATGCGCGCGTTTATTCACCGGGCATGACGCCAGCCTGCCGGCGACTCAAGGCCACCACAGCCAAAGGTCCGTGCGGCTCAGTTCAGCCGGGGAAGTTGGGTGCATTGCTCCGGGCGCCCTCTCCGCCGCGGCCGTCGATCCACTGCAGGTTGACGCTGGTCACCAGGCAACAAGCCTGCCCCAGATACTCGATGGGCTTCGCGTTGAAGACTTCCTGATGCTCGGTGCCTTGCGCATCCCGCACCCTGAGTACCAGATTGCGGACCTTTCCGT